>Ga0306917_10000513_pt1 | contig 16203 bp, 13 predicted proteins | sample tim00Cox00000000_FD_203313 | JGI IMG/M metagenome (GOLD analysis project Ga0306917, IMG submission 203313) | Lab enrichment of tropical soil microbial communities from Luquillo Experimental Forest, Puerto Rico - timezero.00C.oxic.00.000.000 (v2)... | ecosystem: Environmental > Terrestrial >... | reverse complement strand
TTCGGCTGCGGCTGGCCCGGCCTCGCCCGGCATACGCGATACCGCGGCGGCCCAAGCGCGGCTTGCGGTTGTCAACCGGGGGCGCGGCATTCTCCGGGATGTTTGCGCTTTGTGACAAGTTGCTCAATGCGCCAGCCTGGGGGACCCTCTATAGTGATAAGGTGTCACGGATGGACAGGATTTCCCGTATTTCGAGCCACTTGTGCGCCTGCGCGCTGGCCGCCGGGCTGCTCGTGGGTTGCGCCGGCGTTCAACCGGCGAAACCTGCCGCCAGCCCCAGCACCCACCGTGACCCGACGGCGCTCACCGTCGTCGCCGAAGCCGATCTCAAGCGCGGTGACTGTCGCGGGGCATCGGAGAACTACGCGCAGGCGGCCGCGGTCGGCGATGCGCAGCTCGCACGGCGTGCAACCCAGGTCGCGATGGCCTGCGAGCACCTGCCGGCTGCGTGGGCTGCGGCGACGCGCTGGCGCTCGCTCGCACCCGCTGATCGCGAGGCGAATGCGTTGTACGCCGCCGTGGCGCTGAAGCTCTACCGCACAGCAGACGCACGGGCCGCGATCAACGACTTCTGGCGCGCGGAGGAGCAGCTGGACGCCTCCGCGGCGGCCGTTCCCGGCGCCGGACAATCATCGCCAGTCCCCGGTGCGGCGGCGCCGGGCGGCGCGGCGGCGGGCCATGCACGCTCGCAGCAGCGCGCGGCGAAGAGCATGGGCGAGCTGACCGCGCTGCTGCTCGAGGAATCGGATGCACCCGCGGTGCTCACCGCCATGAGCGGGGCGCTGGAACCGACTGCCAACACCCCTGACACCTTCATCCTGCTCGGCGAACTGGCGCTGGCCGCCTACGATGGCCAGCGGGCGCAAAGCTACGCTCAGCGTGCACTGCAGCTCGATCCGAAGGATCTGGCCGCGCTGCGCGTGCTGGCGCGTGGTTATGTCATGCGCGGTGATGCGCCGCAGGCGGTGGCCACCGCACGACGTGCGCAGGCGGACGATGCGACGCGTGGCGGCTTCGAGCTTGCGGAGATCCTTGCCTCTCTCGATCGCAGCGAGGAGGCGCATCAACAGCTCGAGCACCTGCGTGCGCAGGGCGCACCGCAGGCGGAGGTGAACCGGCGGCTCGCGCTGCTGGCGTTCAACTCAGGCGACATGAAGGAAGCGCGCCAGCGCTTTACGGAGCTGCTCACCAGCGGCGAAGGTAACGACGCCGCGCAACTGTATCTGGCGGATATCACGGCGCGTGACGGCGACCCGGAGGGGGCGATCGCGGCCTACCGGCGGCTGTATGACTCCTCGGTGGCGCTGTCGGCGCGCTCGCGCGCGGCGGCGCTGCTGCTCGACCGCAATGCGCGCACCGAGGCGCTGGCGCTGCTGGATGACTATGCGGCCGATCATCCCGAGGACGAGCTCGACCTGACACTCGCCAAAGCCCGCCTGCTCGCCGATCATGGCGAGGCGGACGCCGGGCTCGCACTGCTCTCTTCCGCCCTCGATCGCCACCCGCAGCATCCCTCCATCGAATACGATCGGGCAGTGATCCTCGAGCAGGCCGGACGCGTGCACGAGTCCGTCGATGCGCTCGAGCACATGCTGAACGAGCGGCCCGATGACCCGACGCTGCTCAACGCTCTGGGCTATACGCTCGCCGACCACACCCTCGAGCTCCCGCACGCCGAGACGCTGATCCGGCGTGCGCTCACCGTGATGCCCGACAATCCCGCCGCGCTCGACAGCCTCGGCTGGGTACAGTTTCGCCAGGGCGATGCCAAGGGCGCCGCACTCAGCCTCGGGCGTGCCTATTCGCTCGGTCACGATGCCGAGATCGCCGCACACTGGGGAGAAGCGCTGTGGGTGAGCGGCCAGCAGGCCGAGGCTCGCCGCGTGTGGGCGGCGGCACTTGCCCGTGACCCGGAATCCAAACCGCTCAAGGCAACCATCAAGCGGCTCATTCCCGATGCGCCGTAGCGGGCTGCGGCTCGGCGCGGCGATGCTCGCCGTGCTGGCCGGCTGCCGCACAATACCCCCCGCGCCCGCGCCGCCGCCGGGGCCGAGTTGGGAAATACGACGTCCACAGCTGCAGTCCCTGGAGCACTTCGTCCTGCGCGGACGGGTCGCGGTCGCCGCCGGTGGCGAGGGCTTCAACGCCAGCCTGCGCTGGACACAGGACGGTGCCCGCTCACAGGTAACACTGGAGGGCCCGCTCGGTGTCGGGGGCGCGCAGCTGACCGCCAGCGGCGATGATCTCACCGTGATCACCGCCCGCGGCGAGCGCATCGAGAGCGCCGCTGCGCATGCGGCGCTCGCGGCCCGGCTCGGTTTTGATCCACCATTGCCTGCACTGCGCTACTGGGTACTCGGCGTGCCCGACCCTGCGCAACCGGCGAGCGAGGCGCTCGACCCGGCGCAACAGCGCCTGTCTGCGCTCACACAGGACGGTTGGCACGTGGAGTATCAGAGTTACGGGTTCGCCGGCGGGGAGACACTGCCCGCGCGGCTGACTCTGCAGCGCGATGAAGTGCGCGTGCGGCTGCTGGTGGATGAGTGGCAACGATGAGCGCCCGAGAGAAGTGCGTGTGACGCCACCGGTCTCACCCGGCGTCAGCCATTGGCCAGCGCCAGCGAAGCTCAATCTCTTTCTGCACGTGACCGGTCGCCGAACGGACGGCTATCACGAGCTGCAGACGCTGTTTCAGCTCATCGATTTCTGCGACACGATCACGATCTCACTGCGGGAGGATGGGTCGATCGAGCGACCCGCAGGCGCCCCTGGAGTGGCCCCCGAGGCCGACCTCGCTCTGCGCGCCGCGCGTGCGTTGCAGCAGCTCACCGGCACCGGACAGGGGGCGGAGCTGCGGGTGCACAAGCGCATACCCCAGGGGGCGGGTCTTGGGGGCGGGAGCTCCGATGCGGCGACGACGCTCCTCGCGCTCAACGAGCTCTGGAACTGCGGCCTGAGCCTGGAGGAGCTCGCCAGGCTGGCCCTCCCGCTCGGTGCGGATGTGCCTGTTTTTGTTCAAGGTTCTTCGGCCTGGGCGGAAGGCATCGGGGAACGGTTGACGCCCGTGAGCCTGCCTGAGGCGTGGTATGTGATCATCTACCCGGGGGTCGGCGTGAGTACCCGCGAGGTGTTCCAGTGCCCTGAATTGACACGAAATTCCCCCCTGCTCACAATACGCGCCTTTTTTCAATCGGGTGGGCGCAACGACTGTGAGCCGGTGGTGCGCGCACGCGCGCCCGAGGTGGCAGCGGCGCTCGACTGGCTGGCGAATGAGGGCAGCGCGCGCCTCACGGGCACCGGCTCGTGCGTGTTCACCGCGCGCAGCAGTGCCGCGGAAGCCGAGCGCCTGGCGGGGCGCGTGCCCGACCGCTGGATGAGTTTCGTCGCACGCGGCCTGAATCACTCGCCGGTGCACGGGGAGCTACGGCAGCGCGGGCGGCCGGCCTGAAGCAGCAGTAAGATGCGCGCCCGCATTCTTTTCCGCGCGGGCGGAAATACTGGGGTGTCGCCAAGTGGTAAGGCAGCGGGTTTTGATCCCGCCATTCGGAGGTTCGAATCCTTCCACCCCAGCCAGCTCGCCGGGGGAAGCGGGAGGTAACGAGCGCGCGGCGCGCAGGCTTATGAGTACGAGCGACACACTGGCGCTGTTTGCCGGCAATGCCACTCCGGCGTTGTCGCAGGATATTGCCCGCAGCCTGCAGATACCGCTCGGGCGCGCGTTCGTCGGGCGCTTCAGCGATGGCGAGATCAACATCGAGCTGATGGAGAACGTGCGCGGGCGCGATGTCTTCATCGTGCAGTCGACCTGCCCGCCGGCGAACGACAGTCTGATGGAGCTGCTGGTGATGGTGGACGCGGCACGGCGCGCATCCGCGGCGCGCATCACCGCGGTGGTGCCCTATTTCGGCTACTCGCGCCAGGACCGGCGGCCGCGCGCGACGCGCTCGGCGATCACCGCCAAGCTGGTTGCCAACATGCTCTCGAGCGCCGGTGTGAACCGCCTGTTGACCATCGATCTCCATTCCGATCAGATCCAGGGCTTCTTCGACATTCCGGTGGACAACGTGTACGCCTCGCCGGTGCTGCTCGGCGATGCCTGGAAGCAGGCGTATGGGAACCTGATCGTCGTGTCGCCGGATGTCGGCGGCGTGGCGCGTGCGCGCGCTTTCGCCAAGCGCCTCGACGATGCCGAACTCGCCATCATCGACAAGCGGCGTCCGCGACCGAACGAGTCGAAGGTGATGAACATCATCGGTGAGGTCGAGGGTAAGACCTGCATGCTGGTGGACGACATGGTCGACACCGCAGGAACGCTGTGCCAGGCGGCACAGGCGCTGAAGGACGCGGGTGCCGTGAAGGTGGTGGCGTACATCACCCACCCGGTGCTCTCGGGAGGGGCGGTGGAGCGCATTTCACAGTCGGCGCTCGATGAGCTGGTGGTGACGGACACGATTCCGTTGAGCCCCGCGGCGCGCAGCGCCGGGCGCATTCGCCAGCTGTCGGTCGGGGAGCTGCTGGCGGAAACCATCCGCCGCATCCTCGATGAGGGTTGGGTGAGCTCGCTGTACGTCGACTGAACGCAGCGGGCAGCGTCGCGCCTGCGGCGGCCTGACAAGGGTTTCATGGAGGTGCCGGTTTGGTCGCGAAGCGGCACTGGGTAAGTCAATTAACGGAGAGTTTGAGTCATGCGTATTTCATTCACCTTCGGCGCGGACATCCGTGCGGCGCAAGGCAAGGGTGCGAGCCGCCGCCTGCGTCACGCCGGCAAGGTCCCCGCCATTCTGTACGGCGCCCACCAGGACGCCCAGCAGCTGGTACTCGATCAGCAGAACCTGCTCACCATGATCGCCGATGAGCGCTTCTATTCCTCCATCGTGCGGCTGAAGATCGGTGAGCAGACTCAGGAAGCCATCATCAAGGATGTGCAGATGCATCCGGCTAAGAACGTGGTGGTGCACGTCGACCTGCAGCGCGTGGTCGAGAACGAACGGATCCGCATCCGTCTGCCAATCCACTTCAAGGGCGAGAGCATCTCACCCGGTGTGAAGACCCAGGGCGGTGTGGTCTCGCACATGCGCGCCGATGTCGAGGTGAGCTGCCTGCCGAAGGACCTGCCGGAGTTCCTCGAGCTGGACCTCTCGGGCATGAGCCTGAATGAGACCAAGTTCCTCGCGGATATCCCGCTGCCTGCGGGGCTCTCGATACCCGAGCTCACACGGCGCAACGCGCCGGTCGTGTCGATCCACGCGCCGCGTGCCGAGGAGCCGGAGCCAGTGGCCGCGGAAGCTGCGGCCGCCGTTCCTGCCGAGGGCGCAGTCGCCGCTGCGCCCGGCGCTCCGGGTGCCGCGCCGGGTGCTGCGCCGGCCGCCGGCGCAGCTGCGGGTGCCGGTGCCCCGGCAGCTGACGCCAAGAAGGGCGAGGAGAAGAAGGAGAGTGGACCCGCCAAGAAGGAGGGCGGAAAGAAGTAGCCGTAAACTCCGGCATACTGTTCGTCGCCGGCCGCTTCGGAGCTACCGAATGCGGCCGGCGGCGTTTCAGCAGGACGTGAAATCCGTATGGCAGGTGAGCCGCTCAAGTTGATCGTCGGACTCGGCAATCCGGGTACCGAGTACGCGCGCACCCGGCACAACGCCGGCTTCCAGTTCCTCGATGAGCTGGCGCGGCGCCACGGCGCGCTGTTCCGCAGCGAGCCGCGCCATCGCGCCGAAGCGGCGCGTGCGCGCATCGGCGATGCCGAGTTGTGGCTGCTGAAGCCCATGAACTACATGAACCGCAGCGGGGATCCGGTACGCAGCGTCGCTTCCTTTTATAAGGTGCCGCTCGCATCGATCCTGGTCGCATACGACGAGCTGGACTTTCCAGCCGGCGTGGTTCGTCTGCGCCAGGGCGGTGGGGCGGCGGGCCACAACGGTATGCGCGATGTGATCGCGCAGATGGGCGATGGCTTCTGGCGGCTGCGCATCGGTATCGGTCATCCCGGCGATCGCTCGCAGGTGCTCGACTACGTGCTCGGACGGCCGCCCGTTGCGGAGGCGCAGCTCATCCAGGATGCGATCGCAGCCGCCGCCGATGCGGTTCCGGTGCTGCTCGCACAGGGTGCCCAGGTCGCCATGAACCAGCTGCACAGCCGTGACCCGGTGCCGGCCGCGCCCGCGCCCGTCAATACCTGATCCCGGGGCCTGCGCTCATGCCTATCCGCTGCGGCATCGTAGGCCTGCCGAACGTCGGCAAGTCGACCCTGTTCAACGCGCTCACGCGCGCGCGGATCGCCGCGGAGAACTATCCCTTCTGCACGATCGATCCCAACGTCGGAGTGGTCGCGGTGCCCGATCCGCGCCTCGCGCAGCTTGCCGCGATCGCACAGCCGGAGAAGGTCCTGCCGACCACCGTCGAGTTCGTCGATATCGCAGGCCTCGTCTCCGGCGCCTCCCAGGGCGAAGGTCTCGGCAACCAGTTCCTGGCTCACATCCGCGAGGTCGATGCGATCGCGCACGTGGTGCGCTGCTTCGAGAGCGGCGACATCATTCACGTCGCCGGGCGCATCGATCCGATCGCTGACGTGGAGATCGTCGATACCGAGCTGGCGCTGGCGGATCTCGCGACACTCGAGAAGAGCCTGGAACGCGCGACGCGCGCGGCGAAAAGCGGAGACAAGGATTCGCTCCGCCGGCGCACGCTGTTCGAGAAAGTCAGAGTGCAGCTCGATGCCGCAAAGCCGGTGCGCTCGCTCGCGCTCAGTGAGGAAGAGCGGCGCGACTTGCGCGAGCTGCAGCTGCTCACGGCGAAGCCGGTGATGTATGTCGCGAACGTGGCCGAGCACGGCTTCCTCGATAACCCGCTGCTCGCGAGACTCGAGCAACGCGCCGCCGCCGAAGGCGCGCTGGTGGTACCGGTGTGCGCAGCCATCGAGGCGGAGATTGCGCAGCTCGATGAGAGCGAGCGCGCGGAGTTCCTCGCCGAGCTGGGTCTCGCCGAGCCCGGACTCGACCGGGTGATCCGCGCCGCGTACCGGCTGCTCGGACTCGAGACCTTCTTCACCGCCGGTCCGAAGGAGGTGCGCGCCTGGACCGTGCGCGTCGGCTCCACGGCCCCACAGGCAGCGGGAGTGATCCACACCGATTTCGAGCGTGGCTTCATCCGTGCCGAAGTGATCGGGTTCGCGGACTACATCGCCGGCAATGGCGAGGCGGGGGCGCGAGATGCCGGCAAGCTACGCCTCGAGGGCAAGGAGTACATCGTCCAGGAGGGCGATGTGATGCACTTTCGGTTCAACGTGTGAGCGCGCTGCGCACTCGGATCGCGGGTCGCGCCGTGCGACCCGCGACCGGGTACGGCAAAGCAGCTCTACGGGATGTTGCCGATGATTTTCTTCGCCTCCTCGGCGGTGAACCCGCGTAACGTCTCGGTGCGGACATTTCCCATGGAGGCCGCCTTGAGCAGAAGTGCCGTTACGGCTTCCTCCGGCCCCTCCGCGATAGTTACCACATCGTAGCGTCCCGTCGTGTAGTAGACGCCTTTCAGTGTTACGCCCATCTTCTCTGCCATCGCCTTGAACGTACCCGCACGATCCGGCGAATCTTTGATGTTGCGGATCCCCTGGTCGGTGAACTTCGCTAAGCTGATAAACACGCCCATGTTCTGCCTCCCGGTGCGATTGGTTGAATCGTGAGTGAGTGGTCCGCGCATTTTCTACGCTGCGCGCTGGAGCAGCATGCGCTCGATTGAGCGGCGCGGACAACAACAGCGAACGGTCGAGCCACAGTCAACGGTCGAGCCAGGCTCGACATCGCCGTCCCGTTCACCGCCACAGTCTCCCACTTCATGGCCGAATCGGTCCGCTACACCGCAAAGTCATGCGGCGCGCGCGCTCGGACTCATAGACTGCGTATGAGCCGCTGCTGAGTGCGGCGCACGTCCGGCGCACTCGCGCAAGGCCCCTCCGGCTTCGGCGCTCGTGAGCTGGGAGAAGTATGAGCGGGCTCGTTCGCGCATTCGGGTCGATCACCCTGTCGTTGCTTGCCTTTGGCGCGCGCGCCGAGCCGGTCGCCGATTGGGCCGACACGACCACCGAGATTGCAACGGATGGTCCGAACACGATTCGAACAATGGCGCTGGCGCAAAATGCGGTGTACGAGGCCGTGAATGCGATCACCGCGCGCTATCCGCACGACCGTATCGATCTGGGGCCGGCCGAGGGTGCCTCGATCGACGCGGCGATTGCTGCAGCGAGCCGCGCGGTGCTGCTGCATGAGGCGTCCGCACTGAAGGACAGAACCGAGACTGCGTATGCGCGGGCACTTGCGACCATGGCCGCGGGCGATGCGCGCACGCGCGGGACCCGCATCGGCGAGCGCGCGGCGGCAGATGTGCTGGCGAAGCACACCGACGACATCGGGACACCTGAGCCTTACCGGCCGCTGACCTCACCGGGTGTCTATGTGCCGACGACATTTCCGCTCGGGTACGCATTCGCGCAGCATCGGCCCTGGTTCATGAAGAGCGCCGCACAGTTTCGGCCGGGTCCACCGCCTGCGCTGACGAGCGCGCTCTGGGCGCGGGACTACAACGAGACCAAAGTCGTAGGGTCCGCCACAAGTAACCTGCGCACTCCCGAGCAAACCGCGATCGCACGGTTTTGGGCGACAGCTTTGCCCGATGTCCACATGGGCATCGTGCACTCCGTCGCGATCGCGCCCGGACGGGAGGTGACGCGGAATGCGCGACTCTACGCCGCGGTGACCGCAGCGATGAACGATGCCGAGATCGCGGTTCTTGAGGCGAAGTATCACTACAACTTCTGGCGCCCGATCACGGCCATCCGCAACGGAGATCGCAACGGCAACCGCGCGACCGAGCGCGATCCCGATTGGACGCCGCTGATCGCTACTCCGCTGCACCCGGAATATCCGTGCGGGCACTGCATCATCGCCTCGACCGTCGCCGCGGTGATTCGCGCCGAGGTGGGCCGCGAAGCCATGCCGACCTTGAGGAGCACCAGCAATACCGCGCCCGGTGTGACTCGTGAATGGACGCGCACTGAGGATGTGGTGAAGGAAGTATCCGAGGCTCGCATCCTCGACGGGGTGCACTACCGCAACTCCACCGAGGTGGGGAACCGCATGGGTGAGCAGGTGGGAGCGCTGGTGGCGGCGGCTTACGGACTTCGCTAGACCGCCGGGTGCCAGCCTCGAGCAACCCGTCCCGCCCGCCATGAACGCCATCCCGATCACTGAAACCGAAGCTCGTGCGCTCGCCGACGCCATCGAGCAGGTCTCCAGGGGTCAACCGCCCGATACAGCGCTGAAGCTCGTGGAGATGGCCCTGGAGCGCGCGCCGCAGCAGCCGCTCGTCCTCAATGCCGCGGGCGGATACATGTACCGCAGCGGCAACGCGCGTCGCGCCCGGGATCTGTTCGAGAAGGCGGTTGCCGCGGATGGCAATTCGAAGGTTCTGCGGCTCAATCTCGCGAACGCCTGTCGAGCGCTCGGCGACAGGAAGTCCGAAGCGCAGGCGCTGGAGCAGGCGCTGGCAATAGATCCCCGCTACGTGCTCGCCCTGCTGCGCAAGGGCGAATTGATGGAGGGCCTGGGGGAAAACAAACAGGCATTCTTCTTTTACGAAGCGGCGCTCGACTCCTTGGCATCGGGCGCGCCAGCGCCCCAACAGGCCGCCGCTGCGCTCACGCATGCCCAGGATGTCGTGCGCGAGAACCGCAAGCAGCTCGAGGCGTTCCTGGAGCAGCAGGTCGCAGCCGTGCGCTCCCGGCACGCCGCCGCCGACCAGCGGCGCTTCGAGGCCTGTCGCGACGTCTACCTGCGAAAGCGCCGCGTCTACCACCCTCAACCGAAGCAACTCCTGTTTCCCTATCTGCCGGGGATCGAGTTCTTTCGGCGCGAGGACTTCCCATGGCTGGACGTTCTGGAAGCGGCTACCGAGGAGATCGCCGCCGAGGCTCTCGCCGCGCTCGCGGACGACCGTGCGGGGTTCAGACCCTACGTCGACTCGCCGTCCAGCACGCCGCTCGATGAATGGGCATCGCTCAACCACTCGTTGAAATGGAGCGTCTACTCACTCTGGCAGGATGGCGAGCGAATGCCCGATCACGTGCAGAAGTGCCCCAAGACTGCTGCGGTGCTGGCACAGCTGCCGTTGTGTGACATCCCCAACTATGCGCCCGGCGCCTACTTCTCCGTGCTTACGCCGCGCACCAGGCTTCCGCCACATACGGGAACGACCAACACCAGATCGATCGTCCACTTGCCGCTCGTGATTCCCGAGGGTTGCGGCTTCCGCGTCGGCGCGGAGGTGCGTACCTGGACGAAGGGCAAGGCATGGGTGTTCGATGACAGCATCGAACATGAAGCCTGGAACGACAGCAACGAGATCCGGATCATCCTCATCTTCGACATCTGGAACCCGCTGCTGTCGGTAGCAGAGCGCGATCTCGTGCGCGCCCTCACTCTGGGCATCGGCCGCTATTACGGCGCCGGCGCGCCGGCGCTGGGCTCAGGATGACCGGCCGCGCGTATCGGAGCCTGGGAGTATTTCTGGCGGCGAGTTGCCTGCCGGCGATCGCCGGGGCGGAGAACCTGGACGATGCCTTGCGCCGGTGCGCAACGGAGAGCAACCCCGCGCAGCGGCTGGTCTGCTTTGATGCCCTCGTGAGCTCACTGCCGCAGATCGTGGCAGATCGCTTCGGTATCACTGCCGACATCGAGCGCCAGCGCGATCCGGTGGCCGTGCAGCACGCGAAGGATGAGGTGCTGAGCGCAAAGATTTCTGCACTGCGCCGCGCACCCGAGGGCGAGTGGATCTTCACACTCGATAACCGACAGGTCTGGGTCCAGGCAGAGGCGAGTCCCAACCTTCAATTCGCGGTGGGCGAGGGCGTGCACATCGAGCACGGTGCGATGAGCTCCCTCTGGCTCGTCGCCGACAAGCATCGCAAGGTTCGGGTCAAGCGCCTCAGCTGAGCTCTTGAAGCGCTTCCGCGATCGTGGCCACGACTGTATTCCAGTCGCCGTCGGTCGTTTGCCGGAACAGCCGCATGGTCGGATACCAGGGACTGTCGCTGCGCTCGAGTCCCCAGCGCCACTCTGGTGAGGCGGCAAGAACCGTCCACACGGGGCGACCGAGGGCTCCAGCCAGGTGCGCAACCGAGGTATCGGAGCTGATGACGAGATCGAGACCCGCTACCACGGCCGCGGTGTCCAGAAAGGCGTCCGGTCCGCGATCGAGATCGGCACTCAGATCTATGATCCGCTCTGCGAACGGGACGTTGCGCAACTGCTCGAGCCCGGGCCCCTTCTGAAGCGATACGAGCTGGACACCGGGCAGCCGCGCAAGCGGCTCCAGCGCCGTAAGTGGGATCGAGCGCCCGCGAGCCCAGATCAGTTTCTCGACGGCGAGGTTGCCCTGCCAGGCGACCCCGACGCGCAGGCCGCGGAGCGCCCCCAGCCGCTGCATCCAGCGGGCCGTACGCTGCCGCTCGGCCGTGAGGTACGGCACCTGAGCCGGGATCGTATCGAGTCGGGTGTTGAAAGCGAGCGGGAGACTCAGCAGGGGACAGTAAAAATCGACGGGTGGCAGTGGCTCGCCGCGGCCGACGAGCGAGATAGCGGGCGGCAGAGTACGCAGCAGCGCCTTCAGCGAGGGCATCACCTCGAACACGACGGAGACCCCCTGCGCTGCGAGCAACGGGAGGTAGCGGCAAAACTGGATTACATCGCCCAAACCCTGCTCGGCATGCACCAGCAGTGTCTTGCCTGCGAGCGGCTCCCCGTTCCAGCGTGGCGCAGCGAACTGTCGCGCCGGGTTGCCGAGCGCCGGCACGTCGAAGCGTGCCTCGTAGAGAGGCCATCCCAGGGCGAATTCGCCGAGGGTCAGATACAGAAACGCCAGCGCGAACCTGGCGGAAGGGTCATCCGGCTTGTAGGTGAGCGCACGGCCGAAGCTCGCAGCCGCTTCGCGATGACGTCCGAGACTCTTGAGGACAATGCCGATGTTGGTATGGTTTTCGGCACTCATACCACATTCGACCGCCGAACGGATGAGACTCTCGAGCGCCTCCGGCAGCCTTCCTGCCGCCGCGAGGGCGATGGCCCGGTTATTCAACACCTCGGAGGCGTCCGGCCGCAGGGCCAGCGCGTGATCGAAGCTCGCCAGCGACTCAGCGTTGCGCTCGAGGTTGAGCAGAGCGACGCCGCGCTGAATATGGGCTTCCGCATCTGTGGGCGCGAGTTGGATTGCGCGCTCGAGCGGAGCGAGCGCCTCGCCGTAGCGATGCAGCGCGACGAGCGTCGCGCCGCGACCGATCAGAACGGGTGCAGTTTCCTTGCCTCGAGCAGCGAGCGCATCGTAGTCCTGCAGCGCCTCAACATATCGGCGCAGCAGGTAGCGTACGAGCGCACGGCTGTGAAGAGTCACGGGGTCGCGAGGCTCGAGCGCGAGCGCCAGTGAATAGCACTGCTCCGCCTCGGGGAGACGTCCGAGCTCCCCGAGGCTATTAGCGCGATTGGCATGAAGAGCTGCCTGGTGCGGCTGCAGGGCGAGTGCCCGGTCGAAGCTCTGCAGCGCACGCTCATGTTCACCGAGGCGAGCCAGCAGCATGGCGCGGTTGTGATGTGCGGGCGCCAGGTTCGGGTCGAGCGCAATGGCCCGCTCGAAACACTCCAACGCCTCGCGCTCGCGTCCGACTGCCTCGAGGGCGACACCAAGATCCGCGTGCGCCCCTGGATCCTGCAGTGCCAGACGCACCGCTTGCCCGGCGTTCGCGAGCGCTTCTTCGCGACGTCCAAGGGCGGTAAAGGCCGCGGCACGAGTGCGATACCCACCGGCAAGCGCTGTGTCCAGAGCAAGCGCGCGATTGCAGGCCTGCAGCGCTTCTTGCTCACGCCCGAGTGTGTGCAGTGCCTGGGCGAGATTCAGCAGAACGGTCGGGCGATCGGGTGTTAGTTCCAGCGAGCGGCCGAGAAACGCGACGGCATCCGCACAACGACCTGATTGGGCGAGCGCTACGCCCAGCAGCTGCAGGATATCGGCATCGTCGGGGGTACGCTGCAGCAGCGCCTCGTAGCCCGCTACTGCCTCACGCAGGCGGCCAGCCCGATGCGCGCCCACCGCGCGTGCGAGCTTCGCCTGTTTGGCTTGCTCGGCTGCATTCACTGACCGCATCATTGCCCGATCACTGCGGTAACTCGCGTTGGTATCAGCTAGGAATTCGCCCCAGGTGTCGTTCCCCTCCAATCCCGCAGCGCTGGTGGATCTCGCGCGACAGGATTTGGCCAGCGGCCAGCTTGCAGCCGCGCAGGAGAAATGCCTGCGGGTGCTGGGTGCGCACCAGCATCATCCCGGTGCGCTGGAGGTGCTTGGCACGATTCTCAGCTCGCAGGGGCGGTACCAGGAGGCGCTGCGCGTCTTCAATGCGCTCACCCTGCTGCAGCCGGCGGTCGCCGCACACTGGCAAAATCTCGGTACCGTTCTGCGTCCCGCCGGGCGACAGGCGCAGTCGCTGGCGGCGTTCGAGCGCGCCCTGCGGCTGGGTCCACCGACAGCGGGACTGCTGTACAACCTCGGTGCATTGCAAATGGATCGTTTGGATTACGCTGCGGCCCATCTCGCGCTGCGAGACGCCGTGGCCCTCGCGCCGCGCGATGCGCGCATTCGTTGGGCCTATGCACAGTGCTGTTACGACATGGGCCAACGCCAGGAAGCCGTAACGGCAGTGGAAGATTGGGAAACGCTCGAAGGACTGAGCGTCGAGATCACGGTATCGATAGCGCTGCTGCTGGTCACCTCGGGCGCGGCACACCTGGCGCAGCCGGCACTCGAGCGTCTCATGGCGAATCCTCCGGCGAGCGGGCGTGCAGCCGTGGGATTTGCCTCGCTCCTCGAGCGCCTGCATCGGCTCGATGAGGCGAGCGCGGTCATGCAGCAGCTCGAGCTCGCCGACCGGAGTGCGGACGCCGATCCGGAGCGGCTGGCGATGTCGGCGCTGTTGGCTGACAGGGCGGGCCGGCACGAGGAGGCGCATCGACAGCTCACCGCAGCGCTGGCGAAGCCGCAGGAATTCGTGCATCGCTACAATCTTCTCTATCCGCTTGCCAAGGCCTGTGACGCGCTCGGACGTTATGAAGAGGCGTACACCGCGGCCGCAGAGGCGCACCGCTCGCAGCTCGCATTTCTCGAGCGCGCGACCGGCAAGGTAACCGAAGAGCAGTCGCAGCTCTGGGCGCTGACGGCGAACGGATGCGATCCCGGGGATGTCGCGCGCTGGCAGAGCGCGGGCACCGCTACGGAAGCCAGTCCGATCTTCATCGTGGGCTTTCCGCGCTCGGGGACGACGCTGCTCGAGCAGATGCTCGACGCGCACCCGCTGCTGCAGGCGATGGACGAGCAGCCATTCCTGTTGCGAGCCGTCGCTCGAGTTACCGAACGCGGTGTCAGTTACCCCGCCGAGCTCGGCAAGTTGAGCGGCAGCGACCTGAACGACATCCGCGCCAACTATTGGGACGGCGTGCTGAAGAGGGTGCCCCTGGCCCCGGATCGGCGGCTTGTGGACAAGAACCCTATGAACATGGTGCTGCTGCCCATCATTCGCCGCTTGTTCCCTAACGCGCCCATCATCCTCGCCATTCGCCATCCCTGCGACACCGTGCTGAGCTGTTTCCTGCAGCATTTTCGCTCGGATCTTGCACTGCTGGGCCGCGACCTGACTGCGCTGGCGAGCTCTTACTCCCGCGCCTTCGGCTTCTGGTACTCGCAATCGTCGTTGCTCCAACCTGACACCTACGAGCTGAGATACGAACAGCTCACCGCGGACTGCGCGGCCGAGCTCCACCGGCTGTGTGCTTTTTTGCAGTTGCCCCGGCACGAGGCGATGCTGGCTCCCGGGGAGCGCGCACGCACCAAAGGCTTCATCAGCACGCCGAGCTACGCTCAGGTCCTCGAGCCGGTCAGCGACCGCTCCGTGGGCCGATGGAAGCACTACCAGCGGCACTTCGGCAGCGAAGTGTTGGCTCTGCTCACGCCCTGGATCGAGCGCTGGGGCTATTCCCTCGGCTAGCTGGGGGGCTCGTTTCACGCACAGTCAGTGTGCTTCGGAATTACTTACCGCTTTCGTGCGGTCCCAGTGCCTTGTTTCCATTGTTGCGTTCCACGTCAGTCGTCGCCTCCTTACCCCACTCCTCGTCCTGGAGGATGTGCGCTGCGGTCTTGCATAGTTTCCTTTCGAAACGCGTGCCCAATTCACGCTCGACGCGGCAGTAATACACCTCGTTGCCGCGTGCTTGACTCTCGGGCGTGTAGCCCTTCCTGAGTATCTGCTTGAGCTGTGCGTCCGTCACCGTGTCGTCCACCAGGACTTTTCTGCCTGACTGTCTGGCAACGGCTTGCGCGTGAGCAGTGCTGCTCGCGGCAGGCTGCGCCGCAGCCGGGGACTGCGCAACAGTCTGCGGAGGGGCCGCCGCAGCCGGTTGTGGCGGCGGGTCAGCAGCGAATACACCGGAGATCGCCACAGTGCAGATTGCAGGCAACAGCCGAGCGACCTTGTTCACGCACGCTTGACCTGGCTCTTGACCGAGCTCCTAGAAGTCCACAGTCAGATTGGCAAACAGGTAGCGACCGGGTACGTCGTAGACAGAGGGGTACGTGTTGCTCTCCGCGTAGATCGAGTTGCCCCCCGTGTTGGCGGTATCGATGGTCGGCGGATCCTTATCGAGCACGTTGTTGCAGCCGACTCGCAGCGTGACCTTGTTCCACGAGTACGAGGCATGCAGATCAAGGTAGCTGATCGTCGGGATGTGCGCATCCGGTGGCGGCCCGGCTTTCGCGATCGTAGCCTCCCCCACGTAGTCCGGATTATTCGGGTTGATCATGGAATTCGTTGCGCTTCCGAAGAAGCGCCAGGTGGCTCCCCCGGATAGACCGGCAACCGGCGTATCCCAATCCAGGGTGAACCGATGCCGCCACTTCGGTGTAACGGGCGCGCAGCTCGGCCCGTAGTAACCCGCGCAGTCAAACGGTGCAACGCCCCCACCCGGGGTGGTCGTTAGATGCATCAGGTAGGTGCCGTCGAGGCGTGAATGGAGCCTGCCCGCCTTCCCCATATCCAACAGATACACCATCCCCACGTCGATCGACTTGTTCTCGAGACCTGCGATGTTGAGGAGGGGATCGTTCGTGTAGCCCTGCGGGCTCGCCCAC
>Ga0306917_10000502_pt1 | contig 16408 bp, 16 predicted proteins | sample tim00Cox00000000_FD_203313 | JGI IMG/M metagenome (GOLD analysis project Ga0306917, IMG submission 203313) | Lab enrichment of tropical soil microbial communities from Luquillo Experimental Forest, Puerto Rico - timezero.00C.oxic.00.000.000 (v2)... | ecosystem: Environmental > Terrestrial >... | reverse complement strand
AAGCGACTCATTGCGTTCTTCGAGCCACCACGTTGGATGCCGCGGGTGAATCGGGGTCCCGACCGACCCACCATTACTCTTTGGAAAGCCGAAGGTGGCTAAAAGCATTTGCGCTGCTGTAATGCGCCGGATGCCGACACTTTTGCAACGCTCCGATCGTCGTCAGCATCGCCGAATTGGGACAGTACAGCCACCACTCATCCCAGTCATCTTCCTAGGGCTTGCCAAAGGCGGCCTTTCCGGCGTGGCGACCGGAGCCACGCCACTGCTTGCCCTTTATCTGCCGCCGTTGGAGGCCGCGGCGCTGCTTATGCCGATCGTGCTTTGCCAGGACGCGATTTCAGTTCATGCATACTGGCGCGAATGGAGCAGCTGGAATTTGAAAATATTGCTGCCCGGCGCCGTGTTTGGTTTGGTGCTCGGTTATCTATTCGCAGCAAACGTGTCAGATGACCTGGAGAGGGAAGCGGCCGTTCTTTCTAGTCGGCAAGAATTCTAGATTTGCGTTACTCCATCAACGCTTTCTACTAAAGTCTGCGCTGCGCCTGGTTTGACGGCGCAGCATATTTAGGCTGCATTTTTCTCACGCCGGATGGAAACGCCGCGAATTATGCCGCCCCGGCAAGCCATCTGTTGGCTTTGGCCGGGTTGGTTTCGAGCGCGACATAGAGCGCCTTGGCCGAATCGCGCAGCGAATCCCGATGCGTGAGATCGTCCGGGGGCAGCGCCGCGGCGGTCTTTGCCAGGTCGCGCAGAATATCGGCGAACAGCGCATGATGAAAATGCATGCGCACCGATTTGCGCTGGTCAGACGGGCCGGGCAGCTCGAGTGTCAGCGAGATGCCCGTCTGATCGATGTGAGCGTCGAACCGTGCGGTATGGGCGAACGTTCCGATGTAGAGTTTGTCCGGATATTCCACCGCCACTTCGGCCTTGTCGGTAATTGGCTTGGTCATGACAGAGCGCCTTCTCCAAATCACGAAAATAATAGGGCTTTCGCTTCAAACCGGGTTGATTTGGATCAATCTGGACCCATCCTGCGCACCCTAAAATGCCGCTGTCCATCGCGGGGAGGATCATGTACGAGCCGGACAGCCACCACGCTTCGAATCCCGCTTTTATCTGGCCAGCGTTGTTTGCCGCCTCCGCAAGCGAGATGGCGGCGCATTTTGCCAAACAATTCACCAGTCTCGCTATCGGGTTGCAGGGTGAAACGCCGCCACCACCGCAATGGACGACGCCGCACCGGGTCGCGCTCAAGCTTGAGACCGTACGGTTGCGCGATTTTGCGACCTCATCGGACGGCCCGCCCTGTCTATTGTGTACGCCTTTTGCGCTCCACGGTTCGACACTGAGCGATCTGGCCGCAGGCCATAGCCTCGTTGTCGCGCTACGCGATGCCGGCGTGACGAACCTCTTTGTCACCGACTGGCAGTCGGCCTCTCCCGACATGCGATTTCTCGGGATCGACGATTACCTCGCCGACCTCAATGTACTCATCGATGAGATTGGCGCCCCGGTCGATCTGATCGGTTTGTGCCAGGGCGGCTGGATGGCGCTCGTCTATGCCGCGCGTTTTCCGGGCAAAGTTCGCAAATTGGTGCTCGCTGCGGCGCCAGTCGATACCAAGGCCGCTCCTTCTGTGCTATCGACGCTCGCTAACAGCACCGCAATGGAGGTTTTCCAGGAGATCGTGCGTCTCGGCGATGGGCTCGTCGTCGGCAGCAGAGTGCTCAAGCTGTGGGGACCCGGGGCGGTTGAAGCTGAAGAGATTCGGCAGTTGCTCGAAAGCGAGGAATCCCACGGTTCCTCGGCCTTTACCCGTCTCGAAGCCGCGTTCCGCGATTGGTATGCCTGGACCGTCGATCTGCCGGGACGTTATTTTCTGGAAACGGTTGAGAAACTTTATAAGGGCAACGAGATTGCCGCCGGAACGTTTGAAGCACTGGGACGCCGGATTAATCTTAAACAGATCGAAGCGCCGCTTTTTCTTCTTGCGGCCGGTCGCGACGAATTGGTCACACCGCCGCAGTTATTCGCGGTTGAGCAGCTGGTGGGCACGCCGCGCCACCATATCCGCAAGCTGAGCGCGGACTGCCGTCATCTCGGACTATTCATGGGCAAACGGGTTTTGCGCGAAATCTGGCCCGATATCGTCGACTGGCTTATCAAACCTGCCACGATCGCTGAGAATAGACCAGCGGGTGAAATACAACCGGCGGCGTGAGTAAAGGCCGCTTCCCCCGTTGCCGGTCCTGCCTCGGGCTGCAAAACTTGTGGCGTTTCTCAGTGTTCCTCCCCGCTAGGCGGCGTTGATGTAGATCAATCACCCGCCAGAAAATTGGATTAACTTTGAACAAAAGCTCCGCTCTACTGCGACTGCACCGGAGCGATTTCGTAAAAAAAATCTATGCCCAAGGAGGAAGCGGTGATTTTTGCAACAGATGAAATCGTTAGCCAAGTGCAACCATTGCCGCGTGACTGGGCGCGCCTGATCCAAAAGCTGCGCTGGATCGGTCTTGACGACGAGGCAGCGCGGCTCGAATGGGCAGTGAGTAACCTTCCCCTGGAACAAAGATGTGAGTTAAATCTGGACCCCGCCGATACCGATTGAGATCAAGTATCCCAAAATCGATCGAACCTTTTTGCTGCGCACCTGACAAAACAAAGAGCCGGCAATCGACACTCGGGCTATTGATATGGATCAACACGGACCAAGCGACGAGGGCGTAGAGTTTTTGATGAAGCCATGGCTACATTCCTTTACCGCTGCCCGAAGACCCGCCTGCGCGTGCAAGGCTGGGTCGCTGACGAGTGGAGCCAGCCGGAGCAACAAAATTATGAAGCGGTGAATTGCATTGCATGCGGTGGAGTGCATCTCGTCAATCCGGCAAACGGCAAAACCATCAATGATGAGAATTCGAAGTGACCCGCGAAGGTCAATGTTAAAAGGGACTATCTCACTGTGAGGGCCGGCTTGGGAGGTTTAGCTTTTTTGTATGTCTCCGCCGCAAAATACACCGAAACCAACGTGATCACCGCCAGACCGATCGTGTAAACCGAGATTGGCCAAGTCGCCGGCTCGTAAGTCGTCATGAGTCAAGGTCTGCGGCGAGAGAGCTCCGGGGAAAATTCACACCCAAGTTACAGTCCGACATGCCGGACTTGACTTAAAGCAAGGCGGAAATAGTGCGATCGACCTATAAAAAGAAAAGATGGGGAAAGATGGGGAACGCCTAAGCGTGGGGTTTGCCATTTCGAATAGGGAGGGTTCCGCGATGCTGAAGAAAATCACGATTGCCGCTGGACTCATTGGCCTTGCCACATCCGTAACCGGCGGGTCTGCTACGGCCCAGGTCAAGGTCGGCGCGGTCCTGTCCGCGAGCGGCCCGGCGTCGTTCCTTGGCGACCCTGAGAGGAAGACACTTGACATGTACGTTGAAGACATAAACAGCAAAGGAGGAATTAACGGGCAAAAGCTCCAGCTCGTCGTCTATGACGATGGCGGCGACGCCAATGCAGCGCGCACTTTTGCCACGCGCCTTGTCGAAGAAGACAAAATCGCTGCTATGGTCGGCGGCACGACGACCGGCACCACCTTGGCGATGATCCCAGTCTTCGAGGATGCTCAGATTCCGTTCATCTCACTAGCCGGCGCCGTGCAAATCATCGAGCCGGTGCACAAGTGGGTCTTCAAGACTCCTCACACTGATCGAATGGCGTGTGAAAAAGTTTTTGATGATCTCAAGCGCCGTAAGCTCACGACTGTGGCTTTGATCTCCGGCACGGATGCATTCGGCAAGTCGATGCGCGATCAGTGCCTCGCGGTGGCGCCCAAGGCGGGCATCACCATCGCCCATGAGGAGACTTACGGTCCTGCCGACAGCGACATGACCCCGCAGCTCATCAAGATCAAGGCGACGCCGGGCATTCAGGCCGTCGTTTGCGCCGGTTTCGGGCAAGGCCCGGCTATCGTCACCCGCAATTATCGGCAACTCGGGATCGAGTACCCGCTCTACCAGAGCCATGGCGTTGCTTCAAAGCAGTTCATCAGTCTGGCTGGCGCCGCCGCGAATGGCGTTCGTCTCCCGGCTGCAGCGCTACTGCTCGCCAATAAACTGCCGGATAGCGATCGGCAAAAATCGGTCGTGGTCGGCTATCAAAACACATTCGAAAATAAGACTGGGCAACCGGTCTCCACCTTTGGCGGCCACGCCTATGACGGATTGATGATTCTGGTCGACGCCGCTAAGCGTGCCGGCAGCTTCGATAGCGGCAAGCTGCGCGACGAGATCGAAAGAACCAAGGGCTATGTTGGCACCGGCGGGGTCGTCACCATGTCGCCGAGCGATCACTTGGGCCTTGATCTTTCCGCCTTCCGGTTGCTCGAAATCAAGGACGGCGATTGGATTATGATTCCGGATTCCGCCTCGTAAACAGTCTGGTAAGCTCGTCCAACGGCTTGGCTCACCAGGTTGGCGTTCTGTTTGACCGGCGACGGGCGCCCGCTGCAATGGCAGAGTTTCTGCAATTTACTTTTTCCGGACTCACAGTTGGCGCCGTCTATGCCCTCGTCGCAGTCGGCTTTACACTGATCTATAATGCCTCCGACGTGGTGAACTTTGCTCAAGGCGAGTTCGTCATGCTGGGGGGAATGGTTACCGTTTTCCTTGGCTACGCCGGCGTCCCGATGCCGCTCGCAGCGGCCATTGCTGTTCTCATCACCACTGCCGTTGGGCTTGCCCTTTATCGTCTGGGCATCGCCCCGGCGCACGATGCAAGCACGGTGACCATGATCATCATCACGATCGGCGCATCGATTTTTCTACGCGGCGTGGCGGAAATTATATTTGATAAGCGCTTTCACAGCCTGCCGGCTTTGTTCGGGAGCGATCCGATTCGCGTTGGTGGCGCAAGCATCCTGCCGCAGAGTGTGGTCGTGCTCGCCAGCGCCTTACTCATCGTATGTTTGCTATGCGCCTTCATCGATCGAACGCTGTACGGCAAGGCCGTGATTGCGACTTCGGCAAATCGCATGGCTGCAACACTGGTCGGAATCAACACGCGCACGATAGTCGGTGCTTGCTTCGCGATATCAGCAGCGATCGGCGCAGTTGCTGGCGTTCTGGTCACCCCGATTACGCTCACCAGTTACAACGTGGGCACGCTTTTGGCGTTGAAAGGATTCGCCGCAGTCATGCTCGGCGGCATTGGCAACGCCATGGGCGCCGTTGTCGGCGGCGTGCTACTCGGTTTGTTTGAAGCCTTTGCGGCCGGCTATTTGTCGGCCAGTTATAAAGACGCTGTCGCCTTCGTCGTTATTCTGGCCGTGCTGTTTGCCATGCCGCAAGGACTGGTCGGAAAGACAACGGTGGAACGGGTGTAAACGTGTTGGCCGAGGCCGATCGATTTCGCTTGCTGCAGCACCATCGGCTGTTTCCTCTAATACCGCTCGCCGTAATCATCGTCGTTCTGCCGCTGCTGTTTCCATCGGCGTATTACTATCGCGTCGCCGCGCTGGTTTTCATCTTCGCAATTGCCGCGCTTGGCCTCAATCTTTTGATGGGTTTTGCCGGGCAAGTCAGCCTCGGTCACGCGGGGTTCATGGGAGTTGGTGCCTACGCGGTCGCCATCGGACCGAGCCGGTTGGGCATTGCACCATTGCTCGCATTCGCCCTTGGCGCGGCCTGCTCCGCGGTGCTCGCCTTCGTCGTCGGACGACCCATCTTGCGACTGAAAGGCCATTATCTTGCGGTAGCCACGCTTGGCTTCGGCGTGCTGCTCACCATCGTCTTCACCAATGAAGCGAAGTGGACCGGCGGTCCAGACGGCATGCCGGTGCAGCAGATCATTATCATCAATTGGACGGTCCATCGGATCGGGACGTGGTATTGGATACTCGCTGCCAGTTTCCTGCTTAGTGCAGTGATCGCCCTTAACCTCATTGATAGCCCAACGGGACGCGCGCTGCGCGCCATCCACGACAGCGAACGCGCTGCTCGCGTGCTCGGGATCGAGGTTGCGCAAAAGAAGCTCGCGGTGTTCGTAATCTCTGCGGTCTATGCTTCGGTCGCCGGCTCGTTTTTCGCCTTGATCAACGGCTATGTGACGCCCGACGCGTCCAGCTTTTTGCGATCGATCGAATTGGTTGCGATGGTAGTGTTAGGTGGAATGGGCTCCATCGTCGGTTCGGTCGTCGGATCGGCCGTGCTGGTTATTCTGCCCCAGGCGCTCACGGTATTTCATGAATACGAGCATGCCATCCTGGGGCTGACCCTGATGGCCGTTATGATTTTCCTGCGTCGTGGCATCGTGCCGAGCCTGTCGGCTGCGCTGGGCGGAACATATAAATGACCGCGTTGGCAGCCGAGCGCATTTCGATAGCCTTCGGCGGCGTTCGTGCGCTCGATGGCGTGAGTTTCGAGGCGGCGGCGGGAATTGTATTCTCGATCATCGGACCGAACGGGGCAGGCAAGACAACATTGTTCAATGTCATTTCCGGACTTTGTGTGCCGGACGATGGCCGGGTATGGCTTGGCGGTGAAGATGTCACGGCGCTCGCTCCAGAGCGCCTTGCCCGCCGTGGCTTGTCGCGCACATTCCAGAATCTGCAAATTTTTTCTCACCTAACCACGCTTGAGAACGTCATGGTTGGGCGACATCGGCACGAATCGACTGGGCTGCTCGCCGATCTTCTGCATCTGCCGGCGGTGAGCTGGCAGAACCGCATTACGCGTGACGCGGCACTCAAGGCGCTCGCCCGTGTGGGGCTGGCAGCAATGGCGCAACGGCCGGCGGGCAGTCTGGCCTATGGCGATCTCAAACGTCTGGAAATCGCACGTGCGCTTGCCACCGAACCAACAGTGCTACTGCTTGACGAGCCGGCGGCCGGGTGCAATCCGACCGAGACCAAAAATATTGAAACAATGATCCGCAGTATCGTCGCAGACGACATTACGGTCGTGCTGGTCGAGCACGATATGCGACTCGTCATGAACATTTCTGATCGCATCCATGTTCTCGCCAATGGCCATACGCTCGCTGAAGGCGATGCCGCCGCGATCCGCGCCAATCCGGCGGTCATAGAAGCTTATCTCGGGGCGCACAGTGCGGCATTGGAGCCGGCAAGTGCTGTCCGTTAAGAATCTCAGAAGCGGCTATGGCCGCATTGAGGCCCTGCACGGCGTGTCGCTCGATGTCGCAGCCGGTGAAATCGTGACGCTAGTCGGCGCAAATGGGGCCGGCAAGACGACATTGTTACGGGCGATTTCCGGTGTTCAACCGATCCTTTCCGGCCGAATCTACTTCGACAGCCGCTCAATCGAACACACACCGCCGCACGCGCGCGTGGCGCTTGGAATTGCTCAAGTCCTGGAAGGGCGGCAACTCTTCGCCCCGCTTTCCGTCGAAGACAATCTGAGACTTGGAGCTTGGACCCGGCGCGCGATCGAACCCGGCACCGCTCTTGATCGCGTCTATGATCTATTTCCAATGCTCGCCGAGCTACGGCACACGCTCGCTGGCGCACTGTCGGGAGGTCAGCAGCAGCTCCTGGCGATCGGTCGCGCTTTGACGGCCAATCCGCGCCTAATTCTGCTTGACGAACCGTCACTGGGCCTTGCGCCCATTTTGGTCGACCAAATACTCGATGTTATCCTCAATCTTAAACGTGACGGTTTGACGGTGTTGTTGGTCGAGCAAAACGCCATGGCAGCGCTTGGCATCGCCGATCGCGGTTATGTACTGGAGACCGGCACGATCTCGGCAACCGGGGCAGCGGCGGACATCAAAAACGACCATCATATTCAACAAGCCTATCTCGGTATCTGACGCAATCGCTTGATCTTAGTCAATTTGGACGCGGAGTTCGCGGGTTAGGCTCGTTTACACGGAGTCCGCGTCCATGAAGGACAGCCTGATGCCGGGTGTATCGAAGGTGCGGCGCATCATCGTCGACAGCGATCGCACCGTCGCCTTCATGGGCGAACGGGGTCGGGTCTATGCGACCCCGGAACTGTGCCGGGACATCGAGCATACATGTCGAGAAGCGCTCCTCGATCATGTGAGTCCGGAAGAGGATTCAGTCGGCATCGAGATCATGGTGCGGCACAGCGCGCCGACTCTGCCGGGGATGGAAGTATCGATTACCGCCACGGTAACCAACGTTGAGGGGCGTAAGGTCAGTTTCGACGTGGTCGCCGCGGACGAGCTCGAGCCGATCGGCACCGGCAAGCATGTCCGTTTCATTGTCGATCGCGAAAAAACCTATGAACGCCTAAGAGCGAAAGCGGCAAAACGCGCCGCCCGCTCCAATTGATGATGGAGCATCGTGTCAGCAGTCCGACCAATAAGCGAACGCACGGTCTCGTCGTATTGCTACCAATGCGTGGCCGGACCGGATTTGCTGACGGTTCGCATCCAGGATGGCGTGGCAACCGAAATTAATCCCAATTTCGAAGCGGCGGAAATCCACCCGGCAGGCGGCAAGGTCTGCGTCAAGGCGTTTGGGTTGGTACAGAAGACTTATCATCCTGATCGCGTTCTTTATCCGATGAAGCGGACCAACCCGAAAAAGGGCCGTGGCGAAGATCCAGGCCTTGTGCGCGTGTCTTGGGATGAAGCGCTCGATCTGATCGCCTCCAAGCTCAACGCGATCCGCTCCGCGGGCCTGCTCGATGCGGCTGGATATCCGCGCCTCGCGGCGAGCTTCGGCGGCGGCGGCACGCCGACCGCTTATATGGGAACGTTGCCTGCCTTCCTCGCAGCCTGGGGTCCGATCGACATGAGCTTCGGCTCCGGCCAAGGCGTCAAATGCTATCACTCCGAACACCTTTACGGCGAATTGTGGCATCGTGCCTTCACCGTTTCGGCAGATACGCCATTATGCGAATACCTCGTTTCCTTTGGCGCCAACGTCGAAGCGTCCGGTGGAGTTTGCGGCGTCAAGCGACATGCCGATGCGCGCAAGCGCGGCATGAAGCGCGTGCAGATCGAGCCGCACCTTTCGGTTACCGGCGCCTGCTCGGCGGAATGGATCCCGATCAAACCAAAGACCGACGCGGCCTTTCTGTTCGCGATGATTCACGTGCTGCTGCATGAACATGCACGCCAACGCCTGGACCTCGCGTTTCTCAAGCATCGTACCTCGTCGCCTTATCTCATCGGTCCAAACGGCTTTTTCTTGCGTGACCCCGTTAGTCGCAAGCCGCTTGTCTTTGACCGGCGCAGTGGCGGCGCGGTGACTTTCGACAGCATCGAGATCGATCCCGCATTGGAGGGAGAATTCGATGTCGAAGGCATCGAATTCGGTGCCGATGATGAAGTGATGATGCAGGGTCCTGCAACCGCAAGCACGGCTTTTACGCGTCTTGTCTGCTTTGCCAAGGGCTATTCGCCGGAATGGGCTGCATCGATCTGCGACGTTCCGCCGGCAACGATCCGACGTGTTGCTTACGACTTTATTGCCCATGCTCGCGTTGGCGAAACAATTGACATTGAAAACACCACCCTGCCCTACCGACCGGTAGCCATTGTGCTCGGCAAGACTGTCAACAATGGCTGGGGCGGCTACGAGTGCTGTTGGGCGCGCACGCTCTTGTCCTGTCTCGTCGGCGCACTCGAAGTCCCAGGCGGCACGCTTGGCACGACCGTTCGTCTCAATCGTCCAGCCGACAACCGCTGGTCAAGCGTCGCTCCTGGTCCAGATGGCTTCATGCGCTATCCGATGAATCCGACAGCCAAGAACGAATGGATCATGCGTCCGCCAGTGCGCAGCGCGCACCGCACACTGGTGCCGCTGGTCGCCAATTCGGCCTGGAGTCAGGCGCTCGGTCCGACGCATTTGGCGTGGATGATGCAATCACAAGACTTCGACCGATTTCCTCACGCGACCCCGCCGGACGTCTGGTTCGTCTATCGCACCAACCCGGCAATTTCGTTCTGGGATACTAAAGCAGTCGGCGAAGCGATGGCGAAGTTTCCCTTCACCGTCTGCTTCGCCTTTACCCGAGACGAAACCAATCACATGGCCGATGTGTTGTTGCCGGACTGCACCGACCTCGAAGGGTTGCAGCTGTTGCGCATCGGCGGGACGAAATATGTCGAGCAGTTTTGGGATTATCAGGGCTTTGCGCTGCGCGATCCCGCGGTCCCGCCGCAAGGCGAAGCGCGCGATTTCACGTGGATATCAACCGAGCTTGCGAGACGCACCGGCCTGCTTGCCGAATACAATTTGGCAATCAACAAGGGTGCCGCCGGCGTCAAACTGTCGGGACCGAACTACGACTTCTCGCTCGATCCAGCCGAGCAGCATGGTGTTGAGTGCATCTGGGACGCGACCTGCCGCGCCGCAAGCGCTGAACTGACTGAGGGGCGCGAGACGCACGGACTGGACTGGTTTCGTCAGCACGGCTTCCGGGTCAAACCGTTCTCACGCCTGCAATGGTACCTGTATCCTAGATTGGTCGAAACCGGGCTGAGATTCGAGCAACCCTATCAGGAACGGCTGTACCGAGTCGGAGAAGAACTCAAGCGGCGCCTGCACGAACAAAGTATTTATTGGTGGGACCGCCAGCTCGAAGAATATGAGCCACTGCCACATTGGCGCGATCTTGCCGGGCTGTGGGAGGGCGCGCTCGCCAAACATTACAACGTGGAGATTGGTGATTACCCCTTCTGGCTCATTACCGCGCGCAGTATGCAATATTCCTGGGGCGGCAATGTCGGAATTCAGCTCATAAAAGAGCTGGCCGACAACGTCGCGGGCCATGGCACCGTTGTCATGAATCGCACGGCCGCGAAGCGACTCGGGATCAGCGACGGCGAGTTCGTCGAAGTTCGCTCGCCACTCAATGCGACGCAGGGCAGCGTGGTGCTGAGCGAGGGCATTCGTCCGGATACGCTGCTAATGATCGGCCAATTCGATCATTGGGCCACGCCCTACGCCAAAGATTTTCATGCTCCAAGCATGAACGCGCTCGTGCCGATGCTGCTCGACCTCACCGATGCAACCGGCTCCAGCGCCGACCTCGTCAAAGTCAAAGTTACGCCGCTGGGAGGCGCACCATGACGCGTTGGACCATGGTCGCCGATCTTGAGCGCTGCGTTGGCTGCCAGACCTGCACCGCCGCTTGCCGGCATGTCAATGCCACTTCCCCGGCTGTGCAGTGGCGCAAGGTGCTGGATATCGAGTCTGGGGCGTTTCCAAATGTCAGACGCACTTTCGTGCCGGTCGGCTGTCAGCATTGCGCTGATCCGCCCTGCATGCATGTTTGTCCGACTACCGCCACGCGCCAGCGCGCCGACGGCATTGTGACCATCGATTACGATCTTTGCATCGGTTGCGCCTATTGCGAGGTCGCCTGCCCGTATCAGGCCCGTTTCCTCATTGATACGCCGCGTTTTGCTTATGGCGCGGCACTGCAAAACGAGGTCGAGCGGGAAGATCCGGCGCGACTCGGCGTGGCGCAGAAATGCACGTTTTGCTCGGATCGCATCGATTTTGGCCTGGCCAACGGTTTGACCCCCGGCATTGAGCCACTCGCTACCCCGGCTTGCGTCAACTCCTGCATTGCCGATGCCTTGCATTTTGGCGACATCGATGATCCCAACAGCAATGTCTCGCGGCTGTTGCGCGAGCAGAAGCATTTTCGCATGCATTTGGAGCTCGGCACCGAGCCGAACTTCTTTTATCTCTATGGCAACACCGCTGAGTCGCAGACTGCGGAAAGGCCGTCGTCCGCAGACGAACAACAGCTGGACACGATCCGCAGCCGCGGGGTCGAGCCCTGGCACCAGCCACATTGGAACTGGAAAGCAGCGGGTAATTTTCTCTGCGGCGGCGCGGGAACTGGATTATTAGCAGTGAGCGCAGGTGTCGCGGTTGCCGGCGCGCCATTTGCGCTTCCCGCTCTCAGCGCGCTCGGTCTGGTCGCATTCGGATTGGTTCTTTTGCTGTTCAAGATCGGTCGACCGCTGCGATCGATCTATGTCCTGCGCCAGCCGCAACGATCGTGGATGAGTCGCGAGGCCTGGATCGCCGGCGCGATGTTCCCGTTGGGAATCCTCGCAGTCTGGTTCGGCAATCTTGTGCTCCTTTTTGCCGCCGCCGTTTGCGGCCTGCTGTTTCTCTATTGCCAGGCGATGATCCTCCAGGCCGCAAAAGGGATTCCCGCCTGGCGGCTGCCGCAGATCGTGCCATTGATCGTTGTGACCGGTCTCACCGAAGGCTGCGGTCTTTTTGTCTTGATGTCCCTGACGCGATTGGGTGAGAGATCGCTCGTGATGCCGGTTGCCGTTGCGTTGGTCGTGCTTGTTGCCGCTCGCGGACTGAGTTGGCTGGCTTATTCGACTGCGCTACGCAAAGCTGGCGCGCCAAGTCGCACGGTTGAAATTCTGGATTTCTACCAGCCATGGCTCCGTGCTTTTGGTCTGGTGCTTCCCGTCATCGCTATCGTGGTTGGTTTCATTTTCACGGCGACCGCGCCGCTTAGCTTGGCTTTTGGCGGTCTGTGCGCTTTTGCAGCTGGTTGGGCATTGAAGTTTATCATCGTGACACGAGCCGGATACAATCAGGGCTTCGCGCTCAACCGCACACCTGTGCGCGGCTCCGGGGTTGCAGGGGCGATGGTGAAGCCGGGGTGGGTTTTGTCAGGTTCCTACAGGCAATGCTGAATGGTGCAGCCGCCGCTCCCTCGCGTTCGGTCGCGCCGAGCCGAACCATGATCGCCCGGGAGGTCACATGATGACGACCCAAGCCGCAGTCCGCGACAGGACGCCGTTTATGTTCGATCGCGCCGTTGAATGCATGCCTCGCACCAAGCTCGCGGCCTTGCAGCTCGATCGATTGAAGAAAACTCTGGAGCGCGCCTACGCCAAGGTTCCACATTTTCGCAAAGCGTTCGATGCGGCGCGCGTCACGCCGGCGAGTTTGCAATCGCTCGACGATCTAAGGCGTTTTCCCTTTACGATGAAAGCCGATCTGCGCGACAACTATCCGTTTGGAATGTTCGCAGTGCCTCGCGAGCAGGTCCTGCGCGTGCACGCCTCGTCAGGAACGACAGGCCGGCCGACGGTGGTCGGCTATACCGGCGGTGACCTCGGCTTGTGGTCAGATTTGATGGCGCGGTCTCTGGCATGCGCGGGCGTGCGGCCGGGCGATATCCTCCACAATGCTTACGGCTATGGCCTGTTTACCGGCGGCCTTGGCGCCCATTATGGCGCGGAACGGCTCGGCTGCACGGTCGTGCCGCTTTCCGGCGGCGGCACTGAACGACAAGTCACCTTGTTGCGCGATTTCGGCGCGCATATCCTGTGCGCGACGCCCTCCTATGCACTCAACATTGCCGAAGTCGCCGATGCCATGGGCATCGACCTCCGCAATCTGCCGCTGCGCTGCGGCGTCTTTGGAGCCGAGCCGTGGAGCGAAGCGCTGCGGCGCGAGCTTGAATCGCGCTTGGGCATCAAATCGATCGATCTTTATGGATTGTCCGAAATCATCGGTCCGGGCGTCGCTTGTGAGTGCGACGCGGCGCAGAACGGACTGCACGGCTGGGAGGATCATTTCCTGTTTGAAATCGTGGATCCGAAGACTCTGGAGCGGCTGCCGAATGGGGAACCAGGCGAGCTTGTGATCACGACTCTGAGTAAAGAAGCGCTGCCAATGATCCGCTATCGCACGCGCGACATCACGACGTTGCTGGAAGAGCCATGCGTCTGCGGCCGGACTCACGTCCGCATCATGCGCGTGACTGGGCGCGACGACGACATGCTTATTATTCGCGGCGTCAATGTCTTTCCGTCGCAGATCGAAGCCTGCCTAGTCGGTTTTCCGGGTCTGGCGCCGCATTACCAGATCGTGTTGACACACGAGGGACCACTCGACGCCATCACCATCGAGGTTGAGCTCGGCGCCGACGCGCCGTCGGATCACGCCTACCTGGCGGCCAAAGCGGGCGAGATCCGCCAGCACCTCAAATCGATGATCGGCGTTAGCTGCACGGTTGATATCAAAAGCCCGGGCGCTGTGCCCCGCTCGCAGGGCAAGGCGGTGCGCGTCAAGGATTTGCGCAAAGCCGCTGATCGGTGACCACTATTCGTCAATGGGCGGTGGGAATAACCGCGGTCGCCTCTAGCTCGACCTTGGCGGGATGATCAAGAAGATCGACGACGAATACCAAGGTCATTGCCGGATAGTGACGGCCCATCAGCCGCCGCCAAATTCGGCCGAGCTCGCCCCGGCCATCCAAATAGGCGCGCTTGTCGGTACAATAAGCGGTTATCCGGCAAATATGCTCGGGCCGACCTCCGGCGGCGGCGAGCACCTGCAGCACATTTAGAAGAGCCTGTTCAAATTGCGGCACAAGCTCTTCGGATTGGAACTTCTGGTCGGCATCCCAGCCGACTTGCCCGGCGAGGAATATGATCTTGCCCGGGATTGCTTCAATGCCATTGGCGTATCCGATCGGCTGCACCCAACCTTCGGGGAGTAGTACTCGGCTCGTCATCAACTCGCCTCCGCTTCATTCAGATGACCTTCGCCGTGGAACGTTGCGCGTCCGACCGTTTCCAATTGGAAACGACAACAACCGTCGCGGCGAAACACACCAATGCAATAATGGTCAGAAATCCGCTGCCCGATCGAATCTGTGTCCATCCTGAGAAATCGCCGATCGTGCGAATAACGACCGATATTTGCAGCAAGAGCAGCGACGCATAAAGGGCCGGAGAATAGCGCAACGTAAAACCGACCACCGAAGGGAAGACGATCAAGGTGTGTCCAAAGACCATCGATAACACGAAGCCAAGTGTTACCGCGTGCACAACCGCGTCATACCAGAAGGCTGCGATTGGCCTGGCAAAGAGCTCGAGTCCGGCAATGATCAGCCAGCCATAGCCCAACAGCATACAAAGGGCGGTAAAACGGATCTGACCACTCAGCCTGACGGTACGGCGAGCTAAATCATAGATCAGCAGCCAAGCACCGCAGAGTATGAGCCCCGATCCAATAAAGGGCGATAGTGGGCGATCGAGCTCGCCCCGCGCAACGCCAATCAAAAAAACCACGATCACTACGGCAAAAATTAATCTCGCCATTGCAGGCGGCGCAACGATCCGGCTTAGCTCCAGCCTCTCGGCTGCGACCGTCAGCACCAAAAATGCCAGCCACCAGCCGGTTGATTCTGGCAAGGGACGGTCCGCAAGCCAGGTCAGGGTACCCAATCCCCAGCACAAGGCGGCGATCGAGGGCATTGCCGCGAGCAAGACTGATTGCAGTCGGCGCATGTTCCAGAACGATGCTGCCGCAAGCACCAAGCTCGCGATCAGGAACGCAGCGCCAGCCAATGCTATGGTTCGGGCAAAAAGCGCAACAACGCCGGTCGCGGCAAATAGCGGGATCATATAAGCCGCCGGTTGATTGAGCGCGACGGCGCGTTCAATGCTGATCAGCGTGCCAAAGAAGCCGCAGATCATGAGAACGCCGTGGAATTCAACGAATTGCGGCGCAGCGCCTATCAACCCGACCCCAAGGCGCGCCATCCCGGTCCATAGCCCGAGCAGAAACGCAGTAAGGCCGCACGCCAACAACATAAAGCGCAACGGTCGCAGCGCCGATCGGCGGCGAAAACCTGCGGCGACGGTTTGTGATGCGGAGTTTTCCGAGCCGGCAGTCGCTCCGCCGCTTGCAGTGCTGATCGGGTGCGGCGACGACATTACCCGTGCGTTCCTAAGCTAATTTCCGATGAAGCTCGGTCGCTGCTTATTGACGAAGGCGAGATACGCACGCTCATAGTCCTTTGTCTGCATGCAAATCGCTTGGGCCTGCGCCTCCGCCTCTATCGATTCATCGATGCCCATGCTCCATTCCTGATGAATACACTTTTTTGTCATGGCATTGGCAAACGTTGGTCCGTTCGCCAGCGACTTTGCCAGCGACTGTGCCTCGTCAGTAAGCGCGTCGGGCTCGCATAGTTTGTTGTAAAAGCCCCAACGTTCTGCTTCGGCCCCGTCGATCGACCGTCCGGTGTAAAGCAACTCGGCGGCGCGTCCGGCACCGATGATGCGCGGCAGCATGTTGCAAGCGCCCATGTCGGCGCCGGCGAGACCCACGCGCACGAACAGGAAGGCAATTTTACTTCGGGCGGTGCCGCAGCGGAGATCCGACGCCATCGCCATAATCGCACCGGCGCCAGCGCATACACCATCGATCGCAGCGACGATCGGTTGCGGGCAGGCGCGCATGGCCTTGACCAGGTCGCCAGTCATACGCGTGAAGGCGAGCAACCCCGCCATATCACCATTGCGCTGCATCTCGACCAACGGCCCAATAATTTCATGGACATCGCCGCCCGAGCAAAAATTGCCACCGGCACCCGTGATTACAACGACCTTGATCGAATCTGCGTAGGGT
>Ga0306917_10000495_pt1 | contig 16510 bp, 20 predicted proteins | sample tim00Cox00000000_FD_203313 | JGI IMG/M metagenome (GOLD analysis project Ga0306917, IMG submission 203313) | Lab enrichment of tropical soil microbial communities from Luquillo Experimental Forest, Puerto Rico - timezero.00C.oxic.00.000.000 (v2)... | ecosystem: Environmental > Terrestrial >... | reverse complement strand
CAACCTGAAATGTCGTGGCGACGGAACAGATCAGCAAAAACGACAATCAGTAGCCAAAACCACACAACGAAAAAGAATATCCCTAGGACGTCCATCAGAAAGTTGCGATAGGTGAAGCCTTCCTGAACGAAGAACATGCGGCGATCCTCCTTTGCGCCCTCAGTCTGCCACACCCAAAGCCATTATCTGCTCCGGCAAACCGAATCATTTGATCTAAATCAAGTTTATTTGCTTCGTAATTTTGCGATGTTGCGGGATTTATTGCAAAAACCTTAAACAACGGGAGATTTGATTTATCGCAAAGTTCCCCCGAACGCTTCCTCTATATAGGAGTCGAGAGGGGCCAAAATGTTCTCATCAGACGATTGCAGAGCCAAGGCGGTTGAGTGTTACCGAGCCGCACAAAAAACGATTAAGTATGATGTTCGACGCGCGCTGCTCGGCCTAGCTGTTCAATGGCGCGCATTGGCTGGTCTAATGGACCGTGTGAACAGAGACAATGAGTCGTCTCATTGTCACACTTCTTTTTTGGATTCGGCTTGCTGCGCTCCTCCCCTGCTGGGACGGACTTTTGGTCGATAACCGATCCAACGACCCGTCCCCGGATTCCACACAAAGCCGATTTTGTTTAGTCGCGTCCTTCGCTCGGCAGACAACTCCGGCCTTCTTACCCGCTGCGTGGAAACCCACCATCCAAGTCTGATTTTCCCTTCGTTATGCAAGATCGGTATGCGACAGTGTCCTTCCCGACGTTTGAATTTCAAAAGGGCGGCGAACCCTTGCTCCCACCGAAGGTCTCGCCAGTCCCAGACAAATCCAATGGCGTCCAAGCGTCGCTTGCGTTCAACAGGTACAAAGTCTGCACGATAGCGTTGAACGGATACCCATTGGCCGAGTTTGAAATTGCCTTCCATATGATGTCGCGACGGACAACAGTGACTCTCGCGTCTACGGAATTTGGACAGTGCCGCGAAGCCCCGCTCCCAACGTTCTGTATTGCCTGTACTCCAGCTGCCCACCACTGCGGGACCTCCGTTGCCGCACCTCAAAAACCACTATCTTGCTACGGCAAACCGAATCATTTGATTTAGATCAAGTTATTTGATCCACATTCCCGCCCACCGCTTCCCGCCGCTTTGGTCACGGAACGCCCCAAACGAGCAATTTATTGGCTTAACTTATCAAGTCACGGCAGGTCCGCTCGGATTAATTTGGCGGGAGTCTTTGTAACGCCAATGCCGAAGCAATGCCGGGAAAAAACGACAAGATCACATTTGAGGGTTGCGAACCGTCAACGCTCTTCCGCGAGTTTGCCGCCGAATGCATGGAATTAGCTCAGACGGCCTCTTCGCCTGAGAAACACGCGCTGTACGTGAAGATGGCCAGTGTGTGGTTTCAGATGGCGCAGCGCTGGGAAAAGAAAAGTTAGCCGTCCGCCGCTTCCCGCCGCCGTGGTCCGTCGAGGACAACGCGGCTCACACGCGAGAATAGGTAGGAGCGGTGCCAGCGAGAGCGTATGCTTGTCCGCAGTCGGACCACGGATACTCCTGTGGTTGGTCCGACACCCAACGTTGCCGTGTGCATTTCGAGCGAGCCACGCGCAACGTATGGGGACAAAGGCAAAGCCGCTGGTTTTCATCCTTTGGCTGGCGGCTTTGCTGCGAATCCGCAAATGACAACTCGCCGCTTCCCGCCGCCTATCTTCCCGTCGTCGCCAACGGGAGTGGTGACCGCACGGCTTGGGTTGAATAGAGCCGACCACTTACGAGAGCGTCCCATTTATCGTCGGCCGCAAGACCATTTGCGATCTTGAACGCGCGCAAAGCTACCCGCGACTTGGTTCCCCAAACGCCGTCCGCTGGACCTGCTAGAAATCCTAGTTCGATAAGTCGATTTTGTGCTGTCATAATAACACTGGGCGAAGGATTTAACTTGTTGGCATCTTGCAGCGGAGCGACAACGGCAGTCCGGTCGGCGTGGACAGATGGTTTTGCAGCGTCGGTGCTTTTCCCTTGGAAAAAAATCGAAAGCATTACAATCGACAAGAGGGCAGCACCGCCTGTGAAAACGGCAATAATACCTATCTTGGTCTGCCGATCCCCGCTCTGCCGAATACCCATCTCGTCCTGCAGGGCAGCAAAAAACTTACTGTCGGCTGATACTGCTGGTGTTGGCGCTGGTGCTGGTGCCGGTTTTGGTTTTGGTGCGGCACTCCACCAATGTCTATGGCGAGCTTGATAACAGTCGGGGCACAACCAGATTTCTTTTTTTCTGTAATAAGTCCGTCCGCTGTAAAGCCTCAAGCCACGAAAGCCAATTCCGACACCGCCGCTACTGCGACCTGATTGTATTTCAATAGTATCCCTATGCAGTTCGGGCTTTGGCATACGCCGCGAGCAATCATAGCAATAGTATGTAACGTATTCTGACATGAGCCGCCACCCACAGAGGAAACAACAATTTACCAAAATCGAGCCGCTATTGTCGATCGATGCCTACACGCCGCTGCCCGCCGCCTTGGACTGTCGAAGAGTAAAAACCGCTCTCGTGCGGTCCTTTTGACTCAAATCAAAGTAAATCTTCACGAGTCGATGAAAAATTCAGACTCCTCGAAGGTTTTACAGAAATGCGTAGCTATTTTGCGCCTGCCATCGCTATAGCGATGATCATGCCAGCAATTTTGTCGGTGCGATCCGATGACATCCCAACTCTGGATGTGAACCCGGTCTGTCACGGGATTGCCATGCAGGGGGAGTTAGAAGCAGGTCTTCAGCGGACCAGTTTTGAGCAATGCGTGAAAAGTGAGCTAGAAGTTCGTGAGCAGATAAAGAAAGAATGGTCCACTTTTTCGACAGCTGACAAGAGTCATTGCGTTTCCCTAGCCAAGACGGGGGGAGAATCGAGTTACACCGAGCTCATCACCTGTATGGAAATGGCGCGGGATGTGCGAGCCTTAAGGTCCGCAGAAGCCGCCTCCTCAGGGGCGGCCACGACCCGAACTCGGTCTTCGCCCCCGATACCAGCGATGAAGCCAGTACCGTCCACACCGGCACCCGCCGGTACAGTTCCGCGACCATCTTCGACTAACGAGCCCCCGAATACGGGAGCGGATTCAACGCTGAAGGAACTCGAACGGGTGAAAGCGGACGCGCAAAACGCAAGGGCGTCGGAAGCAATGGTCCGGGGCAACCTCGCCAGTGCGCAAGCTGAGCTACAGCGAACAAAGGAAGAGCTACAGCGAACAAAGGATGCAGCCGGACGAGCAACCAAAGAGACGGAACAGGCAAAAGCGGACGCACAAAGGGCGCGGGAGGCGCAGGCAAGGGCTGAGAACAAGCTCGCCGATGCGGAAGCGGCGCGATCAGCAGCCGAAGAGCGCCTACAAGCCAACGAAAGCGCCGCCAAAAATCAACGAGGTTTCGGCGCGCGGTTGCGAGGCTGGTTCGGACATACACCGTCTAACCCTTAAAATTCCCGCTGGGTACCGGGCATACAGTGCAGCCAAGCTTAGCTTGTTCGCCAAAGATGAGGCGCGGCGGATCGCGGTGAATATTGCGAAGCTGCCAGAGCCACTGAAGTCACAGCCTCATTGGCGTTAAGGCGGTCTGCCCGGACGCATCCAGTTTTCCTTGAATGCATAATCCGGCAACCCTGTCATTCATTCTGTCATGGCGCTGCTAAAAAAGCAGCTTGAGGGTGACCGCGCCGACACTATGCTTGCTCGGCCGGGCTGGCATCTGGGATGAAACCCCTCAGTGCCAGTTCGACGACCTTGCCGATGCCGTGTGAATGAACGGAAGGCACGGCACCGACTTGGGGACGAAGGCAAAGCCGTCGGTGTCACATCCTGACGGCTTTGCTATTTGTGCAATCGGGGCTTGGCGTATTTGACCTGGATCAAGACGCTAATTGCGATTCTGTTGTTGGATTGTGAGCCGCGCCTCTGAGGTAGAGGACGCGGGTGTCTATCTTTCTCCTTCTGACTTAGGCCACCAAACCGGTGGCCTATTTTCTTTCCGATGACTTTATTCAACCACTAGCAAATGCCAACCCGCCGCTTCCCGCCGCCGTGGTCCGCCGCTTGCGGCGGCGACATTGACGACGCGGTGATCGCGTTGCGAAAATAACGGGTGCCGTGTTTGCCGCAATGAGGTGTTCCACCATGCTGCGCAAAATCATCTACGCGACGCTGATCGTAATTTTGACGATGGAAGCCGCTTCCGCTCAGACGGATGCTCCGCCGAATATACAAGGCGTCAGTGGATATAGTCCTATGCGCACCCAACAAGAAAGGAAAAAAGACGGAGACATTGATCGCGCCTACCAATCAACGATTAAGGGGCGCCCGGACGCAGCAAAAAAAGACCCTTGGGCTGATGTCCGGCAAGATCAACCAGCGGCGGCCAAGAACAAGCAATAACGACCCCGCCCCACCGCTTCCCGCCGCCTTGGTATCGACTGCCTCGGTTGCGGGTCATCGCCGATATCTGTGTCTCCATTCGCCGCCATCTAGTGGTATGTATTCAAGTGAAACCCGCCCCTCGCCTACCGGGAACAAAGCGTCACACCTCACGCAACTGAATTTGCTACCATTTGGAACTTCTATCGTGACAATCATGTATTTTGCCCCGCAACTCGGACAGGCAAAGGCAATTGGCTCTGATTTGTTGCTAAGGCAATGCGCGGGCATTTGCGCGCAATAAACAAAAAGCCGAAATAATTTCTTGTTGGCTTAGGCCAAAGGATTGATTTTTTAAGCCATGCCTGCCCGGCCGCTTCCCGCCGCCGTGGTCCGTCGAGGAATTGGACGCGTGCTTTGTCGTGCCGAGGGCGAATTACCTAGGATTTTGAAGATAAATTTGAACCAGTGTAAGCATCATCGCCTTTGTCTCGGCCGTTGCAATTCAGGGTCTACACGCTCGCACCACCACGCCGCCGATTTATGTTGTGGTTGAGGTTGACGAGATAACCGATGCCAATGGCTTTGAGGCTCTCCGCCAAGCGGACGACGCCACCGCTATAGAAGCCGAATTTGAGGACGGTCGCTATTTCGCTAGAACAGAAAATGTAACCGCTGTTGATGGAAGTGCGCCGAAAGCTTTCACTATCATTGCTTTCGATAACATCACGAAGGCAAAAAAGTTTGTTGATAGTATAAAACCTACCACCGCGCTGCGCACCAGAGTAACGAAATCGAGGTCATTCATCGTTGAGGGCACAATGCGCGAGTAGCTTGGTCTTAATGTCCGTTTCACCCCCGAAAGCGGACATTGATTAGCGCGCCAAAGACGAGGCGCGGCGGATTGCGGTGAATATTGCTAAACTGCGGCGATCCAAGGGGCGCAGCTTGGGCTCCGACCGTTGAGGGGGACATCATGAAGCGGATTGTCTGTGCATTCGCAATCGCGACCCTAATTTGCGCGGCTACGTACGAAACGCCTCACGCCGCGACGATCGCCGATTGGCAATATCCGTGGCAATTGCCGCCGCGCTTTCGCAATCACTGCGCTTACGAATATTTCACCGCGCGGCCTTATTGTTCCAATCATTGCGGCAGCGATTATCAATTTTACTATTGCTCCGAACTCTCGTTCGGCTGCTGTCATCTCGGCCGCGGCTATTGCGATTGGAACGGCTTGTTTCGCTGCAATCCGTAAGTCCCCTTGCCGCCGATCCGATCGGACGTATGGGCGACCATTTCTAGGGCGTGTACTCATAAATTCGCCATGTCCGCTTTACCCCCGAAAGCAGACATCGGCTGAGCACATCGGGATGTCCGCTTTGTGCCATAAGCGGACATTCGGTGTCCCTACAACGAGTTCGCCGAGAAGGTATTGCAGTCCGGAATTTTGCCCGAATTGAAACCGTTCAAGAACCAGCGCTTGCGCTGAGCCGAAGTGCCGTGGGTGAAGGCATCCGGGACTACATAGCCTTGTGTTTCCCTTTGCAGCCGATCGTCACCAATGGCTGAGGCAGTTTGCAGCGCCTGATCGACGTCGCCCGGGTCAAGGAAGCTGTGTTTTTGCTGGCCGTGATTCGCCCATATGCCGGCAAAGCAATCGGCTTGTAGCTCGACACGGACTTGAAGCGCGTTCGCTTCCGCCTGACTCGATGAAGCCTGCTGGGCTTGTGTCACGCGTGGCAAAATGCCGAGTTCGTCCTGCACGTGATGACCGACTTCGTGCGCAATGACATAGGCTTCCGAGAACTTGCAGGCGTTGCTGTTTGCGCAGCCCCCGAATTTATACTGAAGGTCGTCGAAGAACGAAGTATCGAGATAAACGCGCTGATCGCGCGGGCAATAAAATGGCCCCATGGCCGACCTCGCAAAGGCACAGGGGGTCGGTTCGGAGCCGGAGAAGAGCCGCAGCTTTGGCGGATGATAGGTACGCCCATTGGCGGCGAAGATTTCGGTCCAAACATCCTCCGTGCTGCCCAGCACCGCGGCTACGAATTGACCGGTCTGGTCGTTTGGCGTGCCGGTGTCGACCTCGGGCGCTGGACCACTCTGCTGCGTGGCTTGTCCGCCACCGGTGAGGATCTGTGCGCCACCGATGAGGACGCTTGGATCGATACCGAGCGCCCAGCCGATCAAGCCGAGAATGATGACCATCCCGATGCCGAGACCGCCGCCGCCGCCGGGTATGCTCAGGCCGCCACCACGCGACGCGCTCGCCTCGCGGTCATCCTCTACGTTGGTACTTTGGCGCAAATCATCCCAACGCATTTTCTCTCCGTTCAGAATTTTAGCCGTCCCGCTGGTGGAGGCCGAAACCTCCAAGTTGCCACTCGAGCCGCCAACTTCAGCGCACTAGAAATTTCCCGAATGGGATCCTTCCGTGCAGGATTGGGGACGTGACCTTGATCAAGCTTGACCCTTCAGACGTCTGTTGCATTCGCTGTAATAGCCACCGCCTCTCTGAATCCATTTCAGTCCGCCATTGGCGTTGTTTGCCTTGTTGACCCTGTACTGATCGAGACAGGTTTCCATTCGCGCCTTGCCTGCGGATTGACTCGAGTACTTGGGATCGATGCCGCTTGGGAAGACCGCGTTCCCGATCGCGACCGGCGCCGCAGACCGTGTCGGGCTGGGTAGCGGCGCCGGCGCGGCTGCTGGCGTAGATGCTGGCGCAGCCATTGCCTCGGCCCCGCATTGGCTCTTGCGGAACTCATTCCATTTCATGCCATTGAGCGAGCCGGCGCTTTTGGCTGCCTGATACTTGGCGCTGCACTCATGCATCGAAAGCCCATGGGCCGTCGGAGCGGGCGCTGACGCCGGCGGGGCTGCGGGGGCAGGTGCTGGCGCAGCCGTTGCCTCGGCCCCGCATTGGCTCTTGCGGAACTCATTCCATTTCATGCCATTGAGCGAGCCGGCGCTTTTGGCTGCTTGATACTTGGCGCTGCACTCATGCATCGAGAGAGCGTGAGCCGAAGTAGCATGGAATGCGATAAGGCCGAGAATAGCCGAACATACAAAAGTGTAGCGTATGACCATCACCGTGCCCTCGTGCTGCGCTGCCGGATGAGATGTTTCACCGAGATTTCAGGTGGACAGTAAACTCAGCTGCTTGGACGATTGTTCCGATAAAATCACCGATGAATTGCTGATGTCCGCTTTGTGCCAAAAGCGGACATTGATCGCTTATTCAATCAACTCGTCGGCACGTGCGAGCAGCGAGGGCGGGACGGTGAGGCCGAGCGCCTTGGCGGTCTTGAGGTTGATCACCAGCTCGTACTTGGTCGTCGCCTGCACCGGCATGTCGGCCGGCTTCTCGCCCTTGAGGATACGATCGACATAGCTAGCTGCGCGCCGAACCGGGTCGATTGGATCAGGCCCATAGGAGATCAGACCACCGCTGGTGACGAACTCGCGTATGAAGTAGACCGCAGGCAACTTGTATCGGGCAGCCAGTGTGATGATCAGATCGCGATGAACGAACGCCGACGAGCTCCCCGTCACGATCAGGCCACCATTTGACCGGCGCGCGAAGGCCGCGACGGCGCGTTCGATCTCGCCGGCGTCGCGCACGTCGACCGGGTTCACCTCCAACCCGAGCGACGGCGCCACCGACTGTATGGCGCCGAACTGGCCGGTCCCCTGGGGTGTGGCGGGATCGCGCAGGAGCGCTGCGCTCGTCACGCGGGGCGCGATCTCTTTGAGCAGCTCCAGCCATTTCCCACTCATGCCGTATTCGAACGAGGTAAACCCGGTGGCGTTGCCGCCCGGCCGCGCCAAGCTCGCGACGAAGCCGGCGCCGACCGGATCAGGGGTCAGCGTAAACACGATCGGCACGGTGCGGGTCGCCTGGAGTAACGTTCCCACGACAGAGCCGCCAACGGCCAGAATGACGTCCGGCGCGAGCGCGACCAACTCCGCCGCATATTTGCGGCTATCGTCGGCATTGCCTCCGGCCCAGCGGATGTCGATCCGCACGTTGCGGCCGTCGGTCCAGCCCAGCTGCTGCAATACTTGCCGGAAGGCCGTGACGCGGGCTTGCCATAACGGATCGTCCGCGGCCGCGCTCATGAGCACTCCGACGCGGCGTATCCCGCCAGGCTGCTGCGCCCGCGCCGCGAGCGGCCACGCCGCCGCCCCGCCGAGAAGCGATATGAACTCGCGCCGTCTCATTGCCTCCGCCGAGGCTCAGGACAAGGCATCGTGCCGGCTCAAAATAGCACACTGGAAAGGGGCCAGGTGTGAGTTCAGGCACACCACTTGAGCGGTCAGCCGATGTCCGCTTTGGGACAAAAGCGGACATGGCACTAGGTCCGCGTCATGTCCGCTTTACCCCCAAAAGCGGACATCGTTCAGCACAGTGGCAATGTCCGCTTTGTGCCAATAGCGGACATTCAGGCGACTGTTGGATATATTGATACTAGCAAGGTGCTCAAGCTCGCGGGGCATCACCATGAAATTTCCCCGCAGACAATTTCTACATCTAGCCGCAAGCGCTGGCGCGCTGCTGGTTGCTTTGCGCGTCGTAATGGCTGAGGGCTACCCGACGCGACCTGTACGCTTCGTCGTCGGCTTTCCAGGTGGGTCCGCGACCGACATTGTCGCGCGCCTGATCGCTCAACCGCTGTCGGAGCGACTCGGCCAGCAGGTTATCGTCGACAATCGGCCGGGTGCGGCCAGCAATATCGCTGCCGAGCTGGTCGTTAGGGCGGTACCCGACGGCTACACGCTCCTTCAGGTCGCTCCGCCGAACGCAATCAATGCGACGCTCTACAACAACCTCAGTTTCAATTTCATCCATGATATCGCGCCGGTCGCGGGCATTGTCCGGTACCCCTACGTCATGGTGGTCAACTCATCATTCCCGACCAAAACCGTTCCTGAGTTCATCGCCTATACCAAGGCCAATCCAGGCAAAATCAACATGGCGTCGGCTGGCAACGGGAGCGTGCCACATGTTGTCGGAGAACTATTCAAGATGATGACCGGCGTCGAAATGCTGCACGTACCGTATCGCGGCAGTTACTTTTCAGATTTGCTCGGCGGACAGGTGCAGATAGTGTTCACTCCATTACCTGCCGCGATCGGGTACATCAGGGCCGGCACACTTCGGGCCTTAGCCGTGACCACTGCGACGCGCTCGGATGCGCTATCGGACATTCCGACCGTGGGCGAATTTGTGCCTGGCTATGAAGCGAGCAGCTGGCAAGGTGTCGGCGCGCCCAAGAGCACGCCCGCCGAAATCATCGACAAGCTGAACAGAGAGATCAATTCGGTCGTCGCCGATCCTAAGATGAAAGCGCGGCTTGCGGATCTAGGCGGCACCCCGCTTGCTGGTTCGCCTGCCGACTTCGGCAAGCTCATCTCTGACGAGACCGAGAAGTGGGCGAAAGTAGTGAAGTTTGCGGGCATAAAGCCGGAGTGAGGCCGAATCACTCTGTCTGGATATTCCATAGTTTCCGGTAGGCGAGTGTTCGGCGATGTCCGCTTTGTGCCAAAAGCGGACATTGATTACCTTGCGCTGCGCCCTTGCTGGAGTCGCCATGTGGTCTCGCCCGCTCGCCCTCGCTTTGCTCTTGCTGCCCGCCCCGGCCCTGGCTGACGACAAAGAGAAAGTCGCGGCCCTCGCTCCGTCAGGGGTAGTCCTAGTGGTGGACCTCGAAGGCAGCGAGTTGGTGGCCCTGAACGCTGATGAGCCCTTCGTTCCGGCCTCAGTTACCAAGATCGTGACAGCTTGGCTGGCGCTGGAAGTGCTGGGCGGCGACTACCGCTTCGAGACCCGCTTCTATCTCGACGACAAGCGCGTGCTCTACGTGCGCGGGGGCGGCGATCCTTTCCTGATCTCAGAGGAGCTAGCGCCGCTCGCGACCGATCTGGTCGCAGTGGTCGGCAAGAAGCCGATCGACGGCATCGTGCTCGACGCGAGCTACTACCCTTCCAATCTCCGCATCCCGGGCATCGAGGACACCAATAATTCTTACGATGCGCTGAACTCCGCCCTAGCGGTGAATTTCAACACCATCTACGGCGTGCGCAGCCACAACAAGGTGAGGTCCGCCGAGAAGCAGACCCCGATCACCCCGCTCGCAATCGCCCAGTTCCGGGCGCGAGGCCCTAAAGGGAGCAGCCGCATCAGCCTGAGCCAGGACTCCACGGTGAGCCTGCAATATGCCGGCGAGCTGATCGCCGCCTTCATCGAGCGGGCCGGCGGCAGCGTGAAGGGCAGGATCTCGACCGGAACGGTGCCCGAGGGACTAGAGCCGGTCTACGTTCACCGACAGTCACGTACCCTTTCGGAGATCCTCGCCGAGCTGCTCCGTGCCTCGAACAACTACATCGCCAACCAGGTCTTCCTGGAGATTGGCGGGCACCGCCTGGGCGGCCCAGTTAGCCTCGAGAAGTCGCTCATGGTCGCAAATGAGATGCTCGCCGCGCATGGCCTCGCCACGGCCATCCATCTCGAGGAGGGCTCGGGCATCAGCCGTGATAACCGCTTCACCGCCCGCGGCCTCGCCAAAGTGCTCGAGCTCTTTGCGCCCCACGCCGACCTGCTCCACGGCCACGATGGTGGCATGAACAAGACTGGCACTATGGACGGGATCCGCACGCTCGCGGGCTATGCCGATACCTCGAGCCATGGTCGGGTGCGTTTCGTGATCTCGCTCACAAGCAACGACGAGATGCGGTTCCGGCTGCTCCGCGCTATCGAGTCCGGGCTGTAGCGTGGTTTCGTCGTCAGTTGCGCTGACCTTCTGGCTTGCGGCGGGAAGCCCATTTCGCTTGTGGCGGTTTCGTCCCGGACCAGATCGTCGCTAAAGAGCACTCGGGGCGATAATCACAATTGTCGGTGATGTGACTGGATCATCACGAATGGTGATCTTGCGGTCGAGAGGGGGAACTGTTTCGCTGGTGCGCGAAAACGATACATCAAAGCCCTTGGCCTTTAGATGCTGGGCATACTGGTTCGCAATACTCCAATCGGTTCGAGATCCAACAGCCATAATCTCAATAGATTTCCCGTTCGGTAGCTTGCTCGCCAATTGATCCCCAATTGCTGCATCGAAAAGCAATCTCTGCGGTCCGATGATGTTAAGAATATTAGCATCGCCACTTTGGTTGTTAGTGTTGTTAGTATTGCTTGTATTGATACTCGGGGCTAGAAGACAACGTTCAGCGCAGCTGTCAGCATCGCATTCGCGAAGAAGCCCGACGTATTGCCAGAGGGATTTCTTGAAGACCGAGCCAAATTCTCCGGCCGAAATATAGACCCCGCCGCAATGATGGCGGCAGTGCCGAACCTGCTCGATCAGCTGCGTGCGCATTTCGATTGGCTGGACCAGAGCCTGGCTGACAGTCGATCATTTTTGCAGGGCTCCGCCGCTAGCCTTGCTGACCTCGCTGCCTACCATCCGATTTGGTTCTTGAAACAAAATTTCGGACTAACAGCCGCGCCGCTCGATGGCTTTCCAAGGTTGCTGAGCTGGGCCGAGCGGGTTGCCGCAATCGGCCACGGCACACGGAGCCCAATGACCTCCAAACAAGCGCTCGATGTGGCCAGAACCGCTACCTCAATCGCTAAAGCATCCACTGACGCGAAAGATCCCATCGGCCGGAAGCCTGGCCAAGTCGTCAGCGTTACTCCGGACGATACCGGACGCGATCCTGTCATCGGCGAATTGGTTACGTCGGGCATACATGAGATCGTCATCCGGCGCAGCAATCCCGCAATCGGCGAGGTCTGTGTCCATTTTCCGCGCGCCGGCTTCGTGGTCACATCGCCCTAGCGCAATCCCAGCCCTCGCTTGGCACGAGGACCGTTCTCGCACCCATGCTTATCCAGTTTTCACCCAATTTGAGGGAAGGAAATGAGAATAATAAAGCTCGAGATGGAGGAGGAGGAGCACCGCCCTGCAGTTGATGAAGTGTTTCCTTCTCCTTCAGCAAAACATCCAAGCAAAGTGGTACAATCAAACAAGCAGAACATGAAAAAAATAACATCTCGACAGGCAAGCTTTTCTGAGCGTGTCTATGCGATTGTGGCGAAGATCCCCATAGGCAAAGTGATGACCTACAAACAAGTGGCGGCGAAAGCGGGCAGCCCACACGCTGCGCGTGCAGTGGGGAATTTGATGAAAAACAATTACAACCCTAAAATACCTTGTCATCGCGTGGTGCGCAGCGATGGAAAGATAGGCGACTACAACCGCGGTGGCAGCGAGCGCAAGATGGTCGCGCGAACGCGGACGTTGCGCGCGAGCAGGTGAAGATCGAGCGGTATCAAAGGGAGGTGTTCGGCGGGACGCCGACCGAGCGCGCGGTGACCGGCCATGCAATGGCTGAACAAGCAACGACTTTGATGAAGTCGCGTCGTCTCATTGCCTTCCCCAAGGCTTAGGACCACGCCAACTATGCGATTACAGCAGGGATTTGCTGCTAGCGAAATGGGGTTTAGGGGTCGGTTTGCACAGCAGCAGTCCTGGGCCGCTCATGTCCGCTTTGGGTCAGAAGCGGACATTGAAGCGCCTTCACCCGATGTTCGCTTTACCCCCAAAAGCGGACATGCACTGAGTAAGGGCGCGCGAGCAGGGGCGGCATTAGAAATTTTTCTACGTTTCAAGACGTTAGCGTGTCCCACCTTTGTAAAACGTTCCATTGTATTCCAATGCTTATTTTCGAGATTGTCCCACCGTTTCTCGGTGCCGTTGCCATATCCCCCAAAAGCGGACATCGTTCAGCACGATCGCCATGTCCGCTTTGTGCCATTAGCGGACATTAATTTATTTCAACCGTTGTCGAAATAACTATTGACGGTGGTGTCATATTTCAATATCTATTGAAATATGAAAAAACTTGATGCACTAGCGGCCCTGGCCGCTCTTTCTCAAGACAACCGGCTCGACGTATTTCGCCTGCTTGTTGAGGCCGGGCGTGATGGGATGCCCGCAGGCAGCGTTGCCGAAGCGCTCAAGCTCGCCCCTAACACCCTTACTTTCCACTTTGATCGGCTTCGCGATGCCGGACTTGTCACGGTACGCCGCGAGGGCCGCTCGATGATCTATTCAGCGCGCTACGAGACAATGAATGCGCTGATTGCCTACCTGACCGAAAATTGCTGCCGAGGTCGCGCCGATCAGTGCATGCCAGTCAAGAGCGAGAAAGCGACGCAGAGCCGGCCGCGCCGGAAGGAGCTCGTTACATGAGGCTCTATCTGTGGGAACACTGCTGGATCTGTTTCCGCGTGCGGATGGCGGCGGCGCTCAAGCGCCTACACCTCCAGGAGACCGTCCTACTCGAAGATGACTCCGAGACCATGATCAAATTGGTCGGCAAGCGAGTGGTGCCGATCTTGGTCAAAGACGACGGCCAACCCATGCTGGAGAGCATGGACATGGTCGCCTACATCGATGGCCTCGGAACGCCCATTCTCGTTGGCCCACAGCGCAGCGAACTCGCAGCATGGGCCACTGCCACTGCCGATAAGAGCGCTCCTCTAACGTGGCCCCGTTATTCGCTACTCGGGCTGCCGGAATTCGGCACCATCGCTGCCCACGACCACTACGTCATTCGGAAGCAGAAACGACTCGGCGACTTTGTCGAGCTGCGCGCCATGACGCGCGAGTATATCGACGCACTGATACCAAATCTCGAAGCGCTTGATCGGCTGATCGAAAGCCCAACCGCAGTGAACGGCAAGCTGTCCCTCGACGACATCCGCGTGCTGCCCCTGCTGCGCTCTGCTGCGATCGTCAAGGGCCTGCGCTTTCCGCAGAAAGTCAGAGAATACTTTGAAACGATGATGAACCAAATCGGCTATCAGCCCTTACCGGCAATCTAAGGAGGCACCATCGTGAAGCGCATGCATGTTCACGTCGCAGTCAACGATTTACAGCAATCGATCGACTTTTATTCAGCGTTGTTCGCAGCGCAGCCCGCGGTCCGCAAGCCAGATTACGCCAAATGGATGCTCGACGATCCCCGCGTGAATTTCGCAATCTCAGCGCGGGGCCGCCAGGCTGGCCTCGACCATCTCGGCATTCAGGTCGAGGACAAAGACGAGTTGAATGAAGTTTACGTGCGCCTGCATCAAGCTGACGGCACCGTCGTCGAGCAAGGGCAGACCAATTGCTGTTACGCCAGGTCCGAAAAGTCTTGGATTGATGATCCGGCTGGCATTTCCTGGGAAACTTTCCTGACGACGGGCGAAATCACCGACTACGGAGATGGCAGCGGCGAGCGCCTTGCGCGAATCGCTCATGAGAAATCATGTTGTATGCCGGCACCCGGGATCGCGGACTCGGCCGCCGCTTCGGGTTCGGCCGCGCAGAGAACCGCGTCATGATCGAACAGTGTTGCAGTGGCGATCTAACCTACCTGCTATTACAGATCAACGTCATCTGCTTGCTATTGGCCTTGATCGGAACAACGGCCATTGTGAAGCATCCCGCATGGTTCGCCAGTGCGCCCATGGCCTCGCAATCCCTCGCCGAGAGATAGGCCATTACCGAATCATAAAGCGTGCTCTGTCACCTCGAGGATGCGATAAGCAACGCGAGGCAGTGGTGCGGCCAGAAAAGTAAAGCCTCGGAGGAAGCGAAATGCGTAACGACGCCGAGAGAGAAACATACAACGTGCTCTTTCTTTGCACTGGCAATTCCGCTCGCTCGATAATGGCCGAAGCAATTCTCAATCGCGCGGGTATGGGTAAATTCCGCGCCTTTTCCGCAGGAAGCCAACCGAAGGGGCAAATCCATCCATATGCAATCGATTTGCTGAAAAAGCTGCATTACGACGTATCGGGCTTGCGGTCTAAGAGTTGGAAGGAGTTTTCAGGTCCGGACGCGCCGAAACTCGATTTCGTTTTCACGGTCTGTGACAATGCCGCGAAAGAACCCTGCCCGGTTTGGCCTGGACAGCCGATGACCGCGCATTGGGGCGTCCCTGATCCCGCAGAAGCGACCGGTAATGAAGCGGAAGTGCGGTTTGCCTTCGCTGATACACTGCGGATGCTCACGAACCGCATCAACATTTTTATCAGTCTGCCGCTCAAGTCACTGGATCAACTGACTCTGCAAAAGCGGTTGGACGCCATCGGGAAAACGAAGGACGCGACCGAGAAGCCCGCGTCGGCGGCTTGATGGGCGAGGAAGTTAATTCGCTGTCACGTCGCCTGCTGGCTGAAGCTCTCGGCACGGCGATCCTCGTTGCGACCGTGGTCGGTTCGGGAATCATGGCCCAGCGCCTCGCCGGTGGTAATCAAGCCATTGCCCTGCTCGGCAATACCATTCCGACAGGCGCGATCCTCGTCGTGATCATCACCATACTGGCCCCGGTATCGGGAGCACATTTCAATCCCGCAGTGTCGCTTGCGTTTGCCACGCGCGGTGAATTTTCATGGCGAGAAGTTATTCCATACATCATCGTGCAATGTGCAGGCGGCGTCGCAGGTACGGTTGTTGCCCATCTAATGTTTGACCTGCCGCCATTAATGATCGGAACCACCGCTCGGAGCGGTCCTTCACAATGGTTGGGCGAAATGGTCGCAACATTCGCCTTGGTACTGACTATTCTTGGTGGTCTGCGGTATGCGGCGCAGGCTATTCCGTGGCTTGTCGGTCTCGTGATTACGGCCGCGTATTGGTTCACTTCCTCGACGTCTTTCGCCAATCCCGCCGTCACTCTTGCGCGGGGCTTCACCACGACATTTGCAGGGATCGCCATTAATCACGTTCCAGCTTTCATTATTGCTCAACTCATCGGCGCGTTCCTTGCAGTCTTGCTCTCGATTGTGTTGTTCCCGTCGGCAAAGCGACGCCGGGCGGCGAAAGATTTTAGTGCAAGGCAGGAACTAATGACGCCCGGCGAGTAAAAAATCGACGTGTCCACCGGCGAAATGCTCATGTCAGAGTTAGTGGGTGCGATCCCGATTTTTGTTGGTGGGACATTTCTGAAAAAAGCTGAGTAAAATCAAAATCAAAGATTGGCGTAAGGTGCCCAGGGGCGGCAGTTGTGATTTCTGATATTTCAACAAGTTGCTTTCCCAACCCGATGCGAAAT
>Ga0306917_10000494_pt1 | contig 16519 bp, 11 predicted proteins | sample tim00Cox00000000_FD_203313 | JGI IMG/M metagenome (GOLD analysis project Ga0306917, IMG submission 203313) | Lab enrichment of tropical soil microbial communities from Luquillo Experimental Forest, Puerto Rico - timezero.00C.oxic.00.000.000 (v2)... | ecosystem: Environmental > Terrestrial >... | reverse complement strand
GGCACGCCCATCGATGACACTGTCCTCGTTGAGCAGGACAGGATTCTGACGCGCAACCGGAATGAATGGCACGCTTCCGCGCGGCCTCCGCAGTTCTTTACCATCGCCGCGTACGCTCCCGCGACGTTTCAGATGATGCTCATTCGCAAGTGGGAAATGGCGGGCCGTCCCAAGAAGTTGCAGACTTTTCCTGCGGGGGAGCTGGCGATCGAGGACCGCGGGCCGGATGAATTCGTCGTCGGAGACGCAAGAGTCAATTTGGAGCGCTTTAGCATTACGGACCTTGCGTGGGGCCGAGAAACTCTTTGGCTGGACTCGCGAAGCCGGCTGGCCGCGCTCGTCACTGTCGACGGTGAATACGACCATTTTGAAGCGGTCCGGTCAGAATTCGAAGACAACTTAGGCGGCTTTGTGCAGCGCGCGGCGGCAGACGAGATGGCCGCCCTAGCGGAAATATCCAAGAGTTTCCGCCGGGGAAGCACGCACGACACACTCGCTTTGGTGGGAGCCACGCTGATTGATGGCACAGGCGCTCCAGCGCTGCGAGATTCCGTCGTGGTAATCCAAGGCGGAAAAATCTTGTCCATCGGCCCACGCGGCAAAATATCGCTGCCGCCCAATGCCACGATCTTGGATCTTGCCGGCAAGACGATTGTGCCTGGCCTTTGGGATATGCATGCGCACTTCGAACAGGTCGAATGGGGGCCGGTGTATCTTGCTGCCGGCGTCACCACCGTCCGCGATTGCGGCAACGAATTCGAATTCATCACTGCCGTGCGCGAGGCCATTGATTCCGGTCGCGGCATTGGCCCTCGGTTGCTGCTGGCTGGCATCGTGGATGGCTCGTCACCAATTGCGCTAGGCGTCGCTCGCGTGGACAACCCTGAACAGGCTCGCGAATGGGTCCATCGCTATCACGATGCCGGTTTCCAGCAAATCAAGATCTATAGCTCCGTCAAGAGAGAGCAGCTCGACGTGGTCGCCGCCGAAGCTCACAAATTAGGTATGACTGTGACTGGACATATCCCTGAAGGACTCACTACATTCGACGGCATCACCGCCGGCATGGATCAGATCAATCACGTCGGCTATATAGTTCAAATGATGGCTCCCGAAATTCCTCGACGCGCGTCCGCGGCAAATCGGGCCGAGGTTCTGCACGCCCTCCGCAATTTCGATCCAGATTCCGAACCGTCGCGGAAGGCGATCCAATTCCTGAAATCTCACGGCACGGTGGTGGATCCAACTCTGACCCTGTTTGAAATGTTCGAGCGAACGGGACGAAAATCCCTGGCAAGCTTTGAGCCGGGCGTCGCAAAAGTCCCCCCGCCACTTTCCGCTCAGCTCCGCAACGTCGGACCCGGTCCAGCTGGAGCCGACTTGGGCGAAGCAAGGTTTGCCGCTTCTCTGAAAGCTGTTGCTGCTCTCCATCGTGCGGGGGTACCGATCGTTGCAGGTACGGATCAGGCCGTTCCCGGACACAGCGTGCATCGTGAAATGGAACTTTACGTTGAAGCGGGTTTCACGCCAATGGAGGCTCTTCAGGCCGCTACGATGGTGCCCGCTCGAGTTATGGGCCTCGAAAAAGAGGTTGGTACCCTCGAGGCTGGAAAAAGGGCGGACCTCGTGATCCTAGGTGCCGATCCGCTGGATAACATCAGCAACATTCGCCGAATTGAAACAGTGATCCAAGGTGGTGCCATTTATGACTGTGCGGCCCTTTGGCGAAGCGTCGGCTTTCAGCCGTAGCTAGCTGGCTTGGCCAAAGGCCAAGTAAATACATCGTCGCGAGGCCCTTTACTGCAATCATGTTGTAGATCAGGGTGACCGCCGTGTCGGCCAGAAACTGTGTCGAAGCGCTCACGACGCGCCTCAGGTATTCTTTTGCTTGCGGCTTCAGACCAGGGTCAAGGGTTCGATCCGCGCACCATCTCCGATCCCCTGGCCGTCGAAAATCTTGAAGCGGAGCATGGCCGCGGTATCCATTTCATGAGGTCGGCGATGGACGAAGTCTTGTTCCAGCAGGGAGGCACCGAGGTGCACATGTGCAAGAGGCTAGCTCGCAATGCGAAAGCAGGTGCGCGAAGTAACTCACGCCATTCATAGCAGGCATTTTCGGCCATTCAGCGAGCCCCGATGAGTCTCATGCAAGATATTTTTCTCCTCAAAAGCGATTGACGAGCTGGTGAAAACGGAGGGTTTCACACTGAACGCGCGGGGAAAGGTTGAAGTGTTTGAGGCGGCTTTGATTCAAGCCTACGATCCAGAGTTTCAACGTCATCTCGTCGCCCGAATAGCAAAACAGGTTGGAAAATATGGCATTGCCAAATTGGTCGTGGAACACTTGCTAAAGGCAAAACAGCAGTCGTGAATTTCATTCGTTGCCGAGTTTCAGGAACTCCTGTACGCTCGTCGTCGGGGCGACCCTGGTCGTCAGTGGAGCAAAGTTCCATTGTTCATTCTCGCGCCACGCATCCGCAAGGCTGAAACCGTGCGGAGGGCCGTTTGCTTTTCTCAAATTGGTCTCCTGTACTCACAGATTGCTCCTGCTAGCGAACGCATCAACAGCTTGCGGAAAAATGTCTGCGGCCTCCACATCAAAGCAAAGGGAAAGAACGTGATCGAACGATTCTCAGTATCTTTGCACTTCCTTCACGGCAATGTTTGCGGCTTCTCGTTGATTTTGGCGAGCGCGACCATACCAACGAACAGTTCCGTGACCCAAGAAAGAAAGCCAGCAATGATGGGGTAAGAATCGTCTACTATAATGCAGTTATCCCGAAGACCTCCCGGACCTCGTCCCCAAATTCGTCCTCCCCTGAGGGGAAGTCCATGATCAAACTAAAGGCCCGACTAATCGTTTCCATTCTTCTCTCACTTGTCTTGGTCGACTCTGTTGTCGCCCAAACGCCGCAAATTCAAAATGCGACTCCTTCACAAAACACGCGGAGCGGTGAGCGAGAGATTGGAAAGTCCTACGCGACACTGCGGCCCGAGCAGCAACGTCTGGTCGACGATTTCGTTAGCCGTTACAACCAGGCCACGGGAAGCCGACTTGTTCCCGAGCAATCGTACGACAAGGCCAGGCTGTCCGCCCGAACAACGTTTGACGCTGTGACTCACGCGCTGCTGAACGCGAAGATCACGGATACCACGGGAAAAAACCTGGGGCACGCGATAGACCTGGTGGAGGCTATTGACGAAGTAATGGGTGAGGAAGCCGCCGTTGCAGGTGACCGCCAGTTCCGCTTGTACGCTTATCTAAAGCCTAAAGCCTTCGACATTCTCAGCAGTAGCCAAGAGTTTTTTCGCGACAAGGACAACGTCACTTATCACAAGGGTTTTCCGTTCTGCTTTCGTCTGAAAAATGGCCCGCCGTCCATTCAGTTTTCAATTTCCCGCGACAAGAAGCTGTCCGATATTGATGTGGACTACCGCTCCAGCAAGTTTCCTCAGGCACTCTTCAATGGACATTTGACCGCTGCAAACTCGGACGTCCGTGCGGGTAACAACCTGGGTCGCCATGATAGCCGGTGGGCTGGCCTCGATGGCTGGTGGCGAGATTTGTTTGCGCAGCTCGGCGCTGTCGCGAAGTCGCCCAAGGAGAGTGCCACTGAAAGGTACGGCCAAATCCCTTTGAATCCGGGCGTGAAAGTGGCCGAAGGAGTTGACAAGAGCGCTCACGATTTCTTGCAGACGTGGGTCGTGGATAAGCAACCAAATAAGTCGGTTGCGTACTTTTCGCGCCTCAGCTACGCGTGCCTGGAAGCAATCTCGGAGAAGCTGAAAAAAAACACTTCGCCGGGTATGGTCCGGTTGCGCACAGAGATGGCGATGAGGGAATATGCAAACGGCACTGGGAATGTGCGTTCGGTCAGCGACGTGTTCGTGGCAGACGACGAGTGGTCGCAACAATTGAAAGAGGCAAAGAACGCATTCGCGCCGGAGTTCCGGCTGGTGGCCCTGCCGGCGGACATGGCTAACGACGAAGAGTGCGTGTCGGTATCAGAAGACGTTTCGGGGAGGCAATCGAAAGAAAAGTTTTATGCAACCGCGTTTCGCGAAAAGGAAGCCGGCCGGCGAGTCTTCTTGCTTGTTTGGACGCAGGAGAGGGGATATTGGAAGATCGTTGCGATCCGCCTCGAGGACAGCAGCGACGCGGCAATTATCCCACACAACGCGGCAGTCGAGGTTGAGCCGGTCGAAAAAGAACCGCAGAAGATTGCCCCTGATCCCACGGCAGTAAAAGACATCACGCAGTTCTACCAGGCTTGGATTTTGAAAAGGGATACTAAACAGGCTTTGCAGTTCGTGTCGCAGCGCTCCTACCAGTGTCTGCCGGCGCCCTCCAAAGATCAGAAGAAATTGGCGCCCCTCGCTAGAATCCAATCAGGGTTGGAACAGCCGCTAAATGAAATCCCGTCCGGTGGGAACCTCAGTGACATGATGTCGCGTGTGCAGCCCGTCAATGACTTGAGGCGCCCAGTCGAACAAGAAAACTCAAACGCATTCGCAATCATGGCGGTGCCGGACCAGATGGCCGATGGCTTTCTGTGCGAAAATCAGCATTTACGAGAAGAACTGCCGGAGTTGCAGCCAGCGGAAGCCAAATACGGAACATATTACTTGTCCGCCAGCCAATTGAATTTCGGAGAGGAACAATCTCCTACATTTCTGTTGCTCTGGACCAAGGAGAAAGCGCGTTGGAGAGTAGTGGCGTGGGTAATCGACACTCCCTGAGTTCACCGGACAAATCTCGGAGCGCAGTTCCGTCGATTGAGAACCAGGTTGGGGGCTCCTATCGCGATCAAGGCCATGGCAGCGAAGCGAAGGGCTCGGGCTTCGGCTCCGCCTTGGTCTCTGCTGATATTTCCGAATTCGTCAGGAGAAACATCCCGTAGCGGAAGACCCGGTTGAGTAAGGAATTGCTGATCACAAAACGATCACAATTTCCAGACGACGATCAGAGCATGTCTGTAATGAGCGACCCGACACATAGGTTACACTTTCTCCTTTTTTGAGGAGGAAGTGGATGCCGTGGAAAGAGTGTTCCGTCATGGATGAGAGGCTACAGTTCGTTGCTCGCCGGCTAGCCGGCGAGCAAATGGCGGATCTCTGTATGGAGTCTGGGATCTCCCGCAAGACGGGCTACAAGATCTTCGATCGTTACACTCCGGGCCGGACCAAGTTAGGGTGGTGGACGTGAGGGGATTCGAACCCCTGACCCCCTGCTTGCAAAGCAGGTTGGGAAAAACACTAAGTTGCTTTGTTGGTGTCGCTTACAGCGAAACGCATCGAAATTCCCGCTCCTCAAATGTCCCGAAGTTGTCCCGAACTTCAGTTGAACTATGAGGAGACAAATGTTCATCCTTCCACTGACACTGAAAGTCCTACTTGGAGCCCTAATCGCCAGCCATCCCGCGCTTGCCGTCGTCGCGGTCCTATGCGGGCGACGAAGCTGCAAGCAGTCTAACTCCTTGCTGTGCTGCGCTGGAGGTCGCGCATGCTGATCGTTGGGTTTATCGCCATGGCAGCCGGGGTCAACTAATGGCTAAATCAGGATGTGATTGCCTCGGTAAAACGCGGAAAACGAAATCCATTTTAAAAGAGCTTTAAAAGAGCTTTGACACCTTTAAAAGAGTTTAAAAGAGCTTTGTTGACTTGTCTCTTCGCGACAACCTAAGATTACGAGCACTGTGGCGGACACCGACGCCCTCATCGGCCAGACCGTCTCGCACTACCGCGTCATAGAAAAGCTTGGCGGAGGCGGGATGGGTGTAGTCTACAAAGCCGAAGACACGAGACTCAGCCGCTTGGTGGCTCTCAAATTCCTACCTGAAGACCTGGCGCACGGGCCCCGGCATATGGAACGATTCAAACGTGAAGCCAGCGCCACCTCGGCCTTGAATCATCCGGGTATCTGCACGATTTACGACACTGATAGGGAGAGTGACAGAGCCTTCATAGTTATGGAGTATTTGGAAGGTGTCACCTTGAAGCACGCCATCATGGGTCGCCCGATGGAGTTGGACAGACTGTTGGGCATTGCAATCCAAATCGCCGATGCTCTAAATGCTGCGCACACTCAAGGTATCGTTCACCGTGACATCAAACCAGCGAACATTTTTGTTACCAAACGGGGGAACGTTAAGATTTTGGATTTTGGTCTGGCGAAGATCATTGCTGCAAGAGACACGTCCGGAAAAACAGGCAGCACCACGTCGCTGGAGGTGGACCCTGATCACCTCACTTTGCCAGGCACAACCATGGGCACCGTCGCATATATGTCACCAGAGCAAGTGCGGGCAGAGGAACTGGATGCACGTACCGACCTGTTCTCGTTTGGTGTCGTGCTTTACGAGATGGCCACGGGCGTGAAGCCATTTCGCGGCAACACCTCAGCCCTTATAACTGAAGCAATATTGAATCGCTCGCCGGTCCCGCCAGTGCGCCTCAACCCCGATGTCACGCCGGAACTAGAGCGAATCATTCTGAAATGCCTGGAGAAGGAACGTCAGAACCGTTTTCAATTCGCAAAAGAGCTCGAGATAGACTTGCGCCGGTTGATAACGCACAGCATTAGATCCACCACCGACTCGCGAAAATTTCTGTCGCGAGGGGCAGTTCTGTCAATCATCGGCGTCTTCCTTGGCGCGGTGGCAATTGGAGTCAGCGTCCGTGGTTGGAACAACTGGTTGGTCGTGAATGGTGGGCCTCCGCACATTCAGTCTTTGGCTGTCTTGCCCCTCGAGAATCTTTCGGGCGATCCTTCACAGGAGTACTTTGTCGACGGGATGACTGAAGAACTGATTGACGACCTTGGCCAGATCGGGGCACTGCGTGTAATTTCACGCACATCCTCGATGCAGTACAAAGGCGTGAAGAGACCTATGCCGCAGATTGCACGAGAGCTAAAGGTTGAAGCGGTCGTGGAAGGCTCGGTGGAACGGGTTGGCAATCGTGTGCGAATTAGTGCGCAATTGATTCATGCACCGACCGATCGGCATCTCTGGTCTCGGAGCTATGAGCGCGACCTGCAAAACGTGCTGGCAATGCAGGATGAAGTTGCAACCTCCATTGCTAATGAGATTAGGGTCAAGGTGAGTCCCCGAAGGCAACTCCCGTTGGGCAGCACTCGCCAGATTGATCCAGAAGCCTATGAGCTTTACCTGAAAGGGCGATATTTCTGGAACCAAAGGACTGAAGTAGGGTTGCGAAAGAGCCTAGAGTGCTTCCAGGGGGTCGTCACGAAAGATCCGCAGGATCCCCGTGGCTATGCTGGTGTGGCCGACTCTTATCTGATGCTTGTGGAGTATGGAACGTTCCCGGCCAAGTACGCGGTACCAAAAGCACGGACGTCGGTCCTAAAAGCACTTGAGATGGACGGTACGCTTGCGGAAGCCCACAGCTCGCTTGCATCTATCAAGGAAGATTACGATTGGGATTGGTCAGGCGCTGAGACGGAATTCAGACGAGCCATCGAGCTAAACCCAAGCTATGCGACGTCTCGCCAATGGTATGCGGAGTTCATAGCTGAGCTGGGGCGATTTGAAGAAGCGATTGAGGAGATCAAACGAGCCCACGATGTAGATCCACTATCACTGAACGTCAACACGGCCCAAGGAGAGATATTCTACGAAGCCCGGAAGAACAACGAAGCGGTGCAACAACTTCACAAGGTCCTAGAATTGGATCCTAACTTCGCGGAAGCGCACCGTCTTCTGGGGCAAACATACGTGCAGCTTTCGAGGTATGAAGAGGCCGTGAGTGAATTGCAAAAGTCGTTGACACTTTCAGGTGACAGTTCGCAAAACGAAGCTTGCCTAGGGCAGGCATACGGATTGTGGGGTAGAAAAAGCCAAGCAAATGCAATCCTCGAACATCTGAAAATCCGTTCGAAGCAGACCTATGTCTCCCCTAGCGACTTGGCCCTTGTTTATGCTGGCCTTGGAGAAACCGACCACGCTCTTGAACTGCTTGAACAAGCTTACGAACAGCGCCTTCCTTCGATCGTAAACCTGAAGGTGGACCCGAGCCTCGATAATCTACGCTCGAGTCCTCGGTTTCAAAATCTGCTTCGTCGGGTAGGCTTCCCGTAGTAGGCTAATTGCTTTTTGCTCTACCTAATGTTTGACAAGCGTGAGGTTTGGCCCCGGTTAGGCGCGTAAGGAGACAAAGATGAAAATGAGATGGTTTTCTTCTCGGTTCTTTATTATGGGTGGTTTCCTGACTGTTGGCATTTTCGCAGCGCTAAGTGCACAAAAGGAAGTTAGCAAAGACAAGAAACCCGTGTTCACAGCTGTTAGCCCGTCCGGATGCCGTCGGTCGTCCTGGACACCAGAAGTGTTCAGTTTTTATGGTGACCCGCCTGCCGTCACCGCCAAATTAGACCATTTTGACATGGATTTGCCTAACCGAAGGGTTTTCATGTTCATGATCGAAACTGACAAAGACGCGCAAATTTCCCTATTCGAACTGGCCAAAGACAACAAGGACGACAAAAACATGTTTCGCCTGTGGACCTGGAAGGGAAAATCAGCATCAGCAAGTGACCTTCGAGAAAAAGCGACAGAAACCATCCTCGCCAATCGAGGCGTTCTCTGTGTTGGGGAACAGATAAAAAGTCTTGTTAAGGGTCTCAATCCCGACGACAAAGGCGACATCCCCGCGCCAAAGACAGCACTCGCGGCCTTTGGTCACACGATTCAGGATTACAGCACTGAATATATTCGGTTGACCGTTTTTCTTCTCTGCTAAAGAGCAGAAAGTGCCCTACATGATCATGCACAGTCGATTGGCCGCGAAAATGAGCCATGCTGACTGCCCGAAAAACCTCGTAGCCTTTGATTTCTGACAATTTACAAAAGTTGTGATGCCTGCCCGCCTCCGGCTATCTTGGGCAGGAAAACCTTGAAACTCTTCCTTCTGTCGTGCTCGAATCTCTCGAACTCGGCTGGCTGGCGATCCCGTTATGCTCTGATCTTGGTCTCGGCCTTCTTCCGACAACGATCGAATAGAACAGCGAGTAGACGTGAACCTGGCATACACAAGCTATAGTTGCCATCGTTCAAATTCAACTGGCTCAACGAGAACCGATTTTTGCTAGGGACAGGACACATCTGGCAAGTTTGTCTTCCTCCTAGCTGAGAGCTGATGGCTAACCGATGCCGCTCGGGACGAGGAATTGCAACGGAAAAACTCAGTTTTGAGTTAGTAAGCGGATATTTCGACAAAAAATGCAGCGTAATTCATAGCGAGGCAAGAGTAGTAGTGGTGGACGCGAGGTGATTCGAACCCCTGACCCCCTGCCTAAGTAGCAGGTGGTAAGCTGAGAAAACATCGACGCTATTTCATTGAAAAAAATATAGTTGGTGGACGTGGCGGGACTCGAACCCGCGGCCCCCTGCTTGCAAAGCAGGTTGGGAAAAACACTAAATGCTTTGGCTGGTGTCGCTTACGCGGAAATCAACGAGATTCCCGCTCTTTAATTGTCCCGAAGTTGTACCGAGAATTTCGGCGACCAGAACTTCCTACCCGAAATCGTTTCGGGGTCGCTCGAAAAGAATCAGTAAACACTAGGCGACCACGGAAGCGTGCTATCAGCCAGCGGATTGTTTTTGGAGTGACCCCGCGGTCCGCTCGCAACGAGAGCGCTTGTGTGAGTCTCCAAGGGTCACTCGGAGCGTAGCGCCTGTATAACATCGATGTGAGCGGCGCGTGCCGCCGGCAACATCGATGCGACGACCGCGACCATCAGCAATACCAAAGCAGAGACAGTCACAGGCAAGGCACCCGGCATCTTCAGATCCAGGAAATACCGTCCCCCCAAACGCACCAACGCGAACCCGCATACCGCACCTGCTAGGACGCCTGCCACTGCCATCACGGCGCCCTCCACGATGACGCCTCTGAGAAGACGCTGTGGCTGCGATCCTAGTGCCAGTCGTATGCCGAATTCCCGCGTCCGCGCACTCACAGAGAAGGCCAGTACGCCGCCCACACCGACCACTGCAATCGTTAACGCAATGGCGGCGAAGACACCAAACACCAGCGAGTTCAAACGGTCCGGTGTGAGCACTTCGGCTCGGACGTCTTCGAGCGTCGCGGCGTGCTCAATGGGCTGATCGGCAGACATGTCGCGAATAATACGGGTGACCGGCGTGACCAGTGCGTAGGGATTCGTACCGGTGTGGATGAACAGGCTGCCTCCAAAAATGGGGCCCTCTTCGAAAGGGCTATAGATTGTGAGAGTGGGCGCGGGTGCGACGTGTCCGTCGTCAATATCGGCCGTGACGCCGATGATGCGGTGCGGCGCCATAATACGCGACTTCTCGAGTTCGGTTCCCGGGAGGAATTGCAACACGGGATCCGTCCAATAGACATGTCGATCGATGGCATTCTGATTGGGGAACATGCGCTTTGCTAGTGTCTCACTGACGACAACGACGGGCTCTTTACTTCGGCTGTCGAGATCGTTGAAATCACGGCCGGCGAGGATGGGAACACCGAGCGCGGCAAAGAATCCGGGGGAGATAGCGCGCCAATGCGCGCGGGGATCTTCTACACCGGGGGCATGGACATGACCATCCCCGGAGAATTGAATACCTGGACCAGGACCTCCGTCGCGCCACGGAACGACGTTGCCGAACGCAGTCGTGCTCACACCCGGCAGCGCATTAATCCGACGCATCGATTCCATGTAGAAATCGACGACTTGCTGGGGCGTCTTCCCATAGGACATAGCCGGAACGTCGATCGCAAGGACGTGCTGCATGTCTAGACCCGTCTGTGCTCTTTGCAATGCGATCAACGTAGCGATCAACATGCTTGCACCGGCCAGCAGCACGAAGGAGGCGGCGATTTGTGTCACCGCGAAGATCCTTTGCCGGCGTCTCGTGCTACCGGTGATCCTCATACCGCCACTTGTTAGGCCCAGTCCGTTCCACGTGCCGCCCGACGGCAGGCGTGGGACGAACGCCAAAATCACCGCAGCGAGGATTGCTAGCGCCGCCCCCACCCAGAGCAGGCTGGAATCGACCGCCAAATCGAGTGCGCGGACCGAGAAGCGTGAGGCGTAGCGCGCCAGGACGGCCACCATGGGCTGAGCGCTCATTACACCGACGACGGCTCCGGCGCCGCAGAGGAGCAGGCTTTCGGCTAGGAGCATGCGGCGTAGCGCGCCTGTGCTTGCGCCCAGTGCCTTGCGGACGGCCAACTCGCCTTCGCGTCGAACCGTCCGCGCCAGAATCAGGTTGGCCACATTACAACACGCGATGATGAAGACCAGCGCTGACGCTGCGAGCAGCACCAGCAGCACGGTCCGGGCACCCGAAGTAATTTCGTCTCGAAGCAGCGTGGCCCCTATTTGGAAGTCCGCTTGCGCCGCATACGCCTCGGGATGGTCTTCCTTCATCGTGCTGTAGACGGAGCGCAGCTCCGTGCGAGCTTGGTCGAGCGTGAATCCGGGAGCGAGACGCCCAAAGAGCTCAGTCATGCGATGGATGCGGCCGGTGACCATGGTTGCGGAGAGATGATGCGGGCTGGTGGCCACGTTGGCGATGATTTCGGTATCTTGGGGATATGGAACACAGGGTTCGAGGACGCCAATGATTGTCGCAGATCGCTCACCTATGCTACCGAGGCGAATCGTTTTGCCGATGACGGAAGGATCTTTCCCAAGAGCGTTTGCCCAGAAACGATACGTGAGAACCACGACGCCCGCTGCCTGGGGCCCGTCGTCTTGAGGTCCAATGAGGCGTCCGAGAACGGGATGAAGGCCCATCACATCGAAGAAGGAGCCGCCGACAACGCCACCTTGAATTGTGCGGGGCTCGCCGAGCCCAACCATTGTGAAACCAAAGACGGAGAAGTCCCCGAAGGCGCTCAGGGTCTTCACACCGGACCGCAAATCCTGGATCTCCGGGACGGAAAACGTAGTGTTAACGGCGCCGATGCCGGGAGCACTCTGCCGAATATAGATCAGTCGGTCTTCATCGCGGTTGACCAGAGGCTTCAGAAGGACGCCGCGTACTAGCGTGAAGATTGCGGCGTTGGCCCCAATACCCAGCGCCAACGTAATGATCACGGTGATTGCCAGCCCCTGAGTGCGCGTCAACGAGTGGGCAGCAGCTCGCAGATCTCTAAGAAATAACATGCTCTCGTCCCTCGATATTATTAGCACCACGCATGCCAATGCTAAGCACCAAACCGTGAATCACTTAGCGTGCGATCCGTTCGCCTGCTATGCTCGTTTTCGGGATGCTGTCGTCGCGAATTCGGACACCGACTCGCGCCGACTGCGGGATTCTCATCAGTAACGCCGTAGTGTTGACCGAACGATTAGTCGCGACTTGGGAACAAGGCTGGACTTCCCAGAAGCGCGTTTGGGGCCAACTTGCGTATAGCCGACCATCCAGCCACGGAGCGAGATTTAGGCATGGAACTACGCGGTTATAACTATGCGGCGCCCCGATTGGTTCAGCTCCCATGCGCTTTCAATATCAGCTAGAGGAAGAGCAGTCGTATCGACGTGAAGTTCTCCATTGGCGGCATAAGCCATGACTCGCCGCAAGGCGTCGGCCAACACATCGCGGCTTGGAATGCCAGCTGTGCCAAGAATAGTCAACGCGGTGCTGCGCAGTACAGCAGCCGGTAATGAAATAGTCGGGCCCGCGCTTTCTCCCACTTGAACCAAGCGAGTCTCGCTTCCGATCGCGGCAAATCTTGTATTTGTTATTGAGGAAAGGAATGCCTCTGTGGGCTGGCCCCATACGTAATCGATGACAACTTGGAAACCGGACTGACCAGCTTCTCGTACAAATGACTCGTGAAGGTCCTTTGCAGAAGCGTCGAGTCGAATAGTCGCGTCAGCACCGAGTGGCCGCAACGAGTCTAAGATCTGTTGGTTGCGTCCAGCAGCAACGACACGCCCCGCGCCAAGAAGCTTGGCTATTCTTACCGCTAGTTTCCCTGTGACTCCGGTCGCTCCGAGAATGAGGACGTTTTCGCCGGGAGCCAACTTCGCGCGAAACATAACTGCAAGCCACGCCGAAACACCGGGGTTGGGAAGGGCGGCGGCAAGTTCGTCATTCACGCCGGCAGGTACAGGAAAGGTGAAAGCCCTCGGTACAACCGTCCGTTGCGCCATCGCCCCATAAGGTGAGCGACATCCACCGAAGAACACCCGCTGGCCATCACTAAGATGCCCGACCCCGTCGGTACCGCAGATGAAGGGAACTTCGTGTGGACTGGCGTAATGCGAGCCGCTAGCCACCTGCTTGTCGACGGGCTTGAGCGATGCGGCGTGGACATGAACGATAACTTCATTGTCGCCCGCGATCGGCTCTGGGAATTGGTCACATCGAGGCGGTTTCCCTAGCTTGTGCACAACGGCAGCGTCCATAAGTGGTTTCTTGCGGCCTGTTCCTTTCACTTGGATTCTACGGGAGATTCATTATTCAGTCAGCTGGCGCCTATGGGCGTATCACGAGCAATCCGGAAGTTGAGGCCTTAGGGTTGACCGAACAGCTCCGGCATGGTCGGCCAACAAAGAGATATCGTCGATGCACGCCTGCCGAGAGGACACGATTGTCCCGAATATCCGATGGTGCACCAAAATAGCGCACTAGAAAGCGCAATGTAATATGTTATGGCAGCGAGAATTCAATTGATGGACGTTAGGCGATTCGAACGCGCGACCCCCTGCCTGTCCATGGCGAATTACTGAATTGGGCCAAAATTAGGTGTTTTTTCGGGTTTTGATACCATGCCTGGATGCACGATGTCTTCATCCTTTTCCTTCATTTGATTTTCATCGTCGTCCGGCTTGCCGAGTCTGTTGTTGCTCCTAATGCTCCTGGAAATGTCGGGGAGTCCGTAATCGAAAATGCAGCATAACTCTAGGAGAGGTAAAGAGTAGCAGCGGTGGACGTGGGGTGATTCGAATCCCTAACCCCCTGCCTAAGTAGCAGGTGGTATTCGGCACAGACTCCCGCGCTATTTTCTTGAAAGGAAAAAGGTTGGTGGACGTGGCGGGACTCGAACCCGCGGCCCCCTGCTTGCAAAGCAGGTTGGGAAAAACACTAAATGCTTTGGCTGGTGTCGCTTCCGCGGAAAATCAACGAAATTCCCGCTCTTTAATTGTCCCGAAGTTGTACCGAGAATTTCGGCGACCAGAACTTCCTACCCGAAATCGTTTCGGAGTCGCTCGAAAAGAATCAGTAAACAGTAGGCGACTAGGAAGGATCTATCTCCCAGAAGCGCGTTTGGAGCCAATATCCGTATAGCCGACCATACGGCCGCTATGGGCGGACCGCCGTAGCAAGAGTACACTGAAACTCAACGGGAGGTTGCTATGGACAAGCCTCGCCATCCTAAGGTGATTCGGCCCTGGAAAACCCAGCAAACACAAAAAAATAAATGGAGCGCACCAGCCACGACAGAACCACGGCGAGAGCGCACTAGGAAACTTCTCAGCCCTAAGCGCAGCTGACCGTCTACCGCGCTTTTTCCGGACATTGAGATTCAGCTTCTGGTTCTGCGACGATCCGCCCCGAACGTCGTCTTTCGCCCGCTCCGGATTGCGATCCAACCTGTCTAGTTTGTTCGCCAACCAGCCGCGTGGAATTATCGGATCCCAGTGAAGTGATGTCCGGTCAGTCTCGCTCATGCGGGGAAGAAGTTGGCTGAGTTTTTGGAGTATCTCGGGACGAGTTTCGGGACGCGCCTGAAGAAAGAGAAACGCTCGGCAACGCTCTACGTCAGCAGCCACCTGAAGAAAAATTGACGCGGTGACGAGTAGGCTGCCACCGACGAGCGCAGAGAGACGATTCATATGAGTCCGACTATGGTCTCGATGAATCCTTGCGTGCGCCGATAGTGCGAGCCTTTCCAGTAGATGGGTACGCACGCGGGACAGATAGAGAAGTCGTCGAAGTGTTCTTTCGTTTCGGGCAGCAGCTGGGCGCTGATCAATTCCTTCGGACAAGGCTGCAATACCGCGTTGCAGTGTACACATCGCTGGAACGGCGTCATCGCACGAAGGAGATCAAAACGCCGAAGCACTTCAACAAGCTGCTCCCGAGGATGCGTCGCCCGCACGCAGTAGCCGCGAGTGATAACGTTTCGTTTCAGGAGCCCGCGGTCCCTCGTCAGGAGTGTTCGCCTTTCGCCGGAGGAGATTCTGGCTAGCTCCTCGTCTTTATAATCGTCCTGATACAACGTATCGAAGCCCACCATCCGCAGATACGCCGCCAGCCGGCCGAGGTGGGCATCAGCGATGAACCGCACTTCGCGAAGCAGCGCAGGCCGGAGCCGGATGAGAGAAGAAACATCGATGGATTCGAACACAGGGTAGACGCTGATTTTGTCTCCGTCCTGCACACGGTAGGAGAAATCGACCGATTCACCATTCGCCAGGATCAGGTCGACCTCTGTGTGCGGCACGCCAAGAGCTTCGGTCATGTCTTTGATCGAGCCGCTCACTTCGAAATAGCAGGTAGTCGTGCGCTTCCTTTTCCACAGCGGGAGGAAGTCGTTCAATTCCGCATAGAAGCGCACGTCGACACGCTTCATTTGTCACCTGCCAGACCCAACGGAACAGGTTCAAGGGCGGGTGCGGGCCTCACGGCCGCGAGGAAGTCGGCCAGACGGTCGTACCATACAGTCTGGTCGGCGAGCGTGAAATGGGCGTTGGCTGGACTGGGATTCGGCACGACGTAGAGCCGAGTCGCGCCGATAGCCGCTCGCTGGCGGCCAAGCATCGGCACCGGATCGGCGCTCTTCAGTGCGAACTTGACGAACGGTCGATACGCGGTGAGTCCGTGAAAACAGGCGACGTGTGGCTGGTAGCGCTGAAGTTTGTCGAGCAGATGAGGAACCCATTTCTCGAAATCGCTGGCGTTGAGATCCGCGGCATTGGCGGATGGACGCTTGACGACGTCCGTAAAACCGATCCCGAAGCACGGAAGCTCAGCATCGTGCTCGGCGCGGAGCGTGGTGGTGCCGAGCGCTCGCCGCACGCGCTCGCTCAACTTCGACGTGGAGAACGCAGGCCAGAACCGGCTCGTTGAACGCGCGAAATAGTGCCCCCGTTGAACTGAGTACAGCCCGGGATTGATTCCAACGAAGACGAGGTCGAGCCCTGGCCGGAGATGGTCTGGCAGCGTCCGAAACGGGTATTCCCCACCCATCCAGCCGGCACCGTTCCTCGTTGACACTTTCTGTTTTGCCATGCCATTGGACTCCGAACGAAGGACGCTGCCAAGCCCGCCAAATCCTCGGGCCGAAACTGGGCCAAGCTGAGCGTAGTTGCCGCGACCCATCGCTCGATCGAGACATGCACCAACACGCTTGCCAGCGGGCTCTCACTTTTCCGCTCGAAGACACAAAACTAAAGCGTTCCGAGGAATTCCTTCCACGGCGTTGCAGTCAGCGTCTCCGTGGTGGAATGTCCGTATGCGCGAATGATCATCGCAGCCTTCTCGATCTGCTTTGGATCGTTCGCCTCGACGACATCAAC
>Ga0306917_10000485_pt1 | contig 16621 bp, 13 predicted proteins | sample tim00Cox00000000_FD_203313 | JGI IMG/M metagenome (GOLD analysis project Ga0306917, IMG submission 203313) | Lab enrichment of tropical soil microbial communities from Luquillo Experimental Forest, Puerto Rico - timezero.00C.oxic.00.000.000 (v2)... | ecosystem: Environmental > Terrestrial >... | reverse complement strand
TAATAATGATGCACGATTCCTACCACCGCCCGCAGAACCCACCACTTCTTGAAAGCGTCGAGATCGTCATTGCGCTGATTCTGATGGCCGTGTCCTGGTTCATCTGGTACGTGGCCCGCGAGCGTTACCAATTCACGAACTTGCAGATTGCCGAACTTTCCTGCTATTTCGCCCTCGCCGCCTTAGCCGTCGTCGGATCTGCCGTTCTCCTAGCCACCGCACGCTCTCGCCGGGAAAAGCAGTGGCCCCATCCTCCGATGGTTGTCTCCCGCAGACGTGACGAGCAGTTTACGTCCGATGCCTGGAAACAAGACGCCGTGGTCCTTGGCTATGACATTCATGGAAAGCCCTGGTACTGGCCGGACAGGGTCCGCGTCATGCAGGGCATCGTGCTGGGCATGACCGGGTCGGGCAAGACCACGCTTCTGAAGAACATCATTACGCAGGATATGGCGCGCGTGGTCGGAACACCGGATGACCGGCATCGGCTGCCGATGGTGATCTTCGATGGCAAGGGGGATCTCGAGTTCTTCTATGACCTTCTTCCTCACGTCCACAGGGCGGGCCGTTTGCACCAACTTCGCGTCCTGAATCCCGCACGCCCGGACATTTCCGTACGGTACAACCCGTTCTACTGCAGCGACGAGGACTACATGTCCGTCGTCAACATGGTCTTCGGCTCTTTCAACTTGCATGACGAGTTCTTCGCCAAACACCAATTGAATTACCTCGCTGACATTGTCCGCGTGTTGGTGCACACGGGCCAGAAGTTCAACTTCTATGACGTGCTGGTCATGGCCATTGATGAACAGGTTTTGCGCGAGCAGGTGGAAAAAGCCCGACTGCGGATGGAGCATGACTCGACGGTACCTGTTCAGCGGCGACTGAACTTTGAGATGTCGGTCAAGAACCTCTTCCAGTCATTCACCGACCGCGAGCGCGTGCCGAAGATCCAGGGGCTGGTCAACGAGTGCATGACGTTTCTGGACGACGAGTTGAGCGTCATCACCGGCCCGTACGATGAGTTGTTGTCGCTGGACGAGGTGATCGAACAGGAACTGATCCTGTTTGTCACCCTGAACGTCAACAAGAACACCGAGCCGGTACGTGCGCTCGGGAAGATGTTGTTGCAGAACCTGCAACTGGTGGTGGGCAAGCGGTACGAGAGTGAAGAGCAGCGGCGGCGCACGAACCGCCCGATGTTCAGCGTGGTGTTGGACGAGTTTGCACCCTTCGGATACCGTAACTTCGCACAGATCCTTCAGACCGCACGCGGAACTCACACAGCGTTTCTGTTCTCGATGCAAAGCCTGCCACAACTCATGCAAGTGGGCCGGGGCTTTAAGGAAGATGTTACGTCGGCACCCAATACGACATTAACGCTGCGCACGCGCGACGAAGAGACCACCCGCTACTTTCTGCGTGCCTCAGCCGAGCACACCGTGACACGACGCTCCGTATCGATGCACCGCCGACGGCTGTTTGGTTACGAGAAATACGAGGCAACGGACCGCGCCACAGACCGGGAAGACCGCGAGACCCGCGCTCTGGATGAGCACATCAAGAACCTGCCCAAAGGACAAATGGAAATCCTGATGACCGATGACACGCGCGGGACATTGCACCAGTTGCTCCATGTCCGCCCGCCACAGGATGTCACGATCCCGAACTTTGAGCCGAGGCTGTACCCGCGGTTGCTGGAATCGGTGGAGCACTCTGCCGGCGCCAACCTGCGTTTCAAGACGCCGGAGTTGGCGGCTACCAGACGCTTTGCGCGGCGCGGATAGGCAACGTTCAGATGACCACGAAACGAAAACTTACGATCGTAGCACTCGCATTCGCGGGACTTGCAGCGCCCAGCGGTGCGGCGGCGCAACAACCACGGCAGTCGCAGGCAATGCCGCACAATCAGCAACAGTCGAAGACTGATCCACCGCCTCGAACAGAGTCATCACGTCCGGTGTACCAGCGCCGTGACACCTGGTACGAGTTCCTGCTAAAGCAGTTCAACCCCAAGAATTTCGACTACGGCGCATGGATGGAAGAACGCCGTCAGGTGTTCCTCGATGAGAGCGTACGCAATCCGTACTTCAAGTACAGCGCTGGCATGACACTCGGGTTGCTGTTAATTACAGTCATTTGCGTCAAGCAATGGATCGATCACCGCCGCACTCTCTGGATCACGGCGGAGATGATGGCGGACCTGTACAACCACGATCGTTACTCGCGTGATGTGTCTGAGAGAGCGATCCAGAAGTACAACGATCACATTGAACGCTGCAACCGCGCAATTGAGGCGTCTAACCATGGCATGTCCATTCCTGGAGCAGATTCGGACGCGAACGACCTCAAAAGTCAGTTGGCGGCTGTCGCCGAGCAGAGGGATTCCTATAAACGTGAAAGAGATTTAGCCAAGCGCGACTTGCAGGAAAAGGAACAGCTGATAGCGGCCATGTCTCTGCGCGTTGACGCGATTTCTAAAAAGACAGACCCAAGTCACGCTGCTCCGAGTTCTGTCGATATGAGCGCGGCAGATCCGAAGGTGGTGCAACTCATCAACAATCTGCAGGAGCAACTGTACGCAGAGCGTCGGGAGAACCGGCGGCTGAAAGGTGCATGACAAAGTGCTGGTTGCGGTGACAGATTTTGGCAGCGTGTGGCGCCGACGGTTTGGCAAGAACCCGGATGATTCGCGACGCTTTGCAAGAGGTGTGTATTACAACACGACCGGCATCGACATTGCGGGAACAATGCGCCAGCGGCCCCAGATCCTCGGCTACGCCCGGTTCAACGGACGTGGAGGATTCAATCCGAACCGCCCTTCGCAAATGATCGGTCGCGTGTTTGAATGTGCGGAACCTTGCATCTGGCAGGGACAGAACAAACTCCTCTTCAAGCGCCTCTTGAACGCATCAGAGAAACCCGACGGGTTTCTCGTGGTAGTGCGGGCACGCCAGAATGGCAAGCTGACAATTGGCAGGACTGATTGGCGCTCGCCCGGCACTTGGCTCATTTCGTTCAGCGAATGTCGCGACCAGCAGGAAGCCATGCTGCTGATGCCGGCGCACAGCTGGATACAAACCGAGTTGGGCCGGTTGGTCCTCGAACCGGAAGCGCGGCGGCCATGGGTTGCACGGCTTGTGCTGGCACCCGTTTTACGGGATTGAATCCGATGCGATATCGGAAGGGCATGATCGCGCTGAGTGAGACACGGGATTACCCGCTCCTCCGCCGTGTGCTGCACAGTGGTTTTGTCACACCCGCTCAGTTGTACGAATTCATGAAGCTGGATTATTGCGCGTCGTCGCGGAATGCGTTCGACAACCGGCTGCGACGGTTGCTGGCTCACGAACTGCTGGTGCGTCACGAGATTCCGACCATAAACCGCGGTTTGGTGTATTCGATATCGCGAGCTGGAGCGTCAGAATTGGTTGGCAGAGGAGAGTATTACTCCGGGTCCCCAGACATCGGCAGAGAGTCGAACGGTCACGTCCAACACGCCCTGGAGTTGAACGACATTCACCTGGCGCTGAAGCATGGCCGCACACTCGTACGGTGGACGCCAGAGTCTGACGTCCGGTCGCGCAACGAGTTCACGGGCATTGGATATGTGAAGGATTATGACGCGGTAGTCGCGGTTCGCGTTGGCGAACACGAATGCCGCTTCGCCCTCGAGTATGAACGCACCCAGAAAGCCAACGTGCGGTATCTGGCGATCCAGAAGAGGATCCAAGCTGAGACCGACATCCACCACTTCTTGTATCTTGTCTCGAATTATGACTTGTTGCTGTTCCTCGTGAAGAGGTTCGAGGGCTGCTGTCGGCCGGTTTACTTCGGCCTGCGGCAGGATTTCTTCACTGAGGGCCTCTGCCTGTCAGTCCAAAGCAATAACTCGCCTGTGTCCACCACCTTTCTCGCCGTGCTAACGCATGGCCTCTCCCGTCCGAGTGGATGGTGCACATCTGCTTCGTAAAACGGAGCCCGCTTTACCTATTAGCGTGGGTTTGAAGTGGGATTAGGGTGAAATTGACGTGGATCGACCCCTTGCAACTTGCTGATAGAACGGCGGTTATCGGTTGACTATACCCTGTCGAGATGCTGAATCTCCGAAAAACGACGGAGCAATTGTTACATTCGCGCCCGCTATTGCGATGCATTTTGTGCAGCCATCATGACGCAGTTCTTTTGCATGCTGAGAGGCTCGTTCCGGTTAGGTGTTGCGGCATTTGGGCGAAACGATGCGCGCGCCAACTGCACAAGCTGGTGCGGCGATACGAGAGGGTTGTGCGTACAGAAGTGGTTCGGTTGGGCAATGAATGTACCCGACTACCGTTCGAGCGGAGCGGCGGTGTGTTGTGCTCGGATCCACCAGCATTGGTTTGCACGGCCGTCGCCAATTGTCGTTCCTCACGCGCTGGTTGTTGCTGAACCGCGTGCAGCGGCCAGTGTAGGACTAGTGGCAAGGTGAAACTCGTTTGAGATTCAAACTGCACGGTCTGTCTGCGCCGCCGTGCGCACAGTGCTCTGCAAGGACGCTCGTCAGATGCGCGCGGCTGTCGATTCCGGCTGCAACAAGAGTGCGCAGCTAATGTGCGGACTTTCGACACGGCGTGTGCCGATTGCCGTGGAAGTTCACGGCGTTGTGGCGCTACTTGGGCGATGGAGCGGCGGACAATACATTCCGATTTGTCCGTCGGGGAGGAATCTCGGTGAATAGTCAGCGGCAGATCTCCCACAACGAGACTTGCGGACAACCGACGATACACATCCGTGGTTTGGGCGTTATACGTCAACTTGAGATTACGACAGCTTCACGCGAGCTTAGTTCCTCGTGTTATGAGTGCTGGACGAGATTGCCTCAAATATCGAGCTGATCCAGCTTCCTGATCCAACCACATCGTTTAGAATTTTAGGCCGGTTTCCGGATCATCCTGTGACGATGCGATCGCTGACATTATGGGCCGCAAAAGGCAATTGCTGTTGCTTAGTGGGGTTTGAACGATGAAAGTTCCAAGCCCGGCAATCCTGGCGCTCCTGGTGGTTTTCGCAGGAGGTCTGATCGCGCAACCGCAGGCGCCAAATGCCTCCTCCAGCAGTCCAGCCTCAGCTGGCGGCACACCATGGACGTATTCGGACTCTCCCGCGTACTAACCGAACTTCATCAGCTGCTTGTAATCCCATTGCCTACATTCGCGGACTGCCAAAACAGACTTTTTCAACAGCCACAGCCCATTACACTCGCAATCCTGCTCCGTCCGATTGCTTGCATAGGCCATCTATTGCGCGTCAGCCTGGAAGCTCGGGGTTCCTTGATGGAAGACCATCTGCCATTTCGTGGCAATATTTTTCCAGATCGAACTGCGTAGAGTGAACTGATTCGCAGTTGATCGCCTGCTGATGTAAGTAACCAGGACGACATCGAGTGTGAGTTCTCTTGCAACAAAATCTTCAACGATGATTTGGCCCGGCGGTTCCTCCTTTCGCATGTTCTCCACGATTGAAGATTTGTCCCAGATTTTCCCTGAACTACCGAACTCTATGAAGCCATCAGCCAGCAGTGCCGCAACAGCTTCGGGGGACCTGCGTATCTCGCTCTTGTGAAGAGATGTCTCAAGGCCGAAGAAATACGCGGTGTGTTTCTGGTCTAATTTCATAAGCCGACCGGAGCCAATTCTACGATTTTATTTTCCCCACGTTCCGATCACGAGTGACGGCGTGCCGGCAGACTGGCTCGCGTGGAGCAAGCGTCATCTCAAATGACGTAAAACGCCCATTCCGCGCTCTTGAAGGACCCAGCAGGTAAGGGCCACAAGGACGGAACGCCGATTATATGTCCAGGTGAATTTCCAACTTCCCACAAGCCTACTGCTGGCCCGATGACTCTGTGTAGTTCAGCTTCTGGATTGCCCCGTGATCCAGGCACAATCCTGAGAGGGGCGGCCAATCCTGAAGGAGGTCCACTGCCACCGGAAGCGAGACGTTTGCCCAAGAGTGTCTTCGCTTACGACCAGATCACCGACTTGTCAATACTTCCGATACTCGTCCTGCCGGTCAGCATCATCGCCATCTGAAATTCGCGCTGCAGGATGTTGACGACCTTCGTGACACCAGCCTCGCCTGCCGCGCCCAACCCATAGAGATACGGCCGTCCGATGAGCACCGCGTTGGCGCCTAACGCCACTCCCTTGAGCACGTCTGTTCCGCGCCGAATGCCACCATCCACAAAGACTGGCACGCGCCCGCCTACCTTGTCTGCCACCTGGGGCAGCGCGTCGATGGTTGCAGGCAAAGTATCCAGATTGCGTCCACCATGGTTGGAGACCATGATTCCCGCGACGCCCGTCTTGACGGCGCGGTCAGCATCGTCGGGATTGAGCACACCCTTCACCAGCAATGGAATCTTGGCGAAGGAGAGCAGCCACTCCACGTCTTTCCAGCTCAAGGCTGCATCGAGCACACCGCTAAAAGTCTGAACGCCTCTTAGGTTTGGCAACGGTCCCAGCTTCGCGTCAGCCCGTTTCTCGCGATTGCGCGCCCCGCTTATCGGACTGTCAACCGTGAGGCAAAGCGCGCGATATCCGCCCGCCTGTGCACGTTGCACCAGTTCGCGAGTGAAACCGTGGTCTGTTTGCGCGTAGAGCTGAAACCATAACGGACTCTTTGCTACCGCCGCCACATCTTCGAGGCTCGTATTCGAAAAGGAACTGAGCACCATAGTAGTACCGGCAGCGCCTGCACCTCGTACAGTGGCCAGCTCTCCTTCCGGGTGCGTCAACTTCTGAGCCGCGGTAGGTGCCAGAAGAATCGGGAAGGGATGCTCCTGCCCAAACAGGGTCACGCGCGTGTCCAGTTTGGAAACGTCTACCAGGACGTGGGGTTTGAGTCGAATCCGCTGGTAAGCTTCCTTGTTCCACCGTACCGTGAGCTCATCGCCCGCGCCGGCGGTGACGTATTCCCAACCCATCGCCGACATCTTCGCCTTTGCCAGCGGTTCGAAGTCAGCTAGGCAAATGGGTTCCGGGCCAGCCGCAGCCATCGACGGCAAAGGTGCATTCGAGTCTTGGGCCATCGCCCTTGCGAGCGGGAAGACACTGACAGCGGCCAGCGCACCGGAGGACAAAAGGAGCTCTCTTCTTGTGAATGGCACGAGAAACCTCCTTACGATTATGGAGGCTCAGTCAACATCACGTTGTCCATTTGTACTTGATCTGCGCTCGGCCGACTTACGACTTAGAAGATAAGCTTCAACCCGTACTGAATCTCACGCGGTCCTTTGGTTAGGGTCGAGTAACCTATTCCGCTTTGCGCCGTCTGATGGGTGATGATGTTGTTGGTTGGGCTGCAAGCAGAGTAGGCTCCGCTGCCATCGGGTGCGCCGCAATTAACGCCCGCGAACACTTGCCCTGAGTTGATGAGGTCGCCGCGGAAGTTGGCATGGTTGAAAACGTTGAAAAAGTCGAGCCGGAACTGGAGGTGGAGTTTCTCGCCCCACAGCCGCCAGTTCTTGTCGATCGAGAAGTCAGTGTTCACGTAGCCCGGGCCACGACAGTAACCACGAGGCTCCAAGCCACTGGGCAGCGTGCCGATCTGATACCCAATTAGCGTCACTGAATTCGGATTGAGGACCGCCGGCCCTCCTACGCCTTTGCAGGCAACGGTGGTCGCCAAGGGCCGCGTGGCGAACGTGAAGCCCGTACCAGACAATGAGGACAAACTGCCACCGGCGAGGTCTTGAATGCCAGTCTGGTACAGTTCTGTGGAAGTACCAGAAGCAAACTGCGTTATGCCGGTGAGTTCCCATCCACCCACGGTCGCCTGAACAAACGAGCTGGCGCCCTTCAAGTCAGGCAAGTAGTAGACGGCATTTGCCACGAAGATCTGTGGACGGTTAATTGCCGTATTGCCACGATCGAGACTGGGATTCGGCCCCCAAATGTAGCTATTCCCACTTATACCACCGGCAGAGTTCTGGTTGGTGACATTGCCGATCGAGTGCGACCAGGTGTAAGCCGTCTGCAGTTGGAACTTCTGGACTTGGGTCTTGAACAGGATCTGCAGAGAGTTGTAGGTCGCGTCACCGTTATTCAACCACCAAGTCATTGCTGTCCATCCGGGGAAACGGCGCAGGTTGTCCACCCCGGCGCCGGACTGAAACGCTGCATTGACCCACTGAGATTGAGGCACATAGTTAATGTCATAGCTGTTTAACTGGTGGATCGCGTGGTTGGCGACGTAGCCGACTTCGAGCGTCGTGTTCTTGGCAAAGCCGTGCTCCACAGTAACGTTCCACTGCAAAGAGTTGGCCACCGTGTTGCTAGGATCGTAACCGCCGGAAGGAGATGCTCCGCCCGCCGGGATGGTGGTCGCAGGCTGTGCGTCCAACGTTCGAGTGAAGTTGGAATTCAGCGCAAACGGCGCGTTGGCCGAGTTGACGTACGATGGTGTGGTTTGATCGCGCTGGTAGAAGATGCCGAATCCAGCACGAATCGCGTTGTTCCCGCTGCCAGTCGGGTCCCACGAAATCCCCAAGCGCGGGGCGAACAGGTGATAGTTCACATCCCTGAGGTAGCGGTTTTGCCCAGCGGCCGCTTCGGTGAAGTTGGTACCGAAGACTTTATTGGCGTTAGCACATGGCGTGTAGCCGGGAACAGTGACTAGTCCATTGCAGGCGTCGGTGCCGAGCGCCGGGTTATACAGATTTTCACGGAAGCTGGTCGACTGGTTGTTGGGCTGGAACGTCGGCGTCAGGATGGAGTACCGGACCCCGAAGTCCAGCGTCAGATTGCGGCGTGCCTTCCAGGTGTCGGCGGCGTACATTTCATAATCCCGCCATCGGATGTGCACGACAATGTTGGTGGACTGCTCGGAAAGTCCCCACTGAGCTCCCGGAGCCAACACGTTTGCCAAGTGGTTGCCGGTTGGTATAGAGGTGTTCCAATCACTGCTAGAGAACTGCGGATACTCGAAAAATGTGCCGCCGCTCAATTCGTTCTTGCCCTGCCATCCCATGAAGCCGCCAAAACGCAGGGTGTGCGCACCCGATACCTTGGAAAAGTCATCTCGCACGGTATAGATGTCCAAGCTGTTCTGCCAGGGTGCGAGCAACAAGAGATTGTTGTAGCTGGTGTAACCACCCAGGCCACCCCAGAGTGCTGGCATGCCGAGCTTGCTGGTCTTGTACTTCTCCGGCCACACTGGAGGAATGGCAGCCGTAATCTGCGCGAGCAGCCCAGGATTGGTGCCGCCCGCAGTAACGTTGATGCGGTTATCCGAGTAGGCGAACTCAAGGTCGTTCACCATCGAGGTGCCGATCGATGAGGTCAACCGCGCCACGATCTGTCTCGAAGGTTGCGCCCAGCTACTTTCCAAGGCAGGATACGGATCATCGCCCCACCCCAGACCGAGGGCTTGGTTTCCGTTCGGAGCGTTGTTGGTCCAGTTGTCCCGAGTAAACCGAAACATCAAGGTCTGCGAGTGATTGATGTTGTAATCCAGACGAACGTTGAATTGATCCCAATCGATCGGCGTAGTCAGGGACTCACTCCAATTGGCTCCGCCAGCCAGTGGCGTAGTCAGGTTGGGCAGCGGCAGATTCGCAGCGATCAGACTGCCACCCTTGCTGATTGAGTTCATGATGTACGGAGTATTGGGATTGGCGAGACCGGCGGCGACCAGACCCGTCGGTTGCGGCTCGCCGCAACTCGCGGTGGTGAAATCACCAGCGCGCTCAGCCGCCGTCGGAACGCACGACTGGCGCGTCTGGCCGCGCCGTTCGATGTTCCATTCCTGGCTGAGGAAGAAGAACAGCTTGTCCTTCTTGATGGGGCCGCCAAGCGAATACCCGAAATCGTTGCGGCGAAGCAGGTCTTTGCCGCCGTTGGGGAGAGTAATGCCCTGGGCTTTGGCCTGTGCTGCCGTACCGGCTGCGAAGTACTCATAGGCGTTCAGCGCGTCATTGCGGCCAAAATACAGCACGTCACCGTGCCATTGGTTCGAACCACTGCGAGTCACGATATTGATGACAGCGCCGGAAGCCTGGCCGTATTCCGGACCGTAAGAATTGCGCAGCATCTTAAGTTCGGCGATCGACTCGATCGAGGGATAGATCAAGATCGTGCGATTGGAGCCGATGTCGTTATCGTTGGCGCCATCCACGAGGAACAGGTTGCTGGTGGTCGCGTTGCCGTTCACGGAAAAGTCCACGCCTGTCAACAGCCCCTTGTTCTTGGCGTCGAAGTTATTGGCGGCGGACACGCCCGGCTGTAGTTGCGTCAACATCACGAAGCTGCGTCCATTAAGCGGCAGTTCGCGGATCTGATCTCCAGTCACGACCTCGCCCAGAGCTGCGCTGGCCGTTTGTACTTGAACTGCGCTTGCGTTCACCGTTATCTGCTCCGAGGTGCTACCAACCTGGAGCTGGATGTTCAGAATTTCCATGCTGGAGACGTGCAATTCAACGGCACTAGAGACGGCTTCCTTGAAGCTTAGAGCCTTCACAGTAACGGTGTAGGTACCTGCCGGCAGCTCGGGTGCAACATATTCGCCGTCCGCATTCGTATTTACGGTGCGAACTGACCCGGTTCCGTCGTTACGAACGATTACTGCAACGTTGGGTATAACCGCTCCTGTAGGGTCCGAGACTACTCCCCGAATCGTGCCGGTTGTCTTCTGGGCGTGCAGCGGTTCCAGAAGCAAGGTTACGATGCAAAACCCAGATGCGAAATATCGGCCCCAACGATTCATGGATGCCTCCCATGAGGAAGGACGGTTGACGGTTGGGTCCGACGGTGTCGAAGTTGCTGCCCCACCTGCTGTCCAATCTTGCGTCTCGCTCGACCAGCCCAAACGCGGATTTTTCTCCGTTGACCTGCGAACGGCGCGCGTTTCGACCATCCTCGGGTCGGAAGGTTTGTCCCCCTCCGAATTTCTCCTGACGGCCGATTCATTGTCGCCATTACTCGCTCTGCATTTCGTGGTAAAGCCAGGCTTCCGCTATCCTCAAGTCGCGTCGTACGGTGACGGCAGATACATCGAGGCTTTGCGCGATTTCTTCCATAGACAATCCGGCGAAATAGCGGAGTTCTACGGCTTTACACTTCCGCGGATCCATTTTCTCAAGCTCTGTGAGGCAGTTATCGAGAACTACAACGTCCCGGCTACGCTCGGGTTGAAAGCTCGCGGTTTCTTCCAGTGACACTCTGCGCCCGGCGCGCTTGCCGGCGCCTCTTCGACGTGCGTGCTCTACTAAGACCTGCCGCATCAAGCGCGCCGCCACTCCGAAGAAATGCTTCCGGTCCTCCCAGACAGGGTTCTTCTGTCTGACGAGTCGAATATAGGCCTCGTGTACAACCGCTGTTGGCTGCAGTGTGTGGCCTTGCCGCTCTCTTCGCAAGTACCCAGCGGCAATTTGACGTAATTCGGCGTACACCAGAGGCACGAGCTCGTCCAAAGCCTGCTGGTTTCCCATTGCCCATTCGCCCAACAGTCGTGTCACATCTTGCGCTGACGACATAGCTTACGCTCTGAGATAGAAGCCCCTTGAAGCGTGTCTCATTTTACGACCCTTGTCGTGCCGGAAATGAGGGCCCAATAGTGCCACCTGGCAAAAAATCTGCGGTTGCATGATCACTCTCTGCTCTGGTTTGCACACGTGTAAGTAGAAGGACGGAGCCACTGCTCCCATGAGGATGGAAATGAAAAATACAGCTTGCAAGACCTTGATCACCCTGGCGCTGGTGCTGGTTGCCTTGGTTCCGGCGTACGCGCAGAAGACTTCTGCAACCGTCAACATTCCGTTCAGCTTTACCGTGGACGATGTCCGCATGCCCGCCGGGGAGTACATCATCTCGTCACCCAGCGAGCGGGTTGTCAACCTGCAGCATGTCGGCGGCCATGAGACGAAGACCACAATGACCAACAACGGCTCGTCCACGAAGTCGGACGGCCGCGCCAAGTTGGTCTTTCACAAGTACGGCAACGCCTACTTCCTCTCGGCTGCTTGGTTGCCAAATTCCGACCATGCTCGAGAGTTTTACGCCTCGACGAACGAGATCCAGATAGCACGCGGTGGCGGGCAAGATGTGGTGGAGTTGTCACTTCTTGCGAAAAAGTAGGGCGGGATCGAGTTGCCGCCCGGTCGTGACCCACCATCATGATTCAGCGGCTATGAAGCGGGGCGCTCATGCGAAGAGGCGCCCCGTTTCCCCCTTTCCCGCATGAATTCGGACGTTTTGGAACTACCGGTACTCCAAATCCAGCGCATACAACTCGTCGATGCCGCGGTCGCGCAGCACTAGGATGCGATCATCTGGCGTCAGCCCAAACCAGTCACCCACCACCGAGGCAGGACATAACAATTCTACCCCTACCACGCTGGCGACGAGTTCTGCGCCTCCATCGGGTATCCGGAACTTGTAGACCCCAGATTCGTTGTCCACGTACAAATGGCGGCTGTCATGAGACCATGCCGGCCACCCTACGCCCCCGGATCTCGACTCCTGCAACGGCAGTTGCTTCCAGCCGCCGGTCTCAAAGGTGTACAGGAACACTCGCTCGTTATCGTCCGAAACGGCCGCTAGATAGCGTCCATCGGGTGACCATCGCGGACTAAACAAACCCTTTGACCCCGGTATAGTTCTGGATTGCTTTGTGTCCAGGTCCAGAATCCTGACTTCCGACCTGACACCTCCCGGCGTTGAGCTAATATGAGCTCCGCCATAAGCAATAGATTTGCCGTCGGGCGACCAGGTTGGATCACAGGGCCAGAAGTCTCCCGACAACAGCAGGAGGGGACTGCCGCCATCGGCAGAAACCAGATAGATTTTCCGCTCCTCCCCCATGTCGCAGAACGCAATGAAACGGCCATCGGGAGACCATTTTGGAACACCGATGGGGCCCATGGGCGGAAATGTGAGTTGCAATCGCTCGCTGCCGTCGACCCGGCTTCGCCAAAGCATTCCCTGCGGGTGAGTAACGTAGGTGACCCATTGCCCGTCGCGCGAGAAATCGGTAAGCCCAGCGGAAATTCCCTTGAAATAAGACTGGAACTGATCTGATTTGGAATCATAAACACTCAGTTCCCCACGCAAGCTTTCTCCCACAGCGAAGATTTGTTTCCCGTCTCTGCTGGGTGTTGAGAACTGGAACGAGATTGGGCCGCTGGTGAGTTGCACCGGTCGCGATCTGAACGGGTAAAGTGACCACCCGGACTCATTGACCGCCCACAGGTTGTATCCGTCACCATCCAGGCTGGCAAACACGTAAAGCCTGCCGTCTGCGCTCCAATTACCGCAACACATCTTTTGTTCATGTTCTGGGAAGAAGCGACGCAACCCGCCGCCGTCCGAAGCGCCCTCCCACATCTGGCCGTCGACTGTGGGGAAGCGAACTATTTTTCCATTGGGCGAAATGACAAAAGGATAGAACCGCTCGCCACGCAAAGACATGAACGAATGTGCCTCGCTGCCGTCTAGGTTGGCCGTGAACAGGCGATTCCTCTCTGGCACGCGGCTGTAAACGATTCGATTGCTTCCCGGCAGAAACGTCAATTCCGCGAACGTTCCGGGAATCCTTCGTGCCGGTCCACTCGGCAATGGAACAACCCAGAACAGGTTATTCCATCCTTCACCCCAGTCGACGGCCAGCAGTTCGGAACCATCGATTGAGACCTGGCGGGTGCCCGGCCGGCCCAACAAGGCTGAGCCGAGGTAGGAGACCTCGCCGCCCTTCGTCGAGACTTGGGCAATGCCTCGACTCGCTTCGTCGAAATAAATCCGCATACCGTCGGTCACAGGTTGATGAAAACCCCCGAACGACTTGTTGAGACCAGTCCGTGTGAGTTGATGAATGCCAGTGACGACTGGCGTTCGTGGACGAGCGAACCAGTACGAAGCGGCTGCCGCGATGGCAAGACCCAGAACGGCTGCCGCAATTAGCCTCCCCCCAAGCCGTTGTGCAGGTTGGGCTACTCGGGATGCGGTTGCTTGAGCGACCTGTCCCTCCGCCCCTTCCGCAGGGGTTGCCGCCGCAGCCTCGAGCGCGCAACGTAAGTCGTGCGCCGACTGAAACCGTTGCTCTGGAGACTTCTCAAGGCAGCGGCGTGTGACGCGAGCAAGCATTGGAGGAATATCGCTGCTGGCGTCGTAGAACGCAGGGGGATCAGTGTGAAGGATGGCACTGAGGATGTCGGCAAAATTGTCTCCTCTGAACGCACGATTTCCGAACAACATTTCGTAAAGCACGGCACCGAAGGCGAAAATGTCACTACGGGTATCGGCGGGCAGGCCGCGCACCTGTTCAGGTGCCATGTAGCCCACGGTCCCCAACACCTGTCCTGGACGGGTTCGCTCGTCGAGCAAAGTCTTTGCGGCATCCACTTCTGTGGAGTGTGGATGGGTGAGTTTGGCCAGTCCAAAATCGAGGATCTTAACCCGGCCATCCCTGATCAGGAAAAGATTCTCCGGCTTCAGATCGCGGTGGATGATTCCCCTTTCATGGGCGGCGACTAATCCATCGGCGATTTGGATAGCTAGGTCGAGCACCTGATCGAGCGGCAGGCCCGTGTTCTGTTGCGCCGCCGCACCGACGCCTGGTTTTGATTTCTCGCTCCTGTTCTCCAGCAGTTCCCGAAGCGTCTGTCCTTCTAGAAGCTGCATCACCAGGAACGGCCGTCCCTCGTGCTCTCCGAATTCGTAGATCGGGCAAATGTTGGGATGCTCGACAGCCGAAACAGCCCGGGCTTCGCGCTCGAAGCGCGCCAGCGCCACCGGATTGTTGGCGGATTCTTCTGGGAGAAACTTCAGAGCCACCAGCCGTCCCAGCCGGATGTCCTCAGCCCGGTACACGAGGCCCATGCCGCCTCCGCCCAGGCCTTCCAAGATGCGGTAGTGAGACACGACCTTGCCTGTGAGGGGGAATCCGAAGCTGTCGATCGCAGGACGCACCGCAGCTTGCACGTTGTCGCGGGCGCTGCCATCACAGGAGAGCAGAGCCTCGACCTCTCGCCGAAGCTCTGGGTCGTCGCTGCAGCTCTGATCCAGCAGAGCAGTTCTTTGTTCTGGGCCGCACTCCACAGCGCGGTGGAACAAGTCCTCGATTTGTGCCCAGCGTTCCGGAGTCACGCGGCAACTACCCGCTCTGCATTTCTTGGTAAAGCCAGGCTTCCGCCATTCTCAAACTCCGCCTCACTGTCACAGGAGACAAATCGAGCGCTTGTCCTATTTCATCCACGGACAGTCCAGCGAAATATCGCAGCTCAATCGCTTTGCACTTTCGCGGATCGAGCTTCTGAAGCTCATTGAGACAACTGTCGAGCACAACGACGTCCCTGCTGCGCTCGGGTCGAAAGCTCACGGCTTCTTCCACTGACACCCTGCGACCAGCACGCTTGCGAGCGCCCCGTCGACGCGCGTGCTCTACTAAGACTTGCCGCATCAGGTGCGCCGCCACTCCGAAGAAGTGCTTCCGTTCTTCCCAGTCAGGGTTCTTCTGACGTACGAGACGAATGTAGGCCTCATGCACAACCGCCGTCGGCTGTAGCATATGGCCCAGCCGCTCTTTTCTCAAGTAGTTGGCTGCAATTTGGCGCAGTTCGCCGTAAACCAGCGGCATGAGTTGTTCCAGGGCTTGCTGGTCTCCCTTCGCCCATTCACCCAACAGCCGTGTCACTTCGTGCGTGGACGACATAGCTTACGCGCTGAAAAAGAAGCCCCTGAAGCGTGCTCATTTTACAACCCTGGCAGCGTCGGAAATGATGGCCCAATAGTGCCACCGGGAAAAAATCTGCGGTTTCATGATCACTCTCTGCTCTGGTTTGCACATGTGTAGGTAAGGAGGCGTTATGAGATCACGCATTTCGGCGTTGTTGCTAAGTCTTGCTCTGGTTGGATTGTCAACTGTGGCAGCCCAAGCCAGTTCTTGCAGCAATTTGACCATTAGGGGAAGCTACGCTTTCACTATCCACGGAACGATCTTTCTCCCGGACGGCTCGACCCTGCTCGTGGATGGCATCGACAAAGCCACCTATGACGGTGCGGGCAATCTAACGCAAGTTGATGCGGTGGCCCTTAACGGCAACCTCACACCTGGCTGGCGCCCCGGTACCGGGACGTACTCCATAAACACAGATTGCACCGGAACCCAGACCATTGTTGTTCCTGGCCTGCCTGACCTACACCTGCAGATGATCGTCGCGCAGTCGGGAGACACAATTCACCAAGTGGTGACTGATCCGGGGTTCGCGACCACGGCTGAAGGGGAGCGAGTTAAAGTTCCCGAGGATTAGGTATCCGAGGAGGTTTCTTGTTGCAAGCCGAAGAAATCTCCCCGGCTCTTGTTTTCGCAATATTTCCGTGCGAAGAAGACCACCTGTATTCACAGAAACTCCGGGAGTCTAGAACAGGTTTGACCTAACCTCGACCGCACATGAATATTTCTGACTGATTGTGCCACCCGGACAATGATCCTGTTTCGCAGATTAGCCCTGCCTCTCCACAAAGTCACGTGAGAGAGCTCGGTGGCCCTGGTCGTCTAGGATGCTGTAGCTTCAATAATTTGAAATCCTAGGCTGGCAGCCTTCTGCTTGAGATAGTAGATTTCCCGTTGGTGATGTGCCGCCTCGTAG
>Ga0306917_10000478_pt1 | contig 16693 bp, 17 predicted proteins | sample tim00Cox00000000_FD_203313 | JGI IMG/M metagenome (GOLD analysis project Ga0306917, IMG submission 203313) | Lab enrichment of tropical soil microbial communities from Luquillo Experimental Forest, Puerto Rico - timezero.00C.oxic.00.000.000 (v2)... | ecosystem: Environmental > Terrestrial >... | reverse complement strand
CGATCCCAAATCGGTCGCCTGCACGCAGGAGCTGCGACGGCGCTTCTTTCCGGACGATGAAGCCTGGACCGTGGCTGAGGGATCGGTACTCGACCAAGCGTACCTGGCCACGCTCGGACAGTTCGACGTCGTGTACTCCTGGGGTGTGCTGCACCATACGGGGCAGATGTGGAACGCCATCGAGAACGCCGCCCGACTGGTTCGTCCCGGAGGCCTGTTCGCCATCGGGATCTACAACTTCCGCCGCGGCAGGCGTGGCACCGCAACGTGGGCCAAGCTGAAACGCTGGTACTGTACGGCGCCGCGCTGGCAGCAAGTCGCCTGGGAATCCGTGTACATGACATCGAACCTGGTCTCCGTGCTGGCAGTCGGCCGAAATCCGTTCAGAAAGATCCGGGACTATCATTCGAACCGGGGCATGTCCTGGCGTCGCGACGTGACCGACTGGCTCGGTGGCTACCCGTACGAAGCCGCGACACCCGGCGAGATCCTGGAATTCGTGAGGCGAAAGTGCAGCTTCGTACTGATAAAACAGCATATCGACCTGCAACTGGGCGTCAATGAGTTCGTGTTCGACTCCGGGACGCCGCAACCAGCTCCCGAGGCCAAGTCGGATAACACGCAAACTCTTCCATGACGCCCGGATTCGACGGGTAAACAGAGGAGCCCGCGGCTGAAGAGGTCCTCGCTCTGGCAGATCTGTGGGATTCGTGGCTCCAATAACGCCTGGTCCATCTCACGTCAGGTCGCGAGCCGGGCGCGAAATTTCCTGCGCGAGCCCTCGACGTTGCGCTTGAGATCACCCTTGGGGACCACCTTGCGAGGCACTGGCTGCGGAGCAGCGCGGGCGCACTGAGTACGGGCCGCCGCCTGCCCGCCGGCGTACATCGGCGCTATCCTGCCGTTACCTGAGGCGCACCCCGATTTAACTGTTGAGAACCTCTGACGGAACGGTCCGCCCTGTATAATCAGTCAGATGCTGGAAAAATCCGCTCCTGCCTTTGCGTTTGGCGAGAACCGGGCGCGCTCCCTGACTTCACTGTCCGACCCGCAGATCGAGCAGGCGGCGCGCGCCGTAAGTGCCCTGATGGGTCGTGACCTGCGGGATGCGACATTCGTGGACATCGGGCCGGGTAGCGGTGTGTCGTCGTTGGCGGCACGCCGGCTCGGCGCGCGTGTGTGCTCATTCGACTACGAGACGACGGGCATCCGATGATTCCTCCGGACGGCAACTGGCGCTCCAATTCGCCCTGCGGATCTTCATGAGACAAGCGATCTCCTACTCGAACCGCGCCGACAGGGACGACCTTCCTTTAGTGAGCGTCATCATTCCAGCGTATAACTCTGCGGCTCACATACGTGAAACACTGGAGTCGGTGCTGTCCCAGACTTACCACAACTTCGAGGTAATTCTAATAAACGATGGCTCACCGGACACGGAGGAATTCGAACGCGCGATTGCGCGCTATCGAGATCGAATCGTCTATATCAGACAGGAAAACGGTGGTCCGAGTGCGGCTCGCAACGCGGGCATACGTCGAGCACGAGGCGAGTACCTGGCGTTTCTTGATAGCGACGACGTCTGGTTCCCAGGCTGCCTGGCGGCCCAGGTTGAACTGGCGCTCAGCCGGCAGCCATCATGCGATCTGGTTTATTCCGACTTATTGGTCGTCCCCGACCCACAAGAGCAACCCCACCGTATTTCGCCGATGGCCGGATCACGCGACTCTTTAAATGCGGCGGTTCGTCGTGCGGCAAAGTTACGCGGCGGTGCGATCCGATACTCAGAGATCTGCCCGTCCAACGGCGCCGTGACATTCGAGAGCCTGCTGCGAGAGGATTGTCAGGCGCCGACGTCGTGCACCATGGTGCGCCGGCAGGCGGCCATATCAGCCGGACTGTTTGACGAGAACCTCCGCCGCGCCGAGGACTACGATCTGTGGCTCCGAATCGCTCATCGCGCCTCGAATATGGCCTATGGGCGCGAGGTTTTGGGCAAGAATCGAATCGTTGCCGGTTCCCTCAGCAACGACAACATGAAGATGCTCGAGGCCCTGGTCGACGTCCTCAGGAAACTGCCGACGAATCTCGACCTTTCGGCGAGTGAACGGTCAGCGCTTCAGACCAAGCTCGCCGACGCTAAAGCGCAACTTGGCTTGGAGCGCGGTAAAGCATTTCTCCTGGATGGTAAGTACGACCAAGCCCTCTCGTCCTTACGCGAAGCCTTATCTCCTCTGTCCAGTACCAGATTGCGCTTCGCTCTATTAGGGTTGAAGGTTGCGCCACGTCTGACGCGCGCGGTAGTCGGCGCATGGCTCGCGAAGAAACGACTAGAGTCCCAGTGTTGGTGATGAGCTGCTAATGCAATCTTTGCGGGCGAGTTTCCGGAAGACTGAGCCGCTGACGGAGAAGGAATCGGGGCCAGTGGGTAGATGCGAAGCCCACGAACCTTGGCGTCTCTACCGGTTAGTCCGTGCCGTTTGGCGCACATGGCAATCGTGTCAGGAGTGTGGCCGTAAAGGCTCAGCGGGCGCAGGCGCGTTTGCCATTGCAAGTCAGGAACTCTAGCGGTGTCCTTGCTTCGATCAGTCCGTCGTCTATTGCTGCATGCCGCCGCGCACTCCGGTCTTAATGGCGTTGTTTTGAGCTCCGAGTGGCGCAGCCAGCGACTTCTGATAATTTGTTGGCATAACGTATCACTCGACGATGAGCACCAATGGGATCCCAGGCAGTGTATGTCGCCAGCGACATTTCGTTCTCGACTCGAGCTTCTGCGATCGGCTCGCTCCAACGTGATGCCCCTGGACGAGGCGCTGCTTGCCGTGAGGTCTGGCCGACTACCCAAACGTGCGGTGGCCCTGACGTTGGATGACGGAGAGAGCAGTATTTTCCTGCGAGCCTGGCCGATGCTGCGCGAATTTGGTTTCCCCGCGACGCTCTACTGGACAACCTATTATTCCCTGCGGCCATATGCGGTATTTGACCCCATGGTCTCGTACTTACTGTGGAAAGGCAGAGGAAAACGTCTGCAATTGGATGACCCTCCTCTGAATGTGAGGCTCGAATCGGAACGTGATCGCTCCGGTGCGTCTCGCAGCATCGATCAGACGGCCAAGGCGCGCGGATGGACAGCGGCAGCAAAGGAGGAATTCCTCGTGCACCTCAGCGATCGACTGGGCGTCGATTATGGCAAAATCAAGGAAAAGAGGATTCTGCACATGATCAGTCCTGACGAGGCTGCAAAAATGCACGCCGAGGGGCTCGATCTGCAACTTCACACTCATCGACACCGCGTGCCGCACGACGCCAATCAGCCAGCGACCGAGATCCGAGACAACATGAGGATCATCGAGAGCGTCGGAGCGCGCCGCCCGGTGCATTTTTGCTACCCCAGTGGCTCTTATGTTCCGGAACTCGAGGGCTGGCTTCGCGAGAACGGCGTAGTGTCCGCAGCGACGTGTGAGCCGGGCCTGGTGCGGCGCGGTACCAATCAATACTTCCTTCCGCGGATGGTTGATAAGGAGAATCTTGCACCTGTTGAGTTCCAGAGCGCGCTCAGCGGCCTGCTGACCTCGATAACGAAGAAGCCGGTCATGGATGATTCCGGTTTTCAATGAGGGGTGTTACAGGGCCCAGGCCGCACTAGGGCCTTGCCCGAAGAGGAAAGAGCAAGAGCTACCGCAACCCCAATCAGATTTCAAGAGCTGCTCAATTTGTAGCCGATGTCCCGCATCAGTCCACCCCATGCCGATTCAATTTCCGCGACGCTCGCTTCGGACAGTTCCGCCTCCCAGCCCCCCGACTTTGCGGAACGCACAAAGGGCTTGTCCTTTCGAGTCTCGCGGGTTGCGCCCCACAAGTGCGCTTGCTCTTGTTCGAGCCCGCGCATCCGGTCCGCGGAACTCTGCTCGATGGCAAAAGCGAGCCTTTCCCGGGCCGCGGCCAGTCCCAGAAAGCCCGCAATCCTCTCCATTTCTTCCATCGCGCGGGATTGCAGCGCCTCGTATTGCACCAGCAAGAATCGCGGATCGCCGCGGCGCGTATAAAACCACGATCCGACGTTTTCGAACCAAGTGCCGTAGCTGTGATTCAGTTCACCGCGTACAAAGCACGAAACAAACTGCGGCAGCGGGAAATCGTCGGCGATGGCCCGGCGTTTGATGCGGAAGTAATACGTCGAGACTGCCACGTCGCGCGGATCGCGAACGATATAGATCACCTTCGGATAACGGGGATCGAAATACTGATGGCTTTTGAGCAGGCGCGGGCGAGGCGCATGCTTCAGATCCCGTATCGCCATGGCCTCGAGGTCGGGCAGCAGGTCGTTGATGTTGGAAAAATCGGGACTCTTTTCCGGATAAACGACGTTGGCGATCAGGAACCGTATCCAGGTGTTGCCGGACTTGGGGTAGGAGACCAGAAAAACATCGTCTGGTAAGACGTGCACCTTGCGGCCGGGTGGAACCAGGCCAAAAAAATATTTCCCTCCCGCGATCAGACGCCTAATCACCGGCCTTCTTTGAGTTCAGATTCCGGCGCCCAAGCCTTCGTTACGCTGCGAACCCAATTCCGGAAAGCTATCAGTTTCGTAGTGGCGCCAGGCGCAATACCCAGGCCCAACAGCGCCAGACTCAGCTTGGAACTGTGCAGGTAGCCGTTCGCCTCGGCAAGCAGCTCCCGCGCTTTGTCAAACTGGCGTTCTTCCAGCTTGCATTTGCCCTCTTCCACCAGGTATTGGGCTCGAATCTCGGCAGCGCGCTGCTCAACCACCGCGCGATCGGAATTCCGCAGGGGCAAGGTGCGCTTACATTTCTCTAAAATACACCAGTAGGCTTCCAGCATTCTGACCTCAGACGCGCTCAGTGAGCCAGGACGGTCGCTAAATAACCGGGCCTGCACTATGCGGCTGTAGCCGATCTTGGCTCCGCTGAAGGCGGTGCGAAGCCACATATCGTAGTCGTCGCAGCGCGCGAGTCCCTCATCGAACAATCCCGCATCCATCAGCGTCCGCTTGCGGGCTACCACGGTTGAAATCGGAATCTGGCAGCGTTCCACGATCAAGGCGTCGAAGGTCGCCGGTCCGTGGGACGGACATCTCGACATGAACGGCTGCTCGTGCGCCGGGTCGCTGGCGTTCGCGTATACCAGATCGAGCGACGGATCGTCGGCAATCAATTGCATCTGCGCGCCCAGGTGGTGCGGATACCAGGTGTCATCACTGTCCAGGAACGCGACGAACTCACCGCGCGCGTGTCGAATGGCGTTATTTCGCGCGCCCGCAGCTCGCTTGTTTTCCTGCTTGAGGTAGACGATCCGATCGTTGTTTTGCTCATTGTTATACCGATTCAGATACGGCTGCAACACTCCTTCGAGCTCGGGCGTATCCGGAGAACCGTCGTTGACCACGACCACCTCGAAATCCGAATAGGTCTGCGCGAAGACAGAATCCAGGCACGACGCGATCAGATCGGCGGTCCTGTAAGTCGGAATGATCACGCTGACCCTAGGGGTCGGATTGATCCTGGTTGCTGGCCTGTTCATGCAACTGCGCTGAGAACCACGTTAGAACTCTGCTCAGGAACTGTGAAACACAAGTTCCTTCTCCCCGGCGACGATGTGATTGACCGCTTCGACTCCCATCAACACCGAGTGGTCCATGTTGCCGATTTCATACCGCCAGGCGCCAAAACGGCCGCGCGAATAGATCCCGTTTTCGAGCAATGCCGGCTGAAGCACCGCCAGTGCCCGGTCGCGGCCAAGCGTCGGAATGGGATACGAGTAACCGACAGTGCGGTGATAGCGCGAGACCACGCGGTCCCGGTCCAACTCTTCCAGGATCTTGATTCGGATCAGCTGCGTGGTTACCTGATCGAGAACTTTTTGCGGGTCGGGCGATTCTCCCACCCGGAATGACATCTCGCACATCAGGGAACTATAACGCTCGGTATCGCCGTTCGGAACATTGAAGGGCGAGTAGTTGGAAAAATGGGTGGCGCGATAGCAGGGCATTTCCGGATCGGTGAAATAAATCCAGCATTTACTGGTCTCGACCTTCTTCTTCAGGCCGAGGCCGACTACCAGCAGATTGTTGTGCTCCAAACCCTGGGAGGCATCAACGAGCCGGTTATCCGCCGGCCTCAGCATCGTGGTGAGCAGATCGAGAGGGGCGGTCGAGATCAACACGTCGTAGCTGTCACCCGTGCCATCGGCGAACGAAACCCGGCGGCGCTCGACGTCGACTTCCACCAGCTGTTTTCCGGTGTGAATTTTCCTGGTGAAATAGGCGGCGATGCGGCGGTAAATCTCGCCCGTTCCGCCGTGCAGCGGGAACTTGAATTTGCTGTTCGGACCCCAGCCAACATCGTCACGCTCGTATAGAACGTTTTCCAGGAGTCGCTTGAAATCCAGCACCGCAACGCGGTCGGCGATCCAGGATTTGGACATTTGTTCGAGCGGTGTCGTCCAGACCTTATAGTTGTAGGGAAACATGAAGGCCTCCGCAATGCCCTCCCCGAACGTACCGAGGATCCAGTCGCGAAGGTTGCCGGCTGCCCGGGCGTTGCCATTGGCGGCAGCTTTGGCCGCGCCGACCAGGCAACTGACTTGAACATCTTTCGGCAGGTAGCGCAGATTGCTCTGAAACGGATAGGGCACCCAGGATTCGCCTTTGACAATCCAGCTCTCGCGGACGCGCTTGTGTACCTCGTCGCCCAGAACCTGGTCGATCAATCTGTCGAAGTAAGAGTAGTGCGAAAAAATGACGTGACCGCCCTCATCCCAGACGAATCCGTGCTCATCCAGGTGGGAAGTGGCGTGGCCGCCGACATAGTCGGACTTCTCGTAGAGGACCCAATTGTCGTACCCCAGCTCGTGAAGCCGGTAAGCCGCGCCGAGTCCGGTCGCTCCCGCTCCTATGATGACAACTTTCTTACTCGTCACGTGAAATCCAGATTGGACGAGAACTTGAGCTGCTCCATCTTGGCTCGGGCCCGAGCGATTTTCTCGATGATGTCCTCCACCGTGGCCGTCCAGATGAAAGGCTTGGGGTCTTCGTTCCCGGCTGTCAGAAATGCATCGATCGCCCGTTTCAAGTCCGGCACGCTTACGAAGCTGCCGCCTCGGATGGCTTTATCCGTCAATTCCCTAAACCAACGTTCAATTAAGTTCAACCAGCTCGAACTGCTCGGAACGAAGTGGCAAATAAAGCGTGGATGCTTCTTCAGCCATCGCTGCACGTGCGGTTCGGCGATAGCTTGTAAGTCCGATTCAAGTGCGACTTGAGATTGTGCAGTTGCCACAGCCGGTTCACGGTGCTCCTGCTGACCCGCTGCGCCCGAGCCATCAGCCGGCAGCTCCAATGGGTCATGCCTTCCGGCTTGCTGTGCAGGGTCGCGCGGATGATCTGGTCCCGTTTGGTTTGGTCGTACGTGGGTTTGCGCCCCCGACCGGGCGCAATCTTCCACACCTCGCCGATGCCACCCGCGTGCACTTGCTTGCGCCAGAGTTGAACTGTGGGCCGACTCACTCCCTGTTGCTGGGCAATCGTGACATTGTCCCCGCCCACCAACGCTGCCAACACAATCCGGCAGCGCAGCGCCACCTGTTGCGGGGTGCCCTGTGCCGATGCCCTCCGCTCCAGTTGAGCTTGCTCTACCGGCTGCAACTGGATCTTCAAGCCCTCATTCGGCATGAGGTTGATCATAGCAATGCCCGGAAATACTGTAACTCTGTTTACGAGACACTGCACTAGCATATGGTTTTTGACTGCGGCTTTTCCCGTATGAGGCAGGTGACTGCCAAGCGCACCCACTGTATTGCGCGCTGGGCCAGCGTCTGGCAGAAGCGACACGTGGACGCAGCGGCCTGACCCTGCTGCTGAAAAAACTGCCTCGTTTTGAGGGTAACGTCGCCAGGTAAGAGCGGGGGAAGGCGCGGCATCAAGCGTAGGCAGGAACGCTGCGCCGGGGTTGCCCGGCAGGCGTTGCTGCAAGTGTCGCGGGATGTATTCCTGGTGGCGAGCTCGGGAGCTCAGGTGCCCAACATCAGCAATATCTTACCTTTTTCACCGGCGCTGTGAGCTACACTACCCACCGGCGTACGTTCGCAATTTGCGGTCGAGGGAAGACTGCTGGGTGCGGCGTAAGGGATCCAGTGTTATACGGCATCAAATTCGTCGCTGGCTATCTCCTGGGAACTGACATCGCTGGTCGCAACCTGAGGGTGTTCCCGGATGATACCTTCATCGCGTCCTACCCACGCTCCGGCAACACCTGGACGCGCTTCCTGATAGCCAACCTAGTGCATCCCGAGCCGCCGGTGACGTTTGCAAACCTCGAGACGATCATCCCCGATGCCTCCGCGCTCTCCAGCAGGCAATTCAAGCGGGTGCCGCGCCCGCGCCTGATCAAGACTCACGAATACTTCGAACCACGCTACCGCAAAGTCATCTATCTGGTGCGTGACCCTCGAGATGTTGTCCTGTCCTTATATAGTTTCCGTCGCAAATATCGTGCCGTCGATGATTCATACCCAATTGAGCGCTACGTTGCGGACCGGTTCCTACCGGGAGATCTGGACGTTTCCTGGGGCGAACATGTGGGCAGTTGGTTGGGAACCCGCATGAACCAGCCCGGATTCCTGCTTGTGCGCTATGAGGACCTGTTGCAGGATCCGTCTCACGAGCTATGCCGGATGGCAGGCTTTCTCGGCATTGCAGCGAGCACCGAAGCGCTGTCGCAGGCAATCGAGCGGAGCTCCGCGAATCGCCTGCGACAGCTCGAGAAGGTCGAGCATGAAGTGTGGGTCACCACCAAGGGAAAGCGCGCCGATGTCCCTTTTATCGCCGAAGCAGTCGCGGGTACATGGAAGCAGAAGCTACCCGAACCGTCGGTGGCGCTGATCGAGTCGGCGTGGGGACACCTGATGAATTCTCTCGGCTACGAGACGAGTGCGCCGCGCAGCTCCAGCGTTCGTGCGATCGTGGCCTGACGCCGCTGTACCCTGAGATTAATGCCGCGCCGCAAGGGCGCCCAGCTCTGGCGCCGACGCGCTGGCTCGGCAGTATTGCGACATGAGCGGGCCGTCACTCAAGCGGCAGGCGCTGTCCGGCGTACGCTGGATGGTGTCCGCGCGCTTACTGGTTCAGCTCGTCACCTGGCCCTCGACCATCATCATCATGCGGCTGCTCAATCCGCGTGATTACGGCCTGGTGGCGGTCGCGACGGTATTCACCGAATTTGTCACCGTGTTCAGTGACCCGGGTCTGGCTGCGGGCCTGGTGCAGACCCACGTGCTGTCCGATGAGACCAGCCGCGCGGCGAGCGCTCTGATTGCGGTGCTCAACCTGGTCCTTGTGGGCGTGCTGCTGCTCGCAGCTCCGAGTATTGCAGCGTGGTATCACGAGCCGGAGCTCGCGCAGATAATACCTGTCGCGTCACTGTCGCTGCTGATGACGGCGATCGCCACAGTTCCCCAGGCACAGCTCGTGCGTAACATGCGTTTCAGGGAGATAGCGCTTGCGATGATCGCAGGCAGCGTGGCAGCGAGCCTGACGACCATCCTCTGCGCCATTCTGGGTCTGGGAGTCTGGTCACTCGTCGCGGGGTCGCTCGTACTGTCGGGACTACGCTCGACCGTCATCATCGGCTATAACCGCTCCGCGGTGTGGCCGGACTACTCCAGAGGCTTCGAGCCGGTTCGTCACTTGATGCACTTCAGCCTGCACATGCTCGGCAACCGTATCCTCTATTACTGGTCGGGGAACCTGGATCTGATGATCCTGGGGCGCCTCGTGCACTCGACCGAGCTTGGCAGTTACAGTGTAGGTGCCAACCTCGCCGCGATCCCCGGCGACAAAGCAATGGAGGCAGTAAACAGAGTGTCCTTCCCAACCCTCAGCCGCCTGCGCCAGCAGCGGGCGCAGTTCAACTACACCTACGAGCGCATATTGCGCATGCTGGCCTTGTACGGGTTCCTGGTCGCCTGGGGGCTCGCCGCCGTCGCCCCGGAATTCGTGCACGTCGTGCTGTCGGACAAGTGGCACTTAGCGGTGATTCCACTTGTGCTGCTGTCGATTGCGGCACCTTTTCGCATGCTTACGGTATTCCAGAATATCGTAAACAGTGCGGCGGGGGTTCCCCAGGCCAGCACCAGGGTCCTTGGGTTGACCTGCTTGCTGCTGTCAGTCGCTATCCTCATCGGCGCGCGTGTTTCTGGCATCAACGGCGCGGCGGTCAGCTGCCTGGTCGTGTACGCGATCGTGTTCCTTGTGTCGACGCTCTACACGTGCCGGGTGACAGACCGAACCATGCGCGACAATCTACGGCTGATTCTCGTCCCGTTGATTGCCGGTCTCTCGATGCTCATCGTCACCTGGGCAGTGCGCGCGCTGTTGTTCGTCCACCTGCCGATCCCGGTACTCCTGTGTGTCGAGATCGTCGCAGCCGCAGGTGCGTTCATCGGCACGGTGCAGGCTCTGGGCCCAGCGGTTCTCAGCGACGCACGTGCACTGCTAAGCGAGCTGCTGCGACCCGAAAAGGCGGCGGACACAGGCATTGCCTCTTGAGCGTTCATCAAGCTCTCGTGCAAGCCCAGCCGCTGCCCTTCCCAAAACCGTGCGTGAGCAGCAGGAAGTGCTAATGAAAAGCCCGCGACCAAACTTGTTCCTGATCGGCGCAATGAAGTCGGGTACCAGTTATCTGAGCGATCTACTTGGAGCGCACCCTGCGATCTTCATGAGTTCCGAGAAGGAGCCCACTTATTTCGTTGATCCGAAGGTGTTACGACAGAGATGGCGCCAGATGTGGGCACAGGGCTACTGGAGGAGCGAGGACCGCTACCTGAACCTGTTTGCCGCAGCAGGCGATGCCGCGATAATTGGTGAGGCGAGCGTTGGCTACTCCATGCTGCCCATGTACACGCGCGTCCCCGAGCGGATCTTGAATTTCAATCCGCAAGCGCGATTCATCTACATCATGCGCGATCCGGTAGAACGCACAATCAGCCACTATTGGCATTTTGCACAGAGTTCGAAGGAGCGTCGGGCGATGCCGTCAGCGATCCAATCGAATCCTGAGTACACCGACGTGAGCTACTACGCCCGGCAACTAAGGGGGTACCTGCAACACGTCGCCCGCGACCGCATCTTCGTGGTGACGTTCGAAGAGCTCACTGCAAATCCGGCTGAGCAGATGAGCCGCATGTACGCATGGCTCGGCGTCGACTCATCATTTCGGCCCCCTGACATACCTGCGCGCCATGTGACGCCGGCGGTGGTCGACCAGGCCCGCACTGGCCTCACCTTCCTGCATCGTCTCAGAAGCAGCTCTTCCTACGGTAAGATCGCGCTTCACATTCCGCGAGCGGCACGCAGGCTCGGGTCCCAGCTCGCGGTCCGAAGAGTAAGGCGTGCAGAGGTCAGTACCCAGGAAGTCAGGGCGTATCTGCGACCCCTGCAACTGCGGCAGACCGAGGAGCTCGCTCGCCTCCTTGATCGCGCGTTTCCGGAGTGGAAGACACTTTACGCGGAGGCGGGTCGGGAGGAACCCGCTAACCATTCGTCTGAAAGCGGTAACCAGTATTCACAGCATCCTGACTCCGGCCAATCTTGAGCCAATGCTGTCCGTTAAGGGCCAGATCCGGTAGTTGCCTGACCGACATCCCTCGGCCCTCAACCTGCTCTTTTTGATCCATGCGAAGGAGTAGTACACCGCGGCAGGTTCCGCAGGATGCCACGATCTCGCCCCAATAAAGACTTCTTGTGGTGCCGGTGACTGGCGACTTCATGCCCGGAGCTCGACCCGGACGGGCCGCGGAGTGTGGTTGGCCATATGGTTGCCGAAAAGCCTATCATTTGCTCGTTGCCTGGATCTGGCAACCGCGGCGGAGTCAGGCGGCCCTCGACAGCCGCGTTTGTTGGCTGGGCTGTCGGAAGGGAAGTGATCCAGTATGACTGCTGCCGATTTCAAGCCGGTTCGGTTGGCTATTGTGGGGTGCGGAGCACACACGGAGTATGCGCACCTTCCCGCTGCGATTCGTTCGCACCTGATAGAACTCACGGCACTCGTAGACCGCGACCTGGAGCGAGCCGCGCTATTGAAGCGAAAATATGGCTGTTCCGCTGTAACCGCGAACCGTCTGGAAGCAGTCGTGGATTTTGCGGACGCCGTGGTTATCGTGACGCCGAATCACACCCATAAACCTCTGGCCGAAGTTGCTTTGCGGCATGGCATTCACGTATTCGTTCAGAAGCCTATGAGTACGAATTACTCCGATGCCCTCGCGCTGTGCGAGCTTGCTCGTGCCAAAGGCTTGATTATTGCAGTCGGCTTTCAGGGCCGCCATTTCGCCTGCGTGAAATTGATGAAGCGTTTAATCGAAGAAGGTTTCTTCGGCAAGATAACCGGGTTTGACTGTGAATTTGGCGTGCGCGGTGGATATTCATCCGTCTCCGGCTACAACTTGAGCCGTGATCAGGCGGGCGGCGGAATATTAGTAACCGCGGGAACGCATTATCTCGATCGAATGCTTTATTGGTTTGGAGAGCCCACCAAAGTCGAGTTCGCCGATGATAGCTACGGAGGCGTGGAAGGTAGCTGCAAGGGCCGCATGCAGTTTGTTGGTGGCCTGGAGGGCAGTTTCTTTTTCTCGAAGTCCATAGCTTTAAAGAACAAGTTTCTAATTCAAACGGAACGCTATGTTGTCGAATTACCGGCTTCCGAGACGGAACGGCTCACCCTCTTTCCAAGAGGAAGCCCTGGGATCAGGATGGAAATCGGCGGCTGCGCAGGCAACGCCGGAATTGATTACTCGCAGCATTATCACCAGGTCGAGTTGGAAGATTTCGCCCGCTGCATACGCACGGGAAGCCGCCCCGTGGTCGACGGAATGGAAGGGTCACGTTCCGTAAGACTTTCCGATGCGCTTTATGCTTGCCGGACGCAGTTGCCAGAGCCGTGGGTCTGGTATCGCCAGCCGACCCAGCGGGCGGCGGTAGCGTGATGACAAGAATAGCTGTTGTAGGTGCTTCTGGATTCGTCGGCTCTGCATTGTGCGAGCGGTTGTTCTTTGAGGGCATGGCGTTCACGCCTCTGGCACGCGGGACAAACAATGCGGCGCGCATTAGCCGGCTCGGTATTCCAATCCAAAGACTCGATCTCGTGCAGCGGGAGACAATAGCGGACAAGCTTGCAGGCCATGATGTGGTGGTCAATTGTGCATACGACTTCGCCGGGCTGGGCGACGGGTTCGACAATCTGCTGCACACCGTCAAGCGGCTGAGGACAATTAAATTCATTCATTTGAGCAGTACTTCGATCTACGGACTGGAACCGAAGCCGGACTGCATTACGGAGAAGGGCCAGCCTGATCCGCAGGGATGGGATTACGCGGCGGCAAAACTCCGCCAGGACGAGGCGGCCTTCCGCCTCCACCGCAATGGCATACCCACTTACATCCTGTGTCCGGGCAATATTGTGGGGCCGTACTCTGTGTTCACAATCGGATTGGCGGAGATGTTGCGAGCCGGACGGATGCCGCTCGTCGATGGTGGCGGGAATCCCAGCAACCTGACTCACGTTGACAATCTGGTCGAAGCGATTCTTGCCGCCATCCATTGCAACGGCGGCGCGGGTGAACGCTACTTTGTCACTGAGACGAGACCTGTGGCCTGGCGGAAGGTCTTCGAGGACCATGCGCGAGTGCTCGGCATCCGTCCCGAATTTGTGGACGTCACTTCGGCACAGGTGCGTCCCTTCCTGGCCGCAAAGCGACGCGTGCAATTCAAGCACCGTGCGAAAGTGCTGATTTCACCCGACTTCCGACGTCTGGCTCGCCAACTGCCGGTCGTTGGAGCGCTGTATGGACTGGCCGGCTCAACTTTCCATCGATTGTCTGAAAAGTCTCAGAACCGTATCCGCGAGCGCTTGCAATGGCCAATTTCCTTGAGGCAGAGCGGAGAAGCTCTTCCTATGAACAGCCGCTTTGTGACCGCTCAGATCCGGGCACATTACCATTCGCCAAACAAGCTGGCGACGCAGTTGGGTTGGAAGCCGCCTCTAAACCATGAAGCCGGTATGGAAACCATTGCCGAGTGGTTCAAATTCGCCGGCCTGACTAGCGGTTAGGGCAAATTCCGCGATCACCTGCACGTCGGCGAGCCGCTCGACGTTGCGCTCGAGGTGATACTTGGCAAGCACCTTGCGGCGCGCCGCGGCACCGCGCTCGATGAACTTACGCGTTGGATTGGAGTCATGGTGGTCCGCGGCTGTCTGCAATCCGAGCCTGATACGACGGCTCGTCTGCTGCAGTACAGCGGGGACATTGGGACAGGAAGCGCTCCGCGACCGCATCCCAGCTGCAGTGCTCCTGCACGTGGCGGCGAGCAGCGGCAGCCAGCCGGGCGCCCCGTCCCCGATCCGTGAGGAGCGCGCAGATCGCGCTGACCTGCTCATCGGCCGTGTCGGCGATCAGCAGGTGTTCGTCATTGCGCAGCGGCAGGCCCTCGGCACCGATGGCCGTAGAAACCACCGGCACGCCCATGGCCATCGCCTCGTAGATCTTGAGCCGCGTTCCGCCCCCGACGCGCAGCGGCACCACGCAGATGGCGGCGCGCTCCAGATAGGGGCGCACGTCCGCAACGGTGCCCGTCACCTCGATAGCGGAATCGCGCGCCGCAAGGGCACGCAGGCCCGGCGAAGGCGACCGGCCGACCACCACGAGTCGTGCGCCGGGTATGCGTTGCTGGATACGGCCGAATATATCGGTCGCGAACCAACGAATACCGTCCTCGTTCGGCATCCAGTCCATCGAGCCGATGAAGACCAGCTCGCGACTCTCCTCCGGTCGCGGCCCTGAAGCCGAAAAGTATTCGACATCAACGCCGGTGGGAACGTGGCCCACCGACGCTACGGCATACTCGTGCCGGATGAGCTCAGCGTCGATCGGGGAGACCGCGATCACGTGCGCGAAGCGCCGGCACTCGCGCGCTTCGTGCCGCAGCATGCGTTGCCACTGAAGTCGCATGTAGGCGCGACGCACCGGATGCTGGGGCACCGAAACATATCGCTGCCAGATCATGGCTTCGACATTGTGCTCGAAGAGCACCGCCGGTGAGGGCAAGCCGTCGGGCACATTGAGTGAGGGAGTCAGGAAGTCACACACGATCAGCTCGGCTTCAGCGGCTAGCCGCTGCACCCGTTCGCGCAGCTCTCGCGAACGATATCGGGCGATGGCGTACGGCAGCGGGGAGAAGAGATTGCGCAGCAGCTCAACGAAGAATCCCACGCTCCTCTTCGCCGGCGGCCGGAAGGGCACGATGACGACTTCCTGTGCGTATTCCCGCGCGCCCTCGATCGCATCGGGCGCTGCCAGGCCGTCGTCGAGGCACACGTAGGTCACGTGATTCCGCCGTGACAGCGAGCGCAGCATCTGATAGGTGCGGATGCGGCCGCCCTTATCGACCGGGTGCAGCAGCTCCGTCTTGATCCACAGAATGCGCATGCCTCATGCCGCCCGCTGCAGTGGCAGCTCGAGCGACCAGGGACTCTCACCGTCGAGGAAAATCCGTGCCCAGATCTCGAATGTCAGCAGCGCCCACAGGCGCTCCGCATGGTTGACACCGCGGACGTGCTCGCTGACGAGGCGCTCCACCGCGGTGGCATCGAAGAAGCCACGGGCGCGCGCGCGTGGCCCGGTGACATACTCGCTGAGCAGCGGCCGCCAGGGACCCCGCAGCCACGAGCCGACCGGCACCGGGAACCCCATCTTGCGCCGCGCGAGGATCGGGGCCGGCAGCCTCCCCTGCATCGCCTGGCGCAGGATCCATTTGGTAGTGGTGCCCCGAAGCTTCATCGTCTGGGGCAGAGCGGCAACCCACTCGGTGAGCGGATGGTCGAGAAACGGCACGCGGCTCTCGATGGATGCCGCCATGCTCATCTGGTCCTGCTTCATCAGCAACTCGTGCAGGTAAGTCTTGACGTCCGCATACAGCAGCTGCGACAGGAGCGGCTTGCCGCCCACCCGTGCGATTGCGCGGTGATAGGCCGCGTACGGGTCCACCGGCGTGAGCTGCGTCCGCAGCTCCGGCGAAAGCAGGGCACGCTGTGCGAGGCGCCCGAACACGGCGAAATTGTCGAAGTAGAGTTCATCGAGACCCGCGCCGCGCATCAGGAACGTGCGCGCCGCGCGCCGACGGAGGCCGGAAGTCGCGGGCAGAGTGTCCAGCGCGAGACTCAGGCCACGGCGCGCCAAGCCTGGCACGCAGCGCCGGTACAAGGCGCCGAGACGGGCGTTGTACTCGGTGACACGATAACGGTTGTAGCCGGCGAGCGTCTCGTCGCTCCCCTCGCCGGTGAGCACGACCTTGACGTGACGCGCAGCCAGCCGCGAGACGAAATAGAGCGCGATGCTGGATGGGTGTGCGATCGGCTCATCCTCGTGCCACACGAGCCTCGGGAGCTCGGCAAAGAACTCCGCGGGCGAGACGACAGTCTCGCGATGCTCGGTGCGATACGCCTTGGCGACGAGCCGGGCGTACTCGAGCTCGTTGGCCTCGCGCTCGGCGAAGGCCACCGAAAAGGTCCGGATCGGCTCCTTCACGAGCGTCGCCATGGCAGCGGTGATCGCCGCCGAATCGATCCCACCCGAGAGGAACATCCCGAGCGGCACGTCGCTCATGAGCCGCAGACGAACGGCC
>Ga0306917_10000474_pt1 | contig 16816 bp, 40 predicted proteins | sample tim00Cox00000000_FD_203313 | JGI IMG/M metagenome (GOLD analysis project Ga0306917, IMG submission 203313) | Lab enrichment of tropical soil microbial communities from Luquillo Experimental Forest, Puerto Rico - timezero.00C.oxic.00.000.000 (v2)... | ecosystem: Environmental > Terrestrial >... | reverse complement strand
TGTACAAAATTATGACTGCTGCCATCGCGGTCATCATATGGATCATTTCTTCCGCTCCCGTTGCTTGCGGCGCTTCCTGATCCTCCGCAGTTTATCGGCCGCCAGCCGGGAATCGAAATCCGGGTCCGCGATATCACGCACGCCATGGGCCGCCGCTTCAGAGCCCGAGGCGAACAATAGCACCGGGGACACATAGTCATAGATCATGGGGTCCAGCTCCCCGGAATGGAGGCGGACCGCCAGGTTATTGTGCATGTCGTGGCAGCTGACCCAGCCGGCGCACAGCCGTTCCCGGTCGGTGTGGCAGTTGAACAGCTGGAAGGCTTCCGCATCTACTTGATCGCTGATGTCGCCGTCGTAGCCGGGCAGCTTGGCGTACTCGTGCGCCGCCCACAGCCCCGAGGGCGCGTCGCGGCGGTAGGGGCAGGTCGGGCAGGGCCGGGCGGCCGGGCGGCTGCCGCGCTGATCATCGCTGGTCATATCAGCCCTGCCGATGAGCTGGGACAATCTTGGCGACCGTGATACCACCCACGACGATGGTCGTGGTTACCCCCCGGTCGCGGGCCGCGTAGACAGCACGCTCGATAGCTATCCAGGTATCCGGCTGCCAGTCACCGGGGAAGTCGATCTGCGGCTCAGTCATCTTTGCTCCATGCCTGCTCAGTTCCGGCACGCACAGCCCGGTAGACCCAGGTGTGCGGCAAGGCGGCGCCGACCGGCGTCACCGCCTCGGCGAACCGGGACAGGTCATTGTCATACTTGTCGGTGCCAGCTGGCGGATAGGAGAAGTTGGGCAGCAGCGTCCTGGTGCGCACCCACCATTCCTCGCCGTTCCATTTCACCCCGATGACCTCGATGATGGCCCGCGCCTGGGGAGTGTCTATCTCCCACACCCACCGGCTGCCTATGGCGGGAGTGTGCGCTTGGAGGTCGTAGCTGTTGATCCGTTTCATTTGGCCTCCTCAGCCAGACGGTCCAGGACCGTCTGGGCGCCCGGGGGAGTCAGGTGGGCCCTGCGGGCCGCGTTCAGCTGGTGGGCCCGGCAGGAGCCGTCACAGCGCCCCGGATCGGGGCACGGGGCGTCGCTGGCCGGGTCGTCGTGCTCACGCGGGCACGAGAGGTCCTCGCACCGCTCGTGGCCGTACCAGGTGAGGTGGTAACGCAGCTCAGGCATCGGCGTCCTCGATCAGCTGGGCCCGCTCGCCGCTGGCGATCTGCGCGGCGAGCAGCTTGCCGTAGGCGTAGCCCCGGTCGGTGCGCTCGGTGACGAGGAAGGCCGTGGCGCCGCAGGGGCTGGCGTCCAGGTGGCGCAGCGGCAGCTCGGCGCGGCTGTCGTCCAGCATGACCCGCTTGCCGTGGGCGCAGGTGACCTTCTCCAGCCTCACGGCTGTCCCGGGGGCCGGTACTCATAGGCGATGGGCTGGGTCTGGCTTACGTCCCGGGCCTGGCGGTGCGGGCTGGAGCGGCCCCACATCAGCCAGGCGCACTGGCCCAGGCCCAGGCAGGACATCAGCCCGAACAGGATGAAGGCCAGGGTGATGGCCGCGTTGCCGGGCAGGGCGAGCATGGCGCCGAAGCCGGCCAGGGCCAGGACCGTAAGAATGACCGTCATCACGCGGCCTTTCTCTTGATGGCGTACAGGTTGGCGCTGGGCCCGTGCTCGGGGTAGAACGGCTTGGCGCCATTGACGGAGAAGAACTCGCACATCTCGTGGGTCTCCACACACAGGATGCACCGGATCAGCCATTCGTCCCAGAGCATATGGGGCACGTCAGCGGGCGGCACGGCGAAGGTGTGCTGGACCATGGTCAGCATCTGCGGGTTGCCCGAGTCGGGGGTGCGCAGCTCGATGATCAGGAACACCGGCTCGTCACTGATGAAAATGGTGGACGCCGTGGCGGCATTGGCAGCCTGCGGCGGCTCGTCGTGCAGCGGAAAACCAGTGTTGGAGGTGAAGCCGTGCCGCAGCGAGAACCGCCAGTTCTCCTTGTAGGCCAGGCTGGCTACCATCAGGGCCAGCTCACTGTAGCTCTGCATCGTCATCATCCTCATCGAAGCGGTGGGTCTTCTCGCCGGTTGTGACAAAGGACTGGGGGCAGTCCCCCAGGGCGTACATCCGGCGCCCGCACAGGTGGCACCACACCTGGATCCGCAGGCCCCTGATCTTGACCAGCGGCTGGCCCCGCTGATAGCCGCCGTCCTTGTCGGTATATCGCAGGGCGTTGCGCTCCAGGCCGTCCGCCCACGACTCGAAGAACGAGAGGTCGGTGCTCCACCACGTGGGATCGTGGTAGCCCCGGTACTGGCACAGGAAATTGTCCGGGGTGGCCAGTTCGGGATCCACGCCGAGGATGACGGCGGCCTTGCGCAGGTGTTCTACTTCCTCGTGGTCCAGGAAGCCCGAGCCGAAGTTCATCGAGCCGATGGCGATGTCGAACACCGCGCGCCAGGTCTCCAGGTCATCAGGGCTCACGTGATTCTCCCCCTGGTGATCAGCCGCTCCATCTCCTCCAGCGGCGCCACCTCGTGCCAGGCCCATTTGCGGCCGGTGGGCCCATCACGCAGGCCGAACGGGGTGAGGGCCTGCTGGCGGGCCTTCTCGTGGAAGGCGAACAGGATCATCAGAGGTATCCAGCACATGCTGGGGGCGGTGAACATCATGATGGTCGAGGCGATCACGGCGGTGGTGACCCAGGGGAACGGCGGGCGGGGGATCGGCTCGTAGCTCACAAATACTCCGGTTTCGGGGTCCGCCACACTTGGACGGTGAATCGCTGGCCGGTCTCGCATTCGACGAGCACCGTGTTGTTGCCCTGCCATTTCGAGCTGCGCATGCCGGGCAGGCCCCCTTCGAGGTGGCCGTAGAAGTCGGGGTCCTCCATGGCGCTGGCGATGGCCTCAGCCAGCTGGTCCGGGGTCATGCTGCTCCACGATGAACTCGGCGGGGCTGCGGGCCAGCGGGCCGGCGCCGCAGCAGATGGTCCAGACGACATGCAGGCCGCGCGGGGCGAACGGTATCTCGCCGACCGGGACCGGGTGCGGGCGGTGCGGAGTGGCGTCGCGGCACAGCGGGGGATTGATGTGCGCGCACAGGCACTGCGGCGGGGCCGGATCCGGGCTGCAGCAGCAGGCGCCCTCGGCGCAGCAGGGGATGCCGGGGATCATCACTGGCTCCGGATGACCAGGACGCAGACGCCGAGCACCAGGCCAAGCAGCGCAGCCCAGGCCGCGCCCGTCCAGCCCTGGGCAAGATAGGCGATGGCGCTGCCGGTAATGATGGCCACCGCTGAGATGATCATCAGGGCGTAAGTGATCAGCCAGAATTTGCAGCCCGAGCGGCCCGAGTAGTGCGGCAGCGGGTCGCCGGGGCGGTAGCGGTGCAGCCGGTCCTTCTTGGTCACGGGCCCTCCTGGTGGTCGGCTGCCACGCCGTGGCGGCCGGTGGTGATGCCCGCCGCGTAGGCCTGCACCACCAGAGTCTGCACCTCGCAGGCCAGCTGCTCGGGCGAATCCCCGTAGTGCGCCATCGCGCTGCGCTCCGCCCCGGCGATCAGCGCGTTGAGCACGGAGTCGTGGGCGGACAGCACCACCGGCTCCTCGGCGGTCATCGCCGCTCCTCGTGCACGTGCCCGGCCAGCCACGGTGGCAGCCAGGCCCCCATGGTGCCGAGCTTGCCGCTGATGCCGCTGCCATCGGCCTGGCAGCTGACGCTGATGCCGCCGTGGGCAATCAGCGCCACGGTGAGGTAGATCGGCGGGCCGGGCAGCGCCTCGTCCACCGGCCAGGGGCTGCGCAGCGGGCTGGTGCCGCTGCCGCTGCAGGGCTGGCGGGTGCGCGGGTTGCGGTGCCGGCCGGTCTTGCCATCCAGCCGGACGGCGCAGTCCTTGTCGCAGACCCGGCACGGGGCCCGGGGAGACTTGCCGGGCGGGCGCCCCATAGGAGACCGGGCTTTCCAGGCAGCCTCCTCGGCGGCGATCCAGCTGGTGAGGCTGGCGACGTCGGCGGTCATTGCATCAGCCCATCGACGATCAGCAGCGCGACGTGGTCTTCGGGCAGCTCATCGGCGCTGGTGGACCCGATGAACTTCAGGATGTGGGGCGGCATCGGCACCAGGGTCCACAGGCCGTCGCAGCCCGCGCAGCTGGCATGGATGCCCATGCCCGTGTTCACCTGCTCGGAGGTGAGCACCAGCTCGGAGACGCAGTCGCACGGCAGGATGACCGAGGCGGTGCCGTCCGGGTTCAGCTTCACCAGCATGTAGCCGACGTTCAGCGGGGCGGTCACAGCGCCATGCCGATCAGCTTCACTGCCGAGTAGATCACCAGCGCGGACAGGCCAGCGGACAGGCCGATCGAGGCCCAGATCACGTCCTTCTGCCACTGGTGCTCCGCCTCATCCAGGACCTGGGCGTAGCGCCGGATGACCGGCAGCCGGGCCAGGCGCCTCATCCGGTCACCGGCCGCAGCCGCATCATCGCCATCGCCTCGGCCTCCCTCAGGGCGCGCACCCGCCCATCGGCCTGCTGGTAGTCGTTCAGCAGGTACTTGCCGAGGGGGCACAGGGTGGTGCAGTGCGTGTGGCAGTAGCCGCACCAGCGGCGGTGATCCCACCAGGCCGCCCCGGCCCGCTCACGCTCGGCGTTCAGCTTCCCGGCGAGGTTCATTCCAGGCTCCCGCGTCGATCAAGTTACCAAGGGAGCTTATCATTGCCGTGTGGCCGGCGGGACTTGATTTGGCGCCGGGCTCCTCTTTAGGTTCCCCGTCCTCTTCCGTTCCGCCGCCCACCTGGTCATCCCCGCTCTCGCCGCTGGCCTGCTGCAGCTGCTGGAGCTTCATCTCCTGCTCGCGCTTGCGCTTCATGATGTCGGCGGTGGACTCGGGCGCCGGGCACCGGGAGGTCGGCTGGTCCTGGCCGGGCCCCCACTCCTCGGCGCACTGCGGATGGGTGCACCGGTAGGGGTCGCCGGGAGTGGGGGAGCTGCGGACGAACCGGTGCGAAGGAGTGACGGCGGCGTGGTTGGTCAAGTACGGATGACCGAGCGCCGCCGTCGCCTCATGCGTGATGATGGCGGTCCTGGTGATCGCCGAATGGTGCGCCAGGTAGCTGACCGAGCCGATGTCCTCGGTGTGGTTGCGGTAGGGGAAGATGTGATAGCCCTCGCCGCTGGGCAGGCCATGCTCGGCAAGCAGGCGCCCCGCCTGGTCGTACCCGGCGCCGCTGATGTCATTGGCCATCTCATCGCTGATCACGCGCGGGTAGACCTTACCGGACAGGCGCACCGCGTAAATGGATGAGCGCGTGCCCTCGGGCAGCCCGTAATGCTCGGGCTTCACCGCTGTCGCCCGCTCTTCCGCCGCTTTCCTGGTGCCGACGTGCGTCCAGTTGTCGTAAGGGAATTTCCCGGAATAGGGCGTGGCATGGTATTGCGTGTGATGCGGCGGATTGGTGTTGATAAAATCATCAGGCGGCAGCTCCGACGCCTCCAGGTGCGGGCGCACATACTGATCGTATTGCTCATGGGTCATGTGGCTAAATGGCTCGCCGGGAGCAGGATAGGAACGGGCGGCGGCGAAGTGGGCGGTGAGGGCGCCAGGGGGCAGCTTCGAGCGGACCCCGGTGAAGGGCATTACCCGCTCTGGTGGTCCTGGCGCCGCTGGCCAGCCTACCCGGGCGAAATGCTCCGTGAGGTGATCATCGCCACGATCCAGGATCCGGTGCTCGCGGATGTGCCGGCGGGCGAGGGACATCATGTGCGGGTCAGGCCGGTCGTCATTGTGGTTGCGGCGGCAATCCGGGCAATAGCCGAATTGCGGGTTCACGTCCAGGACCACCCGGTGGCCCATCGCCTCATTATGCTCGGGCGGGGTCCAGTCAAAGGCGGCCGAATCCCAGACGCGGGGCACATACGGCAGCGGGTGGGCGCCCCGGGAGTCGTAGGCGTGGGTGTCGTCGTGGGCGAACCAGTGCAGCGCGTGGCCTTTGGCGGGATCGCTGTGCGGGCCCGCGACCGCGCCAAGGCGCAGGGACGGGTCGGCCTCGCGCAGGGCATCGGCGTAGACACCGCAGTCGCGGTGCTGCCAGTGCGAGGGAGGCCAGGGCATCAGGACTGCCGCTTGCCCTCGATGCCGTGCTGGTGCAGGAAATCCCGGTCGGACAGCGGCAGCTGGTCGCCGGCCAGCTCCTCCTCGGGCCAGCGCTCCAGGTCGGGGTGGCGGTGCTCCAGGGGCTCGTCGGCGTGCTCGTCCTTGTGCGTCTGCTCGATCAGCCAGTCCGGGTCCTCGGGGGAGTCCCAGAACCCGTGCCGGTCCCGCATGTGGGCGCGCAGCTCCGCCTCGCTCATGTCCTCGTGATTGACCGCCACGGTTACCAAGCTACCTTGGCTGCGGCGGCGGCGTGCCTGGATCCCGTGCTCGCCGAGCCAGCCCCTGTCCTCCGGGGTGAGGCTGGGCTGATCCTCATCGCAGCAGTACCGCTGCACATGGGAGATGCCGTCCGGGCCCGTCACCAGGATGGCATCCAGGTCATGGCCGGTGCGCGCCCGGTGCCCGGCCTTCATCCGCCGCCAGTACGCATTGTCCGGCAGCGGCTCGCGGTGCACCTGCGCGGTCTTCGAGGGCTGGCCCGCCAGTGTGCAGCCCGGTGCTTCGTGCTCTTCGGCGGGGCAGGTGAGGCTGTGCCACTTGGGGCGGTCCACCGCATAGTCCAGGTAGCCGTCATACCAGGCGTCCGGCTCGCCCCTCAGGTCGGCGCGCTCCAGCGGGGAGGACTCGCTCTCGCCGTAGCTGTGGCTGGCCCGCCAGCCCCGGTTGTAGTGGCCCCGGTACTCGGGGGAGTCCTGCCGGGCGGCCAGGGGGCGGCTCAGCCTTTTGGGCGCGCGGCCCCGAACACCGGGTCGATGGGCCGGTCCCGGTCCTCCGGGTCGTAGTGCATGCTGTACGGCTCGTCCCACTGGCTGGGATCGGTGGGAGAGGTCTCGTAGTGGTGGCGGCCAGGCTGGCGGTAGTGCCCGGGGACCTGCTGCTCGGGCCGGCGATAGGGCTCGTGCAGGTGGTCGGCGCCGCCCCCGGGCTCGTGGTACTCGGCGTGCTGGTCCTGCAGGTCGGCCCAGGAACTGTGGCGCAGGCCCTCCAGCGGGCTGTCGTGGCGCTCGCGCAGGTGCCCGGCCAGCTCGTGGTAGTCCTCGATGTGCGGCTCGGCCGCCCTGTAGGGATTGGGCCCGCCCCGCTCATAGTCCTCTATCTCATACCCGCGCGGCGGGCGGCGGTAGCCGGGCATGCCGCGCGAGGGGCGCTGCTCCCAGGCGCCCCGGTCGGTCCGGACGGGATGGCTGGTGGAGCCGCCCTGGAGCGCGGCGCGGTAGAACTGGCTCGCCTTGAAGCGCGGGTTCAGCTGCTGGAAATGGCTGCCGAAATGGGTGGCCACGTCGCGCAGCTGGTCGGGCTCCAGGCCCATGCTGTTCAGGGTGTGCGCCACGTGCCGGTAGTGCTGCTCGGTGTAGTTGGGGCGCCCCCTCGTGCGGCGCGCTTGGTAGTTCTCCTGGGAGGCCGCGTCGCGGAACCGCTGCGGGTTGTAGGCCCAGGCCGAGTTCGGGTTGCTGCCCACCAACGAGTGGCTGAACGTGTCCGCCAGGCGCTCGCGCAGCGGGTGCCTGCTGATCAGTGCGGCGAAGTCCTCATAGTGCCGCTGTCCCCAGTCCGCCATCTTGACCAGGCTACCCAGGTAGCGGCGAGCGGCCAGGGCGGTCTGGCTGGTGCGGCGGTCCTCGGCGAGGGTGGCGCCCATCTCGCGCAGCGCCCCGGCGTGCTCGCGGTAGTGGTGGCCGCACCAGTCCAGGGCGTGACCCGAGGGCAGCTGGGTGCGCACCAGGGCCGGGGCGCCGCAGCGCTCGCAGATGTCCTCATGGCCCAGCGGGGCCAGGGCCACCGGGGAGGCGGCCGTCTTCGCCGCGATGATCATCTGCAGTGCGGCCTGCGAGCGCAGCTTCGCCAGGACCTGGGGGCTGTTGCCCGAGTGCAGGCAGGCCAGATGGCGCACGTAGGCGTCCTCGGTGAGCCGGGCTCCGGACAGGGTGAGGTAGGTGCGCGGCGGCGCTTTCACCGACAGCGAGTAGGGCAGCAGGCGCTCGGGGCCGTAGCGGTCGTACTGGCCGCTGTGCATGTGCGGGATGACCCCGCCCGGCAGCACCCGGGAGGAGCCGGGGATCATCGCCGGGGTGTACTCGCTGTGATCCCAGTCGTGGTGGTTGGCCAGGTTCGCCTCCTCCCACGGGCCGCTGTTCCCGGCCATCGCATCGCGGAGGTCCTCGGCACTCCAGCCGTGGTGGCTCATCAGGTGCGCCTGCAGGTCGTCGGAGGCGACCGGGCCCACCTGGCGGAAATCGGCGGTGCGGCGGCTGGACTTCTTCTTGGACTTCGGCGGCGGCGGGCCCTCTTCCTCGGCCTCGTCCTCGCCGTCGCTCTCCTCGGCCCAGGGCGGCCCTCCCTCGTCCTCAGCGCCCTCCTCGCCGGGTTCCAGCTCCTCGCCGGGCTCCAGTGGCTCCCCGTCCGGGCCCAGCTCCTCTTGCCCTGGGGCCAGCTCGTCGCCGGGCGGCGCCTGCAGGCCCATGCCCATGTCGCCGGCCACGTCGGTGGGCGCCATGCCCTCGCCGGGCGCCTGGGGCATCCCGGGGTAGGCGGGCTGGACCCGGATGAGGAAGTTCATCCCGCACATGTCGCAGGCGATCGTGCCATCGGAACGGCCGACGATGGCGCCGGATCCGCAGAACGGGCAGTGACTGGCCACCTGGGGGTCGCCCGGATCATGAGCGTGCTTGGTCAGGCTGGCAGTGGTCATGGCGCCCTTCCAGGGTCCGGCTTCGAGGCTTCCGGGCTTAACCTGCTGATCACGGCCAGCTCTCGCCCCCATATCCCGCGAATCCCCAGAAATAGCCGCACCAGAAATGAGCGAAGGCTTTGTCCTCGTCATTCAGCTCGCTTTCGTGAATGACCAGCTGCGCACGAGCGATGCCCTCGGCATTGGGGACCAGGGGAGATTTCTCGTCCTCCGGGTTCTTTCGCACGTGCAGCGGGATGCGCACGATTTCGCGCTCGGTCCCTTCCTCGAAGACGATGACCTGGTCATTGATTTGCTGGACCAGCCACATCTCACTCGGCAGGCGTGCCATTGTCCTTCAGTCCCGTGAGGTAATGTGCATACCGGTGCCCGGACGGGTATTTCGCCACAATGCCGTCCAGGAGCACTTGCAGGACCTGCACCCAGCCGTACAGATCGTTCATGGCATAGAGCATCATGAGCAGCATCTGGTCGGCCTGGCGCACGGTGCCGTTGTCTGTTTCGAGCTGGGCGCCTTTCTCGGGCAGGCTGCCCAGTGTCAGCTCAGCCATCAGCCGGTCTTGCGCTGGTGCTTGTCCAGGGCGTCCAGGGCGTCCTCGGCGCTGTCGCCGTGCAGGGTGACGATGGTGGAGAAATCGGGATCGGAGGTGGACAGCTTCACCTCACCGTCCGGCTCGGCCCAGACGTGCACCGGGCCCTCCAGGACGATGGTGCGGTCGCCGGTCTCGGTGGGCTTTGCCATGGTGGTTTCCTTTCGGCCGAGCACTTTGCAGGCGGCTGCCTTGTCGGGGCAGCCGGGGAACAGGCAGAGGATGAAGCCGTTCGGCATGCGGTGCAGCTTGGGCTGATGACAGGCCGGGCACCAGCCGTAGACATCGAGGATGGGCATCAGCGGTCCGGGTGCTCGTGCCACCAGGGGCCATCGGCGGGGGCGCGCAGGAAGGCGACCCAGCGCCGGATCCAGGCGATCATGCCGAGGGCCTGGGCGGCGCGTAGTCTCTCGCGATCTGCTCGGCCCGCCTGCGGCGCCGGTTGTGGCGCCAGGTGCGGGCCGCCTGCACCGCGCACCCGATGGCGAGGGCGCCCAGCACCACGCTCCAGAAGATCATGTGCTCCCCGTTCCTGGTGTGGCCGGCCCCGCGATCAGCAGCTCGGCGGCATGCCGGTAGGGCGCCGCCGAGGCGTCGGGCAGGGTGGCCGCGTAGTTGAGTATCTCCGTCACGCAGGCCGTCCGGGTGTCGTGTGCCACCTTCGCCTTCACCTGGTTCAGCGGCTCACCGAAGTAGAACTGCATCTTGACGCCGTTGCTCATGGCGTGCTCCTTTCACCGGATTGGACATCCCACCCCAGCATGAGCGCCAGGGCCCGGAATTCGCCAGCCACGAACTGCCGCTCGCGCACCCGGAGGGAGTGATTCAGCTCCTCGGCAGCGGTCGTCTCCCCGAGCCCACGGGTCACCAGCGCCGCCGCCTCGGCCATCAGCTGGCTGGAGCGCTCGATCAGCACCCCCGCCATGGCGCCGCGCAGGTAGGCCCGGAGCGCCTTGGCGGGAGGCGCATTGCGCTCGGCCTGCTCCAGGGAGATGTAGGTCGGCTCGCCACGGAGCATCTTCACGGCGTCCATGGCATCGGCCAGGCGCTCGACGGTGACGCCCAGGCGCTCCGCGATCGTGCCCATGGACAGCTCTGCCTCGGCGCCGCTCAGCGCCTGCACCTCTTCGACCAGCTTCCCGAACGGCTTCCTCATCACGGGCCCCGGTGGAGGTCGCGCAGCCGGTCGGTGTCCTCCTGGCTGGTGTCGGTGAGCGCCGCCGTGGCGATGGCCATGCGCAGGCGCCGGTCGTTGGGGGTCTCCTTGGGCGGCGGCGCCAGGAGCCGTGGCTGGCGCCGGGGCTTCATCGCTTTACTCTCATGTTGCTTAGGCATTAGGTCCTCACTACCAGGGTGCGTCTCAGCCCAGGAGACTTCCAACGATTTCCGCAGGTCATCGGCCACTTTACTATGACTTGACCTGTTTTCTCATCAGTCACGTGGGTCACTCAGGTCACTAGGGCCTGGTGGCCGGTAGGTGGGGATGCGGCCGAAGATGCGCTCGGTCTCCCGGGCCGCCTCATCCATCGGCTCCAGGTAGCCATCGGGCACCCAGCCTGCGGCGATGATGTCCAGCTCGGCCTCCTCCGCGCGCCGCTTCTGCTCATCGATCGGGAGCGGATCGTAATCATCACCGTGTGTGACCATCTGACTTCGTCTCCCGTTCTTTTACCGATGTCGTACAAAATTACTTAATTACAGATGCCATGCCGCCAGGTCGTCGGCCAGCTCACGGAACTGGGCGGCCAGGGCCACATAGAGGTCGTCCCCGGCATAGACCGGATCGCTCCCGATCGCCTCGGCCCGGGACCGCAGCACCTCGATCAGGGCCACATGGCTCACCGAGGCGATGCGCGGTCCCTGATCAAAGGCCGGGGGCAGCCAGCCCTCGGATTCGGCCTGCGCGGCCGGGAGCTGGCGGGCGGCAGCACCCTGGTCAGGCTGCTGTTGCCGCAGGTCAGGGGGCTGGATGGGCTGCTGATCGGTCCAGGCGTCGCCGGCCCACCAGCCGGCCCAGCGCCAGCCAGCCGGGTCCAGGACGTCCCAGGAACCATCGACGCGCTGGTTCACCTCGGTGGTGCCGTCCGGCCACTGGCTGGCCTGATCCGGCCGCGGGAAGGCGCTGGCCGGATGCTGCGGCCGGACAGCAGCCGGGCCGGGCTGCTGTTGTGCCTGGTCAGGGGCCTGCTCGGGCTGCCATTCGGTGCGGCCGTCCGCGCTGTGCCGGTGGAGGGGGTGCCCGTCGTGGGCCAGCCACCCAGGATGCGCCAGGCTGCCGTGAGAGGCGTGCATCTGGCCGCTGTGGTAGTGGCCATCGGTGCGCCTGAGCGCGGCGCCGGGCAGGTGCTCCTCCAGCTGCTCGCGGAACCGCTCCCGGTCTTTCTCGTCCCAGCCGCCCTGGGTGATGGTGGTCTTCAGCAGGGGGTAGGCCGCCTCTCCGGGGCCTTGCGCCAGGCCCGTCCCAGGCATGGCAGTGACGGCACCGGCCAGCTCGTCGATCATCGTCTCCAGCCGGGGGTCGGCGGGGTCCTCGGCATGACGGCGGACCACGCCGGCGATGAGGTGGCGGGCCAGCTCGGCGGGCAGGGCAGAGACCGGGCCGGGAGCCGGGGGAGTGTCCCAGCCGGTGACGTCATAGGTGTTGCCCCGGGTGTCGGAGACGGTGATGCGGACATCGTCGGCGGGGCCCAGGGGCACGGCGCCAGGACGGGGGGTGGCAGCGAAGTAGACGGTGCCCGATGGCAGCAGGACGTCGATGGGCACCTGGCGGCCGGGCAGGGACTCCTCCAGCCGCTCCCGGAACTCCCGGGCCTGCTCATCGGTCAGGGGAGCCTCGTCGTTCCAGGGGACCAGCACGGGCATCCCCAGGCACCAGCCGCCCTCGTGCTGATGCGGCTCGTGGTCCCCGGTGCTGTCACACGCCACCGGGACCTGCGATCCCTCGTCCTCAGTCACGGTCCTCCGCCTCCTTCTGCTCGTGGGCCTGGCGCAGCCGGTACCCGGCCACCATGCCATCCAGCCAGGCGCCGGCCATCGCGGTGACAGCGCGCTCGTCGGTGATGCCCAGTTCCCTGGCGGCCTTGGCGCTGCGCTGCACGGCGAAATGCGCAGCGGTCTCCAGGTCGGCCACCTCCTTCACCAGGTCCAGGACCGTCGCGGCGCCAAAGCCGGACATGGCATCGGCGGTCATCACCGCCTCGGACAGCGCGCCGAAGTCCGGGTGGTGCGGGGGCCGCCCGTAGGGCTCAGCTGACATGAGGCTTCTCCAGGCCCAGGACCCGCTGCAGGCAAACCAGGGCCATCTTGGCGAAGTCGCCGAGGGCCTGCTCGTCCTCAGGACCATCGGCGGCCTCAGCCATCTCGGCCATGACCTCCCGCCGCACCGCCGCGATCAGCTCCTCACCGGCCAGGGATCCGGGCATCAGCACGGTCAGCTCCTGATCGGGGCCGGTGCGCAAGGTGAAGATGCCCCGGTAGCGGGTGACCCGCTGCTCGAACACCGGGCCGCCGCCCAGGGTCTGGCTCACCAGGTAGCCGCCATCAGGACGGACCAGGGCCACGTCGGCATCCGAGGGGACGGGCAGCAGGCCATCGGACCCCACGACCGCCCGGGTGTGCCGGTGGCCAGGCTTTTCGGTCATATCGATCCTCCATGAAGCACGTGCAGGGCTGAGTAGGCCAGCAGGGCCGCCTTGGCGATGGTGATGATGAGGGCCCAGGCGCAAGCGTGGGCCTTCTCGCAGTTGCCGCAATACTGGACCTGGATCCCGGGACCGCTGGTGTTGGGGCGCCCGCACCGCTCACAGGCCCCGGCCAGGTCCTCGCGGAACGGCGGCAGCTCGCTCACCATTGCTGCTCCCCGTAGTAGTCCACCAGGAGGCTCCCCCAGGCAAGGCAGGCCCGCTCGATGGTCCTGGCCTTGGTGACCATGTGCTCGGCACAGCCCTCGCCGTCGTAGCCGTGACACAGCCAGCCGGTGACATCGCCTGGCTCACCTGGGATCCGGTGCATCGGGAACTTGTGCACCGGGCACGGCAGGCCCTCGACCACATAGCTGAGAAGGCCGACCCTCTCACTGCTGCTGGTGCGGCTGCACCAGCGGCGGTGGGGGGTAAGGGGACTCGCGCATGACACGCTGGCGAGGTACTTGGCCGTGCGGCTCAGCCGTAGGTTCATTCCCCGTCCCGCGCCTTCTGCCGCTTCTCCAGCTCCTCGGTGAGCGCCCTGAAGATCAGCGTGCCGAACTGGTGGATGTCCGCCTTGGCGTACAGGTGATCCTCGCCATCGGCGATCGACGCCTCCAGCAGCGGGCTGCCCACGCCGGCGCCTGCGGTGATCGACAGCTTGCGGTCCCGGGCATCGGTAGAGTCCACCCAGCCCTGCTTGAGGCCGCCGAAGCCCAGCTCATTGACCGTGCCAATGTCCAGCTCCAGGTGGATGATCACGCGGGCCGGGCCGCCCGCGCTCAGTGAGTCAGTCATGGTCCTCACCCGCCGCCGCCACCAGGTCCTCGTGCTGCATCTCCCTGATCACCGCAGTCATCGCCTCATGGATCCGGGCGATGCCCTGCTGGATGGCCGACTCGGCGAAGCTGGTGCACAGCCTCACGATCCCATCGAGCGCGGGCTCGGGCACGTCGTGGTGGCCGTACTCGGCCAAGATGGCCACAATGCCGTTCTTGAGGCCGTTAAGCGTCATCGCTGGCCTCCATGGGCCCAGGCCGCTGCGGGGGCATCAGCACCACCGGGCGGGCCAGCCTGCTGCCGAAGTAGTAGCCTGCCGTGCCGCCGATGGCCAGGCCGGTGACCAGGCCGCAGATCAGCTTCACCGGGATAGCCTCCTCGAATGTCGGTACGGGGCGCTAGCATAGCCGAGTTGGTTGCAAATTACCAAGCCAGCTTGGTAACGTCGGAGTCCCGGCCCCAGGAGGAACCATGGCCCAGTACGTGCGGGTGGTCATGGATCACTTCAAGGACACCGAGACCGGCAAGAAGTGCCGGTATGTGGCCCGCCGCCCCAAGACCAGGGCGGTACAGTCTGACGCTTACCTGCAGACCGAGCCGATGGGCCACCTGGAAGGCGGACTGCACCCGCCGACCATCACGGTCTTTATCTATGGAGGCGCCCATGAGTTCCCCCCAGAGTGACACCGCCGTCATCGAGTACCCGTTCAGCCTTGGCCAGAACCAGCTGGCCGCACTGAGCAGGGAATGGTCTGCGGGCCGTGAGCTGAGCGGTGACTGGACCGTCGATGACGTCTTCGCTTCCTTCACCGACCCCGAGCGGCAGCTCGCCGATGACCAGGCCGTGTACACGGCCCATGAGGAATTCTGCCGTGAAGGCGCCGTTTACCTGGCGAAAACGCATGACAGCTGCGACCAGGGTGATGTGCACACCGCCAAGCTCGCCGAAGAAGGCCTCAACGAGGTGGCCGATGGCTATCAGAAGGCCGTGGGCCCGCTGCACATCGCCAGGCAGCTGGATCATGCGAAGAAATGGGCCCAGTTCCAGTACCTGTCCTGGCTGTTCGACGGCCAGGCAGCCCCGCCCACATTCACGGCGGTCGCCATCACCCAGGTCGATGCGATCGTCGCCATTCCCCCTCAGCCAGCCATTAGCCATACCTATGTGCCGCCCGGTGAAGACGAGACGCAGATCGGGGAGTTCGAGGACTACATGCGGTCAGGCGACCCGGACACCCTCACCGGCACCGACATCATTCCTCCCCTGAATGAATGATGGCTTACACCAGGCGCACCGCGCCCGTGAACTCAGGCGTCATGGGCTGGGTGATCACGATATGCCTGGACGAGCCGATCGGCGGGCCCAAGCGCTGCACGCTGCATCTCCCCGGCTGGCAAGAGGGCTGCAAGACCTGTCCCGATCATCCGCCCAAGCCCACGCAGCGCTACTACCACACCATCGCCCGGCACTGGACCGGGTGGTGCGAGGCTGACCGGCTCGACGCGGTGCTGGCCGAGCTGGCAGCCGGCACGCACTGCAGGATCGCGCGCAAGGCCAAGGAACTGGGCATCGGCTTTGAGGTGGTGCTGATCAGGCGAGGGGACAAGAACCTGGAACGCCATCTCAAGCGCCATGGCGCCGCCAAACGGTGCAGGCGGTGCCAGGCCGAGCGGGCCGCTGCCCGTGAATTGCAGGCAGCGGCATGAGCGGCTACACAATGGTGAAGCGGGCAGCCATCGGTTATGGCTGGACCGAAAGGGCCGAACTCAGAGGCAATGAAACCTGGATCATACTCACCCGTAACGATGACCGGGTGGAAATCCAGCTCGACACCTCCCCCGCTGGCCCTTTGGACCGGCGCCCAAAGAATTCCGTCCTGCGCGCGGACATCTACCAGGGCGAGTCGAAAATAGGCCTGGTCACCGGCAGCGGCAAGGTTGACCAGCTGCGCGAGTACCTAAGGGACGGGATACTACCCTGAGGTCATGGCTCATCGACGGGGGCAACCGGATCCCCCTGCGCACAAAAGCAGGCTCCGGGGACTCGGCTTGACCCGTGTCCGCATCGTGAGCCTGGTGGTGCTCTGTCCCATAGCAGCAGTCGGCGGGTGGCTCATCGGGCTGTCGATCGCGGACTGGATCGGGCCGCCGCTCATCGCGGCCATCTACGGGCCGCCGATCGCCGGCACGCCAGCTCACCACACTCCTGTGCCCTCCCCTGCGCACCAGAGCCCGCCCCCGATCGTCATCAGGCACCCGCATCATCATCACCACCGGGCCCCGGCCCTGGAGCCGCGCTACTTTCCCATCCCGGTCAGCACCCCGGCCTACGTTCCGCCGCCCACGCCAGCTGAGACCTTCCCTCCTCCCTCCACGGCGCCGCCCTCACCTGTCCCGACCACACCGCCACCGACGCCTTCACCCTCGCCGGCAACACCTTCACCGACGACACCGCAGACGTTCCCGCCCTGATTTGGCATTACCAAGAAAGCTTGCTAATCTGGTGTCTACCAGCAAGCGACAGCCACAGGAGGACACCAGATGGGCAAGAACCTCGGCGAGATGGACCCCCAGGAGCGCGCGGCCATCATCAGGCGGGCCAGCGAAGCGTTCCAGCGCGAGCTGACCGCCAACGCCGACTCAATCAGCGCCGTCATGGACGCGGTCGATGTGCTCGATGCGCCTGTGCCCGCCACGCCGCGCGAGGTGGATGAGGAGCTGGCCGGCCTGCACGCCAAGTCCGAGCGGCTCAGCACCGAGCAGGAGCGCCTGCGCGACCAGATGCGGGCCTACCTGGGCCAGCGCCAGGTGCGCGATGGCAGGCGCCTGGCATGGGCCCGGCCGTTCGGCGAGACGCTGGAGGCCATCCAGGAGCTGGCGCGCGGCGAGAACGCCCCCAAGCCCTGGGCCTCCCGGATGACCCCGTCCCAGA
>Ga0306917_10000449_pt1 | contig 17164 bp, 18 predicted proteins | sample tim00Cox00000000_FD_203313 | JGI IMG/M metagenome (GOLD analysis project Ga0306917, IMG submission 203313) | Lab enrichment of tropical soil microbial communities from Luquillo Experimental Forest, Puerto Rico - timezero.00C.oxic.00.000.000 (v2)... | ecosystem: Environmental > Terrestrial >... | reverse complement strand
CGCCGCCACCGGTTTGGGCCTGGAAGGCGCTGATCCCGATCGGCGTGGTCGGCATGGTCGTCATGGCCATCCGGTTCCATGTCTGGCAGGACGACGTGCGCGACCTGATGGGAGTCAAGCACCTGGATTGGTACGACTACCCGGAGGCCGCGATCCTGTCGCTGGTGGTGCTGTTCACGCTGGTTGAAATCGGCCAGTTGATCCGGCGGCTGATCATCTTTCTGATCGGGCAGGTCGATCGGATCGCGCCGTTCCGCGTCTCGGCGACCATCGTCGTGGTCGCGCTCGTCGTGCTGACGATCACGCTGCTCAACGGCGTCGTCATCAAGTTCACGATGAACCAATTGAACAGCAGCTTCAACGCTGTAAACGAGGAGGGGAAGGCCGAAACCGCGGCGCCGAAAACCCGGCTGCGATCGGGTGGCCCGGAGTCGCTGGTGTCCTGGGAGTCGCTGGGCCATCAGGGCCGGATCTTCGTTCAGGCCGGTCCGAGCGTCGCCAAACTCACCGAGTTCAACGGCGCTCCGGCCACCGAACCGATCCGCGCATACGCGGGGCTGAACTCCGCGGACGGTATCGAGGCGACCGCCGAGTTGGCAGCGAGTGAACTGGAGCGCACCGGCGGGCTGCAACGTGCTGTCATCGCGGTCGCCACCACCACCGGAACCGGCTGGATCAACGAGGCCGAGGCTGACTCGCTGGAGTACATGTACAACGGCAACACCGCGATCGTGAGCATGCAGTATTCGTTCCTGCCCAGCTGGCTGTCGTTCCTGGTGGACAAGGAGAACGCCCGGCGCGCCGGCCAGGCGCTGTTCGAGGCGGTCGACAAACGGGTCCGGCACCTACCGGAGGGGCAGCGCCCGAAGCTCGTCGTATTCGGCGAGAGCCTGGGATCGTTCGGCGGCGAGGCCCCGTTCATGAGCCTCAACAACATCCTGGCCCGCACCGACGGCGCGCTGTTCAGCGGGCCGACGTTCAACAACACCGTCTGGCTCCAGCTGACGGCGACCCGCGATCGCGGTTCTCCGGAGTGGCTGCCCATCTATAACGATGGCCACAATGTCCGGTTCGTCGCTCGCCCAAGCGATCTGGGGCGCCCGCCCGCACAATGGGGCACACCGAAGGTGGTGTATTTGCAGCACGCCTCGGATCCCATCGCGTGGTGGACTCCCGACCTGCTGTTCAAGAGTCCGGACTGGCTGCGGGAAAAGCGGGGCTATGACGTTCTGCCGCAGACACATTGGATTCCGCTGGTGACGTTCCTGCAAGTCTCGGCCGACATGGCGGTGGCCGTGGACGTGCCCGACGGGCATGGCCACCACTACGTCGCCGACGTCGCCAACGGCTGGGCGGAGGTGCTGTCGCCGCCCGGCTGGACGCCGGAGAAGACTGCCAAGCTGCGGCCGCTGCTGCACTCCGACGCCATCATCGGCAGCTCCGGCGGCTCAAGCGGATAGCTAGATCCAGCGGCGTCCGGCCACCGCGGGATCCGCGGGCAGCATGTTTGGCCAAGCCGTGCCGGCCAAACCACGGGGCCGCCCACTACCGCCCAGCCGATGCAGCACACCGGCACCCGCCAGCGCGTGGTAGCCGCCGATGACGTCGGTGGCGCCGAGCAGGCCGATGTCCAGCAGCGCGGCCGCCGCCAGGCTGGAGGTGTAGCCCTCCGAGCACACGATCACCCATTCGACGTCGTCGCCGGTGGCCTCGGGCAGCTTGGCCTCGCTGGTCGGGTCGCAGCGCCATTCCAGGACGTTGCGTTCGATCACCAGCGCGCCCGGCAATTCGCCCTCGCGGAGCCGCTGGGCCTGCGGCCGGATGTCGACGAGCACCGCCCCGCGGCTCAGCGCAGCGGGCACCTCGGCGGCCTGAAGGCGCCGATACCGGCGCCGGGCCGCCCTCAAGACGAGGTCAATGCGGCTCATTGCGATCCTTCCGGTTGATCGGTCAATTCGGTTCGCCGGCGCCGCAACCTGTTGCGGTCGGTGACCTCGTAGTAGGACATCGCCGTCAGTGGCGGCGAGTAGGCGTGCACGCTCAAGGTCGGCCGCACCGGCCGCTGGTCGGTGCTCGCGGGCCCCGGCACGGGCCTGGGCGCCCACACCACGTCGTGCACCCAACCCAGCGGGAAGCCGGCCTGGTCGCCGGCGTCGAGCCGCCGACGGCGTAAACCCCAACCATCCCAACGGAATTCGTTGAGCGACCCGGATAGCACGGTCAGTGCCCCCAGCGACCCCCCGTGGTCATGCAATTCGGTGGGCTGACTGGGAACCCAGCTGATCAGCCAGACGTCGAGTTCGTCGTCGCCGTGGATGCGGGCGAACCAGCGCCGCGCCTCCGGTACACCCCCTGGGGGCAGCAGATGGTCGCAGCGTCCGCTGAGCACATCGTCGGCGGCTTGGTCGGTGGCGCGCAGGAGGTCGGGCACCCTCAACCGGGTGGGCCCCGAAGACGGGGACGAAACGGTCCGCACGGGCGCGCCAACAGGCGCGGCAACAGGGAGGGACATCGGGAGCTCCGGGGTGGACGGGATCGGGCAAGCGGCGGCGTGTTACGGCCGACAACACTCGCAAGATCCGAAGCGCTCCGTCACGGCAGCCAGTGTTGCATAGATTGGCACCGTGCGCTGGTGCCGTCATCGCCCCCTGGTGTGGGGCGCCGTCGTCGTGGCGACCGGTTTGGCCGGTTTGTCCGGGGTCACTGGATGCTCCCGCGGGGCCCCCAACGGCGGGCCCGCACCCTCGTCGGCGCGGCCGTCGGGCATCCCCAGCGGCCCGGATTCGGCGCCACCGGGTGGCATCGGGCTCTCCCCCGCCGGCGTGACGACCAGGATCGATGTCCCCGCGGACTCGACCGAGGATGAGTATTTCCAGGCCTGTCACGCCGCCAAAATCTGGATGGAAGCGCAGCCCAGGACCGGTGAATCGCTGTTCCTGCCGTATCTGGCGATGGTGCAGACGTCGCGGTCTGGCACTGCCGGCAGCTGGAACACCCGGTGGTCGGACCTGACGCTGGCGCGCCAGGCGGCCTTGATCACCGCCGCGCGCGCCGCCGCCAACGACGAATGCGGGTAGCGCTGGGGCCGCCGTTCGAACGCCTGCGCAATTGCGATCACGGGTGAAAAAAGTGCCGACCCGGCCCGGTGAAAGCCCGTGCTACCGCGCAAAATGAACACATGCCCGGCCGACCTGGCGCAGTAGTGGCGCGCTCGCGCGGGTCGGAGCCGACTCGGGTGGCTCTGGCGCTCGGCAGCGGAGGCGCCCGCGGCTACGCCCACATCGGGGTGATCGAGGCGCTGCGGGCTCGCGGCTACGACATCGTGGGCATCGCCGGCTCGTCGATGGGCGCGCTGGTCGGTGGTCTGCAAGCGGCCGGACGCCTCGACGAGTTCGCCGACTGGGCGAAGTCGCTGACGCAGCGCACCATCCTGCGCCTGCTGGACCCGTCCATCAGCGCCGCCGGAGTGCTGCGGGCCGAGAAGATCCTCGACGCGGTGCGCGACATCCTGGGTCCGGTCTCCATCGAGCAACTGCCCATCCCCTACACAGCGGTCGCGACCGACCTGTTGGCCGGCAAGTCCGTGTGGTTTCAGCGCGGCCCCGTCGACGAGGCAATCCGGGCGTCCATCGCGATTCCGGGGGTGATCGCCCCACACGCAGTCGACGGACGCCTGCTCGCCGACGGCGGCATCCTGGATCCGCTGCCGATGGCCCCGATCGCCGCGGTCAACGCCGACCTGACCATCGCGGTGAGCCTCAGCGGCAGCGAGGTCGGGGGTATTGACAGCCGCGACGAGGAGCCGGGTGCCACCGTCGAGTGGTTGAACCGCATGGTGCGCAGCACCTCCGCGCTGCTGGACACCGCCGCCGCCCGGTCGCTGCTGGACCGGCCGACCGCGCGGGCCGTGTTGAGCCGGTTCGGCGCGGATACCTGGCCCGAAGACGCGAACGGGGAGCCGTCTCAGAGTGGCGAGGACGGCCTCGACGACATGGAGGGCACGCCCGAAGTTCCACGACTGGGCAGCTTCGAGGTGATGAATCGGACGATCGACATCGCCCAATCCGCATTGGCGCGCCACACGCTGGCCGCCTACCCGCCCGACCTGCTGATCGAGGTGCCGCGTTCGACGTGCCGGGGCCTGGAATTTCACCGGGCGGTGGAGGTGATCGCCGCAGGCCGGGCGCTGGCCAACCGGGCCCTGGACGCCCTCGAAGCCGAGCCCGACCGGAGCGCCCCGCCCCCGATCGAGGGCTGATCCGACGGATCCGCTCGGCCGTATCAGACGCCCAGGAAGCGCGCGAGGGCCTCGGCTTCGCGGCGGCCTTGTTCGCGTCCGGCCACGGCCGAAGCGACGCGGCAGCGCGGGTCCAGCGGATTGGGCCCGAATGCCTTCAACGAGTCCTCGTCGGCGAACACCGCGAACGTCGTGCCGGCAAACACCGAGATCTCGGCGGCCGGCCCCGCGCCGAGCGGCGGCGGCGCGTCGACACCGGAGGGCACCAGCACGACGGCCTCGTCGCAATCGCGGGCCGCCCCGAGGTTGATCGAACTGGCGACGCCGCCGTCCATGTAGTGTCGGCCCGCGATCGTCACAGGTGGCCACGCCCCCGGCACCGCGCAACTGGCCGCGACGGCATCGACGAGCCCGACGCCCGACTCCCGATCGAAAACCACCAGTTCGCCTGTGGCACAGTCGATCGCGGTGAGCCGCAGCACCCGATCGGGCCAGTCGTGGGATGGCAGGCGCTGCTCGATCACGTGGCGTCGGACGGGCTCGGGAACCGTCTTGGTCGCCAGCGCCACCGCGCCGATGCGCCGCATCTGCTGCCGGGTCTTGTCCACAGCCATGTCGTACGGCGCGCTCAAGGCGGCCAGGAAGAGTTCGGTGATGTCGTCGACATGCACGCCGGAATCGATTTCGGCCGACGACTCGGCGGTTTGCCTCTCGAACAGGAACTCGAGCGTGCTGCCGCTGCCGATCTGCGCGGCGACCGCCGAACCCGCCGACGTCCCCACCAGCACATCGGATTCCAGCAGCAGTCCGGCCGCCGCCAGCGATTCGTCGGCGATCCCGCGCAGAAGGCCTGTCTCCCAAGCGATTCCGGCTATTCCGCCACCGGCCAGCACGAGACCGCGTCTGGTTGCCACGTCAGCCAGTCAGCATCACCGACAGGTCCCGCAGCGCTTGCCGCGCGTAGCCCTTCCACATCCTGCCGAACAGCGGGAGGGCCCACGAGGTCAGTGGCGACCCGCTTTTTCTGGGATAGATGTCCCAGCGCCAGGTGACTTTTGCGTCGTCCGCGACCGGGGCGAAGATCCATTCGCCCAGAACATGATCGACCAATAACGCCATCGGACCGGTGACTTCGCTGAGCCGGTAGCCGAACGATCGGGGCGGGTCAACGCTGGTCAGCTCCTCACGCGTGCTGCCGCCGCCGGCCAGCACCACGGTACGGGTCTGACCCGCGGCGTCCCACGCACCCGTCTGCCCGCGCACTTCCTTGATCGGCGGGAACGGCCCGTGCCAGCGCTTGAAGACCTCGGGAAGCGGTGCCGGGAGCGTGCGGTGAAACGCTTCCGCGGCGGGGACTGGTATGACCAGGGATTCTTCGACGACGAGTGACTGTGCCATGGGCTCAAGCCTGTCAGCCGTCCGCGCGCAAGCTGCGGGCGGCCCGGCCGGTGATGAGCGGCAGATCGAAGAAGCTTTGAATGCCGGCCGGCGCGGCGCAGGTCGCGGGGATCGCGTTGACGCAATGCGCGGCGGTCGCGACGATCCCGGGATTGCTCTGAAGCCCCGCTTGCACACTTTCCGGCTGCCATCCCTTGACGGTCACGAAGGTGCCCGGGTTTCCGCGCACTTCGATCTCGTAGCGCTCCCCCGCGGGCCCGAAAGACCAAGCCGGATTGAGGTTTTCAGACCCCATCAGCCAGTTCACGGTGATCTGTACCACCACCGTTTCGCCGACGAGCGCCTCCCAGTGGAAGCGGCGCCCGGCGACCTGCCCGGGCTCGATCGCCCCGATCGGCGAATCGATCGGCGCGGTCGCGACGGCCACCTCCTGCGACGACCGGATCTCGGGGTCGGCGGCGAAGCCCAGCTGGTCGACACAGAGTCGGACGGACTGGATAAAGCCGCCGTCGAGCAGCTTTTGCATCGGACCGGTCAACGCGCTGTCCGGCGTCCCGCCGAAGCCCATCACATAACGCAGCACGTCCGGCGCGTCATAGGTGCGGAGATCTGAAAACTCTTCGGAGCGAACGAAGGTCACACCGGTTGACATCACCGACAACAGCAGGGGAAACAGCTCGGTGGCCGCCCCGGGCCCAATGCCGGCGCCATGCAGCGTCGCATTGCCGGCCTGCGCCGCGATTTCCAGTGGCGCGGCTTCCTTTTCGCTCGGATAGAACCATCCGAGCGGGGTCACGACGTTCTTGCCCGAGCGCAGCAGCGCGGCGACTTCCTCGACGTTGGGCAGCAAGGGCGCATAGATCACCGCGTCGGCGTCCAGCGCGAGCACCTCGTCGATGCTGTTGGTCGCGGTCACGCCCAGCGGTGAGGTGCCGATGATCTCGCCGACATCCTGGCCGCTCTTGGCCTCCGAATGTACCCAGCAGCCAACGAGTTCGAGCTCAGGGTGGTCCAGCACGCCCTTGATCGCCGCCACACCGACCGACCCGGTTGCCCATTGAACGACTCGCAGGCTCATGTCTCCCATCTTTCTTGTCCGATGCCGAGCTGTCAGTCGCGAGCCTCGATCACCCAATAGCCGCGCTCGGCGTATCGCGACCGCATGGCTTTCTTGTCGTACTTGCCCACGCTGGTGCGCGGAATCTCCTCCACGAACGTCCACCGCTCGGGCAGCCACCACCGAGCGACCTTGTCCGCGAGGAACACTCGCAGCTGTTCGGCGCTGACCGGCGCGCCGGGCTTGGTCACGACGACCGCGAGCGGCCGTTCCTGCCACCGCTCATCGGGAACGCCGACGACCGCGGCCTCGAGCACATCGGGGTGCCCGATCAGGCAGTTCTCCAACTCGACCGAGGAGATCCATTCGCCGCCGGACTTGATGACGTCCTTGGCGCGGTCGGTGAGGGTGACGAAGCCTCGCTGGTCGATACGGCCCACGTCGCCGGTGAGCAACCAACCGGAGTGAAACTTGGAGTCGTCCCGTCCCAGGTAGTACGAGCCGGCGATCCACGGGCCGCGGACTTCGACCTCACCCACGGCCTTGCCGTCGTTCGGCAACGCCTCGCCGTGGTCGTTGACGATCCGCATCTCCACGCCGCACACCGGTTGGCCCTGCGTCGCGCGGAATGCCCAGTGCTGGTCCTCCGGGGTTCCCGGCGGCGGCCAGGCCATGGTGGCCATCGGCGACGTTTCCGTCATTCCCCAGAGTTGCCGGATCTGGACGCCGTGTTTCTCCTCGAAGGTGCGCATCAGCGATACCGGAACGGCCGAGCCGCCGCAGACCACAAAGCGCAGCGAGGAGATGTCGTGGTCGGGGTCCTCTTCGAGGCGACACATCACGTCGTTCCAGATGGTGGGCACCGCGCCCGCCACCGTGGGCCGCAGCTTCTCGACCATGTCGATCAGCGAACGGGCGCCGAGATGACAGTCGGGCAAGACCAGGTCGGCGCCCGCCATCAACGCCGCGTACGGCAGTCCCCAGGCGTTGGCGTGGAACATCGGCACGATCGGCAGCACGCTGTCGATGGCACCCACGCCGATGCCGTTGGTGGTACAGGCGCCCATGGCGTGCAGGAAGGTCGAACGGTGGCTGTACACCACGCCTTTGGGGTTGCCGGTGGTGCCGCTGGTGTAGCACATTGCGGCCGCGGAATTCTCGTCGATCGGCGGCCACTCAAAGTCGGGGGATTCGGCGTCAATCAATTCGGCATACCTCAAGACGGCCTTACCCGATGCCTCGATCGGCGCCATGTCGCCGTCTCCCACCACGATCACCGTATGCACGGTCTCGAGGTTGCCCAGCACCGGCTCGAGCAGTTTTATCAGCGACGCGTCGACCAACACGATCTGGTCTTCGGCTTCGTTGGCGACGAAGGCGATCTGTTCGGGAAAGAGGCGGATGTTTAGGGTGTGCAGCACGGCGCCCATCGAGGGCACCGCGAAGTAGGCCGCCAGGTGTTCGGCGTTGTTCCACATGAAGGTCGCGACCCGCTGGTCTCCGGTCACGCCGAGGCGGCGCAATGCGTTTGCCAGCTGGGCGGCCCGTTGACCCAGTTCGCGGTAGCTGATGTGCCGATAACCGTCCCCGGTGGCGGTGGTCACCGTGCGTGCTCCGTGGACACCACAGCCGTGGCGCATGATGGCGGTGATCGTCAACGGAAAGTCCTGCATCGTGCTGTCCATCGATGTACCGCCTTATGGGTCTCGGCGCAGCACCGCCTCGTGTGCGGTCGGGCGAATGTTATCGCCGCACACGGCTGTGAGAAAAGCTAAGCGAGCGCCGGCTGCAACTGCCGCAGCTCGAGCGCCGAGGTTTCGGCTCCCGACGCGACGACCGGGGCGACCCGCGCCACCGTGACCCCGCCGGAATAGTCGGCGATGTACAGGTATTTTGCGTCCGGGCTTTCGGCCACGCACGACGGCTGGTTCGCCACCGCGACGAACCGGATGACGTCGTGGGTGTGCGTGGACAACACCGCGACGCTGTCGTCGCTTACCAGGTAGGCGCGAGCGCCGTCGCCGCTGAGCGTCAACCCGGTGAGTATGCCGGTGATCTCACCGATCTTGCGCGTGCCGATGATCTTCGCGGTGCGGGTGTCGATGATGTCGACGACGGCGCCCCAGTCGGCGGCGCAGCTGGCGGCATAGGCGATGGCCCCGTCGGGGCTGAGCGCGACGTCGCGGATGGGAAAACCGATCTCAACGGTGTCGATGACGCGCCGCCGATGCCCGCCGATGACGACGACGCGCCCGCCGGCCGGGCCGTTGGTGGCGACGTACAGGCGGCCCCCGTCAGGGCTGATGCGAACGCATTCCGCGGTGGTTCCCGACTGGGTCGGCAGGTCGATCGCCTCCACCCGGCCGGTCGCGGTGTCCAAGACGGCGACGTCGGCGCCGAAGACACCGTTCCGGCTGGCGTAGACGTGCCTGCCGTCTGGGCTTACCACCAGGTCGCTCACGCTGAGCGCCAGGGGATGCGCCGCGATAACCGTGTTGGTCGACGTGTCGATGACGCCGATCGAGTCATACGCCGGCGACACGGTGCTCACGTATGCGCGGTTGTTGTCGTGCGCGCCGACGGCGATCGCGAACGGCTCGTTGAGGCCGGCGACAGTCGCCACCACCCGCCAGGTCTCGGTGTCGATGACGGAGACGGTGTCGTGGATGTAGTTGGCCACCATCAGCTGCGTGCCATCGGAGCTGGCGGCGATGCCGCTGATCGGACCGTTGTGCACGCCGATGGCCTGGACATCCTGGGGAGCTTCCGACTGGTTCGCGTCGCGCATGCCGCACCGCCTTTGCTGCATTCGTGTCGGTCCACGGGCGCGACACTGAGCCGCCCTGGATAAACGGGAGTTGAGCACCAATTAGGTGACTGCTTTGAATGAATTCTACCGGCCGGATTTCGGACAAAATGAATTCACGGCGAGCGCCGCGGAGTGCGTCAAGCCGACGACTTATGCTGTGCTTAAACTGGCGCTATCGGGTGCACCGAGGACCGGCCGGTGGCGAACATTCAACACCGCCTCTGCTTGCAGGATTAAGCGCTGCGGCTAACCGTGAGCGCCCGCTGCCCGCGACTCAGAGGTAAATAAGAATTCTGAGAATTTGCAACCAAATTGAGGCAGAGGTCACATTCGACGTTGAGGTCAGAGTGCGTCGTGGTCGCGTTCCCCGGTTCGGATACGGATCACCTTCTCTGCCGGTGATATCCAGACCTTGCCGTCGCCGATCTTCCCGGTGCGGGCCGCGCCGATGATGGCCTCGACTACGCGGTCAACGAACTCCTCGGCAACCAACACCTCGACCCGAATCTTGGGGACGAATTCGACCGCGTACTCCGCACCGCGGTAGACCTCGGTGTGCCCCCGTTGCCGGCCATATCCCTGGACTTCGGTGACGGTCAAGCCCAGCACACCGGCGGCCTCCACGGCGTGCCTGACGTCATCGAGCGTGAAGGGCTTGACGATCGCAGTGATGAGTTTCATGGCGGGGTCTCAGTCGTCCACCGGCTCGGCGGACTTGGTCCGCGTTGCCGCTACCGAGTCGGTCCGCCGGCCCGTGACGATGGATTCGTCGGGGTAGGCCTCCTCGTCGTGCACGCCGATGTCGCCGGTTTCCAGGACCTCGTCGGGCAACCGCAACTTCATAAAGAGGCCAAGGACTCTCAGGATGACGAACGTGACGAGCGCATCCCAGAGGATGACCGTGCCCGCGGCGCCGGCCTGGATCAATATCTGTTTGGGATGGTGGCCGTACAGCCAACCGGCGGTGGTCACGTCCGTCCCCGTGCTGCCGCCCAGGTAGACGACAATCTTCGGGTCGGCGAGTACCCCGACAAGCAAGCCACCCGCCAAGCCCGCCACGCCGTGGGTGTGGACCACGCCGAGGGCGTCGTCGACCTTCTTGAACAGCCTTGTCCTGCCGAGCCAATTCCAGGACATCCAGACCAGGGACGAGGCGACGACGCCGATGATCATCGCCCCAAAGCTGTTGACGTAGCCGGCCGCGGGGGTGATGGCGACGAGGCCGGTGATCATGCCGTTGACGCCGCCGAGGAATGTCGGCTTGCGCGCCTTGCTGGCGAAGATGTCCCAAATCACCCAGGTGAGCAACGCGACGGCGGTGGCGAGGTTGGTGTTGAGCACCGCCAGTGACGCGTCGGCGCCCGAGAAGTACGGGTCACCGCCGTTGAACCCGTTCCAGCCCAACCACAGGACGCCGGCGCCGACGGCGGCCATGGGCAGGTTGTTCGGCAACGCCCGTTCGCGGTCGCGCGCCAGCCGCGGGCCGATCACCGCGGCCGCGACGAATCCGGTCGTTCCGGCGGCGAGGTGGATCACGTAGCCACCGGAGAAGTCCAGAGCGCCCGCCTGCGCCCACCAGCCGCCGCCCCACAACAGGAACGCGTTGACCGAGTAGGCGAACGTCGACCAGAGCGGCACGAAGATCAGCCATACCTTGAAGCTCATCCGGCCGACCACGCTGCCGAGGAACAGCAGCGGGGTGATGGCGGCGAACACGAACTGGAAGTAGGCCAGCGTGGTCTCCGAGAAGCGGAAGGACGGCATGGTGCCGTCCAGCAGCGGGATCCAGGCTATCTGCTGGTTGTTGCTGCCCAGGATCGTGTGGGGAATCCCGACCGCGGCTCTCAGGATGCCCGGGCCGAGCTTCATCGGCTGACCGAAGCCCATCTTGAAGCCCCAGAGCACCCAGACGACGAGCACCAGCGAGAAACCGGTGAAGGCCATCAGCATCGTGTTGACGGCCCATTTCTTCTGGACGAGTCCGCCGTACAGGACGGCAATGCCCGGAATGCTCATGAGGCCGACCAGAGTCGCCGCCACCAACTGCCAGGCGTTATCTCCGGGATTTAGCCAATCGGGATAGGGAACCATATTCAGACACACCCCAATTCAGCGCTGCGAGTTTAGTGACGCAGTGGACGGGTGAAGCCTCGGATGGCAATGTTTCGTGTGTGTGTGCCCTGCTTTAAATATTGATTTCGTCTGACGTCGGCACCCGGTCGCGGGCTAGCTGAACTGGGTGTTCGGCCGAGGCAAGGCGGCGCCGTCGACGACGATGTCGAGTTTCTCGTTGTAGAAGGCCACCAGGCCGGCGATCTGGCCGACCGCCGGCAGCGGATAGTGGTAGGTCCACGCCAGATCCGGATGCACGACTGGGTCTTCAGGGGGGCCTACCCGCACCGACCAGTAGCCCGAAGTCGTTCCCTTGTACGGGCACAGCGTCTGCGTCGTGCTGGGTTCCAGATGTTCGAAGGCGACATCTGTCGGATCAATGTAATACCTTGTAGGTAAACCTGTTTCGAACAGCAACACGGGAGAACTGGTGTCGGCCAACGTGATTCCGTCGAGTTCGACCCGCACATGCCGGTGTGAGCGCAGCGCGTCGACCCGCGAGTACGGGTTGCGGGGGTGGCCATAGATCGGCTCGTCTTCCTCGAACCAGCGCAACGGATCCCATTCGAATCGCACCGTGCCGGCCACGGGGCCGTCGCTGTCGACGTCGAACACCCGCGCCGCCGATGGGTACGTCCGGCCGGCGCCGACGAGGGAGTGCAGCCGCGACGGGCCGAACTGCACTTTCTGGCCATGGTTCTCGTCGCGCAGGAACTCCATGCGCACATCCGCCAGCGGCACGTAATACGCTGGGTAATAAGGTATTTCCCACACGTAGCGGGCCGCGGTGGTGTCGAAGACCAACTCGTGGCCGAGATAGCCACGGACCCGGCGCGGTGCGGGCTCGATCCGCCCGCGAGAGGCGGCCATTTGGGGGTAGTCGCGGTCAGCAATCATGGTTCACCTACTGGTTTTTGGAGGCCAGCCCGGCCGGCGCATGGGCGATGGCTTTACGGATAGCGTCGGCCAGCGCCAGGGCGCTCTCCTCGGTGAGTTCGAGGGCGACCCGCGCCGACGGTCCCAGCTGCGGATTGATCACGTCGATGTTGACGGTGTGGCCGTAGGGCGCATGGACGGGGTGGTCGACGTACACCGTCGCGCGGTTGGCGCCGAACCACCCCGTTGCGCCCTTGCCGCTGCCGTCGATCTGCACGTGTTCGGTGAGGTATGTGCACATGGCTTGGGACACCTAGCCTTTCAGATGGGTCGCAAAGAAATCGTCGATCCGGCGCCAGCCGTCCACCGCCGCCTCCACCCGGTACACCGGCCGGTCGACGGAGAAGAAAGCGTGGCCCGCGCCGTCGTAGGAGTGGAACTCGTGCGGCTTGCTCAGCCTCGTGAGCTCGGCGTCCAGCGTGGCCACCCCGGCCGGCGTCGGGAACTTGTCCTCGACGCCGAACAGGCCCAGCAGCGGGCAGCTGAGGTTCGCCGCCAGGTGGAGGATCGGCTTCATGACCTTGGGCATGCCCTCGGGCGGATCCTCGACGATGAATGCGCCGTAGCAGTCCACCGCGGCGTCGAACTGCAGGGAGCACGCCGCCAGGTAGGCGTGCCGCCCGCCCGAGCAATGCCCGATGACGCCGAACTTCCCGTTCGCGCCCGGCAGAGAACGCAGGTGCTCGACCGCGCCTGCGACGTCGCCGACCAGTCGCTCGTCGGGCACCCCGCCGGCGGCCCGGGCCGCCGCGGCAGCGTCGTCGGGCGCCGCACCGGGGGCCTCGCGGGAGTACAGGTTCGGGGCCACGGTGTGATAGCCGTTGACGGCGAGCCGGCGGACGAACTCCTTGGTCTCGCGGTCGTAGCCGGGCATGTGGTGGATCCACACGATTCCGCCGCGCGATCCCTGGGCGAGCGGCATCGCCCGGTAGGCCTCGATCTCGTCGCCGCCGTGGCCGGTGATGGTGATGGTCTCTGCGCGTATGGCATCTGGGCTGATTGCGTTCACGGCTTCAGCTTGCCATTCCAACGAGTACTGTCTACCCGTGACGTTTCGGCGGGAAAGTCCAATCCGGGGCCGGCGCTTGCGTTTCGATGAGGCCCTGTTCGAGCGCTTCGCCATGACTCGGGCGGGCTACCTGTTCATGTGCCACGTGACGCCAACTATCGACAAAGCGGTGATCCCCGGACGAACGGCCGGCTGAGCTCGGCCGGAATCGACAGGGTCGGGATGGTCACGACGACGGGCGCCAAGTCCGGACAGCCGCGTGCGCAACCGCTGGCATTGGTGGACGACGGTCATGGGCTGCTGGCTATAGGGTCCAACTACGGGCGCCCAAACCATCCCGCCTGGAGCGCCAACCTGCTGGCCCACCCCGAATGCACGATCGAGTTCATGGGTCCGCCAAAGCGGTACCAAGCTGAGTTGCTCACTGGCGACGACCGTTCTGCGGCATGGGCCACGGCCGTCGACTTCTACGCCGGTTACGAGAGCTACCGCACGAGCTGCGCGCCGCGCGAAATCAGGGTCTTCCGCCGGCGGCCCGCCGGCGCGTGAGCGCAATCAGTGCCGCTTATCGCGCACTTTGTACGTGGAGGGCCACGACTTTCGGGACTCGTCTCCGGTCAGCGGGGTTCCCATCCCGCCGACCTTGACGTTGTAGGCCTCCTTGCCGGCGCCGACCTCGCGATCGGCGTGTTGCTGGGCCAGGTAGTACAGCTCATCGATGGTGGCTTCGTCGTAGGCGACGAAGGAGGTCTCTCGGGCGATGTCGTCGATCCCAATGAGCATCCGGTCCGGAAGCAACCGCGACGCAAGCGCCGCCAAGCCGAACAACGAGAACGGAATGACCCAGTAGCAGACGAATGACAACGGAGTCCTGGTGTCGAGGATGGTGGCTTTCCCGTCCACGATCGGCGGGATCGCCGACGACACCGACATGCCGGCGAACGCGGCGATCCAGAGCCAGGTCAGCAGCCCGACGATCCGTCCGAACAGCTCGGTCTTGATGACGTCTTCGGGCTGTTCCGCGGCGGCGAACTCGTGCGCGAACGGCTTGCCGACCGGCACGCTTACGAGCGCAAGCAGAAAGATCCCGGCGAAGCTCAGTGGCAGTATCCATCGCTGATTGAACGAGTCACCGAGAGCAAACGTGAGGACGGTCAGCACCAAGAATGTTGCGACCGCTCCGATTTGAAGCAGATGCCACTGCTTGCCCGCGGCGCGGCCGATAGCAACCCCGGCGACGGCGATCACCAGCGCGATCAGCCCGGCGACGGCGAACGGGACGTTACCGACCAGCACCCAGTAGACGATCCACGGCGCAAAGCCAAACAGCATGCCCACGAGGGGTCAGTTTATGAGTGACGGTTCGCGGCGCGATCGGGGGCAAGGCCCGACCTCCCCTGGGATCCAGATCAGCTGTCGACGTCCATCTCGGTCAGGACCCGTCGCAGCAGCTTGCCAGTGGCATTGCGTGGCAGCTCGTCGATGAACACGACGTCTCGGGGAACCTTGTAGCGCGCCAAGTTGTTCTTGACGTAAAGCTTGATCTCCTCGATGTCCTGAGGGGCGCCGGGCTGAGAAACGATGAAGGCACGCAACCGCTTTCCAAACTCGGAGTCGTCGACACCGACCACGGCCGCGTCGAAGACATCCGCACGCTCGATAAGCAGGTTCTCGACTTCTTGCGGGAAGACGTTCTCACCGCCGGAAACGATCATGTCGTCATCGCGCCCGTCGACGAACAGCAACCCGTTCTCGTCGAAGTGACCCGTGTCGCCGCTGGACATGTAGCCGTCGATGATCTGCTTGTGCCGGCCGTCGGTGTAACCCTCGAAACGGGCGCCGCTGCGGATGAAGATGCGGCCCCGCTTGTTGGCGCCCTGCACCCGTCCGCCGTGCTCGTCGAACAACACCACCTCGCAGGCCACCGGCGAGCGGCCCGCCGTTCCGGGAGCCCTTCGCAGTTCGTCGGGGGTGGCGACGGTGGCAAATCCGCACTCGGTGGAGGCATAGATGTTGTAGAGCACATCGCCGAACGTGTCCTGCACGCGGTTAGACAGCTCGGGGGTCAGCGCCGACCCGGCGACCGCGATGGTCTTCAGAGACGAGGTGTCGTAGGCGGCGATGACGGCGGGGGCGAGCTCGACGATGCGGTGCAGCATTGTCGGGACCGCGACCAGCATGTCCGCCTTATGGTCTGCGATCAGCTTGAGGGTGCCCTCCGGCCTGAACCGCCGGGTGGTGACAACCTTGTTCCCCAACGTCGCGCCGACCAGGTAGGTGGCCAATCCGGTGCCGTGGAAGATCGGCGAGACGATGACCATGGTCCCCTTCCGGGGAAACGGGACCCGGTCGACCAGCCCCACTGTCGCTAACGGCGACACCTTGGCCCGCGGTGCGCCCTTTGGCAACCCAGTCGTACCGCTGGTGAGGACAACGACCCCGCCGGGCTTGGTCGGCTGCGGCAACGGGTCGGTGCCGTTCGCCGCGATGATGCCGTCGATCGTCGGCACGTCGTCGGGCAGGTCGGTGCCCTCGTCCACCCAGGTGAGCACGCGCGGCACCGCGGCCGGTAGTGCGTCGAGCAAGCTCAAGAACTCACTGTCGTGGAGCACGACCTTCACACCTTCGCGGTCACATACCTGCGCGAACTGCGGCTTGGCGAAGCCCGTGTTCATCAGCACCAGCCGGGCACCGAGCTTTCCGCACGAGGCCATCGCGAGGATGAGGCCCCGATGATCACGGCAGAGGAGGCCCACGACCGAACCTTCGTCGACGCCGAGCCTCGTGAGCCCGCGCGCCAAAGCGGTGGACTTGTCGTCTACCTGCCGATAGGTCAAGGTCTCGCGCTCGTCGACGACCGCAGGCAGTGACGGGTATTTGCGACGGCCCTGGATCGCAATCGTCGCCGCCGGTCCGTAGACGCTCGAATCCTTCACGGTCTGCAGCGTCGCGCCGAGGTTGCCGAGGTCGACGATGCCGGTATCGTGCAATCGCTTTGCAGCTTTCGCCATCTCCACGGCACGGGTCAGCTTCTGCCGAATTCCGCCCAGTGCCTCGGCCATCGGGTCTCCTCAACAGTTTCGAGGCAGATTAGCAACGGCATTGATGGAATGTTGTTTCTCAACCTCAGCCAGGGAAGCCAGGAGAGGCAGGATTGGTGGTCTTCGTGCTGGACCTGCTCAGATAGTCGGGGCAGTAGACGGCCGAGGCAATCGCGGTGAACCTGGTGGAACCCGCAAGCCCGAATCCCGGATTGAGACTCATCACCTGTTTGATGACGTCGATTTGCCCCTCACCCGAGTCCATCATCTTGCAAGCCGTTCTGGCGGCCGCGACGGCAGCAGGCCCGTTGTTATAGGTGATGCCGGCTTGGCTGAGCTGGCTTAGAAAGCTCGCATCTTGACCCGGATCGGCGGGGCCTGGGTCGGCCTGCGCCGGCACGGCCCAGCCGATGATGGCGGCGAGGCTGACAAGCATTACGCGCATTCGCATCGGTCCATCATCGTCTACATCGACGCGGTTGTCCTGTCGGCTCAGATTCGTCGGACAAGGGCGTGCGCGTGCGCGCCATCACTGACCGGCCTTGTGCACCGGCAGAAATCAGGT
>Ga0306917_10000447_pt1 | contig 17182 bp, 17 predicted proteins | sample tim00Cox00000000_FD_203313 | JGI IMG/M metagenome (GOLD analysis project Ga0306917, IMG submission 203313) | Lab enrichment of tropical soil microbial communities from Luquillo Experimental Forest, Puerto Rico - timezero.00C.oxic.00.000.000 (v2)... | ecosystem: Environmental > Terrestrial >... | reverse complement strand
TCGTCGCGCGCTACGACAATCTGCTCATCGTCCAGACCCTTTCCAAGTCGCGGGCCCTGGCTGGATTGCGCGTTGGCTTCGCCATTGGCCAACGCCCTTTGATCGAGGCCCTTGAACGGGTGAAGGGTAGCTTCAACTCCTACCCCCTTGATTGCCTCGCCATCGCCGGGGCGGCCGCCGCCTTAAAGGACGATGCATGGTTTGAGGACACGCGCAAACGCATCATAGCCAACCGCGAATCGCTCGTCCACGCCCTCTCTGAATTGGGCTTCGAGGTTCTTCCATCAGTGGCGAACTTCGTATTCGCGCGACATCGCGACCGCGGCGGCGCATTTCTCGCGGCAAAGCTTCGCGAGCGCGGCGTTCTGGTACGACATTTCCAGAAACCCAGGATCAAGGACTTTTTGCGCATTACGATCGGGACCGAGGATCAATGCAAACGCTTGATTGCCTTGACGCGTGATTTGATCTGATTCTGTGCCGCCTGCAATGTGGACGACGCTGGCAGTGACTGCAAAGACGGCGCAATGAGCACTCGCTCTAGTTCGGCCTGGTGCGGGGAGTCTTTGCCGCAGGCTTCGGCCGCACTGAGCGACCGAGCGCGGCTTCACGCCCTGCGGCAAGAATCTCGTCGGAAAACTCGCTGTTTCCTGCGATACGCGCCACCACAAGCGTTCCCATCATGGTCGCAAGCGTCGCCGCTGCCTGCTTACGCGCGACCTTGCGCGGGATGCCGGAAATCTGGTCGGCGATCAGATCGATCATCTGCTCGAGTTCTGCCGCAAACGCCTTGCGGGTTTTCGGGCTCTCGCGAACAATATCCGCGCCGAGCGAGGCGATCGCGCAGCCATGGCCGGGATTATCGCGATGGAGGGATGTCAGATAGGAATCCACGATCAGTGCCAGACGCTTCTCCGGCGGCGTCTCCTGAGCCAACTTGCGCCAGTGCTCCCTCGCGCGGCTTGACGCGTAGGTGAAGGCCTCGATCACCAACGCCTCCCGAGAATCGAAATGGGCGTAGAAACCGCCATGGGTCAGCCCCGCCTCCTTCATCAGGTCAGCGACGCCGATGCCGTGCGCGCCCTTCTCGCGGAGCCTCACCGACGCCTTCTTTACGATTCGGGCGTGAGTTTCTTGCTTGTGCTCTTTTGAATATCGCATGATCGTCCTATGGAATGTCTATAGTCATATAATAGCACGAGAACCGACAAAAAGTGCACCAATTTCTTGAATTTCGGGTCCACCTGCCGGCCCTCGATCTGCCTTGACAAACCGCGGGTTTGGCCGGGAAGTGGCGTCTTTCCTGCCCGCACGCATGAGACCTGCCATGAACATGTTGAACAACCATTGTGGCGTCGAACGAGACGCGCGCGGCGTTGTCCGGTTTACTATCTGCAATGCCGGCTCGCTCAACATCCTGGGGACGGCTGTCATCAACGACGTCCGCGAGGGGTTAGACACCCTGGCCAAGGATCCGACGATCCGCGTGCTGGTGGTTGCCGGCCAAAGTGAGAAAAGCATGATCGGCGGCGCCGACATCAAGGAAATGGCGACGCTGGATCAGAAAACGGCCGAGGCCTTTATCACCCGCCTGCGCGATCTCTGCGAGGCCGTGCGGGCGTTTCCGGCGCCAGTGATCGCGCGCATGCCCGGCTGGTGTCTTGGCGGCGGATTGGAGGTCGCTGCAGCCTGCGACTTCCGCATTGCAGCGCACGATGCAAAGTTCGGCATGCCGGAGGTTCGGGTCGGCATCCCCTCGGTGATCCACGCGGCGCTCCTGCCCCGCCTGATCGGCTGGGGCCGCGCCCGCTGGCTGGTCTTGACTGCGGAAAATATCGACGCGTCAACCGCACTCGCATGGGGCCTCGTCGATGTGGTCGCGCCGCAAGGCGGGCTCGATGCCGCTGTCGAACGCACGGTCAAGCTATTGCTGGAGTGCGGGCCGGAGGCGCTGCGCTCGCAAAAGGCGCTGCTCAGGCAATGGGAAGAATTGCCGCTAAGGGAATCGATCGACCTGAGCATCGGCGTCTTCGGCAGGTCGTTTCTGACCGACGAGCCGACGCGTCTGATGCAGGGTTTTGTCAACCGCAAGCGGTAGGTACCTCGGCCGATTCAGGAGGCTCAATTCGCCTCATGGGATCACGACATTTTGTCATGGGACGCATGTGTTGCAATATTCGCGACGCATCATATGATAGGTATCATATATCCTATCCGAAATCCTGTGGAGCGTTGCCATGGCCGCCACTTCCGATCCCGTTGTCATCGTTTCCGCCGCCCGCACTCCGCTCGGCCGCTTCATGGGCGAGCTGTCTCCGCTGGCAGCCCACAAGCTAGGTTCGCATGTGATCGGCGCGGCGCTCGAGCGCGCAAAACTCAAGCCGGAGAAGGTTGACGAGGTGTTCATGGGCAACGTGCTGCCGGCCGGACAGGGCCAGGCGCCGGCCCGTCAGGCGGCACGCGGCGCCGGCCTGCCCGACGCCACTGGCGCCACCACGATTAACAAGGTGTGCGGATCCGGCATGAAGGCGACCATGCTGGCACACGACATCATCCACGCGGGTTCCGCAGACATCGTCGTGTCCGGCGGCATGGAGAGCATGTCGAACGCGCCCTATCTGCTCGCAAAGGCACGATCCGGTTACCGAGCAGGCCACGACCGTATCATCGATCACATGATGATGGATGGGCTCGAGGACGCCTACGAGAGCGGCCGCTCGATGGGCGATTTCGGCGAGGCGACCGCGGAAGCCTATCAATTCACGCGCAAGGACCAGGACAGTTACGCGATGGAGACGCTGACACGCGCGCGGAAAGCCGTCGAAAGCGGAGCCTTCAGGGCCGAGATCGCACCTATCACGCTTGTCGAAAAGGCCGGTCCACGCGTCATCGCAAATGATGAGCACCCGCTGAAGGTCGATCCCGCCAAGATCCCAGGGCTCAAGCCGGCATTCCGGTCCAACGGTACGATCACGCCTGCGGCGTCCTCGGCGAATGCCGACGGCGCCGCGGCGCTTGTGCTCGCCAAGCGCTCGCTCGCGATCCGTGAGGGTCTGCCGATTTTCGCGGAGATCAAGGGTCATGCGACCCACAGCCAGGAACCGCAATGGTTCACCACCGCACCGATCCCTGCGATCCGCAAGCTGCTCGACAAGGTCGGCTGGAGCGTCGCAGACGTCGATCTCTTTGAAATCAACGAAGCCTTCGCAGTCGTGGCGATGGCCGCGCAGAAGGACCTTGGGATTCCCCGCGACAAGCTCAATATCAATGGCGGTGCCTGCGCGCTTGGGCATCCCATCGGCGCGACCGGCGCCCGGCTGATCGTGACGCTCTTACACGCAATGGAAGCAAACAACCTCAGGCGCGGCGTGGCCGCGCTCTGCATCGGCGGCGGCGAGGCAACCGCGATCGCGATCGAGCGTGTTGCAGCCTGACAGCGAATCGTAATTGGCAAATAGCGAGTGGCGGAGATTTCCTGTTCGCTACTCGCCTGCTATGGCCTGATGGTCATGTTCTTCGCCAGGCCGGGCGTGCGCAGTGGCTCGGCAAGGCGCGCAAACTCACACAGCAACGACCGTGTCTTGCGCGGGTCGATGATCTCCTCGACCCAGAATTTCTCTGCGGAACGAAGCGGCGATCGCAACTTGTTCAGGCGATCCTCGATCTCCTTCATCTTGGCCGCAGGATCGGGCGCCGCATCGATCTCGGCGCGATAGGCCGCTTCAATACCGCCCTCCAGCGGCAGAGAACCCCAATAGGCAGACGGCCAGGCATAGCGGATGGAAAAGCGATCCGCCGGCTGATGCACAACACCGGCAACACCAAAGGAATTGCGCACGATGACGGTGCACCAGGGCACCGTGGTCTGATTGACGGCGGCCATGGCGCGCACGCCATGGCGGATGGTTGCGGCCTTCTCGGCCTCAAGCCCGATCATGAAGCCCGGGCAGTCCATGAGATAGACGATCGGCAGATGGAAGATCTCGGCAAAGTCGACCCAGCGCACCACCTTCTGGCACGCCTCCGCCGTCCAGGAGCCGCCGTAATGGAACGGATCGCTCGCAAGCACGAGCACCGCGCGGCCCTGAAGCCGCGCCAGCCCGACGATCATCGGGCGGCCGAAATTGGCGTTCATCTCGAAAAACGAGCCCTTGTCGACGACGGCCTCGATGATCGGGCGCATCTTGTAGACCTGGCGGCGGCTGCGCGGCACCGCCTTCATCAGTATTTCCTCGCTTCGTTCGGGATCGTCATCGCAGGGCAGCGTGGGGGGCAGTTCGAAGACGGATGAAGGCAGATATGAGAGGAAACGCTTTGCCTTCTCAAATGCCTCCTCCTCGGTGTCGACGGCGTCGTCCACACCGCCGGCTCTGGTCTGGATGTCGGCGCCGCCGAGCTTCTGTTTGGAAAGATCCTGTCCGAGCCGCTTCACCACCGGCGGGCCGGCGACGAACATCGCGGAGTCCCTGGTCATGATCGAATAGTGGCTGGCTGCAAGCCGTGCCGCGCCAAGGCCAGCGACCGATCCCAATCCCAGAGCGACGACGGGCACATGCGCGAGATTTTCCGTCGTGTAACGGTACCAGCGCGTGCCGCCAATACCGCCGGGAAGATTGGCCGCACCCTTGGTCTCGATCGTCTTGACCGAACCTCCGCCGCCGGAACCTTCGATGATGCGGATGATCGGCAGGCGAAAGTCGTGCGCCATCTCTTCCGCCATCAGCGGCTTGGCCGAGATCGACGCATCTGCCGAGCCGCCGCGCACGGTAAAATCGTCGCCGACCACGACCACGGTCCGGCCGTTGACCCTGGCGCGACCGAACACGCAGTTGGCCGGCGTCAGATGCTTGAGCTCGCCGTGTTCGTCGTATTCGCCGATTCCGGAGATCGCGCCGACTTCGTGGAAGCTGTTGGCATCGACCAGTTTGTCGATGCGTTCGCGGACGGTGAGCCGGCCCTGGTCGCGCTGCCGCTTGACCTTCTCAACGCCGCCCATCTCGCGCGCGAAGGCTTCGCGCCGAGCGAGGTCGTCGAGTTCGGGCTTCCAGATCATTCGTCTCCTCCGTCTTGATGATCTTGTTATTGTTGGTCCGTACCGGAAGCGACTTGCGCTCCAGACGGTTGTTGAAGAGATCGCCTTCGGCGCCTTCGAACAACTCCCCGACGGCACGCCCGAGTTCGATCATCGGCGGCGCCACCTCCCTGTGCAACCGCCTCTCGTCGTACATCGCAGCGAGCAGCCCGATCGTCACCACGACAAAGGTCTGGTACTGCGGCGACCAGAGCGGCACCGCGAGCCCATTGATATGTGGGCTCCAGAGACCGCAGGCGACCACATAACCGTGCTCTCTCAGGAAGCGGCGATTGTTCTCGATGCGAGGCTGCAGCACCTTCGCGACATCCGGGATTTCCCGCTCCATTTCGGCAAGCAGAGCATCGCCAATCTCCGGCGCGAGCGCCGCGGTATAAGCATGGCCGGCGGCCGTGGTCGCCATTGCGATGCGGCTGCCGGTCACGTCGTGCAGGCCGAGCGCATTCGCGGCGCGCGCATATTCGAGGTAAACGAGATGGAAGCGGTCGGGGATAACGAAACCGACCGTCCCCGGCAAGTGCTCGGCGACGTCTTGCAGTCGCAGCTTGATCAGATTGCGAAGCTGCAGCCCCTTCATCATTGAGGTGCTCATGGCGACTGCGCTTGGACCAATGCGGTATTTCTGGTCGCGCGGCAGATACACCAGTTGGCCCATCCGCGTCAGCGTGTGGGTCAGTCGCGACACCGTCGATCGCGGCAATCCACAGCGATTGGAAATCTCGAGATTGCCGAGTCGTGCTTCGTGGCCCTCGAAGCATCGCAGCACGTCGAATGCGCGCGACACCACCTGAATGACGTCGCCCTCGCCTGCATCGCCGGCAAGCATGCCGTGCCTGCTCAGCCGCTCCGAGCGTCTTCCCATGGGCTCTCCGTATTTCCGGTAGATGGAATAAAATTCCACTTGCAGAACAAGCTACCTCAGGCAATCTGCCGCCACAACAAGAAGCCAATTGGTATGCCAGATATCAGCGTTGTGACCGAAGTTGCCGGCCGCGTGTGTGCACTTCCCCTTCAGACCGGCGCAAGTGTCGGCGACGGCGACGACATCGCCTTTGTCGAGGCCATGAAGATGGAAATTCCCGTTGCATCTCCGGCAGCCGGCATCCTGAAGTCGTTGCTCGTTGCCCTCGACGACATGGTTGCCGAAGGCCAGGTTGTGGCGATCATCGAAACGTGAACGCCCGGCGTCAACCGCTCCGGCACAAACTCCCTCGGCCTCACAAAACATGCTTCCGCCGGTTTCGGCCTCCTCAGCCAAGACGTAACATTGCGCCAAAGCGCCCGATCACACGGCAGGACACACTACACATGAACTCCATGCGACAGACGCCGGTTTCGCACGCCGGCAACTGGAGCGCCGCAATGCCGCCGCTGCAGCGCTTCCTGACCGCCTGCCATGCCGATTTCACCTCTGATCATGGCGGCGAGGTTGCGCAGTACATTCCCGAACTGTCCAAGGCCAACCCTGAGCATTTCGGCATCAGCCTCGCCACCCTCGACGGCCACGTTTATGAAGTCGGCGATACGGGGGTGCCCTTCACCATCCAGTCGATCTCGAAGCCGTTTGTATTCGCGTTGGCGCTGGATACGCTCGGGGCGGACCGGGTGGAAAGCGAGATCGGTGTCGAACCGTCGGGCGACCCCTTCAACTCGATCCGGCTGGATGCGAAGAACCATCCGTTCAATCCGATGGTCAATGCCGGCGCGATCACCTGTTCCGGCTTGATCCGCCAGGTCAAGGGCGACGGCGCCTTCGAATATATTCGCCAGGCGCTCGGCCGCTTTGCAGGCCGCGAACTCGACATGGACGAAGCGGTCTTCGCGTCGGAGAGCACAACCGGCGACCGCAACCGCGCGATCGGTTATCTCCTGCGCAATTCCGGCGTGATCAAGGACGACGTGCGCGCGGTGCTGGAGGTCTATTTTCAGCAATGCGCGGTGCTTGTCACCGCACGCGACATCGCGATCATGGCGGCGACGCTTGCCAATCGTGGCACCAATCCGGTGACGGGCGAGCAGGTGGTGACGCCTTACGCGATCTCGCGCACGCTGTCAGTCATGACTTCCTCCGGCATGTACGACTACGCCGGCGAGTGGATCTATCGCGTCGGCATTCCCGCCAAGAGCGGCGTCGGCGGCGGCATTCTGGCAGCGCTGCCGGCGCGGCTCGGCATGGGCAGCTATTCGCCGCGGCTCGACAGCCACGGCAACAGCGTGCGTGGCATCAAGGTGTGCGAAGCACTGTCTTCGCATTACGATTTGCACATGCTCAATCGCAGTGACGACGCGCGCACCTCGGTGATCGCCGACTACCACATCGACAAGAGCTCGTCGCGACGCAGCCGGCGTCCGCAGGAGCGCAAGATCCTCGCCGCCCATCACAACGACGTCCGCGTGCTGGAATTGGTCGGCACGCTGTCGTTTTCCAACGTCGACTACGTCTCGCGGCAGCTCCAAGGCAAGCCGCGCCCGCAATTCATCATTTTCGACCTGCGCCGCGTCACCGCGATGACGCCGGCGGGCGGCCGGCTGCTCGCGGAGGGCTTTCGGGAGCTCGCCGCCTCTAACGTGACCGCAATCCTTTCCGGCATCGACCGCGCCTCGGCGCAATGGCGACGGATCCGCGAGATGACGGCCGGCCTGTCCAACATCCGCAACTATCCCTTGCTCGACCAGGCCATCGAATGGGCCGAGGACCAGATCATCTATCGCCACGGCGGTAACATTTACGCCAACGAGACCACCGAGCTTTCCGAGCAGGCCCTGCTCGCGGGGCTTGCCGCCAGCGAGCTCGACCTGTTGGCTTCGCTCGGCACGATCAATACCTATGCGGCGGGCGAAAAGATCGTCAGCGCCGGTGAGCCGGCCTCGTCCCTGTACTTTCTCAAACGGGGCGTCGTGCACGTCATGCTGCCGGGCGGCGGCCGGCTTGCGACGATCACGGCGGGCATGGCGTTCGGGGAAATGGCACTGCTGGAGAGCCATCGCTCCGCGGACGTCTTTGCCGACGCCTCGGTCACCGCGCTCGAAGTGCCGCTTGCCGCCTTCGAGCGTTTCCGAAAAGAGCATCCGGCGACCTCTGAGCAGATCATGCGCAACCTCGCCCGGCTTCTCGCCGACCGGCTGATATCGGCCAATACCAAGATGAATCTGCTCACTGCGACTTGAGAGCTCAATTCAGTTTCGATGTTGGCGAAGGCGAGCGGACAGTCCAAAGCCGGAGCAGCCGGCGCGCGTCGGCGGCGCTCAAATCGGCAAATTGCCGCTTCAGCTTGGCAAGCTCGTCGGGAGCCGTTGCTCCCGTCGCAAACCGGCAATCGAGAACGGAGATCACGGTCTGCCAGCCGAGGTCTGCCACCTTGCACGGAACGAGAATGCCGTCACTGCGCAGGCTCTGCATCAGTGAGCGGACAACCTCGACATTGGATTGCGATAGCTCGGCAAGTGCGGTGACCGTCTCCTCATATCTGCGTTGCCGGGCAAAATCGCCAAGCACCGCCTCGTTCAACCGGTCCTCGACCTTGAGCCTGCCGATCAGGAGCATTGCGCTCTCGAAATCGTGCATCTTCGACATCTGACGGTCGACGCTCTTCGAAGCGGCGCTAATCGCCTTGCGGATGCCCTCGAACAGATCGGCCGGCGCGCGCGACAAAAGCCGCGTACGGACCGCTTCCGTGGCGCTGCGCAGCAGTTGGTTGCGAAGCTCTGCGGGCAGATCGACGCGGATTCCCGTCTCTACCGCGAGCTCCGGGTCGGTCTCGGCTTGCGACACCACGATCGCAAACCCGGCCGGCGACACCCTTGCACCCGGATTCCTCATCAGACGACGGCTGACGCTCCTGTAACGGCGGGCCAAAAGCGCATCGGTGACGACTTCCTTGAGCCACCAGCGGCCGGATATGGCCAAAAGATGTTGCTCGCTCTTGTTCCGGGCGATCTCGACCAGATCCTCGGGGCTGAGGCGCGCCGACTCGATCAGGACAGGCTCAGCAACCGAAATATCGTCGTTCCGCGCCAGGCGGCGAACCACCGACGTCGGCGCCTGGCCCATGGGAGCAAGCTGCTTGCTCAGTTCGGCGAGCGCGATCCTGGCGCCGATCTCGGCAAGCGAGCGAAGTTCGATCGTGTTGATCAGACGGTCGAGAACGTCGCCGAACAGCGCGACCTGTTCCTCGCTGAGGCTCCCGGCGCTCGCCGACAACAGGCCCGCGACGCTCTTCAGCGTCTCGAAGCATTTGTCCGGGGAACCTGCGGCTACCGCCGCCTCGACCTCGTCGGCAATCGACCGATACGTATCCGACATTGCTCATCCTGAGCGGTGTTGCCTGCTGTTCTGGCCAGGCGAACCTAAACCACACCATCTAAAGGTTTCGTAAAAGTTTAACCTTTCGCTTTCGGCGACCCCCGCTCCGGCAATTGACGGCGGGGGTCCTAGACCACCTCCGTGACCGGCTGCATGTCGATGTCGAAAGTCTCCAGGAATTTCGAGGTCATGATGTAGAAGCCGACCGCAAGCTGCAGCTCGACGAGGGCCGCGGACGAGAGTTTCGACCGGATCGCAGCGAAGGTCGCATCCGTCGGGCGGCGAAGCCGCACGATCTCGTCCGCAAACGCCAGCGCCGCGCGCTGCACGTCATTGAAGCAGCCTGCCGCCTGCCAGTTCTCGAGAGCAGCGTTCTGCTCGTCGGTGACGCCGACATTCTTGCCGATACGCTTGTGCGCCACGATCTCATAGGGCGCCTCGCACAAGATGCCGGTACGTGTGATCGCAAGCTCCCGGACCACGGGATCGAGCTCGCCCTTGCTGCGGATCGCGCCGCCGAGCCGGCAATATTGCTCGAGATGGCTTGGCGAGTGCGCCATCATGCGAAAGATGTTGGCGTTGCGGTTTTTCGCCAGCAGTTCGCGCGTGCGATCGTTGTACTTGCTGGGGTCGCTATAATCGATGCGGGCCATGTTTCTCCTCATGTTCGCGCTGACTTACGATGATCGCGGCGATGATTTCGCCTAAACACTATCCGCCCGCCGACATTCTTGAGTCAAATTGCCGCCGCATTACTGATCGACGCTGGCACAGTCGATATTCGCCGCATGGGGACTTCAAGCAAGGCGGATACTCGTCGCGGGGTGTTCCGAGTGAAAAATTCTGACCGCGTTGCGCGTAGCTCGCGCCACGATGAGTCGCGCCCAGGTCTAGGGAGAGAACCGGCATGAAGGAAGCCACCAAGAGGGCGAGCTCGGAAGCATTCGCGCACATGCTGGCGGTGACGGCAATGCTCGTCATCGCCAGCGTCCTTTTCTACTGGCGCTAAGGTCGTCATTGCGAGCCGACGGGTGCGCGCGAAGCGCGGCCCGAAGACGGGCTCCCCAAGGCCATTTAAGGCCTCGCAGCAGGCTCCGGGTTCGCTCCTCGCAACGGCGACTTCCCTCATTTCACCTTCTCGAAATACGGCACGATGCGCCCGGCAAACGGAACAAAGCGCGCGGTGACGGGATCCCCGATCGCAAGATCGCGGTCGCCGTGGGCCATCATGCGAAAACCCTCTTTCGCGTCGACCAGAACGATTGTGTAGGGCACGTGCGCACGCGCCTCAGGCGTCGCAGCGCGACAGACCAGCGAGGTCGCGTAGACCATGCCCTCGCCGCTTGCACAACTCTCGGTCAGCATGACTGAACCACACGCCGCGCAAAAGTCGCGACGGAAATACTGCACGCGGCCACACGATCCGCAGTGCTGGTAGAGGATGGCCTCGTGGCCGTTGGTCCAATCGGCCGGCTTCTCGCTCATCGCACCCGCTCCAGGAACATGCTGACGTGCGAAGACAAGACGCCGCCATCGCCATGCAACAACGCAAGCGACGCGTCGCGGACCTGGCGTCGTCCCGCGCGTCCCGTCATCTGCAGATGCGTCTCGACGAGGTGCGCCATCGCGCCGCCGACGCCGCAGTGGCCGTAGCTCAGGAGCCCGCCGTGGGTGTTGAGCGGCATCTCTCCGTCGCGGCCGAAATAACCGGCACGAACGCGAGCAGCAGCCTCCCCGCGTCCAGCGAGACCCAGGTCTTCCAGCAGCATCGCAAGCGTGATCGTAAAGCTGTCGTAGATTGCAACATAGCGTACATCGGAAATGGCGATGCCGGCTGCCGCTTTTGCTCTTGCGATCGAAATTTCGGCGCCGAGATCGCTCAATGCAGGTGCGGCCGTGACATGCTGATGGGTATGCGCCTGCGCACAACCGCGGACACGCACGCGAATGGTCGCGGTTGGCTGACGGCTGACCACAAAGGCCGCGCCACCGTCCGAGACGGGACAGCAGTCCAGGAGTTTTAGCGGCAGCGCCACCGGTTTTGAGGCCATCACGTCGGCGACCGTGATCGGTTCCTGGAATTGTGCACCGGGGTGGTCGAGCGCGTGCGTGCGCATCAGCACCGCGAATTCCGCAAGGTCCTCCTGCGTGAGGCCATATTCATGCATGTAGCGCGAGGCGACGAGACCGTAATAGGCGGGGATGGTAGGCCCGAGCGGAACTTCGTAGTCGGGATGGCCGACCTGCGCGAGCGCAGCGATCGAGGCATCGCGGCTCTGCCCGGTCAACCTGTTCTCGCCGCTGACGACGAGCACATGCCTGACCACACCCGCATCGACCAGATGATGCGCGAGCATGGCCATCGCGAGCCCCGTCGCGCCGCCGACCTGCACCGCATGCGCGTAGGAAGGACGAATGCCGAAATGCTCGGCGAAGACGGTGGCGAGCATGATGTGCGGCGAAACCGTGCTGTAGCCGCACAGGACGCCATCGATGTCGGTGCGCTTCAGTCCGGCGTCTGAAATCGCGAGCGTGGCCGCCTGGCTCATCAGGCTGAACGACGAAGAGCCCTCATGCTTGCCGTAGGATGTCAGCCCGACGCCGGTGATGTAGCTCATTTTCTTACCTCCCCCATGAAAAAGGGAGGTCGGCTCACGCAGTGAGCCGGGAGGGGATCAAACTGGCAGTTGTGCAATGGCCCCCTCCCCAGCCCTCCCCCTTTCAGAGGGAGGGAGACGAAGCAGCGTGCGTCTCTGACTATCTCCAACCGCATCATCAACGTGACTTCGATATTTCAATACGACTTCGGCAGGCCCAGGACCTTCTCGGCGATAAAGCTCATGATCAGCTCCCGGCTGACCGGAGCAATGCGGGGAATCAGCGACTCCCGCAAATAGCGCTCAACGTGAAACTCCTTCGCATAGCCGAAGCCGCCATGGGTCATCACCGCCTGCTCGCAGGCATGGAAACCTGCTTCCGCCGCCAGATACTTCGCGGCATTGGCGGCAGGCCCACACGGAAAGCCCCCGTCATACTGCCAGCCGGCGGACAGCGTCATCAGCCAGGCAGCTTCCAGTTCCATCCAGTTCTTCGCGAGCGGATGCTGGATCGCCTGGTTCTGGCCGATCGGCCGGTTGAAGACGATGCGGGTTTTTGCATAAGCGGCGGCGCGGGACATGGCGAGATATCCGAGCCCGACCGCCTCGGCCGCGATCAGGATGCGCTCGGGATTCATGCCGTGAAGGATGTATTCGAAGCCGCGGCCCTCGTCACCGAGCCGATCCTCGAATGGAATCTCAAAGTTCTCGAAAAACAGCTCGTTGGAATCGATGGGCTTGCGCCCCATTTTCTCGATCTCATGCACGGTGATGCGGCTGCGATCGAAATCGGTATAAAACAGGCTCAAGCCATGGGTCGGGTTCTTGACTTCTTCCAGCGGCGTGGTGCGCGCAAGAAGCAGGATCTTTTCCGCAACCTGGGCAGTGGAAATCCAGACCTTCTGGCCGTTGACGACATATCTGTCGTTCTTTTTCACTGCGCGCGTCTTTAGCTGCGTGGTGTTGAGGCCGGTGTTGGGCTCGGTGACGGCAAAGCAGGATTTTTCCCTGCCCGAGACGATGCCGGGCAGCATGCGCTGGCATTGCTCCTTCGTGCCGAATACGACGACCGGGTTGAGCCCGAACACGTTCATGTGGATCGCCGATGCGCCGGACATCCCGGCGCCGGATTCCGAGATCGTCCGCATCATGATCGCGGCTTCGAGGATGCCGAGGCCCGAGCCGCCAAACTCCTCGGGGATGCAGATACCGAGCCAGCCGGCATCCGCCAGCGCCTTGTGAAAGTCGGCAGGGAAGCCGCCTTCCTTGTCCTTCTTCAACCAGTAAGCGTCGTCGAAGCGCGCGCAGATCCTTGCGACGGCATCTCGGATCGATTCCTGGTTTGCAGTCAGGGCGAAATCCATGGCTCTATCCCTGTGTGGCGGGCGACAGTTTGGTGACGCCGTCGCGCACGAGCGCCGCGATCTCCTCACCAGAGAATCCGGCTTCGCTCAGGATCTCCGCGCCGTGCTCGTTGAGCCGCGGTGCGAGTCGTACCGACTCGGCCGGCGTGTCCGACCACGCCGCCGACACTTTCATGCTGCGGATCGGCCCTTCGGTCGGATGCTCGACCACGGGAAAATAGCCGATCGCGACCAGATGCTCATCCTGCAACATGGTTTCGAGATCATGCATGGGCATCACGGGGACATCGGCCTTGGTCAGGAGCTCGATCCATTCGTCCGTCGTGCGCGTCTCGAAAATGCGGGCAAGCTCGCCATAGACGATGTCGATATTGGCGGCGCGTGCGGCAAAGGTTGCGAATTTCGCATCCCGGCGCAGGTCGTCACGGCCGGTCGCCTTGAAAAAACTTTCCCACTGCTTGTCGTTGTAGACGATGACGCTGAGATAGCCGTCTTTGGTCTTGTAGGGCCTGCGGTCGCGCGACAGGTGGCGCGCGTAACCACCCTTGTCGAGGGGCGGCTCGTAAGTGAGGCCGCCCATATGATCGCCCATGACAAATCCCGCCATGGTTTCGAACATCGGAATGTCGACGCGTTGGCCGCGGCCTGTGCGGTCGCGATTCACGAGACTTGCGCAGATTGCACCGACCGCGGTAAGCCCCACGATGCGATCGACCAGCGCGTTCGGAACGTAACGGGGAATGCCATCAGAGGTCTGCGCCATCAGCGCCGGCAGGCCGGTAGCGCCCTGGATCAGGTCGTCGTAGGCGGGCTTCGTAGCATAGGGGCCATCCTGGCCGAAGCCGAACACGCCGGCATAGACCAAGCGCGGGTTGATCTCCGATACGACGTCATAGCCGAGATTGAGCCGCGCCATCGCCTGAGGCCGCACGTTGTAAACCAGTACGTCCGCGGTTTTGATCAGCCGCAGCACGGCTTCCCGCCCCGCCGGCTTCTTCAGGTCGAGGCAGATCGAGCGCTTGTTGCGATTGGTGTTCAGAAACACCGGTCCCATACCGGGATGCCTGAAAGGGCCGATCAGACGGGTAACGTCGCCCTCGAGCGACTCCACCTTGATGACGTCGGCACCGTAATCGCCGAGCATTTGGGTCGCATAGGGCCCCATCAGCACGGTCGTCATGTCGATGACCTTGATGCCTTGCAACGGGCCCATGATGACGTTCGCTCCCTGATGTTGTGTACTGCCAAGTAACGGCACGGTGTTGGCCAGATCAAGGGCGGCCGGCGTATGGGGGTATGCGGTTTGGCACAGCACGCCGCGTCGTATCCGGAACGCGCGCCCTCGTTCCCGCGGCGCTTCGCGCTCGAGTTTTGGATCGATTTCGTCCCTCAAAAATCAGAGGGCTCGGGGAAAACCGGGCGCTGGCTGCACCCGCAGCCTGGCGTGCAGAAGTTTAAAGCACACCAGCGTGGTCACCACCGGTTCAACCGGAACTCCCGGCCTTCCCTGCGCAAGGCGCCATCCGGAACTTGCAACTGATCTGCCCGTTTTTAGGCAAATCAGGTTGCGCGCCTAATGCGCCATCAACACCGGCAAATCGGCGTGCTCCAGGATATGGCTGGTCGCACCGCCGAAAATCAATTGCCGTAGCCTGTGTCTTGTGAAGGCTCCCTTGACCAAGAGATCGCAGCCGTCAGCCTCGGCCGCGGCAAGGACCGCCTCGCCGGTGCTGCGTCCCTCCAACTCGACGCGGACGGGCTCGGCGGAGATGCCATTGAACCGCAATTGCCTGCGCACCAGGTCAGCTGACGGACCCGGCACGTCCTGTCCACCGACGACAGTCAACACCGTCACCCGTTTGGCGAGGCGCAGTAACGGCATCGCAAAAGCGTTGGCCCGGGCCTGCTCGGTGCTGCCATTCCAGTGGATCATGATGTTGGTCGCGATCTGTTTGGGAGCGACCGGTGGCGACAGCAGAACGGGCCGGCCGCTTTCGAACAGCCCCGACTCGATCGCTCGGTGATAGGGCGCGGTCGTTTCAGCGTCCGGCCTGCCCATGACGATCACGTCGAACGCGCGGCCATGGCTGCCGACAAGATCTTCGCCCGGTGGCACCTCGGCGAACCACCCGAACGAAGGGCGGTCGGGGGCCGTTCTCGAAGCCGCAAGACCGTGCTCGTGCATGAAGGTCTCGAACAGCTTGCGCGCCTCCGCCGTTTCTTCTTCGCGACGTCCTCGGTAAGTTTCGATGGAAAAGCTGCTGGCGAGCTCAGCTACGACAAATTCGGGAACGCCAAACCACAGCGGAACACCCTCGATATAGGCGCCCGTGTGCTGCGCGAGCAGCACCGCCGTCTCGAGCGTGGATTTCATGGCCGGAATAGTTTGGGTTGGTACCAAAATCGCCTTCATCGTCGGCTCTCCCCGCTCGCCGCAAATGAACGATTGCCCGATGCAGCCAAAAACAGCCACTGACTTTGACAAGCTTAGACCTTCGAGACAGGACCGCCAAGATATTTGGCCCAAAGCCCCTTACCATCCCGTGCTGTCAGTGCTCGCCGGATACCGTCAAGCCATCTCGTCCAGCTCTCTGCTTTCCAGTTTTTTGCGCAACGCAATAGTGACACGGTGGACGGTCTGGATGTCCTTCACCACGAGCCCTTCCGAAAGGCTGTTGGCCCACGGGGCCTGTAGCCGCATCGCAGCATCGAATGTCTGCTTTCCCTTATCAGTCAGGACGACAAGCTGGGCCCGCCGGTGATGCGGGTTGGCCCCGAACCCGACGAGCCCTTCCCTGTGGAGGTCGTTGACGATCCGTTGCACGTTCTGGCGGTTGGCACCCAGATTGCGGGCGAGCCACGCGACTGGTTGCGGGCGGTCGGCAGTCACGATGGCGCCGAGAATTTGCCAGCGCGCGCTCGTCAGCCCGAGCCGTGCGACCAGGCGATCGCCAGAGGTCAAAAGCAGGCTGTTGAGCCTGAACAGGTCGAGCATGAGATCGGTCAGAGCATCGCCGGCGGGCGTCCGTCTGGTCCTGTTCATATGTCACCATTAACCTATATTGACATCATAATGTCAATTATGTATGTTTCATAATACCATGTTGACACCATATTACCAATGGAGCGCCCCATGCCGCTGTTACGCCCGCTGGATCCCGCCTTCCCGATTGAACGCCAGATCACGATCGACGCGAGCGCCGTCGTGTTGGTGAACGTATTCACGCTCGACAGAGCCGACGAAGAGACCTTTCTCAGGGTCTGGCAGGACGATGCGCGGTTCATGAAGCAGCAGCCGGGCTTCATTTCGACCCAGCTACACCGTGCGATCGGCGACAGCCCGGCCTATTTGAACTATGCGGTCTGGGAAACGAACGCCGACTTCCGCGCTGCGTTCACGCATCCGGAATTTCGGGCGAAGATCTCGGCCTATCCGTCCTCGGCCGTAGCCAGCCCGCATCTGTTTCAGAAGGTCGCGGTCCCCGGCATCTGCGTCGCCTAGCCCAACCACGAAGGCCGACGCCGCAGCCTTGTCTGTTTGCGACTTTCGGTAATGCCGTGCACGCGGTATGCTAGTGTGGCGGTTCACCAACAGGTTGCCAGTGTGCTTCTTCCGAAGTGCGCAAACGACGGTGCCTCAACATCAAGCTGTCCCCGTTTCCCAAAAACGCAAAACCGATTGCCAGGGAGTCCGTCATGTCCATGCAAGGACGCAAGCTTGTGCATTCCGACATCAAACCGGAAAATCCGCCGGAACGCGCGGCGCATTATCTGGATGTGCCCAACATGCCTTGGGAACCAACAAAGTTTCCGGGTATCAGGATCA
>Ga0306917_10000443_pt1 | contig 17217 bp, 16 predicted proteins | sample tim00Cox00000000_FD_203313 | JGI IMG/M metagenome (GOLD analysis project Ga0306917, IMG submission 203313) | Lab enrichment of tropical soil microbial communities from Luquillo Experimental Forest, Puerto Rico - timezero.00C.oxic.00.000.000 (v2)... | ecosystem: Environmental > Terrestrial >... | reverse complement strand
AAGGGAGCCGTCCTATGACGATTATCAGAATTGGTCTGGATATCGCCTCTTTCAGGTGCACGGCGTCGATGAGAACGAACAAACGGTGGTCCGCCGTCAGCTTCGGCGCAGCGAGATCGCGAAGTTCTTCAACAGACTGCCACCGACCCGGATTGGGCTGGAAGCGTGTGGTGCCTCGCATTATTGGGCTCGGCTGTTGCGCGGGCTTGGGCACGAGGTGGTTTTGCTGCCGCCGCAATACATCAAGCCTTATCTCAAGCGCGGCAAGAATGATGCGAACGATGCCGAGGCGATCTGCGAAGCGATGAGCCGACCAGGGATGCGCTTTGTGCCGATCAAAAGCGCCGAGCGCCAGGCAGAGTTAATGCCGCTGGGGGTGCGCGATCTGCTGATCAAGCAGCGCACCGCCGTGATCAATGCAATCCGCGGGTATGCCGCGGAGTTTGGTGTGATCGCGGCAAAGGGCCCGGTGAAAGTGGCCGAGCTGCTGCAACAGGCGCATGCGGAAGAGGCGAGCGTGCCAGCTGTGGCGCTGGACATGCTCAGGTTGCTCGCCGCTCAGCTCGATGCGCTCGATGTCAAACTCAAGCAAATCGAGACCCGGTTGGTGGCAGTCCACCGGGAAAACCCGCTGAGCCAATGTCTGGCGAGCCAACCCGGCATCGGGCCAATCGGCGCGGTGAGCTTTGCTCTCAAGGTGACCGATCCGAAGAGTTTCCGTTCCGGGCGGCACTTTGCTGCGTGGCTTGGCCTTACCCCGAAAGACAATTCCTCGGGCGGCAGACGCCGGCAGGGCCGCATCAGCCGGCAGGGCAATGAAACTCTGCGCAAGCTGCTCGTACTCGGTGCGACGGCGGTGATCCGCTTCGCCAGACCGGGCCATGCCTCGCCCTGGTTGCTCAATCTGCTAGCGCGCAAGCCGAGAAAACTTGCAGCAATCGCGCTGGCCAACAAGATGGCTCGGACGCTCTGGGCCATGATGGTGAGCGGTGAGGTTTATCGCCGGCCGCTTCCGGCCTAAGCTCGCTCACCTCATTCTGACCTGGCGCTTGCAAGGACAGCAGCAAGATGGCGATCGGTCGAACCGAGGATCGGAATACCCCGGGAAACCCTTTGGGGCATGTACCCCGCCGTGATGTTTGGGGCCCGATCCGCGTAACCCATCTGGGCCCGCGGTCAACACGGCCGCACATCAAGGCCGGACACATGACCGCAATCGACCAGACCCGTCCCCAGCTGCAACAAGTCCTTGCGAAGCGGGGGCCGTCCACACATGGGTTTCGGTGCGAGGTCGGGCAAGAGTGCGCTGCATCGGGCGTCGTACGTGCTTCGAGACGCGCCCCAGGTGCCCGGGTCGCTCCTCAGCATGAGGAATATCGTTGATGATATTGAAGAAAATGGCTCATCCTGAGGTGCCTCGCGAAGCGAGGCCTCGAAGGACGCACGACATTCTTCCAACCCACAGCATTCTTGCCCAGCCTCTGCGCTCAACCCACCCTACGGCCAGGCGACGAGCGGCGGCAGCGACATCAGGATCGCCTCGGGATTGCCGCCGGTCTTCAGCCCAAAGGCGGTGCCGCGGTCGTAGAGCAGGTTGAACTCGACATAGCGGCCGCGGCGGACGAGCTGATGGCGGCGCTGCTCTTCCGTCCACGGCAGCCGCATGCGCGCCCGCACGATCGCCGGAAAGACGCCGAGGAAGGCTTCACCGACGGCGCGGACAAAGGCGAAATCGCGGTCCCAACCGCCGCTGTCGAGGTAATCGAAAAAGATGCCGCCGGCGCCGCGCGGCTCGTTCCGGTGCTTCAGGAAAAAGTATTCGTCGCACCATTGCTTGAAGCGCCCATAGCATTCCTTGTCATAGGAGGCACAGGCGCTGGCGAATGCGGCGTGAAATTGTTCGGCCGCAGGCTCGTCGGGGTACATGGGGGTAAGATCGGAGCCGCCGCCAAACCAGGCTTTGCGGGTGACGATGTGTCGCGTGTTCATATGCGCGGCCGGGATGAGCGGCGAGCACATATGCGCGACCAGCGAGATGCCGCTCGCCCAGAACCGTGGATCCGCCGTGGCGCCGGGAATATCGTTGCGGAATTCGGGCGAGAACTCGCCCGACACGGTCGAGATGTTGACCCCGACCTTTTCGAACACGCGGCCCCGCATGACCGCGATCGTCCCGCCGCCGCCCCCGGGACGCTGCCAATCGGTACACTCGAACCGGCCGAGCGGCGCCTCCTCGGGACGGGCGGCGGCAAATTCGTCCTCGATCGCCTCGAACGCCGCGCAGATCCGGTCGCGCAATTCGGCAAACCAAGTCTCGGCAGCGGCGCAACGCGCAGGGTCGGGTGGAAAGGAGGGCGCGGTTTCAGTCATAGTTTCGGGAACAGCGCCGTTTGGCGCAACGCCTCGCCGAGCGCGATCGCACCGGCCAGCGCGACGTTGAGCGATCGCGCCGGCGGGCGCAATGGTATGACGACCCGCGCCGCGGCGGTCCGATGCACCGCCTCGGGAACTCCGGCGCTCTCCCGGCCAAGGAGGATCGTATCGTCTGCGGCGAACACGAAGTGATGGAGCGCTATGGTTCCTGCGGTCGTCATCAGGATCAGTCGAGATGCCCGGTCGCGATCGGCGAGGAATGCCGTCCACGAGGCATGCCGGAGAATTTGCAGGCCGGCCGCATAATCGAGCAGGGCACGTCTGAAACGCCGGTCATCGAGCAGGAATCCGCATGGCTCGATCAGGTCGACCTCGATGCCGAGGCACGCCGCCAGCCGCAGCAGCGCACCGGTATTCTGCGGAATGTCCGGTTCGAACAGAGCCAGCCGCAAACGATCTCCTAGCCATGATTCACAAGCACGGGCAAGCGCAGTATACTTCGGCTCCGGTATATTGGATTTGTTGCCGATTTATGCGGCAGTCTGTCGCATTTTTCGAACTTCTCAACAGTATAGCTTGCGGCAGGGGTCGCGCCCCGACCGGGGCCGCGAAATAAAGAGGGTTGAATGGCCGATTTGGCGCAGCACAACGTCACCGGTCCACATACCGGCGAGACGCGGCGGGACTTTCTGATTTTGACCGCGTCGGCGGTAGGTGTTGTCGGTGCCGCCGCAACAATTTGGCCGTTCATCGACAGTCTGAACCCGGCGCGCGACACGCTCGCTCTTTCCACCACGGAGGTCGATCTCGCACCCGTGCAGGTCGGCCAGCGCTTGACGGTCGCGTGGCGCGGCAAGCCGGTGTTCATCGCGCACCGAACGCCCGAGGAGATCAAGGCGGCGCAGGACGTGAACCTATCCGACCTGCGTGATCCGCAGCCGGATTCGGCCCGCGTGAAGAAGCCGGAGTGGCTGGTAATTGTCGGCGTGTGCACCCACCTTGGCTGCATCCCGATCGGGCAGAGTACCGGCGACGATCGCGGTCCCTACGGCGGCTGGTTTTGCCCGTGCCACGGCTCCGTCTACGACACCTCCGGGCGAATTCGTCAGGGGCCGGCACCGCTGAATTTGTGGATGCCCGGGGAAGTCGATCAGGCGGCGCAGGCCCTTTACAAATTCACCAGCGACACGACGATAACCATCGGTTAAGGAAGCGCCATGGCCGACACCCGTCCCGGCGCGACAAACGGGATCATCCGCTGGATCGACGACCGCCTGCCCTTCATGGCGTCGGTCCGGCACCATTACTACGAGTATCCGACACCGCGGAATTTGAGCTACTGGTGGAATTACGGCTCGCTGGCCGGGATCATGCTGGTGGTGATGATCGTCACCGGCGTGTTTCTCGCGATGCAATATACACCGAGTGCCGACCTCGCCTTCGATTCGGTAGAGCGCATCATGCGCGACGTCAACTTCGGTTGGCTCATGCGCTACGCCCATATGAACGGGGCGTCGATGTTTTTTGCCATCGTCTACATTCATCTATTTCGGGGGCTTTATTATGGCTCGTACAAGCGCCCGCGCGAATTATTGTGGATGCTCGGTCTCGTCGTTCTGATCCTGATGATCATGACCTCGTTTATGGGCTATGTGCTGCCTTGGGGCCAAATGAGCTACTGGGCCGCGACCGTCATTACCAACTTGTTCTCAGCCATTCCGCTGATCGGGCCGGGCATCGTCACATTCCTGTGGGGCGGCTTTACCGTCGGCGACCCTACCCTGCACCGTTTCTATGCGCTGCATTATCTGCTGCCTTTTGTCATTCTCGGGGTCGTGCTGCTGCATTTGATCGCGCTGCACCGCCACGGCTCCAATAACCCGTTGGGGATCGACAGCAAGGGGCCGCAGGATACTCTGCCGTTCCACCCCTATTTCACGATCAAAGATTTGTTTGGATTGGCCGTCTTTTTTCTGATCTATTCGTTCTTCGTCTTTTACGCGCCTAATGCGCTCGGCGAACCTGACAATTACATGCCGGCGAACCCGATGCAGACGCCGAACCATATCGTGCCGGAGTGGTATCTTCTGCCCTACTACGCGATTCTGCGCTCGATTACTTTCCCGATCTTGTTTATCTCGGCCAAGCTGGCCGGGGTAATCCTGGCGTTCTCGTCCATTTTGGTCTTGTTCTTCGTGCCGTGGCTCGACACCTCGCCGGTGCGCAGTGCGCGATTTCGGCCGATCTACAAATGGTTGTTCTGGCTGCTGGTGGTCGACGTCATCGCGCTCGGTTGGGTGGGCGCCAATCCGCCTCAAGGGATTGTCGTCACGGTCGGCCAGATCGCAACACTCTATTACTTCGTCCATATGCTGGTCCTGTTCCCGCTGATCGGCAAGCTCGAGCGTCCGCGGCCGCTGCCCGCCAACATCGGCACCGCGGTAGTGCAAACCGACGGCGGGGTCAGGCTCGGGCGCGCCGGGGCGCCTATGGCGAAACCTTGAGATGGTAAAGCACGCCTTTGCCGCGGTGGCGCTCGCGACGCTGGCGCAGGTGCCGCTCTCCGCCCGCGCCCAGGAGAACCCGCCGCTGCCGCGCCAGGAATGGTCGTTCAGCGGTATCTTCGGGACCTATGATCGGGCGGCGCAGCAGCGCGGCTTTCAGGTCTACAAGGAAATCTGCTCCGCCTGCCACCCGGTCAAACACCTCTACTTTCGCGATCTGACGGACATCGGGTACAGCGAGGACGAGGTGAAGGCGATCGCCTCGACCTACCAGGTCACCAACGAGCAGCCCAATGATCAGGGGCAGATGTTCCAACGGCCGGGCCGCCCGTCCGACCCGATCCCGGGCCCGTTTCCAAACGATCAGGCGGCGCGGGCGGCGAACAACGGCGCGCTGCCGCCGGATCTGTCGATGATCGTCAAGGCGCGTGACGGCGGCCCCGATTACGTCTTTGGCATCCTCACCGGCTACAAGGAACCCCCGCCCAGGTTCAATTTGCTCCCGGGAATGCAATACAACGAATATTTCTCGGGTCATCAGATCGCAATGCCGCCGCCGCTCAGCGACAATGCCGTGACCTTCGCCGACGGCGTCCCGGCGACGGTGCCGCAGATGGCGCATGACGTCGTGACGTTCCTGACTTGGGCCGCCGAGCCGAATCTCGAGGTGCGGCATCGCACCGGTTTCAAGGTGATGCTGTTCCTGATCGTGACCGTGGGAATATTCTACGCGGCCAAGCGCAAGATCTGGGCCGCCGTACATTAAAGCGCACGGATGACCGGCCGCGTCATCGGCATCATCGGGGGTAGCGGTCTCTACGAGATCGACGGGCTCACCAGTGTCGAGTGGCGGCGAGTCGAGAGCCCGTTCGGTTCGCCCTCGGACGAATTCTGCTTTGGCACGCTCGATGGTCAACCGGTCGTGTTCCTTCCGCGTCACGGCCGCGGCCACGTGCTGCCGCCGTCGGACATCAATTTCCGCGCCAATATCGACGCGCTGAAGCGGTGCGGCGTGACCGACATCGTCTCGTTGTCCGCGGTCGGCAGCCTGCGTGAGGACCTCGTTCCGGGCGATTTCGTCGTCGTCGACCAGTTCGTCGACCGGACTTTTGCCCGCGCGAAGAGCTTTTTCGGCAAGGGCTTGGTCGCGCACGTCTCGATGGCGCATCCGGTCTGCGGCCGCATCTGCGACTCGCTAATCGCAGCCGCGCCCGCTTCCGGCATGGCGTTGAAACGAGGCGGCACTTATATCGTCATCGAGGGACCGCAATTTTCGAGCCTCGCCGAAAGCGAGCTCTATCGGTCCTGGAAGTGCGACGTGATCGGGATGACGAACATGCCCGAGGCGAAGCTCGCCCGCGAGGCCGAGATCTGCTACGCGACGGTGGCAATGGTCACCGACTACGATTGCTGGCATCCAGGGCACGACGCTGTCACTGTCGAGATGATCGTCGGGGTGCTGCACGCCAACGCCGAGAGGGCAAAGGCACTCGTAAAGCGTGTGGTTCCGCTCCTCGCCGCGGATCACAGGCCGTGCCGGCAGGGCTGCCAGCACGCCCTCGACGGCGCGCTCATCACAGCGCCGGAGCGGCGCGATCCGCAGATGGTCGCCCGTCTCGATGCAGTCGCCGGGCGCGTCTTACGGCGCGCCGAGTCCGGAGGGGCAGAGTGAACGTCAACGGCCGTCCGATGCGGACGATCTGGCTCGCCGAGGGCGGGCGTACGGTCGAGATCATCGATCAGACGCGGCTGCCGCATGAGCTGGTCATTGTCGGGCTCGAGACGGTGGAGGACGCGGCTCGCGCGATCCGCACGATGCAGGTGCGCGGGGCGCCGCTGATCGGCGCCGCTGCGGCTTACGGCGTCGCGCTCGCTGCGGCCGAGGACCCCTCCGACGCGGCGCTCGAGGCGGCGATCGCGCAGCTCGCCGCGACCCGTCCGACCGCGGTCAACCTGCGCTGGGCGCTGGCGGAGATGAGGGAGGCGCTGCGTGGGGCGACGGAGCGGCGGCGGCATGGCGCGGCTCTAGCGCGCGCCGGCGAGATCGCCGATGCCGATGTCTCGATCAACCGCGCGATCGGCGAACGGGGCGCCGGGCTCATCGCCGAGTCCTGGCGAAAGCGGGGCAGGCACGCGCCCATCGAAATATTGACGCATTGCAATGCCGGGTGGCTCGCGACCGTCGACTGGGGCACAGCACTCGCGCCGGTCTATCGCGCGCATAATGACGGCATTCCGATCCATGTCTGGGTCGACGAGACGCGGCCACGCAACCAAGGCGCCGGGCTCACCGCCTGGGAGCTCGGCCAGCACGGGGTCCCGCACACGGTCATCGTCGACAATGCCGGCGGGCATCTGATGCGTCAGGGCCTTGTCGATCTTTGCATTGTCGGCACCGACCGCACGACCGCCGGCGGCGACGTCGCCAACAAGATCGGGACATATCTCAAGGCGCTGGCGGCGCACGACAACGGCATCCCGTTCTACGTGGCGCTGCCATCGCCGAGCATCGACTGGGACATCGAGAGCGGGGCTCAGGTCCCGATCGAACGCCGCGACGAGCGCGAGGTCACCCATATCGAGGGCTGGAGCGAGGACGGCGAGCGCGTGGCCGTCCGCCTCACCCCCGCGGATTCGCCGGCCGCCAATTACGCCTTCGACGTGACCCCGGCCCGTCTTGTTACCGCGCTGGTCACCGAGCGTGGCACCTGCCCCGCCTCGCGCGAAGGCCTGCTCGCGCTGTTCCCCGAGCGTCGTCACCAGCCATTCCCTTCTTCCCCCGCATGGGCGACGGCATAGCCGGTATCGACCACATCATAGTCGGCGTTCGCGATCTCGAGCATGCGCGGATGGCCTGGACCCGCCTCGGCTTCACGCTGTCGCCGCGGGGGCGCCACATCGGCCAAGGGACGGCGAATTATTGCATCATGTTTGCCTCCGATTACGTCGAGCTTCTCGGCATTGTCGACCCGAATGATTTCGTCCAGCGCCTCGATACGCTCCTGGCACGGCGCGAGGGCGTGATGGCGGCGGCGTTCGCCCCCGACTTGCCGCCCGAGGAGTTGCGCGCGGCGTTATCGCGGCGGCAGCTCCATCCCTCCGTGCCGCGTGCGCTCGGCCGCCAGCTCGAATTGCCGGAAGGCACCGTAGTGCCGCGTTTCAGCCTGATCTCGCTGCCGAGCGAGGAGACGCCGGCGCTCGACAGTTTCATCTGCGCTCATTTGACACCGGAGCTGATGCGGCGCCCCGAATGGCTCGATCACCCCAACGGCGCTGTCGGACTCAAGAGCATTCATGTGCTCGTCGAAAATACGGCAATGCTGCTGGAGGCTTACGACCGGCTCTTTGGCATACCGCAGGTGACGACGACCGATGCGGTCGTATGCGTGCAAATCGGGCAGCACCGCATTCTGTTCAGCACGCCTGACGATTTCCTGACCATGCACCCGACGCTTCGTCTGGATCCCGATTTTCCGTTGCCCGGGATCATTTCGGCAGAACTCGGCGTCGCGCGCCTCGAGCAGACGGCGGATTACCTGACGCAATGGCAGATCGCCTGGGACGAGATGCCCGACGGCAGCCTCGTCGTGCCGGCAGGCGAGGCCAACGGCGCAATCCTGTTCTTCTCTGAGGCGTAACCACTCTCAGAGGTTGAAGCGGAAGTACATGATGTCGCCGTCCTGCACGACGTAATCGGCGCCTTCGACGCGCATGCGGCCGGCGTCTTTGGCGCCTTGTTCCCCGACACAGGCAACAAAATCGGCATACGCGATGGTCTCGGCGCGGATGAAGCCTTTCTCGAAATCGGTATGGATGCGGCCGGCGGCCTGTGGAGCTTTGGTTCCCTGCTCGACGGTCCAGGCGTGAGCCTCCTTGGGGCCGATCGTAAAAAAGGTGATGAGGTCGAGGAGCCTGTAGCCGGCGCGGATGACGCGGGCGAGACCCGGCTCATCGAGCCCGAGCGCCGCGAGAAACTCACGCTTTTCGCCGGCATCGGTCAGCAGCGCCAGTTCCGCCTCAATCGCCGCCGCAATGACGACCGCGCGGGCGCCGCGCCGGGCGGCATACTCGACGACCCGAGCGCTCTCGGCATTCCCGAATGCGGCGCTGCCTTCGTCGAGATTCGCGATATAGAGTACCGGCTTGGCGCTCAGCAGCTGGAGCGCCTTCAGATCCTTTTCTCGCTCTGGCACTACCATGATATCACGCGCTGGGCTGCCGTCGCGCAACGCCGCCAGCACCGTTTCGGCGACATCGAGCTGCGCTTTGGCCGCGCGGTCGCCGCCGCGTGCGCGCTTCACCATCTGCGGCACGCGCCGCTCGAGGCTTTCGAGATCGGCCAGTATCAGCTCGGTCTCGACGGTCTCGGCGTCGCGGATCGGATCGACCGAGCCTTCGATATGAACGACCCCGCCATCGGGAAAACAGCGCAGCACATGCGCGATCGCGTCGACCTCGCGAATGTGGCCGAGAAACTGGTTGCCGAGCCCTTCGCCGCGCGAGGCGCCGCGGACCAGCCCGGCGATATCGACGAATTCGAGCTGGGTCGGGACGAGCTTTGGCGATTTTGCGAGGCGCGCGGCGATCTCGAGCCGTTCGTCCGGCACCGCGACCCGCCCGACATTGGGCTCGATCGTACAGAACGGGTAATTTGCCGCATCCGCCGCGGCGGTTGCCGTTAACGCGTTGAACAGCGTCGATTTGCCGACATTCGGCAATCCGACGATCCCGCAAGTGAAACCCATGAGTTGCTTCAGGCCATCCGTCTAAGGCTGCGCCACACGCCGCCGCGCTTCAGCGTGAGCTTGCCCGGCCGCAAAAATCGATCTCGTCATTTATGGTGACGACGTCCGATGGCAAGATCTTGAAAAACCGCGCCGCCTCCTCAGGGGCTTCTTGACGTCGACATGGATCAGCTCACCGGGCCGCTCGCCTTGGTAGTGGACAAGCCGGCTGCCGTGCCGCGCGTTCCTTCAGGGATATGGCTATAGGTATATGGATATTTGCGGCTTGCATCCGGGAGGGGCATAACCGCCGCGGCCAGGGAGGTCCGACATGCGCTTGTTGATCGCGATGATGAAGCACGAGACCAACACCTTCTCGCCGGTGCCGACGCCGCTCGCGCGGTTTGGCCCGCTCTACGGCGAGGCGGCGATCCGCGCTTATCGCGGCACCGGCACCGGGCTCGGCGCTTATCTCGATCTCGCCGAGCGTGAGCGGGCGGAAATTGTACTGCCGATCGCCGCCGGCGCGTCACCGAGCGCGCCGGTCGAGGATGCCGCCTATGCGCACATCACCGACACGATCGCGGAGGCGGTCGCCCGCGGCGGGTTCGACGGCATCATGCTCGATCTGCACGGCGCCATGGTGACCGAGAGCCTGGAAGATGGAGAGGGACAATTTCTGAAACGGCTGCGCGCGATCGACGCGCGGACCCCGATCGCGGTGTCGCTCGACATGCATGCCAATCTCTATGACGAGATCATCGCCAATGCGACGGTCGTCACGGGGTATCGCACCTACCCGCATATCGATACCTACGAGACTGCCCGACTCGCCGGCGAGATCCTGCTACGCACAATCCGCGGCGAGGTGAGACCGGTGATGGCCTGGGGCAATGTGCCGATGCTGCCGCATGTGATGCGGCAGGGCACCGATGACCATCCGAATAAGGAATTGCAGCATCGCTGCGCCGCGATGACCGCCGAGGGCGCGCTTGCCGCGAGCCTCTTCACCGGCTTCCCGCATGCCGACATTGACAATGCCGGGTTGAGCGCGGTCGTCGTCGCCGACGGTGACCGCAAGCTCGCCGAAGAGCTGCGCGACGAGCTCTTGGACCGGGCCTGGGTCGAGCGCGAAGCCTTTGTCTACACGATCGAGCCGTTGCCGCAATCAGTCGCGCGCGCCAAGGCAATGCCGCCGGGCGATGGACCGGTAGTTTTGCTCGATCACTATGACAACTGCGCTTCGGGCGGGACGATGGACACGACCGTCGTGCTCGCGGAGATCCTGCGGCAAGGGCTCGAGAATGTCGCAGCGTTTGCAATCTTTGACCCCGAGGCCGTGCGGCAGGTGATTGCCGCGGGGATCGGCGCCGAAGTCACCTTGTCGATCGGCGGCAAGATGAAGATGCCGGCGATCCCGGCCGAGAGCCCCCCTCTGACCGTCACCGGCACGGTCAAGACGATCTCCAACGGCCATTACAAAAACCGCGGCCCAATGGCGCGCGGCGTCGAAATGAATATGGGCCCTGCCGTGGTGCTCGACACCGGGCCGGCCGAGATCGTGCTGATCTCGCGCCATGTCGAGCCCTCCGACCTTAATTGCCTCTCGAGCCTCGGCATCGACCCCTCACAAAAACGCTACGTAATGCTGAAGAGCCGCATCCATTGGCGCGCCGGGCTCGGCTCAATGGCGAAAGCGGTCGTCGATTGCGCCGGGGTCGGGGTCTGCACCTCGGATTACGGCCAGTTGCAATTTAAAAAAGTCAGACGGCCGATCTACCCGCTCGATTTGCCCAACCGGTGATCGCAACTGCGGTCGAGAGCCAGTCCCGCGAAAACCGGACCGGCTGGTGAGGTAGAAATCCGCTCCACTAAAGCGAGCCGGAGTGGGCAGGATGAGAAGTCAAACCCAGCCGCGCCCCGACGCAGGCGATTCGATAGTCAGCTGTGACCATTACCGGCGGAAGGGACGATCGAAGATTGCCCGTTGCTCCGGCGTCAGAGCCTGATAAAGCGCCTGGACCGCAGGCTTGGCGGCCTGCAGCGCTTCGAGCCGCGTCGACAGAAAAGCCTGCATGCGATCGAGCCGTTCGAGCATTGTCTCCTGCTCGCGTGGCCGCAGGTTCGAGCAGACCTGGCGCTCCTTCTGTTCCTCGGTCTGGGCGATGCTCTGCACCTTGTCCCACAGCGGCTGCTGTTCCGGCGTCAGGTTGAGCTTGGCGCCGACATAGGCGCGCATCGCCGCCCGCCACGCCAGACGGTCCTCGCACCGCTCCTGCGGGTCCCGGCGCATCATCATCGTGCCCCGCCAGCCCTCCATGCCCCGGCCGCGCTCGCCGCGCATCCAAGGGGGCAGGCCGTCGTGGTCTTCGCCCGGTGGTGCGGCCTGGGCTTGCTGGCCCGGCGTATTTTGGGCAAACGGGGCGGTGATCGGAACCGCCAGTCGCTGCCAGCACTGCGGCGAGAAATGTCCTTCTCACGAACTGACCTCCGTCAAGTTGGGGCCGATGAGGAACTTCGCGGGTAAGATATGCCACTGCTCGAGTAATAATCCCCGGCTCCCGACGCGAACCGCCTCTCCTTGCGCGCAAGCCCAACAGGCAAATATCTTCTCGACAACTCGCGGTGAAGTTAATAGGATAAATCAAAAGGCAGGGCGGGGATCAGAGCGGCCCGCGCCGCCGATCCCTGGGCGGGGGCGTTTCAGATGGTGCTCGGCGAGGTCTCGGCCCGTCGGGTTCCCGCGGGTTCCGCGGGTGGGAGGGATTGTGGTGGAAGCAGGCGTCGCGCTGGACCAGGCGGTCGCGCGGGGCCCCGGCAGCCCGGGCCTGCGGATCCTGGTCGTGTGGGGGGTGCGGTTCCTAGGAGAGGGTCTCGCGGAGCTCCTCGAACGTGACCCCTTTGTGGCGGTGGTCGGACTGTGTACCGATCTCTCTGAGGCGGTCGCCTTGACCCCTGTCATGCAGCCCGATGTGATCCTCTTGGATGCGAGAATTCCCGAGGCTGCAGTCGCGGTCAGGCGAGCGCTCGATATCGCGCCGGGCATGCGGATCGTCGCGTCCGGAGTAAGAGAGACGGAAGACGACATTCTCGCTTGGGCGGAGGCGGGGGTAATCGGTTACATCCCCGGAACCGCCGCGCTCGGCGATTTCACTCGTCTGGTCAAGGACATTCATGCTGGCGAGCAGGATTGCTCCAGCCGGGTTGCCGCCGGCTTGCTCCGCCAAGTCGGTCTCATCGCCAGACGCGGCACCAGCCCGAGGATCCCGCTTTTAGCACCGACTCTAACCAAGCGCGAGTGGCAGGTCGCCGAATTGATCAGGAGCGGGCTCAGCGACAAGGAAATTGCCCGGCGGCTGAACATCAGCTTGGCGACCACGAAATCGCACGTGCACAACCTGCTCGGCAAATTAAGTGTGCGCCGCAGGAACCAAGTTGCCGACTACGTCCGCGGATACGGCCAGCATTCACTATAGGAATTGGCGACCCGAACAGTCGGGGCTGAGGAAGCGGCGCAACCCCTCTTACGGCGCTGTCGGGCGTTATCGGCACGCGAGGTTCTCAGCCGGCCCTCGTGCGCCGTCGCGGAATGAAGATATTTTTGGAGCAACAGAGGTTTTGTCTCCGTTTCATCGCGGGGCGCGTCGGCGGAGAAGCACGCCATGACCGAGCCGGTAGCAAATCTTGATGAAATGCGCGCGCTGTTGGCCCATTTACCGGGCCCCGAACTGGAAGCCGGCACCGCGGCGGCGGCGCGCCAGGCGCAATTGACAAAGCCGGCCGGTTCCTTGGGTCGGCTCGAGGAGCTGGCGATCTGGCTCGCGACGTGGCAGGCGAGGCATCCGCCGCGCCTCGACCACCCGCGCACTTTGGTGTTTGCGGGCAATCACGGCGTCGCGGCGCGCGGCGTCTCGGCCTACCCTGCCGCAGTCACCGCGCAGATGGTGCAGAACTTCATCGCCGGCGGTGCCGCGGTAAACCAGCTTTGCCGCGTTTTCGACGCCGGTTTGAAGGTCTACGAACTCAACCTCGACACCCCCACCGGCGACATCGTCGTCGAACCGGCGATGAGCGAGGAAGAGTGCGCCAAGGCGATGGCCTACGGCATGATGGCGGTCGAGCCCGGGGTCGACGCGCTGGCGCTCGGCGAGATGGGCATCGGCAACACAACCGCCGCGGCCGCTCTCTGCGCCGGGCTGTTCGGCGGCGCCGCGGAGCTATGGGTCGGCCCCGGGACCGGGGTCACCGGAACAGCGCTGGAGGCCAAACGCACCGCGGTAGCGGCGGCCGTCGCGCGCCATCGCAGCGCGACCTCCGACCCGTTCGATCTGTTGCGCCGGATGGGCGGGCTCGAATTCGCCGCGATCGTCGGCGCCGTCATCGCGGCTCGGCTCGGCCGGGTGCCGGTCGTGCTCGACGGCTTTTCGTCGACTGCCGCCGCCGGGGTGCTGTTCGCCGCCGATAGTCATGCGCTCGATCATTGCGTGGTCGGACATGTCTCGGCCGAACCGGGCCACCGGCGGCTCCTCGAGCATATCGGCCAACGGCCGCTTTTCGACTTCGGCATGCGGCTCGGCGAAGCTTCGGGAGCGACGCTTGCCTTTGCGGTCCTAAAGGCGGCGGCCGCCTGTCACAACGGCATGGCGACCTTCGCCGAGGCCGGCGTCAGCGGGCCGGCCTGAGCCTATTTCGCGACCATCACGCACGGACCAGAGCCAGTCCTCGGGCCGGCCGGGCCTGGCTCTGACTGCGGTGACGCAATCAATAATTGCATCGAAATTCTCGTTTTGTGCAATCCGCGGCGAATCAGCAGCAAATTCATCTATTGGTTGTAGTTTCCTCTCCGCGCGGCACCCTGAACGACCACCGCGTCGGGATCGCTCGAATGGGCCGGCGTAACCCGTAGCTTGGTCACCCGGCCACCTGCTTCTGCAGGAAATCTACAGGCATTAACTTTTTCTCCGATTTGCGCGCGCCCACCTCTGGCCTTCGTTGCGATCACGACAATGCCATAGGAATGTGGCAAAATTAGCGATGCTGTTTCTGCCAAAACGGCACCGCCCGGCGGCCATGCCAAAACCGCGGATGCGGCGGAACGCTGAATCGCCCGGATTCCGTTCTGCTACGCTCCCGAACGGCTTCCTGTCCTCGGATCGATCTCCGCCCTCGCCGCGTGCGTCCTCAGGTACGATCTTGATCTCGGAAGGCAAAGCCTTCGCGACCGGTACTTTCGGCTTAGCTTTGGCGGCGTCGCCTGGAGAGGTGCTGATGAACAGAGGAGGTGAGGACCGCAAACATTGGTCGCAGGTCGCCGAGGAGTGGGTGGCGTGGGCGCGTAAGCCGAACCATGATGCATTTTGGGCCTATCGGGCTCGGCTCGCCGCATTTATTGGCCGTGGGAACGGCAAGGCGTTGGACGTGGGTTGCGGCGAGGGGCGCGTCTCGCGTGAGTTGACGGCTTGCGGCTTTGAGGTGACTGCGGTCGATCCCGCCAGCCGGCTCCTCAGGGCTACGATCGAAGCCCAATCCGCCCGGAATTACGTGGTGGCGTCGGCGATTGAGCTTCCGTTCGGGAATGCTCAATTTGATCTCGTTGTCGCTTACAACATCCTGATGAACATAGAGAATATTCCGGCGGCATTGAAGGAATTCAGGCGCGTAATACGCCCTACGGGACAGCTGATCATTTCCATTTCTCATCCATTTGTGGATCATGGGCGCTTCGCCGGCAAAGAGATGAATTCCCCTTTTGTCGTCGAAGGGACTTACTTCGGCAGGCAACGCTTCGACGGTGTCGAGGAGCGCAATGGCCTGCGGATGCACTTTGCCGGCTGGAGTTACCCTCTCGAAGCTTACGGGTTAGCGCTGGAGGAAGCAGGACTCGCGGTCACGTCACTTCGCGAACCGGTCCCCAACCTGGATGATGGACGTAATCACATGGCGCCTTGGCTTCGCATGCCGCTGTTCCTTTGGCTAAAGGCGCGACCGCTCGCATTCTGAACAGCCGGACTATCGAGAGTGGTTAGTTCATCCGCAAGCGCGCAAAATTTAGGATTTTCGCACCGCAGTACACGGCTCGGCGTCAACCGACGAAGCCTGCTGAGGGTTTCATCCACGTCAAAAATCCTAGTCAGCCGTACCGCGCACGCGGTCTGCCTCGACCGAAGCGGCGCCCGAAATTTAGGGCATGAGAACAAATTTAGGCCCCCGGTCACTTGACAACACGGCCGTTATGCGTTACCTAACGCGTGTTGATTTGTGAAGAGCGAGAAACATGGAACAGATTCGATGGGAATACGCGATTATCACGATCGACGGACGGCTGCGTTCGTAGAAGGGGAGAGGGTTCCCCAGTTCGAACAATGCGCGAAACAGGCGGTAAAGGCCATCGCGAAGCTGCAAAGCGCGAGCCAGTTGATTGACTTACGAAACAGTCCATCGAACCATTTCGAGGCTCTTGAAGGAGAAGAAGGACGGTATAGCATCAGGATCAACAAAAAATGGCGCGCATGCTTCAGGTGGGCGGTCACCGAAGCAGCGCCAGAGGGGAAAGCCGCTCTGATGGTCCAGGGCGAGCCCTACGATGTGGAGATCACTAATCATTACGATTAGCGTCCGGAGAAGATGACGATGGCCTACACGGCAGACGACAATCTTCCTCCTGTTCATCCAGGCGAGATTTTGGCGGACGAACTAGAGGCACTTGAGCTTAGCGCGAGAAAATTCGCGGCTCACATCGGTGTGCCACCGAATGCGATTACTGAGATACTGAACAGCGATCGCCGTGTGACCGCCGAGATGGCTATTTTGCTCGGAGCAGCATTTAGAACGTCTGAGCGATACTGGATGAACCTTCAAAGCTACTATGATGCTAAGCTAGCCCGTGCAAAGATGAAAGACAGGGTTAGCAACATAACGCCGCTGGTAGCCGCGTAGAATTGAATGCGAGCAAGGCCTGCGGGTGGAGCGGCGAGACACTTCGAGGCCTGGCTTCGCTTAAGGCCTAAGTAAACCGCTTAGTGGCGATGTGTCTTGCCCGTCTTACGAGCGCTTTACGCGCCCTAAACTCGTCGCGATCTATCCCTAGGGTACAAGCCAAATGGATCTTCTACAGTGAACCGCTGCCGGCATCCCGCAACCTGTTGATTTTGTTGAGGCGAGTTTAGAATTTGGCGTTAACGTAGTGCCATAGATCGATCGTTTTAGGTTGCAATTTCGCAGCGAGAACGGCAAGAACGTGGTGGTTGAAACGAGGGCCGCCATGTTCTTCCGCCACAAGCGCTCCGGGCACACCGAATATCTCCAGATCGTCAAGAACGAGCGCGTCGACGGCAAGCCGCGCCAATCGGTCGTCGCCACGCTCGGCCGGGTCGACGAACTGGCGCAGGACGGCACCCTCGATCGGTTGTTGCGCTCCGGTGCGCGCTTTGCCCACAGCGCCGTGGTGCTGACCGCCTACGAGCGCGGCGAGGCCACGAAAGTGGCGACCCGCCAGCTCGGCCCGGCGCTCGCTTTCGAACGGCTGTGGCAGGAGACCGGCTGCCGGCGGGTGATCGGGGAACTGGCCGGCGAACGCGGGTTTCAGTTCGATCTCGAACGCGCGGTGTTTCTGACCG
>Ga0306917_10000431_pt1 | contig 17378 bp, 14 predicted proteins | sample tim00Cox00000000_FD_203313 | JGI IMG/M metagenome (GOLD analysis project Ga0306917, IMG submission 203313) | Lab enrichment of tropical soil microbial communities from Luquillo Experimental Forest, Puerto Rico - timezero.00C.oxic.00.000.000 (v2)... | ecosystem: Environmental > Terrestrial >... | reverse complement strand
AAAGCGCTGCCTCGACGGGCGATGGCTTTGCGGCCGCATTCCTTTACGCCCTCGATGGCGACCCCAAGAACGCATCCATCGCTCAACAATGGCTGTTGGGGAAGTATGGCAAGAAGGCGTATTGGACCGTGCAGGCCGCCGAGCGGCTCAGCGGTGAATTTTTCAAGGGCGGTCAGGTAGGCATCCCCGAGGTGTATTACGACACGGATCTCTCCGGATATCTCGCCTTCGACTGGGCCCACAAAGGGCTGGAGGCCACAGCTCGTAAGGAAATTGAGGAAGGTATTGTTCTCTGGTCGCGTTACAAGATGCGCGCCATGGACCGTTGGACACAGACGGCGAACCTGGTTTTCAAGCCGACCTCGACCGTGGCCCTCGCCGGGCTGGCGACCGACAATAGAGAGCTAATTGAATGGGGCTTTCGGCGCACCAAGCCTTGGGGCACGCGGCTCGGCGGCTACGATGTTGTCCTCGACACGATGCTGAAGGACGGCGGCCCCTGGCACGAGGCGCCGATCTATCCGATCGCGCACGAGGGGCTGCTGATGATATCGCGGCTGTCACGTTGGCGCAGCCTCTACGACCAGAAGGATTGGTTCAGTGCTCGATATGCCAATGGAGGCTCGGGGAGGGGCTTGATGGATTACTACATCGACAGCGCCTACCCCATCGAGCGCACCGGCTACGGGCCAGGGCAGATCCGCGTCGCCAACTACGGCGATGGCTCGACTAACGCCATGGGTGACCTGATCCTTGTCAATCCGGCCGCCGCAGCGGGCAACATCGTCATGCATGAGCCCCTGATCGCTGCCTACAATGCCTCGCGGGACCCGCGCTACGGCGCCTTTGTGGCGATGATCCTCGGCTACACGCCAAACCTGATCGATCACCCGCCGCTCCCCACTGCGATTCAACTGCCACCGGCGCCGTCGAAGGTGTGGCCTACTTACGGCCTAGCGATGCTGCGTTCCGATGAGAGTCCCGGCTACTGGACCAGCGGCAAGGCTATCGCGGTTTTCCAGATCATGAGCAAGGGCTACGGTCACGATCATCGCGACAAGTTCAGCATCAGCCTGCATGGTGCCGGTCGACTGTTCTATCCGAATTACAATGCTCTCCAATACGAAAACCCGAGCGTGGGCTGGACGCGCAATAGCGTTTCCCACAACACGTTAATCGTTGATGAAGGCGAGACTCGTAACGCCGAGCTAACTGCGTTGCGCCATGAATTCTCGCCGGAGGTCAAATTCCTGGTTAGTTCGGCTGACGGCGTGTTTGAAGGCGTCGACCAAACGCGTGCGCTGTTGCTGACAAAGGAATACCTGCTCGACGTCGTTCACGCGAACAGTCCGGTGCCGCATACGTACGACTATGTTCTGCACAGCTTCGGCAGAGCCGAGCCTGAAAAAACAGATGCGTTTGAGCCGACAAAGGCGCTGATGAAGCGTTACTGGCTGATCGATAATCAAAAAGCCATGACAACCGGTGAGCCGTGGATGCTCGATTTTGTCATTGAGGAGAAACCCGGCGCCCGCAACGGCCACTACGGCAGGGAGTGGTACGAGCATAAGGCGAAATTGCGACTTAGAATGGCCGGTGAGCCGCAGACGCTTGTGGTGCACGGTGTTTGGGGCAATGAGTTGGCAAGGTTGGTATCTGAACAACGGAAAGGTGCCAATCTCGACCAATTGGCTACAGTCGTCGCGCGGCGCGCCGGCCGTGACGCGCTCTTCGTGGCATCTCACGAACCCTATAGCGGTACCGATCAGCCGCAGGTTACGCGCGTTGTCACCCTAGGTCGAACCAAAGGAGCCGCTGTCATTCGCGTCGATGCCAAGGATTTCACCGACTATGCTGCGATAGCATTCGGAGCGCAGGCTGAAGGCGCTGAGCATACCCTCCTTGTTTCTGGCGAACGGCAGTATTTTTTTGCTTTCAAGAGCTACGGATATGCGCGGATCAAGAAAGGCGGATCCGTCACCTTGCGCGGGGGCTGGACCGGACTAAGCCTGCCTGAAGCCAATGGCCCAGTGACGTTGAACGGCGAAGCGGCAAGAGCAACCACTACGGAGGGGGTTCTGCTTCTCGGCAGAGCGCCGCCAAGCGCGCTTGAGAACCGCCCCGAGGCACATGTTCCGGAGGTTCCGATCACCGTTAAAACCACTCCTGCAGTGGTGAGAGTGTCGGCTCGCGACCGCCGGAGCGTGACATTCACTTTGGATAACACACTGGATGAGCCGGTGTCGGGCTCGTTGCAATTCGACTTGCCGGGCGGCCTCGCGGTCGAACCCAAAAGGGCATTGTTTGCACCGATCCAGCCGAAGTTTGGACCGATCCAGCCGAAGGCATCAGCGACGGTCGGCCTAACCGTGGTGAGCAGTAACCCAGCGGCTGGGCGGCATACAGTGTCCTATCACATCTCTTACCGGATTGGGAACAACGGCAAGGAAATCCGCACTGCGGCGCTGCCGCTCACGGTGATGACGGAGCCAACGTTGCAGCATGTCTACGAATATCCGCGGCCCTATTACTTGATCCATTCGCCTGCCTATACCGTGCGCGCGGACATGTTCAATGGTTTGCACCGATTTTTGGCCGATGACGACGACACCGTGCGCTTGAACGGCAACCCGCTCTTTACGTTCTCCGATGGTAGCACGGAGCTCATGTCCGAGAAGACGGCCAATGCCTTCACTTGGCCCGAAGAGTCTCCGGCCAGCATCGCGGCCCACGCCGAGGACCGGGCGCGCTGGCAGGTACTCTATTTCAATGACCGCATCCTCATCCGAATGGATTCGGGCTGGACGCAGTTCGAAACGGCTTACTTCTCAGTGCCCGGCAACTGGGTATCGCCGCAAGGACCGCCGCGCTGGAAGCGCATTGTTGCGCTGGACGGTTCTGGCAAGGAAGTGGACGCGCAGCCGGGAGCGAAAGTGAAAGTGGTCGCCGCTGAGCTGGAGTTTCCAGGAGCGAAATGGAATCTGGCGTTCAAGTTCGAGCCGGCACAGGAAGTGGCATTCAATGGCGCAGAACTGAAGTTCGCCATTGGCTCCTGGACGAATGATAACTGGCAGGTGGGCTTTTGCCGGCCAGATGAACTCGAAGCTTGGCGAACCCAATGATGGATCAGCTTCGACTGCGAGACTCCGCTGCAGCTCCTGTGTAAGCGAGATGCCTCAGGCGTCGGGACGGACGATCCTGTTCGAAGTCGCCGAAGGGCTCGCTCCGCTGCCCCAAGCGGTCGTATTCCAGTTCAAGGCTCTTGAACCCACCTCGTCGGGGCTATTTCCCGCCAATCTCGGGTCGACGGAATCATCAGGCACCGGGAGGAAGGATCGCTGGAAGCGCGCTGTTGCGCTGGACAGTTCTGGCAAGCCAGGACTGGTTCCAAAAATGCCGATGGACTGGCGGGAAGCTTATGAAGTATGTCCGACACTTACAAAGGCTTGCGGCACCAGAACCCGTACATACCAGAGAAAACTAAAGGCTCACTCTTCTCGAACTGCAACCAGGATTTGACATCCCGATGCAACAGATCATCGGGGAACTGTTTATTGTAGCGTGCAGTCGCATCAGGCGTAGGTAGGACAAAACACAGTAAGCGTAACCCCAGTTGGTTTAGTGCCTGGCTGATACGAGGAATGTCAAATGGATCCTCATGACGGTGTAGCAACTGATCGTGGACACCGGAGAGCGAGAAAAAATCTCTGGACCGAAAAGCCCATTTAGAGATCGTGTGGTTCAGTAGGCGCTGGCGTACACGTCGCAACAGGTCGTCGCTGATCGGCTCATCGAGGAAGTCGCGGATAAGAGTCCGCGCTCCAACAATAGGAAGCCGTCCTATCCGGCTATAGACGTGAATCCTCATGACGCCACCTGCACGAAGCACGGCCGTTAGCGATGACCAACCTTGCTCCGGATTAGGCAGATGATGTAATACGCCACTACATTGAATGAAATCGAACTTTTGCCCGAGCTCAGCAACATTATGGAGATCCAATTGCGCAAATTGGATATTCGGTGCCCCCACCACAGCACATTGCTCTCGAGCGTAACGCAAGCTGGCTTCGCTGACGTCGATCGCGGTGACTCTCGCATCCGGATAGGTGAGGGCGACTGCGGCAGCATCGCGCCCGGTACCGCACCCTGCTACGAGAATGTCGGCATCCACGGGAGGGTATTCGACAGAATCGGGATCTCTCTTGCGGATCACCTTGGGCAGGCATTCGCGGCCCCAGACCGTTAGCCGCCGCCAGTCCGGATAGGGCCAGCGTTCGTATTGTTGAGCCACTGCGCGGGTAACCGCGTTCGTCGACTTGACGGTAGAACGTGCTGGGGCATCTGCTCGGATAGGAAGGTACGCCGCGCTTATGGGGCTGCCTTGGGATGCACCGAGGAGCGCGCACTCTCTGTCGTCGAACGGCCAAGCTCCACCGTTTAGAGTTGCTTGAGCCGCCAGCGCATCGACAAGGTGCGGATAGCGCCCCCATTGCCCAGCCGTTAGCAGCCATCGGCGCAGCCGAGTCAAAGACTGCTCAGCCGCATGATTCCAAACAATAGACTCGCGCAGTAATGTCAAAGCCAAATGGAGATTTTCGAGACGTGCGGCAAGGTTTTTGAATTCAAAATCGCTCGTGGCAACTTCCGGTAACTCAGCGGTGCGGTGGAGTAAAATCCATCCTGCATTGCTGATGCACTCCGGCTCAATTTCGGGATCAGTCAAAAGGCGAAGTAGCGCCGCTGCTCTGTCGGCAGTGATCGTACCAGGTACATAGCATAGGAGTTCTGCTAATAAAGCTTTCCCCCGACGATCGTGCGGTACCGCGTCATGCGCTCTCCACGCTGCTGCGGCGGCGGCTTCAAAGTCGCCCGCGCTCCAGTATGCTTGAGCGATCCGGTATTGTTCTTCAAACTCGATATCCACGACGCCTCGCGAGTACCTGCGGCGGAGTTATTTGTAGTAAAGATTCTACCAGATCAGCGAGTGCAGTTCCGTGAACACCATCCGCTCCGGCTTCTCTCGTGAATGCGACCGCACGTTCCGCTATGCCCCGCTGCCCATTCGTCCGGCGAATGGATCTCCTCGGAATGGCCGGTGTGCCAGATTTGTGTCCTCGGCGCAGCGTATGGCGTAGCAAATCTGCAAGGTGGTTTTGCACCTCGCATCAGAATTCAGAGAGTGCTTTCAACCGTACTTCGTTCCTTGAACACGCGAATCTGGTTGATGGCATTATAAAGCAATGCTTGACTACGGCAGAAATTCACCAATGCTTCAGGGCATTTCGTGCGCCGACTATATCTATTGAACAAGGCACCGATAGTTGCCAAGCGGGCCTGAAAATTGAACGACGAGTTCGGGTCGAGCGTCAGGAAGTTAGACCCATCGAGGTCTCGGCTTTGAAAACGAGCCCCCAGGCTAATGCGGGGGCCGTCCGCCCAACGGCTGCTCCTTGAGCCCCAGTGAAGTGCATAATCATTCCAGCCAAGCACAGCCCCGGCCTCTGCCGGCAAAGCTCTGATGTCCTGTAGAGATTCGCGTGGAACCGAGTATTCCAGGAGATTATTGGGGTAGTTTGGATCAAGATGGGTCGGCAGCACATACATGCATGAATGCTCGACTGTCGTATCTGTAAACGGAATCCAGACAGTCAAGAGTTGCGGACGACCATCGTCTCGCAAAGTATTGAAGACTGGCTTACCATCACGGTGCGGCGACCAACCACTGTCCTCTTTCGGCTCAGCACGCTCTTCGTTGACGCCGCGAATGTAATAAATCCAGACATCGAGCGTCATGAAATAAAAAGCGCCGAGAACGGGCGAAAGAAGGTTTTCCAAACGCGAGAGCATTTGCCACACTTGATCGTAAACAAGGACAAATGTTGCTGGAAAACCATGGTCGACCACAGTACGGACGGAATCCGCCATCAATTTGGTTTGCTGTCGCGGCACAACTGGGCCAACCTGGAAATACCCTTCCTCAAGGACCTGCTTCCCCATCTTCTGAATATCATGTGGGGACACCGCGTAGGGCTTCATGTTTGAGCTAAGAGGACTTTCGCTGATCGATAGGTGTGGACAGATCGATCGCCAAAACTCGATGTCCTCTGCTCTTTTAACAATAGTATTGCGTACCGATAGCTGATTCATATCAAGCGTTTCCTGTTCGAAGCCTGTCCAGTTCATTTTTCAGCATGCTCCAGCCGTCTACTGACCGAATGGGCCGCCGGTCCAGCCCAAATCTGCGACGGTTCGGTGGTTCTGGCAAGCCCGAGTGTGCTCTCGAAGGCATACGGACGTTGCGACGTCCCGTCGCCCACCAAGCGACTTCGAAACCTACTGTCCAGTTGCGATTGCACGTCGCGCTGCGGCGTATTGCTCAAAACCGAGCGAAAAGATTTCGCTTGATCAGCTGGCCGCAGAAGGACGATCGGGCATGATCACCCATCGGCGGAATTGATTGTCTGGATCCGATAGGAAAATTCGGAGCGGCCCGATAGGAAAATTCGGAGCGCGAGAAAATTTTTTCACCGAGTAGATGCTGGCTCCTAGCAACATAGACCCGCAGCGATCAGCGGGGTTTGGTGCCGCGACATCGCGCCGAAGAACGTCACGAATTTGGTCATCTCGGTCCAAGCACTTCGTCGGTGCAGCGAGCCGGCCGTAGCGAGCGCCGTCGCCGCTCACTGGAGGTACCAGAAGGCTCGCGAAATACTTTCCTTCACCAAACTCACGACCGAGATCCGCGAGGGCGACAGCCTTATGCTCCGTTTCGTAAGTAGGCAAGCCTGCCGTCCAGATCAGCGTAACCTGATGATCTCGCGGGTAGGTCTTAAGCAACCACTGGACGATATCATCCAATTGTTCCGGACCTACTTGGCAGACAAGCATGGCCAACCGTGCGCTGAAGTTTCCATTGCGGAGATGGAGCCCTGGCAGAACGATTTGCAATCCCTTGCTGAAATCGAAATTGACTGCTGCCAGGGTCGGCTCGATGAAGCTCACCCCTTGCACTATTTTTATCTCAACGCCAGCCTCTACCCCGCGTATCAGCAGCATTCTGGTTGTGTCTTCTAGGACAGACGGACTTCCCGGCAGGGCGTAAATCGCGTTTTCTCTTACCGCCGCTTCTTTTAGTAAGGCGGTTGCCATGAAGTTGTACATGTCAAGACAACTGGACCACGGCAAGGAATAAACTTGATCGAAAGAGACTACTTTCTTGCCGAGACCATGCAGCCAGTCATAGGCGGGATAACTGGCAGTCCGAAAAAAGACTTTGTCGGCCCGCAGCAGTTCCCACTCCGCTTCTTTAGTTAACAGTGAAAGCGGCCCTGGGCCCATCCCAACTATTGTAATTGTCGCCATTGGTGCCGTAGCGGGGAGTGGTTGGAAATTGAAGGCGGCGTAATCCCAGTTGGTGCAACAGCCGGTTCCGGCACTTTCCCGCCGGCGGAGATCACGCCCTGACCAGCCATAGCACGAAATTGCCGGAACCAATACGCGCTGTGTGCGTCAGGCGCTGCATTCACTGTTCGGCGGCTCGGTCAGCAAGGACCTGGTGAGCCGGGTGTGGCGCAAGGTCAAGAGCGACTGGGACCGATGAAACGCCCGGTCACCGGCCGATAAACCATCGTGCAGCTCATCCTTGATGGTATGGTAGTGCGCGTACGACTCGCCCTAAGGCATCTCGCTGCTCATTCTTGTGGGCGTGCGCGGCGATGGCCAGAAGGTGTTGCTCGCGATCAAGAGCCGGGGCGGTCAGAGCGCCGAAGCCCAGGATTGCTAGACCGGGTACCTGGGGACATAATAAGCCTCAGTCCGGCCCTCGACAGCTCATGAATAGCGATTTTACGTACCACCTTCCGGGGTCCCCATTGGCTCAAGCAGTTCAAGCCGTAGAGGACTTCATTCCCGAGTGATTCCCGTCGCACAGAGAGTTTTTGAAATGTTTATTGTCAAGGATGAGTTCTTCAATCCCGATGTTTCTAGCTTCATTGCAAGAGGCACGGAAGTCTACCTCTGGCGTTACTGGCGCACAGTTATGGATGATCCCGCCAATAACAGATCTTTTGTTAGCTTCCTTTGGACTCAGTCATCTGAACACAATTTTTTCTATATGTTATGGGCAATGATACAGAAAGAATTTCCGAGTCTGCGGAACTGCTATTGCTCGCGCATAATTGCGAACGGTCAAGTTAAGGGTCAAAATATCAAATGGCATACAGATCACGGCGATAAAACCGTGCTCTATTTCCCGGTAGAATGGAAACCTGACTGGGGCGGCTCTACCTACTTTAAAATTGGTAACTGCGAAACTGAAATACAATATAAGCAAAATAGGCTTGTAGTCTTTGATTCTAACATATTACACCGTGGCTCAGGCCCCACAGTTGACAACATCCTCCGTGTTTCCATCGCTTTCAATCTACGTCTTAAAGCGACCGATACGGGAAAAACAACGCCTTAGTCTGGACGAAAACTGAATGTTGATGGCTTGCTGTACGAGTTGTGCTCAGCCAATGACGTAGCAGCACCCACCGCTTCCGTACATCGTTTGGCAAAGCCCTCAGCGCTTGCCAAATCTCCAAGGCCGCGTTTCGCCAACAGCGCTGTTTGAGGTACAGACGAGCAAGACGCAAGCGACTCATGACACCGTCCACACTGCCGGCAATCGAGATCCGAAGAGCATTCACTGCTTTCTCAATAGACCCACTCTGCTCATAGAGCGCAGATAATCGTGCGTACGCCTTGCTGTGCCATGGATCCAGAATCCGGTTTACTCCGATGTTCGTCAGAATCGGCCCAGAGAGTGGCTTACGTCCCATTAAGCCCAATTTCAAAGCCCGCTCATAAGCTTTCACGGCACCCTCTTTTTTGCCCTTTTTTACAAGGACGTCGGCTAAGGCGTGCTGTGCATCTATCAAACTTTCATCCATCGCGAGAGCGGCTTGTAAATATCGTTCCGCGTCATCCCATCGTTGCCGCTTTTTCGCTAAGAGCCCCAGGCCAAGGTGGGCGTACAGGTCCTCCGGATTCAGCGCTTGCATTTCGCGGAATTCCGTCTCGGCGGCATTGAATTGTCGGCTCCAGTAAAAGTGGAATCCCGCGCTGCTGTAAGCGCCTCGATACGAGCTATCCTGAGCCACAGCCTTTTGGTAAAACGGTCGGGCTTCCTGCACTCGGCTCAGCTTCGTCAAAAGTCGCGCTAGTCGATATGATGGGGCCGCAGATTCCGGAAGCAGGTCCATTGCAGCCCGGTATTTCACCTCAGCCTGAGTCACCTCACCACGTACCTCGGCCTCGGCTCCCTGCCGGATTTGCCCCATCCCTTCCAAGCGGCTTCCGCTCTCGTTTGCCTGTTTTAGCCGTAAGACCAGTTCATCGCCCAAGTACTTCCATTGAAGCGGCGTGTAGCCGCCTTGTACAGAATATGCCACAGTGATCAAGTCGCTTTGCATCCCCCGCAAGTGGTTGACTAGTTCGCAAGGCCAGCACCAGGGCAGTAACAAGGGGTGATCGCTTTCCCGATATGTGACACGTGGAATGATCAGATAATCAACGTCGACGTCGAGCAGCACGTTCTCCCGGCGAGGTGGAATTGATCGCAACGTGCATACACTCAGTGTTTTTCCCAATACCGATGCGATGATACACTCGTTTGTCAGCACGAGTTTTCGCGACTTCACTGGATACTCTTTCAACAGTGTGGTCACATGCGCAAGGATTGACTTCCTGTTTGTGGAATTTGCGAAGGTTGCGTCAGGTACCACCCAAATGACTTCCTTAACAAAATCTTGCTTAAGAGCGGGGCAGATAAAATTGGCAATAGTTATATTGGCCTGATCACTAATCCACCACATATCGTGGTGTGCATCAATATGAACTAATATTCGTTGCGTCACCTTGTTATTTTGCCAAACATAAAACGCTTCATCGTGGTTTTCTAGGAGGAAAACATGTGGCAACTCCGGTGGCATGGATGCAGTTTCCTCGGGTTGCTCAATGGGGAGGCTCAATGGGGAGTTCTCAGCTTGAAAACGACCCTGAAGGCACTCGGCATCCAAACCAAGTGCAGGCCGCGCGCCGCGAAGATCTGGCTCCCTGTCGCTTGAATCGCCACTCTCTGCCCTCAGAGACTATATTTGACCGATAGCTCTGCGACATGCCCAATGGCGTCTTCGATAGACGGGAACTGCACAGGAAAGCGCTGTTGTAGCTCACTCGCAATGTCCTGAATGGCATTCTTTCCATTCATCAGATGAAGAACTAAGCGATCGCTTTCTCCGTCTTCATTCAATCTTGGAATATGTGTAGCGCGTCTCTTGCGCATTCGTGATGGAGAACGCGGTTCTCCGAAGAAGGTGGATTGCTTGAACTCGCGCTTTTCTCGGGTTCCACTTGAAACTGTCGTGTTCCAGCTCCAGATATAGTCGTTGCTCAGAGAATCCGCACGAAGGTCCAGAACAATCACATCGTTCTCGTCAAGTTCAACAGGCTCGGGCCAAGGGAAAAACAAGCGGCCATATATCATGGCGGGCTCGCTCGGCGCGGTCGAGAACCGCACCCCATCCACCAGCATCCGATCGAACCAGACACTAATTCCATGTCCGATCCCAGCACGCGCCACGTGCCATGTGATTTGTTTATGAACATTCGGATCTTCCACTTCGGAGTAGTCTAGGATCGTTATTCGTTGCGGCGCAGTGAGCAATTCAGCAGGACGCTTGTTGCAACATATGTTGGCAGCCATGTTCCAAGCTAGCCGCATGTCCAGTCCTAAGGCCCGGTCAGTCGATGGCGCAATATTGCGGGCATGAAACGCCGCCGCATTTACCACCGCGGCCCACAAGATATCGCGCTTGGGAATGAGTACACCATGCGGCTTCAGCAAACGTTTGCGCGCGTCCACAATTGATGGCAGACTCTGCGCATAGAGTGGAATGGCCCCGCCCAAATCATGCACAATCACGTCGGCTGGTTCCGGCAACGTCACACGGTTGGAAACGTTTTCAATAAATTCAATCCGCTGCAGACCATTGACTTGCGCCAACTCGCGGGCTACGGCAATTATTTCGCAAGGCTCGATGGCGTATACTTTCCGCGCACCGGCCTGAGAAGCCAAAAATGCAAGAATACCCAGTCCCGTTCCGATATCCACCACCACCGAGTTCGGGTTGATGACCAATTGGAGAGCGCGCTGGTACGCTTCGACGCGACGAGTGTCGTAGATCATCGCAGCGTAGACTTGTAAGTTATACATTACGCTAGGTAAGCGGCATTGGCGGGGCGTGCGGCCGGGCGAACCGTCTGAAAATCGCTGATAATAAGTTCGCAAAGATGTCCGATGCGGCTTATATCAGAAAATGGAGTTACAGACCTCAAGGGTACTTGGTTGGCTAATCGCGATAGCAGCTCGAATTCGTATACGCGCATCTCTTTATCAAAGATCCTGCATGCGTATGTGTTGGCTATCAAAGACCTTAATGCCGCGACACCCTCGAGCGCTTCAATCCGCGGACCAACACAATCGTCACTTCGTCCACTAAGGAGATAAATTGCGCCGAGGGTTTGATGTCTAGTTTCGAACCGATCAGCAGGCAAAGCAAGGTAGCGCTTCTCCCAACCGTCGCTTATCCGCGGCAGAGCTTCGGATGAGCCCCACAATGCGTCGACCGATTCTGGCCAAAGTCGGACCCGTGGATATGCAGGCACGGCGCTGAACTCACCATCCAATTCGGTTAGAGTGAGAATATCATCCGACATAACAGGGTATCCTTCTTTCGCCATGGCCGCGGCGAGCGTGGACTTGCCGGCCTCTGCCGGACCCACGAAGGCAACCGCCCAATCATTCATGCCAACAACACTGGCGTGCAGGCAAACCCGCCCACGCAGTCGCAGCAAAAAGCCCATGATGGGCCCATTTAAATAGTCCCTCACGTAATCAAAAGAAAACCTTTGATCCCATCGACACCAGACTTGGGAACCGGAGCGATGGACAAGAAAGTCTGTCCCATCGATATAACGAATGAGGAACAATTCGCCTTGTGAAAGAAGAAAGATCTTCAGCGACTGGCTGGGTGACTGGTACCACGGGATCCAATCAGCGCTCTCGCTCAGAGCAACAGGCCATGTTTTGACCCGGAATTGAACATCGGGAGACGCAGCATCCCTTACTCTAGGGAACTCCGGCAAATCGATATCAGACAGCCAGCGGAGTCCAAAGGCTATATGTGCACTGGTGTAAATGGGATATGCTTTGATTGCTTAGACTACACTGGTTGACTGTGGTCTTTTCCCACGCCTACCCCGTTATCGTTGTTTCCCGCCCTGCCGACGGTTTGAGTGATCTCCTGGATATTGCCGTATTTGTGCAGGTCGGGAGCGCGGTAAGGTCTCTTTATCTGCTTTGGACGAAGGGCTGTATTCTCTTCACGGGTCATTATCTTTGCTCCTGGGTCGGTCGCGATCTTCATCTCTGTTACTTGCGTGGCAGGTACTAGCTTAAGTCGTAAAACCCCTAATAACCAAGTTCCCTGATCGAGCGCAAGGCGAGTACAATCGTTCAGCTGCGCATTCTGTCGGGTTGTCAAGGGCGCTCGTAACCTCATCAAGTATGAGCGGCGTTGGGCAACACCGGAGCGCGCACTCCTCCGCTTGCCTCCTCGAGTTCTACGAGTCCTTCCTTTTCAAGCTTTGTGATAAAGTTAAAGACATCTGTCCTACACCGTTCGGTATCAACCTCGAAACTCTCAAGAACTATACTACAAATTTCGCTCATTGGCCGTGGCTCATTTAGCGCTTGCCAAATAAAAGCTCCTACCTCATCTAGGCCAAAATACATCGCACTCTGCAGATTCAAGATAGCAACTTCATCATTTAGGCAGCAAGAGGCTTGGTCCTTGGACTGCTTAACTATGGTCGATAGATTCATCGGCATTGCTTTATTCCCTTAGCCGCCTATTTTTCGCTCGACAATTGGATCGGCTGGCCTAAGCCGGCTAGAGTCGATGATAAACGATAGTCGGTCATCTAGCTAGGTGGCGGAAGGCCCCTTAGACCATCCTCCAGGGCGACCTCATAAGATGTCCTCCTTGCGTGACGAGATCTCAACCAATCGTCGAGTACAAAAACGTTGACCAGCAAATCTGTAGCTTTTTCAAGGGGTAGGGTTGCTGGAACCTTGGTGCGGTCTATGTAATGAAGAATCGGTCCAACTCGTGACAATGGGGGAAAGCCATACTTTCCCAGCAGAGCCGCCTCAAAATTTCCTACCGAGGCCTTGTCCCGAGACAAGACCTCGTTCGGGAGCAAGCCTCGCATAGCTTTGCGGATCAATCGTTTACGTCTTGCCCATGGAATTGGGGGGACTGACAGTAGAAAGCTCAACACTCGAAGATCAAGATAGGGGTGCCTCCAGCATAACGGTGTCCCAGAAATCGACCTATCGAATTGCTCGAGGAAGGCTGGCCAAATGGCGCTGGTGAAGCTCGCGATAGCACGTGGGTGCCAGGGATGCTTGTTCTTACCAGATTCCGCTGCCTGCTGCGCTCTCGCAGTAAGCCGGAGTTCTCTGACGAAGTCCGCATTTATCCACTCAGGTAACTCTAATGATGAATTCGTTTCACTTGTACGCGGGTGTGTATATTTACTTATTGTAGCCAGCCACTCCCGCGCTTGCTTGCTTTGGATGTATTGGATTGCAGCAGCACTGAGGCGAAGCCAATTCCTCCTCGCAAGCCATCGCAGATAGGCCTCCCATTCGAAAATGAGGGCGTTATCAGGACCTTCTCCCCACAACCATACTTCGGCTTCCTTTGCCATTTCGGCGGCAATAATCCGCGCCGGAGCGGCCCGGATGATGGCTGGATTTGGTTCTGGTGTGCGCAGTCCACGTTCGTACCAACGAGGATCATAGCGATGTTCATCAACGGCTCGTAGCTTTAGCGATATTCCTAATTTACTCGCGACGAGGGAGCTGAAGTGCTTTTCCTCATGTGGCACGAGGTGCTCGAAATAGAAGGTATGCGCCACGACTTTTGCGGGATCTCCAGCGACCTTTACGGCCTGCGCCGCCAAAGTGGACGAATCCAAACCGCCGCTCATCGCAATACCGACGCGGTCCTTCGGGAGACGGTCCTTTATTGCTGGCGTAAGAACTTCTCGAAAGTGCTCAATGTAGTTCCTCGAATCGGAATAATATAGTGGGTCTCCGATTTCGAGTTTCCAGTATTGCTGGATGACACCACCATTATCACTTATGGTAAGAACGTGAGCCGGCGCTACCCGCCTGATTTGTTTGTATACGGTTGTGTCCATGTCATTGGGATATCCAAAGATCAGGAAGTCCGCGATCCAATACTCATCCAGTTCGGCGTATGTAGACCGATCTCTGGCCAGCAATTCGAGAGAATCGCTTATTAACCAGCTATTGTTTAGCTGTGCATAGAAAAGTGGCCTAACTCCAATCTGATCGCGTGCGCAAAACAGCCGACGTCGATGCTCATCCCACACAACAAAGCAAAAATCGCCCCGCAAACGGTCAACACACCGATCGCCCCAACGCACGTATGCGTGCAGGCAAATGAATGCATCAGACTTAGTTGCGAATAACTCGGGCAATACTGAACAGATTTCTTCACGCGCATCTAAGCGAACGCGCCCGATCAGCGAAAAACCGCCGCTAACGGTGACCCGATGGGCCAGATCCTCCGCGGACAGAGACAAGTCATCTTGATGCTCCACAAACGCAACTTGTTGCCTGCCCCCCAAAAGTTTGACGTGCTGCGTCGCGACTTTTAGATTCATCCGCGCAAGTTGGTTCGGATCAATAGCGGCCCCGTCCGCATTAAACACAACGAGAAAACTCATATCGGCATAGGCCTCTAGCTGCCCTTACTAATCTTGGTTCGCCACGCAGTGAGCAACTCGTACTTTTCCAATTGTACGGCGCCAATCACAACTTTATCACGATAGACCAGCCAAGCATGGGCGCCGAACCGGTTATCATTCTTCTCAACACCAATTCGCAGTTCCGACTCATGCCCGTTCCTTGACAGCAATCGCTGCAATGCGAGCGCACGGCACAGGCACGAGGCTCCTAGCGTCTTTTTTGAAGCTACCTCAATCGCCCAGATAAGGGGATCCACTGCAGTGTTTCCGTTGGCAGGCCGAGTCGCCCAGCGCTGAAGCTTTTGAAAGCCCCAAGCGTGCAATCTAACTCGGCATACCGCCAGGGCAAAAAACGCCCGTAGCAGCAACACTTGATCTCGATACGTTAGCTGACTGAATTTTGTGAGCTCTTTCACCGTCAGAGCCATCTCTGATTCAGGGTTCGACATCGTAGCAAAATTTTGGTTACGCGAGTGCCTCCATCGCAAGTAGTTGTTCTTTCCGAATCGACGGCACGTCTGATTGTCCCGCAAGTCACTTCATCGAGCCGTCGCCTCTGCTCTCTGGTAATCTTTGAAATTATAGACCGGAAAGGCATTGTTGCTGCGGCCTTCCGAAACCACCGTGCCCCTATCGAACAGCAGGACGCGTTGACAATGGCGCAGACTCTCAATGCGGTGTGCGATCATGACGATCGTCGGGCGCGGCGTGGCCCGCAGTAGCCGATCGAGTAGCGCGTTCTCGCCTTCGATGTCGATAGCGCTGGTCGCTTCATCGAGCACCAGGAGATGCGGACGACGAAGCATCGCGCGGGCAAGACATAGCCGCTGTCGCTCGCCGCCTGACAATAGGCCTCCGCGTTCGCCCACCACGGCATCGAGTCCCTGTGACATGTTGCGGACGATGTTTTCCGCACCGACCATGCAAAGCACGTGCCATATCGCTGCCTCGTTAGCCTCCGGAGCGGCCCACAGGAGGTTCCGGCGTATCGTATCGTGGAAAAGGTATGGGTCTTGCGCGACGTAGCTAACCGCGTTTCGCCACACCATCACTGATGGTCCGTGTAATGGAACGCCGCCGACGCAGATTTCGCCCGACTGCGGCGAATAGAGACCAACGAGAAGGTCGGCAAACGTCGTCTTTCCGGCACCCGATGGCCCGGTGATACCAACGATGCTTCCGGGCTCGATGACCAGATTGAGATCGCGCACACCTCCGGTTGAGTCGGATAAACCCGCGTCCTTATAGTGCGAGAACGAGACCCTCCTAAAGACGATCGGACCATCCGGAAGGACACGAGCGTGATTAGGGTACGCTACCGTTGCCGCTTCGGCCACAGCGAGGTCGGTTTCGAGCTCTCGAATCTTCTCGTAAGCAGGCAATGTGCGCGCCAAATGCTGTGCGTCCAGTTGAAGTTGCATGACGGGCCCGCTCATCCGTGAGAAAATCAGAAGCAGAGTGATAAGCACCGATGCGGAAGTATCGAAGAACATAATGCTTAATGCCATGGCGACGGCACCGACCAGACCAGAGATTGTTGTCACCGCCAGTCTGGTTATCGTCTGCTTGCGGACATAATGGATCTGCTGCGCTCCTAGCTGACTGAGAGTTGCTTCGAATTCGCGAGTAAAGCTTTCCTGAAGATTTTGGCTAATCGCGAGCTTCAAGGCCCCCAGGAATTGCGTCACATTATCGATGAGTGACAAATTAGCATTGGTTTGGAAAACTCCGATCGCACGCGCACGCTTCACCATCGGCAGGAGTATTGCGGCGCCAACGAGTACGACGCCCAACACGAATATCGCTAGCAAAGGCGCCAGCAAAAAGGTGAGGACTATCTGGCTTCCGAGCAAGATTATGGCAACCGCGTCGCGCAAAAGGATGTTCGTCGCACTGCTAATCTGGACGATGTCCGTGCCCATCACATGCGTAATGCGACTGTGACGCAAGCGCGAGATGATGTCCCAGCGTGCAGCCGCGAGTTGGCGAGTGATGCGCGAGCGAATCTGCTGGACGAAGCCGACTTCCAACTCCGCCACAGTCACGTCGCGCAAGGTGATAATGATGGCTCTCGCGATCATCAGTACCGCGAAGAAGGAAACGAGCAGGCTTAATTTTGCAAGACGGCTCTCAACGTAGAACAATGTGAAAAGCCACTGAGTTTTGTCTTCGAGCCAACCTCCAGTGTTTTGCGAATCGATAATGACAGAAAAAAACGGAATGAGGAGCACCAGGCCCACGCCCTCCACGATCGCGCCGAGGAAGACTAGAAGGAGAGCCCTAAGGCCCTTTACTCCGGCGAACACCGCGAAGTCGAGAAACAAGAGAGTGTACGGCGTGAAAGTGGAGAGCACAGTGGCTTTGGTGAATTGTGAGTTCATGAGAATTGTGCGTCAGTAGAGGGCGGCGCACATTCGTTGTGCACGGCTGATGGGCTCATAGCGGAGGGCGACCGCGCCGTCCATGCCTGACTATCATGCTTCCCTCGTAAT
>Ga0306917_10000422_pt1 | contig 17474 bp, 22 predicted proteins | sample tim00Cox00000000_FD_203313 | JGI IMG/M metagenome (GOLD analysis project Ga0306917, IMG submission 203313) | Lab enrichment of tropical soil microbial communities from Luquillo Experimental Forest, Puerto Rico - timezero.00C.oxic.00.000.000 (v2)... | ecosystem: Environmental > Terrestrial >... | reverse complement strand
CGTGAGAGGCTTGTCGCATTCCAGCGCTCGAGTCTCCAAGCGCTCCCCCAGCAAGGGAGCGCACACGGGCACGACCTCTACTGTATCGGTCGGCAACTTCAGATCGGCGGCCCTTCGTCCTCAGAGCCTGGCTCAAAAGCCCATGTCCTGGCGAGCCGCCTGATGCCGAGATGGGCGCGGGGCCGGCAATGAGGTTCCGCCCATCCCGGGATATCAGCGCGAATTTACCGTTTTCATAGGGATCATAACGTGCTCGTAGGGTGTCCCCGACCACATCACGTAGGGCTTTGTCGGGTCGGGGTCGGGCGTGCGGGGAAAGCCTGTCATCATTCTAACGGCCGAACCGACCATCATGATGTGGGCGTCGGTCTTAACCCAATGATTGCCGGGCGTTGGTTTTGTCGCCCAGGGATCGATATTGCTCATCCCCGTGTCGCCATTGAGCATGTAGATAAATCCGAGCTTATCGGGTGGGGGTGTGTGGGTCTGCCACGCGTGTGCCCACTCCATTGCGATGCGAGCCATGCACATCGGCCCGGTATTTGCTACCATGCGGGTGAACTCGTTGGTTCCCTTCTTCACGGTCTGCATGGCGCCGTTCACCATGCGCACAATGGTCGCATCCTGAGCGATGTCCGGCGGAGCCGCAGTCATCGCCCTCGCGACATATTCGCTATCCGCGCCTCCAGTCAGCAGCTGGCTAGTAGCAGCGCCGGCGAGAGCAAGCAGCTGTAGACCGATTGCGAGACCGGCGAATTTTGCACGTACAGGCATCGTTTCCTCCCGAGGTATGTGTGTCACGGCGGCCCTGCCTTAGGCGTCCCACCCCACATACGCTGCAGCATGACCACCGGGCGGCTAGTCAGCGGCGAAATACCTGCTACTGCTCTTTTACATCAGGACTATTTTTCGGGCTGTACAGCATTGATCCAGCTCAATGGCGACGATAATCTTAAGACTTCACCCTGCCGAGTCGCCTGACAGCGAGTTGGATGGACGCGAGGGTCACGAAGGCGGCCGGGGTCTGGGCAAGGTTCTCGAAGTCCTTGGCGAGGCGGCGATTTCGCCCGAACCAAGAGAAGGTGCGCTCAACCACCCACGAGGGACGACCACGAAACCGTTCATGTCGTCGCTCCGCTTGACGATCTCCACGCGCAGCACTGGCACCTTGGCCACGGCCGTTTCAACTTGCCACGCGTTGTAGCCGCCATCGGCCCAGATCAAATCGAGCCAGAGGAAACGCCGGCGTATATTTTCGAGGACCAAGCCGGCCCCATCGCGGTCCTGAATGGCGGCGGAGTGGACGACGACCCGCATCGGCAACCCCTCGGTATCGACCAGTGCGTGGATCTTGCGACCCTTCACCTTCTTGCCGGCGTCGTAACCCACCGCGTCGTTTTTGCCGCCCCCTTTTCCGCCGATTTCACCGATTGGCTGTCGAGAACCGCAGCCGAGGGGATGGCCTCGCGCCCTATCTGCTCGCGTAAGGCCATGTGCAGTTCAGCCCAGATCGCCTCCCGGTGCGCAGCAGGTATAAAATGCAGTTCATCGCCGCCCGCGCGTCAGTCTTGCGCAGACGCCCGCCGGGCAATGCCTGCGGGATCAGCGGCTCCAGCCGCGCCGACTCCGCATCCCCCAGATCGCTCAGCTAACCTTCCCCCTCCCGCCGATAAGTCCGGGGGTGCTCCTGTGCCCACATAGCCGTTCGCCATCACGGTGAGTCCCGCGACCGTGAATCGCAACGCGGCGCCGCACGCAACAGACTTTTGGGAGGCTCTCAGTCGTTCCGACTCCTGGATGATGTGTTTCGTCATTCTCTGGGCTGAATTCATGACGATCCTCGCCACAGCCGCGCGCAGCGGACATTGAACGAGAAACCCGAAACCGGTGTTGATAGAGGTCAATCCGACGAGCCGCCCGGCTCGAAGCCCGTTCCTTGATCCATATCAACGCCGGCCCGCCGTGTGCGGTTTACCAGCCTCTGATTGCGGAACGCGAGTGCTTTTGCATGTGCGAGCCCGTCCAATCGATTCTCAGGAGCTCTCATGCTGACCATCCCCTTGGAAAATCTGGCCTTCATCATCATCAAGGCGCGAGAATTCGACGCCGAGGTGCCGCCCGTCGACGAGGATTCAGGCTCCAACCCGTCCGACGACGCCGAATGGGACGTACTACAAGCAAGCGCCGACAATGCGACCTATCAGGAACTCGTCGACGCGATCAATGGGTTGGGCAACCCGGCGCGCATCGAGCTGTTGGCGCTCACTTGGCTGGGCCGGGGCGACTATGCAAAGGAAGAATGGCGCGACGCCGTCGAAGAAGCACGCCGGATTCACGACGAAAAGGAGACCCAATACCTGATTGGCACCCCGCTGCTTGCCGACTACCTCGAGGAAGGGCTGTCGCAGCTGGGTTACTCGCTGGAGGATTACGAAATCGGCCGCATGTAGCGGAAAGGTCCGATACGTCGGAGACCGAGTCATCCCCCGTCGAAGCCCGATCGTGAAGATCCGTCGGCCACATGTGGGATCTGGCTATTCTCGGCCCTAAGGCTGCTTCTCACTGAGTTCCTAGGTCGGCTGCAATTCGGGAAGGAATCGGAAATCCGCAATCTCGGGTGCCGCCGCCCGCTCCTGGCGTCTGATCGCGAAGTGCATCCAAAAAAGATTCACCGATGCGATGCCGAACAACAGCATGAAACAGCTCGTCCACACATCGGCCAAGTCGGTCATCAGGCCGAAAGCCAACGGCAGCACGAAGCCGCCGAGCCCGCCAATCGCGCCGACAGCACCGCCCACGACGCCAACCTGATCCGGGTAATAGACCGGGATGTGCTTGAAGACAGCTGCCTTACCAAGCGCCATGAAGAAGCCCAGGACTATCAACATGATAATGAACACCGGGAGTCCGGTGGCGATGGTGAAGCGAAGTTCGCCGTGCAGGCCGTGGACGGTGTAATCGGTTGCCGGGTAGGATAGCATGAAGGTGCAGACGAGCGAGCCGATGAACGACCAGTACATCACCGTGCGAGCGCCGTAGCGGTCGGAAAGAACCCCGCCTAACACGCGAAGTAGGCCGGCAGGTAGTGAGAAGGCGACAGCGATCGCCGCGGCCATCCGGATGTCGAGGCTGTAGACGCCGATCAGATACCGCGGCAGCCATACCGTGAGCGCGACGTATCCGCCGAAGGCGAAGAAGTAGTAAAGGCCGAAGCGCCAAACCTGCAGACGGCGCAGCGGCTCGATCTGCCTCTTCAGCAGCGCCGCTGGCTCGCCTGCTGCGCGGCGTGCCGTCTGCTTGGGATCTTCAGCCGAGCCGAGCCAGAAGATCGCGGCAGTGCAAAGCAGCATCAGCGCCCACAAGCGAGCGACGCCCTGCCAGCCATAAGCGAGCATCACCCATGGGGCGCCGAGCTTGGTGATCGCTGAACCCGCATTGCCCGCGCCCAATATACCCAGCGCCGTGCCGTGACGTTCTCTCGGATACCATCGCGTGATGTACGACAGTCCGACGGCGGAGCAACCCCCGGCAAAGCCGGTGCCGAGTCCCGCCACGAGTATCATCGACACGGTGGTGGCATTGGCGACGAACCAGGTCGCGACCGCCGCGACAGCCATCACACCGAAAAAAAGCCGTCTGCCGCCGTGCCGGTCCGCCCACACGCCAAGCACGACCCGCATCAGTGAGCCTGACAGGAACGGGACGCCGAGGAGCAGCCCGAACTCCGTGTCCGAAAGGCCGTACTGTCGTTGGATTTCGACCCCGATGATCGCGAAGATCGTCCATACCGCAAAGCAGCCGATATAACCTACCGTCGTGACCACCAGGACCCGACTGCGGAGGCGCTCAAGCCCGGCAACGGGGTGCTCGGCGCCCTGACGCGGCACGATCTCAGCGGACTGGTGCGCGGCCACGCGAAGCTCAATCCGCAATGCTGCCCGCTGGTCTTATATCAACCGCGAGGGTTCTTCCTCGTCGATCATGGCCGACGTCGAAGCGAATTCTTTGGCCTGGCACGACAGACGACATGACTGTGCGGTCGCTACCCGTCACACGGGCCGCGAGCTCGGATTGCGAGTCGTTGAGTTCCAGAACGGCAAGACCGTGGCCACGGTCAAACGATTTGAGGATCGCGATAGCCATGAAAGTTGCTCTAGAGGCCGTGCGGCACGCAAACCGGCCAGCTCAGACGGCACCCACCGCGTGCGCCCTGTATTTGGGTAGTGGGCCGTAAAGATTCGATGTGGATGTCGTTCCCAACCCAATAAACAATTGACCTGAGCCGCATCCCCTCCGCGGCAGTCTGGACCAACGCCGACGCGGTCGATCCCTGGGGACTCTTTACGCGCCCTTTACGATTGAGGGCCTTTTTTCGCCTCGAAATCTTATCGGCTTTCGCATTGAATGCGGTGCCGAGTCGGGCTCGGAAGTTGGTAACGGGTCTTATTGTTTTCTCAAGACGCGGACTCGAGCGTTCGCCCAGGGTGCCGGACTCGATTAACTGCGTAACCGTCGAATGCGAGCAGCGGAGCGTGGCAGCTTGTCGCGATCGAGGCCATGGGCACTCTGTAGCTATGGGAATTCTGTAAGAACTCATGGATGTCGCCATCGGTGTTTCATGCTTGTCCTCGCACACAGTCTCCCGCGGTAAGCGAGCCGGAATCGCCCATGCCAGACTTTAATGCCTGGGAAATTGCGCGAATTGACCTGGATCAACGCATCCCGGGTGCTTCGGGGGTATGGTATATTGTAGATCAAGGCGGCATGACGGCGAAGCCTTCCTCGGTCTCGCGATGGTACTGCTCCTGGTCGCGGCTTTCCTCTCTTGCGCCGCACTCGTTGGCTTCGCGGGGCGCGTTATCGGGTCCCAAGGCCAAGTCGGCCACGGCGACGGGGTGGGATATGGCGCTCTATGTATTAATGGTGTTACTGGCCTTAGTGGGGATTTACTTGTTTTATGCGGTGATCCACCCGGAGCGCTTTTAAAGTTGGCGGCCGGAGCGTGCTTCAATGACCGCGCAAAATCGTCATGGATCGGAAGACCCGGTTGGATCCGGTCTTCGACCCGGTCGACGGGGCCATATATTGGTTGATCGGCCGGGACGCCATACGCCGGCCGATGAACTGGAAGGCTTACACCTTTCACCTGCTGGCGACCAATCTGCTCATGGTGCTGTTGATCTACTTGATCCTCGTGTTCCAGGATTATTTGCCGCTGAACCCGTTGAAGCTCGCCGGGATGGAGCCGGTGCCGGCATTCAACACCGCCATCAGCTTCATCACCAACACCGATTGGCATCGGGGCCTGGTCTGGACCCGGACATCAGTCCAGCGGATGCGGCCCTGCAAGTCGCTCGCGTCGCGCGGGCACGCCGCATCCCGATCGCGGAAATCAACGGGTTGCTGCAGCGCCACATCACCGGCCGTAGCCTCAGGATCTTCGGCGAACCCCGCATCAATGTGCTGGCCTTGAACTTGGCACTGGAAGAGAAATACGCGAAATCCTCTGCGAGCTTGACGCTCCAGGATCAGTCTCCTTGAATCGCCTCTGCGCCAGTGACCAGGTCGAGCAGCTCCATCGTTATCTCGTCTTGGCGCTCTCGACGCGCATCCTGGCGCAATTCTTCCAGCTTCTTCGAGACATTTTCATGAGCGGAGTCCATTGCCGCGAACCGCGCTGCGTTTTCGCTGGCGAGCGCGTCGACCGCCGCCTCGGTCAGCAGCCCCAACACGTAATCCGCGATCAGCTTTTCCAGCAGCGTAGCTGGCGGCAGGTTGTGTAGCGGCGGCAGTTGCGGCTGCGCCAGGGTGAGCGATTGCAGATCGACCGGAAACAATAGCTTCCTCTCGATCGTTGTACCAGTCCCCTGGCGATGGCGTGCAAACATCACTTCGATGCGGGCCAGCTCGCCGCGCGCGATCCAGCCATAGAGCTCTGCCGTCAAATGTCTGATCGTCTCGGGCACGCCTTCAGGGCGGGTCGCCATTGGGTGAACCCATGTCATCGGCCAGCCCCGCTCCCGCGCCGCCGCAGCGCCTCGGCTGCCGAGAACAAAGAGCGCATCGTCGGAAGCAAGCAGTTTTTCGGCGGCGTCGAGGATGTGCTCGTTGAAACCGCCGACAAACCCGTGTTCAGCCGTGCACAGAACGAGCGCTCGGCGGGCAGTTGCTGTTCGGCTATCGGTTCCCGATTCGGGCAGGAGGAGCAGAGCGCCACCGATCGCGGCCGCCATTGTCTCCGCATAGCGGCGTATACCTGGAAGCGCGCGTTGCGCTTCCTGTACGCGCATGCTCGCGAGCGACCGCATTGCGCCAACAATATCAAGCAGCTCGCCCATGCTGAGAATATGGGCTTCGATTTCGACAAGCCGGGTCATTGTGGATGGCCGGTCGCCGGTACTGCGACTGAATGCGCGAGCGCCTCGAGTGTCTTCGCCAGGCGGTCGTGCAGATCCTCGGAAAGCGCTGTCGCCCGATCGTCGACTGAAAGTGCCTCCGGACAGTGCTTTGCAAGCCAGGCGCCGAGATTAGCGCGGAAGGCATCAACCCTGTCGAGGGGAACCTCGTCGAGCAGACCCCCGGATACAGCGAGCAGAAGCGCCACTTGTTCGCCCAATGTCAGCGGCGCGAACTGAGGCTGGCGCAGCACCGCACGAATGCGCCGTCCATGCTCTATGACCTTTCGCGTGCGCTGGTCGACCATGGTTCCGAAGCGGGTAAAGACTTCGAGTTCGAGAAACTGCGCGTACTCGAGACGCAGACTTTCCGAGAGCGCTTGCAAGACTGGTGCTTGCGCTTTGCCGCCGACGCGCGAGACGCTCTTGCCGACATCGACCGCCGGCTTTTGATCCTCGTAGAAGAGACGCGGATCGAGATAGATCTGGCCGTCGGTGATCGAGATCAGATTTGTGGGGATGTAGGCGCTGATGTTGCCGGACTGGGTCTCGGCGATCGGCAATGCCGTAAGCGAGCCGCCGCCCCGCTCGGGCGAGAGTTTTGCCGCTCGCTCCAAGAGGCGCGAATGAATGAAAAAGATATCGCCGGGATAGGCCTCGCGACCCGGCGGCCGGCGCAGCAGCAGTGAGATCTGGCGGTACGCGGCGGCGTGCTTGGTGAGATCGTCGAGGATCAGCAACACATCACAACCACTTGCCATGAAGTGCTCGGCCATGCTGCAGGCGCTATAGGCTGTCAGCCACTGCAACCCCGGCGGGGCATCGGCTTCGCCGACGACAAAGAAGCACCGCTCCGGAACGCCATGTTGGCGCACCGCCTCGATCACCTGGGCAACAGACGATGTTTTTTTCCCGATCGCGGCATAGACGCAAATCACGTCGGTCGAACGCTGGTTGATGATGGTATCCACGGCGATTGCCGTCTTGCCGGTACCGCGGTCGCCGATAATCAGTTCTCGCTGACCGCGACCGAGCGGGATCATTGCGTCGACGATAAGAAGCCCGGTCACCAACGGGCGCGTCACCAATGCCCGGTCGACGATCGCTGGTGCCGGCTGCTCGACCGCAGCAAAGGTCTGGGTAACAACAGGCGCGCCGCCGTCAAGCGGTGCCCCGAGCGCGTCGACGACGCGCCCAAGCAGAGCGTCGCCGACCGGTACCCGCGCCACCTCGCCTGTGCCGCGGACCATGCTGCCCGCGGCAATTCCGGCGGTGTCGCCTAGCAGCACGCAACCGATCGTCTCTTCACCGAGGTCGACCGCAAGACCGCGCACCCCTCCGGCGAAGACAAGGAGCTCGTCGAGCCGAGTCTGCGGCAAGCCGTTAACCGTCGCCACCCCATCGCCAATCTGCGCGACATGGCCCACTTGCTCCAGCCGAGGTTCGAGCGCCAAATTTCCAATGCGGCGGCGGCTTTGACCGAGCCAGGCCTGCAGATCGTCAGCGAGCGTTGCCATCGCCCACGATTTCCGCTCGCATCGCCGCGAGCGCGCTTTGCCAGGAGAAACGCAGAACCGCATTCGGGAAATGCAGCTCCGCGCCGGCGACGAGATGCCGATCCGTATCGAAGCCTATCGCGACCCGGTCGCTAAATGTCTTACGGAGCCGCGCACGCCAAGCCTCGGCGGTGTCGGCGGACAGGGCCGATGCCGTCACGACCGTCAGCTGGGCGCCGTCGACAAGCTGCTGTGCAAGTGCGTCCCTTTCTGGCTTCGGCAGCCCGGCCAAGTGCTCCTCGATGCGTGCAAGCCAGGCCTCGCCGCGGAGTTTTGCAGGAACCTCGACGAGCAGCCGTCGGGCGATGTCCGCGCCAAGATCTAGAGCGGCGCACCTCGCCTCCGCTAGTGCCACGCCTCGTTCAGCAGCAAGCGACTTGTGGGTGGCATCGATGAGTTCTGCTGCCTCGCTTTCCGCCTGAGCACGCCGCACCGCTGCCGCTTCCGCCGCCTGTGCAGCCGCCCTTTCTAGCGCCGCCGCCCGCTCGGCTGCGATGGCGGCGCGTGCGGTCTCGACGGCGGCTAGTTCGTCCTTCGCCTTGATCTCGGCCATATGCGCCTCGGCATACTGCTTGTCGATTTCGGCGCGCCGCGCATCGAGCAGGCGCAGTACCGGCCGATAGAGGAACCGATGCAGTAGCCAGACGAGGATCGCGAAATTGGCCGTCTGCAGCGCGAAGGTCGACCAATCGAAATGCATGTTCACCCAGCATAGGGGTTGGCGAAAAGCAGCAAGAGGGCGACAACTAGGCAGTAGATCGCCATTGTCTCGATCATCGCCAGACCGACGAACAGCGTGCGTGAGATCGTCCCGGCCGCCTCCGGCTGCCGCGCAATTGCGTCCATAGCGGCGGCGACCGAGCGCCCTTCTGCCAAGGCGGGACCAATCGACCCGATCGAGACGGCGAGTGCCGCGGCAATAATGCTGATGAGCTTAACGTCCACGACCCCTTCACTCGGACTCGAAGTCACCGACCGCGGCACCGATGAAGACCGTGGCGAGAATCGTGAAAATGTAGGCCTGCACCAAGCCGACGAGGATTTCGAGGGCCATCAGAGGGACCGGGACGAACAGCCCGGCAAGCGCCACGACCAGCGCGATGACAAACTCCCCACTCATCACGTTGCCGAACAGGCGGACCATCAGCGAGAAGGTGCGCATGATTTCGGAGACGATGTTGAGCGGCAACATGATTAGCTTCGGCTTGGCGAAGCTTGCGAGATAGCCGAACGGCCCGCGGGCGCGCACGCCGAAATAATGTACCGCCACAAAGACGATCAGCGCCAGCGCTGCCGGGGTCTCGAGCTTGCCGGTCGGCGCCTCGACTCCGGGCAATACCCCGAAGAGATTGGCGGCAACGAGAAAGATGAAGAGCGTGCCAAGCAACGGCAGGAACGGGCGCGGGCTCTTGCGGATCACGTCGTCTATCTGAGCCATGATCCCTGTAACGAGCAGCTCCAACACGATCTGGCGCCGGTCCGGATGCCGCCTCAGCCGCCCCGTCACGAGCCAGGAGACCAGGGTCAATACCGCTATGATCGCCCAGGTCGTCACCCGGAACTGCCTCCGGCGTTGCGATCGATATCGCGTCACCATCGCGCACTTCGAGCATGCCGCCGCGTACCGCGACGTGATGCTCAACGCCGCGATCGTCGCGCCAGCTCGCCACCGACACGGCGAGCGCCGTCAAGAAATCGGCGTGGCCAGGCAAAATGCCGAACGCCCCAGTCTCATCTTCGGCTCGGAGGTGCGCGACATCGCTGACCTCTATGACGATGGCGAGCGGGGTAGCGACGGTAAGTTTCACGGCGTCCCCCCTTTCGCCGCCGCTTCCCGCTCCCGCGCCTCCTCCAGATCACCGACCATGTAAAGCGAGCTCTCTGCCCAATCGTCGGCTTCGCCATCGAGAATTGCCCTGCAGCCGGCCAGCGTAGCTTCGAGCTCAACCGTGCGGCCCGGCTTTCCCGTGAAAGCCACGGTCACCACAAAGGGCTGGGTCAGAAACCGCATCAAGTGGCGAGCACGCTTGACTGCGGCACGATCGGCTGCGCTCAACTCGTCAATACCGAGCAGAGCGATGATCTCCTGCAGCTCGCGGTAATGGGCGATGGTCCTGCGTACGTCTTGCGCAGTCCGGTAATGCGCATTGCCTACAAGCCGCGGGCCGAGCAGGCTCGAAGTGGAAGCGAGAGGATCGATCGCGGGGTACATACCCTCGCTCGCCATTTGGCGCGACAGCACAATCGAGGAATCGAGGTGGCTGAAGATCTCGGCAACAGCCGGGTCGGTGAAGTCGTCGGCCGGTACATAGACCGCCTGGATAGAGGTGATCGCGGCCCCTGCGACCGAAGCGATGCGCTCCTCGAACTCGGCGATCTCACTGGCCAATGTCGGCTGGTAGCCGACTCGCGACGGCAACCGGCCGAGCAGCCCCGAAACTTCGCCACCGGCCTGGACTAGCCGATAGACGTTGTCGATCAACAGCAAAACATTTTCGTGAGCCCCGTCGCGGAAATGCTCGGCGATAGCGAGGGCGGTCAGGCCCGCCCGCCAGCGCGCGCCGGGCGGCTCGTTCATCTGACCGAAGACCAGCGCCGTACGCGCGAGCACGCCTGATTGGCCGAGCTCGAGCAACAGTTCGTGCCCCTCGCGCGACCGCTCGCCGATACCCGCGAACACCGAGATGCCAGAGTGGCGCTCGACCGTGGTACGGATCAGCTCCATGATCAGCACGGTCTTGCCGACCCCGGCGCCGCCGAACATCGCCGCCTTCCCGCCCGTAATCAGCGGTGCCAGCAGGTCGATGACCTTGATGCCGGTGTGAAAGATCGGGCGAGCACCGCTCTGGCGTTCGAGTGCCGGCGCTGGCCCGTGGATGGGCCGGTGCTCGACCTCAGCCGGGAGGGGTGAACCCCGGTCTATCGGCTCGCCGATCACGCTGAGCAGTCGCCCGAGCACCGCATCACCAACCGGTGCGCGGATCGGTGCGCCAAGGGCGCGTGCAGCCGTGCCGCGCCGCAGCCCAGCGGTACCTCCGAGCGCCACGGCGCGCACCATTGCCGGACCCAAGTGCTGCTGCACTTCGGCGACCAGCGGCGGGCCGATATCCCAATCGATGGCTACGGCATCGCTGATCGCCGGCAGGATCCCGCCCGCGAAGGCGATGTCGACGACTGAGCCGTGGACTGCAGTTACGCGGCCCAATTTCGGATCCGACCCGAGGAGCTCCACTGAAACAGACATCGGCCCTGGGCTTGTTGATGAAGCTATCATGACCTGTTCTTCGCCCGCCGCGTTGATCCAGCTCAACGCAATGCGCCGGGCGGCGCATAGAGTTGGTCCGACCAAGGGGACTCGAGATGGGCTGGAGAGATAAATGGCCCCACTCACAATCTATCTGAGCCGACTCATCGGCCTCTTGACGTTGATAGCCGGGCTGTCGATGCTCGCTGACAAACCGCAAGCGATCGATACAGTAAGAGCGGTTATACGAGATCGTTCCGCACTGCTCATCCTTGGAATGCTCGGAACTGCGGCCGGGCTTGCTGTCGTCCTAGGCCACCAGGTTTGGTCGGGGGTGTATTGCCGGTGTTGGTGACGGCGATCGGCTGGATCGTTTTGATCCGAGGCACGATCTTGCTGTTTCTGTCGCAGCATGCGACCGCTCGCCTCGTCGACTGGTTTCGCTTCGAAGAGTTTTTCTATCTCTACGCCGGATTTGGTGCGGCTCTCGGCTTCTATATCACCGTTCACGGGTTCAGCGCCGCTGCCGCAAGGCGGCCCCCGCAGAGTAACCGCTCCGACTGAGCTGCGGCTCCTTCGATCGATCCGCGCCCACTCGGACAGGCGGTAAGGCCGTTGAGCTATATCAATGACGCCGGCACGCCGGTGTTACCAGGGTGCCCAGGCGTCTCCGAAAGGGCCGTTCGATGTTTCAACCCGGCTACATCCTTCTCGTGCTCCTCGCTGCGGCTCCACTCATCCGCACCTTATTGAAAGGAGGAGGCGGCGGGGCTCCGCTTACCCTTCTTCACCGAATTTATCGCGACTTCGCCTACATTGCCGCTGCGGTGGTCGCGATTATCTGCTTCGAGACGGCGCTAAATATTTCTCTCCAAAATTACTGGTTCGGGGAGCTCGGCCAACGCTATCGCTATTGGCTGGCCCTCGGGCTCCGTTTGAGCATCTTTTTCACTATACTGGTTTTGATCGGTATATTCCTGGGGTTCAACCTGCGGGCGCTGTGCCGGCCATTGCCGGCGGTCCCGCGTAGCGCCCCATGGTTTGCGGCCTTCATTTTTGCCGCACTGGTCGGTTTCGGCGCGACGACCCTTTGGATCCCACTGCTGGGCTTTCTCGGAGCGAACGCTACCGGGACCAGCGACCCGGTGTTCGGCAAGGATATTCCTTTTATCTGCTCGTCTTGCCCTGGTACGACGCCGTGGTCAGCATCGTCACTACCGTTCTCGTCATCACGATTGCCCTTTGGGCCTTGATCGGGCTCGCGTTTCACCCAGCCTCGGGAAGGCCTTGGCACCAGCCCGCCTACCGCCTCGGGTGGAGCGGTCGTCGATCACTGCGCGTGATCGACACCATCGACGCCGGGTCCTGGACAGAAAGCGAGACGATCTGGCGGGGATGGCTGCGCGAGGGCATGGCGCTGGTAGCGTTGTTCTGCGTCGCAATGGGCGCGGCCCGTTTTCTCGGCCGGTATCACCTCGTCATTAATGGGCACTCGACAGTTGTTGCGGGCGGCTCGTATGCGGACATGTATTTCTGGGTCCCGGCATACGACGTCATTATGGTTTGCTGGTTTGCTGCTGCGATAATCTTGGCGCTCGCAGCTGCCGTGCCGCGGCTCGGCAACTGGCTCGTGATGCGGCCGTCCCGTTGGGTTCTCCCATGTGGGCTCTTCGCGATCCTTTACGGCGCAGCGGTCATCGTCCCCCCGGCCGTCGAGCAGCTGTATGTCGGCCCGAACCAGATAACCCTCGAGCGGCCTTTTCTCTTGCGGAGCATCGCCGGCACACGAGAAGCCTACAATCTGGACGGGCCGTCAGTGGAAGAGCAAGAATTCGCCGTTTCGGCGGTGCCGCTCGCCCGCCAGGATCTCGACAAGAATGGCCCAACCCTGCAGGACGCGCGCATCTGGGATTGGCGAGCGCTCGAGCCCCAACTCCAGCAGATCCAGGGTCTGCGGCCGTACTACACTTTTGCTGGTGTCGATATCGATCGCTACATCATCGATGGCGCCGAGCGGCAGGTTCTGATCACCGCTCGCGAGCTCAACCTTGAGAAACTCCCGGATCAAGCCAGGGTCTGGGTGAACCTCGCGCTCAAATTTACCCACGGCTATGGCGCCGTCGCCGTCCCGGTCAATGAAATGGATGGCAGGGGAAATCCGGTACTTTGGGCGCATGATATTCCGATCGAGGCCAAGGGCGACCTCGCCGTGACCCACGGTGCGATCTATTACGGCGCCCTGACGCGGGACCGGGTCTATGTCCGGACCACCGAGAAGGAATTCGATTTTCCGCAGGGCCAGGTAAATGCCGAGACGGTTTATGATGGAAACGGTGGAATTCCGCTTACCAGCTTCTGGCGCAGGCTCGTCGTCGCTCATGAATGCGACGGGCTTCGGCTCTTCATTTCCGGATATTTTGTCCCCGAAAGCCGAGTGCTGTTGCGGCGGAATATCGTCGAGCGGGTCGAAAGGCTGGCGCCATTCCTGATCTTCGACCACGATCCCTATATCGTCGCCGACGGCGACCACTATTCCTATATCATCGATGCCTATACTGCCTCGACGAACTACCCCTACAGTGATGGCTATCACGGCTCGCTGCCACAACTCCATGGCCGGAACTATCTGCGGAACTCCGTCAAGGCGGTCGTCGACGCCTATAACGGCTCGGTGACGTTTTACGTCTTCGACAACCGCGATCCGATCATTAGGGCTTATTGGCAGATGCTGCCCGGTTTGTTCAGGGACCGCAGCGCGATGCCGCAAAACCTGCAGCGCCACATTCGCTATCCCGAGGATTTGTTTACGGTCCAGGCCGAAATGTACGGCACCTACCACATGACCGATCCGATGACCTTCTACAACCGGGAGGATCGGTGGGAGGTGCCGCGTGAGCTCTATCGCGATCGTGAGATCGAGGTAACGCCCTATTACGTGATTACCCAGCTTCCGAATGCCGAAAAGCCCGAGTTCCTGCTGATGCTCCCGCTATCGGTGGCGGGGAAGAACCAGATGGCCGGATGGCTCGCCGGTCTTTCGGACGGCGAGAACTACGGCAAGATGGTGGCGTTCCGCTTTCCGAAAGGAACCTTTATTGACGGTCCGGCCCAAGTCGAATCGCGGATCAATTCCGACATCCGCTTCTCGGGAGATCTGACGCTCTGGGACCAGCACGGCTCGCAGGTGATCCGCGGCAATCTTATTGTGCTGCCGCTCAACGGGAACCAGCTGATCGCGATCGAGCCGGTCTATATCAAAGCCGAGCAGACCAAGATACCCACACTGGCACGCGTCGTGCTGGCACAGCTGTTGCCCGACGACCGGAAGATCGAGTGGGCGAGCAGGCTTAAAGACGCGGAGGATCTTCTCGTATGAGCGCCCGTAAGACCGGCCATCTCATCCGCTGAGGTGGAGACGGATGCCGACAGACTCGAGCGCGCACGCACAGTGTTTCAAGAAATGCAGCGACAATACGCGAACGGTAACTTCGCCCGCTACGGAGAATTGCTCCAGCAGCTCGAAAAGCTCCTGAGTTTGCGATGATTTGCATTCTGTGCCTGGCACCTGGGGCACGGGCGGACCGGACAGTCGACCCGCTGTAACCAGTAGATTGATGATGCACCTCTGCGCCACAGTGCAGTTCTTGGGGTGGAGACCGCTTCTGTTCCAAGAAGCCAGGTCAACGAAGTTGCTTCCCCTGGTCCTTTATCCAGTCGAGCCAACGCCGTCGCCGGGCCTCGTCCGCGACCTGCACCATCCAAGAACCTTCTCTCGCACCGGCTTGACACCGGCAAATCTGAGAACGCTGCGCTCCAGTCCGTGCACCCCGTGCGCCTGGAAATACCACCGGTAGACCAGGGCCGGCATCCCCATCGTAACGACGAGACGGGCCGAGCGTCCGGTCAGGAGGGCACGTGGGAAGCCCCTTTGCGGTATTCGAGGGCAAGCCCTGGGCGCATTACTTGTTCAATGAACCTTTGAGGAGCGCGGGCATCGTGCCATGCCACAGCGGGTAAACGATGAGAAGATGCTGTGCGGCAATGATCACGTCACGCGCCGGCGCCAGCATTTCCGGAATGGCCTCAGTCTCAAATTCCTTCCGCGTACGCAGCAGTGGGGAGTCGAGTTTCGCGGGCTCGATGCAAGCAACCTCATGCCCACCGAGAACCGCGCCTTCGGCATATGCATCGGCGAGAGCGTGGCAGAACCGATTTCCAGCGGGATCGGGGTGGCCTTGAATAATCGCGCGGCGTCTTGGCATGGTCGACTGACCTATGGGCTGGCTGAATTGACATGCATCAACGGCTACGACGCGAGGTCAGGGCAGGATGACATTGCGTCTCTAGTACGGAAGGGCGTCATTGACGAGGACACCAAGCGAAAGGTGGTCGAGCTTCTCGATCAACACCGAATCATGACCGTCGCGACGAACCGCCCTGACGGCTGGCCGCAGGGAACCACGGCGCAGTCCGAACAGCCAGAAAGCGGAAAACCTAGCCAAAGACAATCGTCTGTCCTTGACAGTCGACCACGATACCGCCGATCCCATGGCAATCACGGGCCTATCTATGGCAGCCTTCGCCTACCCCGCGAATGATCCAAAGGAGGTGGCGAAGGCCATTGAGCTACTGGGTGCCAGATACCCTGAATATGCAGCCTTTCCGAAGCCGAAACCGGAAGAAATTCTCATCTTTCGAGTGGTACCAAAAATCACTTCTATCCTGGACTATTCTAAAGGGTTTGGACACACCGATCTGGTAACCCTCTGAAACACCGCTGCACCAGCCTCGGAGAAACTCAATGTCGTCGCTGACGATCTTCTTGGCGAAGTTCTTCGGGCTATACTGCATCGTCGTGGCGCTGGCGATGACGATACGCAAGCAAAGCACCGTCGCGACAATCCAGGCGCTCCTCCGCGATCCGCCGCTTCTGCTGTTCGTCGAAGTGCTCGGTCTCGCCGCCGGCCTTGCGATGATCGTCGGTCACAATATCTGGTCAGGCGGCGCGCTGCCTGTCGTCATCACTCTTGTCGGATGGGTGTTGGCGATCCGAAGCGGCGGACTTCTCGCCCTGTCGCCGGCTGCGCTGAGCAAGCTCGTCGAGGCCATGCGTTACGAGGAACTCTTTTACCTCTACATGGGCGCGACGCTGGTTCTGGGCCTCTATCTGACCTATGCGGGGTTCAGCGCTTGACCGCGACCAGGCGATGTCCGCCCTTAAAGAGGCCGCTCACGACCAGAAAGAACTCCACGAAAAGCGAGGAGCGCCACAAAGCGCGGGTATTGGACGATGAATGAAACTGTCGATCGACTGCTCGTGGCCGCAAAACGTGGCCGAGTTATGATGCCGCGACTTGAACTTCCGGTGACGTTCGCCGCCGCTCTGGCTGCAACGGCCTTCAGCGCAGCGGCACAGGAAGGCGATATCGCGACTGGCCATGCCTTTGCGCGCGAGGCTTGCAAGTTGTGCCACGTAGTCGAGCCGGCAGAAGAGTCGCCGAGAACCCTCGCCCTCGCCCCGGCTTTTCGCGATATCGCGAACACCCCCGGGATGACGGCGACGGCCCTCCGCGTCTTCCTGAAGAGTTCTCACCCGAAGATGCCGAACTTGATCCTTAAGCCGGATCAGACTGCCGATGTGATCGTCTATGTCCTGAGTCTGCGCGACCGTTCTTGAGTCGCAGTCAGGATGATCCCCGAAGGAGCTTGCGACCGTGAATAATCGACCGATCGTCCTAATCGCAGTGGCAGCTGCCCTCGCGGCGCCGAGCCTCGCGACCGCACAGCGGCAACATGCTGCTGCCCTTGGCGATCTGATGACCGCCTTCGTGCAACCGCGCCACATCAAGATCGGTCTGACCGGAGCCGAACGGAACTGGCCCTATGCGGCATACGAACTCGATCAGTTGCGCGAAACTCTCGCCGACGTCGCCGAGATCCTGCCGAACTATCGGGATTTGTCGATCCCCGATATGATCACGACGACGGTCAAGGAGCCGCTGGCTGAACTCGACCGGGCCATCAAGGCCGGGGACAGCAACCAGTTCGCTGCGGCCTACGGACGACTGACCGCGGCGTGCAACGCCTGCCACCGGAGCTACGATCGCGGGGCGATCGTGATCCAGCCGGCGACGGTCGCTGCTTTTCCGGACCAGGATTTCCGCCCGACTACGAAATGAACGGCGCTGCCGTCATTCCCTCAGACGACCGGGCCGCCAGGCCGTGCCTGGCGGGTATCGGCCGGAGCTTCCTGGGCTGGTTGCGCTGGATCAATTCCCG
>Ga0306917_10000411_pt1 | contig 17684 bp, 14 predicted proteins | sample tim00Cox00000000_FD_203313 | JGI IMG/M metagenome (GOLD analysis project Ga0306917, IMG submission 203313) | Lab enrichment of tropical soil microbial communities from Luquillo Experimental Forest, Puerto Rico - timezero.00C.oxic.00.000.000 (v2)... | ecosystem: Environmental > Terrestrial >... | reverse complement strand
CTTGTGACCCCCGGCGAGGCCGGCCCACAGGCTTCGGTTTACAACAGCTTCCCGCTGAACGAATGCCCCGCCGAACTGTGGTCCGCGCTTGACCCGCAGGCCATCGCCACCGAAAACGGAGCCGCCACGGCCCTGCTCAACGGTCCGCGCTACTGGCTGATGAACGCCATCGAAAAGCAGCAGCAAGGCCCGCAGATAACGAAGACCTTCGGTGGGATCGAGATGATCCTGCAGGCCACGGTCCTGCTGTCGTCAATGAATCCCGCGCCCTTCACCGTCAACAGCGTGAGCCGCAATACCGTTTTCGTCTTCAACGCCGGCGAACAGGTCTACGAACTCATCGACCCCCGGGGGCGACGCTGGGTCATGCAGACCTGGAGCCAAGTCGCCGACCCCAACCTCAGACGAGAAGATCTGCCCGGCCTCGCCGGCCGGCTCGATCTGCCGGAAGGGTGGACCTACCAGCCGCGCGTGCTCACCAGCGAGTTGCGGGTGGACACCAGAAGTCAGGCCGCGCAAGTGCTGCAGGACAACCTGACCAACAGCTACTCGCTCGAGACGGACTGACTACAGGTACTGGCCCAGGTTCGATTCGGTGTCGATGGCCCGTGACGCGCTCGACGACTTGCCGGTGACCAGGGTGCGGATGTAGACGATCCGCTCACCCTTCTTGCCCGAAATCCGCGCCCAGTCATCGGGGTTGGTGGTGTTGGGCAGGTCCTCGTTCTCGGCGAACTCATCGACGATCGAGTCGAGCAGATGCTGGATGCGCAACCCCGGTTGGCCCGTCTCCAGCACCGACTTGATGGCGTTCTTCTTCGCCCGGTCGACGACGTTCTGGATCATCGCCCCGGAGTTGAAGTCCTTGAAGTACATGACTTCCTTGTCGCCGTTGGCGTAGGTGACCTCCAGGAACCGGTTGTCGTCGATCTCGGCGTACATCCGGTCGACGACCTTTTCCATCATCGCCTTGATGCAGGCCGACCGGTCGCCGCCGAACTCGGCGAGGTCGTCGGCATGCACCGGCAGCGACTCGACCAGGTACTTCGAGAAGATGTCTTGCGCCGCTTCGGCATCCGGGCGCTCGATCTTGATCTTCACGTCGAGGCGCCCCGGCCGCAGGATCGCCGGATCGATCATGTCCTCGCGGTTGGAGGCGCCGATCACGATGACGTTCTCGAGGCCCTCCACCCCGTCGATCTCGCTGAGCAGCTGCGGCACCACCGTTGTCTCGACATCCGAGGAGACCCCGGTGCCACGGGTGCGGAAGATCGAATCCATCTCGTCGAAGAACACGATCACCGGCGTTCCCTCCGACGCCTTCTCACGGGCCCGCTGGAAGATCAGCCGGATGTGCCGCTCGGTCTCGCCGACGAACTTGTTCAGCAGCTCGGGGCCCTTGATGTTCAGGAAGTACGACTTCGCCTCGCGGGAATCGTCACCGCGGACGTCGGCCATCTTCTTGGCCAACGAGTTGGCCACCGCCTTGGCGATCAAGGTCTTGCCACAGCCGGGAGGACCGTACAGCAACACACCCTTGGGCGGGCGCAGCGCGTACTCCCGGTAGAGCTCCTTGTGCAGGAACGGCAGCTCGACGGCATCGCGGATCTGCTCGATCTGGCGGGTCAGGCCACCGATGTCCTGGTAGCTGACGTCGGGCACCTCTTCCAGCACCAGGTCTTCGACCTCGGCCTTGGGGATGCGCTCGAAGGCATAGCCGGCCTTGGTGTCGACCAGCAGCGAGTCACCGGGACGCAGCTTGCGCGGCTTGGTGTCGTCGTTGAGCGCGTCAGGAATGCCGTCCGGCAAGTCCTCGGCGACCAGCGGCTCGGCAAGCCAGACGATGCGTTCCTCGTCGGCGTGGCCGACGACGAGTGCCCGGTGACCGTCGGCCAGCACCTCGCGCAAAGTGGAGATCTCGCCGACAGATTCGAACTTGCCGGCCTCGACGACGGTGAGGGCCTCGTTCAGCCGGACGGTCTGACCCTTCCGCAGCGACGCGACATCGATGTTCGGCGAACACGTCAGCCGCATCTTGCGGCCCGATGTGAACACGTCGACGGTCTCGTCGTCGTGCGAGGCCAGCAGGACGCCATATCCGCTGGGCGGCTGTCCGAGGCGGTCGACTTCTTCTCGGAGCGCCAACAGTTGCTGGCGAGCCTCTTTAAGAGTTTCCATTAATTTGGAATTGCGGGCGGCAAGCGAGTCGATACGGGCTTCGAGTTGATGCACATCGCGCGCGGAGCGGGTGCTGCCGTGCGACCCCACCGCGTGGTCCAGTTGCTCGCGCAGCACCGCTGCCTCACGACGTAACTGTTCCAATTCGGCAGCGTCGTCGCTGGACATGCCAGTTTCACGAGGGTTACCGAATGCTTCAGAACGCTCTGAGTCACCCATGTTGCGCTCCTTTCCCGCCCCGAAATGATGCGGTGGGTACTTCAAAGCTACCGGCGATTGTCGGTTCGCGTGCGTAGTCAATTACCCACGAAAAGTTAAGTTTTTCGTCACGCTGGTAATCTCTGCCACGAATCGGGCTGATTGAAAGGACGCCGTGACCGCAAAATGCCTCACCACAGGCCTTGCCGGCGTCGCCGTCGTCGGAGTGTCTGCCGCCGGTGTGACTTCCATTGCACCCGTTGGCCCGACCCCGGGCGTCCCCGCCTAGCCCAGTCCGACGGGATGCTCCGACATCTGTCCGTTACATTGAGCGCCGCCATAGCGGTGGCGGCGCTGGGGCTCTCGGCGTGTTCGCATACCGGACCCAAGGTGTTGTCGTCGCCTACCTCGGCGGTCCACGCGACGTCGAGTCCGCTCATCGTCGCGGCTCCCCCGACCGCTCCCGCGCCGGCGCCCGAGGCCCTCATCGACGTGTTGAACCGGCTTGCCGACCCGAACGTTCCGGGCACCGACAAGCTGAGCCTCGTCGAGGGCGCAACACCGGAGAGTGCGGGCACCCTGGACAAGTTCATTACCGCCCTGCGGGACAACGGCTACCTGCCGATGACCTTCGCCGCGAACAACATCGCCTGGTCGGACAAGAATCCGTCCAATGTCATGGCCACGATCAACGTCAAGACCTCGCAGGCCAACAACCGCAACTTCACGTTCCCGATGGAGTTCACGCCGTTCCAAGGGGGGTGGCAGTTGTCGCGGCGAACTGCGGAAATGCTGCTGGCCCTGGGCAACTCACCTGCTCCGGCGCCCGAATCGACCCCCGCCCCGGCGCCGTCTCAAGCCCCGTCTACGACTCCTGCGGGCTAGATCCGATGTGGATCGGCTGGCTCGAGTTCGACGTCTTGCTGGGCGACGTGCGGTCACTAAAGCAGAAGCGCTCGGTAATCCGTCCCGTTGTCGCCGAGTTGCAGCGCAAGTTCAGCGTGTCGGCCGCCGAGACCGGGTCACAGGAACTGTATCGACGAGCGTTCATCGGTGTGGCCATGGTATCCAGCGACCAAAGCCATGCCGTCGACGTACTCGATGCGGCCGAACGCCTGGTGGCCGCGCATCCGGAGTTCGAGCTGTTATCGGTGCGCCGGGGCCTGCACCGTAGCGACGACTAGCGGGCCGTCGCGCTAGCTGTCGCGGCCTTCGCGTTTGCGACCCAGTGGCGCCGGGGCAATGGCGCCCGGAGCGAGCCGTCGCGTGAAGATCAGGAACGCGGTGTGCCCACGCATGGAGTGCTGCGGCCGAACGGCCAGGCCGACGACGTTCCAGCCGCGCTGCAGCGTCTCCCACGTCCGCGGTTCGGTCCAGCACTCCTGGGCCCGGAGGGCCTCCACGGCCTTGGACAGTTGGGTGACCGTTGCCACGTAGATCATCAGCACACCGCCGGCGATCACCAGCCGCGACACGGCGTCGAGCACTTCCCACGGCGCGAGCATGTCCAGCACGGCCCGGTCGAAGGACCCGTCGGGCAGGTCGGAGTCCGCGAGGTCGCTGACGATCAGCTGCCAGTTGTCCGGCGCCCCCTCGAAAAACACCGATACGTTGCGGCGGGCGTGTTCGGCATGGTCGGCGCGCTGTTCGTAGGAGACCACCCGCCCTTGCGGCCCGACCGCACGCAGCAGCGAGCAGGTCAGCGCGCCGGATCCGGCCCCGGCCTCCAGCACGCGGGCACCCGGGAAGATGTCGCCCTCGTGCACGATCTGAGCCGCGTCCTTGGGGTAGATCACCTGTGGACCGCGGGGCATCGACATCACGTAATCGACCAGCAGCGGCCGCAGCACCAGGAAAAGGGCGCCGTTGCTGGATTTGACCACGCTGCCCTCGTCCAGACCGATCACCGCGTCGTGGGCGATCGCGCCGCGATGGGTGTGGAACTCGGCGCCTTCGGTGAGCGACATCGTGTAGTGCCGGCCTTTGGCGTCGGTGAGCTGAACGCGTTCGCCAGCGGTAAACGGGCCGGTTGCTGACACGCAGTCCAGCGTGCCAGCCGACTCGCCGTAGCCGGTGCTTGGGGGTTGTCAGCGCCCGGCTCTAGGCTGCGGGAATGACCGAGGCGTCGGAATCGCTAACGTTGCGGCCGGCCCTGTCACCGTCGCGGGCGGCGGACTTCAAACAGTGTCCGCTGCTGTATCGGTTCCGGGCGATCGACCGGTTGCCCGAGGCCCCGTCCGCGGCGCAGCTGCGGGGGACCCTGGTGCATGCCGCCCTGGAGCAGCTCTACGGCCTGCCCGCCGCACAGCGCGATCCCGCCACTGCGAGCTCGCTGGTGGAACCCGCATGGGAACGGGTGATGGCCGCCGAGCCGGACCTGGCCGGCGAGTTGGACGCCGAACTGCGAACGCAACTGCTGGAGGAGGCGCGCGCCCTGCTTTCCGGCTATTACCGGCTGGAAGACCCGACCCGGTTCGACCCGCAATGCTGCGAGGAGCGGGTCGAGGTCGAGCTCGCCGACGGCACGCTGCTGCGTGGCTTCATCGACCGGATCGACGTCGCGGCCACCGGCGAGCTACGGGTGGTCGACTACAAGACCGGCAAGGCGCCGCCGGAGGCGCGAGCGCTGGCCGAGTTCAGGGCGATGTTTCAGATGAAGTTCTATGCGGTGGCGCTGCTGCGTTCCCGCGGTGTCCTGCCCACCCGGCTGCGGATCATCTATCTGGCCGACAGCCAGGTATTGGACTACGCGCCGGACCTTGACGAGCTTCTGCGCTTCGAGAAGACGCTGATGGCGATCTGGCGTGCCATCCTGTCCGCGGGGCAGACGGGCGATTTCCGTCCCAGCCCGTCGCGGTTGTGCGAGTGGTGCCCACACCAGCAACACTGTCCGACTTTCGGCGGAACCCCGCCGCCCTACCCGGGCTGGCCGGACCGCCTGGGCGCGCAGCCTGTTCCCCATCCGACCGAACCGGCGGCATAACCTCACTCGAGCGGCGACATCTCCTGCAGCATCGTGGGAATCAACTCGCCGACGGTCGGGTGGATGTGCATCGTGCGCGAGAGCGTGGTGTACGGCGCCTTGGCCGACATGATGTCCAGGATGCAGTGAATCGCCTCGTCGCCGCCGACGCCGAGGATGGCCGCTCCCAGGATCTGGTGGGTGTCGGCGTCGACCACCACCTTCATAAAGCCTTGCGTCTCACCCTTTTCCACTGCTCTGCCGACCCTGGTCATCGGCCGCTTGCCGACCAGCGCCTTACGGCCCGACGCGCGGACCTCCGCGATGGTCATGCCTGCGCGCCCCAGCGGCGGGTCGATGTAGAGCGCGTAGGTCTTGATGCGGTCGCTCACCCGGCGCGGGTCGTTGTCGAGCAGATTGGCGGCGACGATCTCGAAATCGTTGTACGAGGTATGGGTGAACGCGCCCTTGCCGTTGCAGTCGCCCATCGCCCATATGTGGTCGACGTTGGTCTTGAGCTGGTCGTCGACCACGATGTAGCCGCGGGCGTCGGTCTGTACGCCGGCCGCCTCGAGGCTGAGGTCGTCGGTGTTGGGTCGCCGCCCCACCGCCATCAGCAGATGACTGCCGGTGATGGCGTCGGCTCCGGCGCGGGGCGTGAGTTCGAAGCCTCCAAAATCACTGTCAATCTTGCTGATTCGTATGTCGTCGGCGTCGACGACGACGTCGATTCCTTCGGCCTCCAAGATCTCCCTGACGGTGGCGGAGACATCCTCGTCTTCGCGCGACGCCAGCCGCGGCCCCTTCTCGACCACCGTCACCCGTGCCCCGAAGCGCCGGTACATCTGTGCGAACTCCAACGCGATGTAACCACCGCCGACGATGACGAGATGTGTTGGTAGCGTGTCGAGTTCGAGGATCGACACATTAGTGAGGAACTCGACCTCGGACAGTCCCGGGATGTCCGGCACCACCGCCCGGCCACCCAAGTTGAGGAAGATTCGGTCAGCCTGCAGAAGGTCGCCGTTGACGCTGATCGTGTGTGGGTCCTCGAAACGGGCGTGACCGCGGAAGACCGTGCAGCCGGCCATGCCGTCCAACCAGCTTTCGACGCCCTCGCGGTCCTTGAGCATGATGTCGTCTTTGCGTGCCTTGACTTTGGCCATGTCCACGCTGACCGCTCCGGTCCCGACACCGTATTCCGCGCCGCGACGCGCCAGCTGTGCGGCGTGCGCGCTGGCCACCAGGGTCTTGGTCGGGATGCATCCGTTGTTGACGCAGGTGCCGCCGATGAGTTTGCGCTCGATGATCGCGACGCGCTGCCCGGCCGAAGTCAGCCGGCCCGCCAGCGAAGGCCCGGCCTGGCCGGCACCGACGATGATCGCGTCGAAAAGCTCCGTCACAAGTTGGCCGTCGCCGCGAGGAGCGCGAATCCACCCAAGATCGCGATCGCGTCCTCGAGCAGCGCTATCGGCAAGTCCTGCCCGCCGCGGGCGGCCACCAGCCACTTGCGGGCGTGATAGCCGCCCAGGGTGCCGAGCACCGCGCCGATCACACCGGCACCGAGTGAGGTAAAGGTCCAGTGCCACGCCGCGCCGATGACCGCGCCGGAGAACCCGCCCATGACGATCCGGGCGCCGAACGACGGCGCCGCGGTGCGGGCCGGTGTCTTGGGGAGTTTGTCGGCGACCAGTTCGCCGACGGCGAGAACGGTGAAGATCACCACCGTGATGATGTTCGCCACCCAGGATGCCCACGTGGCGTGCAGGTTGATCCAGCCGAGGAAGCCCGCCCAGGCGACCACGGCGGGCGCCGTCAGCGAACGCAACCCGGCCACCACACCGATCAATAAGGCCATCAGCAGAACAAGCGCGTGTGTCACGGAGATCCTCCTACCAGTTGGTCAGAATCGACAGAACCTGATGTCTGAAGCCAGAATCGCTTTGGCGCCGATGGCGGCGAGCTCGTCCATGATCTCGTTGACCCCAGCACGGGGCACCAGTGCGCGGATTGCCACCCAGTCCGGGTCGGCGAGCGGCGCGATGGTCGGCGACTCCAGCCCCGGCGTGATCGACGTCGCCTTGTCCAGGACCGAACGCGGGCAGTCGTAATCGAGCATCAAGTACTGCTGGCCGAAAACAACACCTTGCACCCGGCCCACCAGTTGATCGCGCGCCGCGGTGGCCTTGCTGTGGGGGTGGCCACCGTGGCCAGCGCGCTCGATCAGCACCGCCTCCGAATCACACAGCGGCTTACCGAAGGCCACCAGATCGTGCAGGCTCAGGGTGCGACCGGACCCCACCACGTCGGCGATGGCGTCGGCCACCCCGAGTTGCACCGAGATCTCCACCGCCCCGTCGAGTCTGATGACGGTTGCTTTAATACCCCTTTCCGCCAGATCTTTTCGGACCAAGTTCGGGTAGGCGGTGGCGATCCGCTTTCCGGCGAGGTCCGCCGGCTTCCAGTCACGCCCGGCAGGGGCCGCGTAGCGGAAGCTCGACGAGCCGAAGCCCAGCGCCAGGCGTTCACGCACCGGCGCATCGGAGTCGAGGACCAGGTCGCGCCCGGTGATGCCGAAGTCGAGCTTTCCCGAACCGACGTAGATGGCAATGTCCTTGGGTCGCAAGAAGAAAAACTCGACTTTGTTGATCGGGTCGATGACCGTCAGATCCTTGGGGTCGGTGCGGCGCCGGTAGCCAGCCTCGGCGAGGATCTCGGTGGCCGGCTCGCTGAGCGCACCTTTGTTGGGAACCGCGACCCGCAACATGCTGCTCACAACTTTCGGTAGACGTCGTCGAGGGACAGTCCGCGCGCGATCATCAGGACCTGCGTCCAGTACAGCAACTGGCTGATCTCCTCGGCCAGTGCGTCGTCGGGTTCGTGTTCGGCGGCCAGCCACACCTCGCCGGCTTCCTCCAGGATCTTCTTGCCCAGCCCATGGATGCCACCGTCCAGCGCAGCGACCGTGGCACTGTTTGCCGGCCGACTGCGGGCACGATCGCCGAGTTCGGCGAACAGATCCTCGAAGGTCTTCACGGCCTGCGATTGTTTCACGTGCCGGCGAGCAAAGTCACGGCGGTTTATCAGTGGCGACGTACGGTGTTGGAGTCCTCGATCGCCACGCACGATGCCGTCTCGGCGGCAGTGCGAACTCAACCAACGTAGGGCTCAGTCCTCCGGGTTGTAGCCGAGGTTGGGGGCGAGCCAGCGCTCGGCTTCCTGCAGGGTCCAGCCCTTGCGCTTCGCGTAGTCGGCGACCTGGTCCTGGGCCATCCGACCGACCACGAAGTACTGCGATTGCGGGTGCGAGAAGTACCAGCCGCTGACGGCAGCACCGGGCCACATCGCCATCGACTCGGTCAGCTCGATGCCGGTCCGCTCCTGGACGTCCATCAACTTCCACAGCGTCACCTTCTCGGTGTGCTCCGGGCAGGCCGGGTAGCCGGGGGCAGGGCGGATTCCCACGTACTTTTCACCGATGAGTGCCTCGTTGTCCAGCTGCTCGTCCGGCTGGAATCCCCAGAACTCCGTGCGGACCCGTTGGTGCATCCGTTCGGCGAAAGCCTCTGCCAGACGGTCGGCGATCGACTCCAGCAGGATCGCGCTGTAGTCGTCGACGGCTGCCTTGAACTCCGCGATCTTGTCCTGACTGCCGAACCCCGCGGTGACGGCGAAGGCGCCGAGGTAGTCGGCCAGACCGGTGTCCTTGGGCGCGATGTAGTCGCCCAGCGAGCGGTTCGGGATGCCGTCCCGGTGCTCGCCCTGCTGGCGCAGGTTGTGCAACGTAGTCAGCACCTCGGTACGGGTCTCATCGGTGTACACCTCGATGTCTTCAATACCCGAGCCGACCGCGTTTGCCGGGAAGAACCCGATCACCCCGTTGGCAGTCAGCCACTTCTCCTTGATCAGGGTGTCGAGCATCTCCTGGGCGTCGTCGTACAGCTTGCGGGCAGCCTCGCCCGAGACCGGGTTGTTGAGGATGTCGGGGAATCGGCCCTTCATCTCCCAGGCGTTGAAGAACGGCTGCCAGTCGATGTATTCGCGCAACTCGGCGAGGTCGTAATCCTGAAAATCCCGTACTCCCGCACCTTGAGCCGGCACCGGCGGTGTGTAGCCGTCCCACTCGATCGGTGTCCGGTTCGCACGGGCCTTCTCCAGCGTCAGCATCGGCCGCTCGTTCTTCTGGGCGTGCCGTTCGCGCAGGGCTGCGTACTCGGTCTCGGTGGCCTCCAGCAGGGCTGGACGCTGCTTGTCGTCGAGGAGCGCTGCAGCGACCGGCACCGAGCGGGAAGCGTCCTTGACCCAGACCACCGGACCGCTGCGACGCGGCGACACCTTCACGGCCGTGTGGGCGCGCGAGGTTGTCGCGCCACCGATCAGCAGCGGGATCTCCAGCCCCTCGCGTTCCATCTCGGCAGCGAAGTTGACCATCTCGTCCAAGGACGGGGTGATCAGGCCGGACAGCCCGATGATGTCGGCGTCGTGCTCCTTCGCCGCATCCAGGATCTTCTGGGCAGGCACCATCACACCGAGGTCGATTACGTCGTAGTTGTTGCACTGCAGGACGACCCCGACGATGTTCTTGCCGATGTCATGGACGTCGCCCTTCACGGTCGCCATCACGATCGTGCCGTTGGTGTGCCCACCGGCAGCATCGCCGGACTCTTCTTTCTCCGCCTCGATGTACGGCAGCAGGTAAGCGACCGCCTTCTTCATCACCCGGGCCGACTTCACGACCTGGGGCAGGAACATCTTGCCGGAGCCGAAGAGGTCACCGACGACGTTCATGCCGTCCATCAGGGGGCCCTCGATCACCTCGATCGGGCGACCACCCGCGGCGGCGATCTCGGCCCGCAACTCCTCGGTGTCGGCGTCGACGTGGGCGTCGATGCCCTTGACCAGAGCGTGCGTGATCCGCTCGCGGACCGGGAGGCCGCGCCACTCGGCCGCCGCTGGGTCCTCGGACTTCTCCGAGCTGTTGAACCGCTCGGCGATCTCCAGGAGCCTCTCGGCCGCGTCCTCTCGACGATTCAGGACGACGTCCTCGATGCGGTCCCGCAACTCGGGGTCGATCGAGTCGTAGGGCACTAGCGCACCGGCGTTGACGATGCCCATGTCGAGGCCGGCCTTGATGGCGTGGAACAGGAACACCGAGTGGATCGCCTCGCGGACGGGGTTGTTGCCCCGGAACGAGAACGACACATTCGAGATGCCGCCGGAGATGTGCACCCCCGGCAGGTTCTCCTTGATCCAGGCGCAGGCCTCGATGAAGTCGATCCCGTACGTCGCGTGCTCCTCGATACCGGTCGCCAGCGCGAAGCAGTTCGGGTCGAAGATGATGTCCTCGGGCGGGAAGCCGACCTCTTCGGTCAGGATCCGGTAGGCGCGCCCGCAGATCTCCTTGCGACGCTCCAGGTTGTCGGCCTGACCCTGCTCGTCGAAGGCCATGACGACGACGGCTGCACCGTACTTGCGGCACAGCCGTGCCTCGCGAATGAACTTCTCCTCGCCCTCCTTCATGGAGATCGAGTTGACGATCGGCTTGCCCTGCACGTTCTTCAGGCCCGCCTCGATGACCTCCCACTTGGAGGAGTCGATCATCACCGGGACGCGGCTGATGTCCGGCTCGGCCGCGATCAGCTTGGTGAACCGGTCCATCGCGGCGACGCCGTCGATCATGCCTTCGTCCATATTGATGTCGATGACCTGCGCACCGACCTCGACCTGCTGCAGGGCGACCGATAGCGCGGTGTCGTAGTCCTCGGCCTTGATCAGGTTGCGAAACCTGGCGGAGCCGGTGATGTTGGTGCGCTCACCGATGTTCACGAACAGGGAATCGTCTGTGATGTTGAGCGGCTCCAGGCCCGCGAGCCGGGTGGCCACCGGGATCGTCGGCAGCTCGCGCTGCGGCTTGCCCTCGACGACTTTGGCGATCTCGGCGATGTGCGCCGGCGTCGTTCCGCAGCAACCACCGACCAGGTTGACCAGGCCGGCCTCGGCGAACTCGGCGATGTAGCCGGCCTGGCGCTCCGGGGACTCGTCGTACTCGCCAAAGGCGTTGGGCAGACCGGCATTCGGGTAGCAGGAGACGAAGGTGTCCGCGATCCGCGCCACCTCGGCGATGTAGGGCCTCATCTCCGGCGCACCCAGGGCACAGTTGAGACCCACCGCGAAAGGCTTCGCGTGCCTGATCGCATTCCAGAATGCTTCGGTGACCTGACCGGACAACGTCCGCCCGGAAGCATCGGTGATGGTACCCGAGATGATCACCGGCCAGCGTCGTCCGCGGTCCTCGAACAGCGTCTCGACGGCGAACACCGCCGCCTTGGCGTTCAGCGAGTCGAATATCGTCTCGATGATGATGAGGTCGGCACCACCGTCGACCAGGCCGTTGGCAGATTCGAGGTAGGCGGCGACCAGCTGGTCGTAGGAGACGTTGCGGGCTCCGGGGTCGTTGACGTCCGGCGAGATCGACGCGGTGCGCGTCGTCGGCCCAATTGCGCCAGCCACGTAGCGGGGCCTCTCCGGGGTGCTGAATTCGTCGGCTGCCTTGCGGGCCAGGGCGGCGCCGGCGTAGTTCAGCTCGTAGCTCAGGTCCTGCATGTCGTAGTCGGAGAGCGAGATCGCGTTCGCGTTGAACGTGTTGGTCTCCAGGATGTCGGCGCCCGCCTCGAGGTACTCGCGGTGGATCCCCTCGATGATCTGCGGCTGCGTCAGGTTAAGCAGGTCGTTGTTGCCCTGAAGAGCGGTCGGCCACTCCGTGAATCGGTCGCCGCGGTAGCCGGCCTCGTCCGGTCGGTCCCGCTGGATCGCCGTGCCCATCGCGCCGTCGATCACCATGATCCGCTGGCCGAGAGTAGCCGTCAGTTCGTCGGTGCAGTCGGGGCGGATGTTCGGCACGAAAGTGCCGGGCTCGGGGGCGTTCACGTGCGTTCCTTCCGTAGAGGAAGGCGTCCTTGACTCTGCCGAGCGTGGCGGATACCGGCAAGGACCCGGAACCGTTGCAACGCCTCTCGACCAAAAAAGTCTACGTCGTCACCCGACGTTCGGACGCCCAGCTCGACCCGACCCGCTTCGCAATCGCGGTGCCCTTGCGCGCCAGCTCGCGGATCTTGTCGGCAGTGTCGTAGTTACCAAGGTTAACCAGATTGCAGCCGAAGGTATTTCGTCTCGACCGCGTCTACGCCGGTTGTTGACGGCGTCAAGTGTGAGGTCCGCGGCCTGCAACTGGGTGCCCATCGCGCCTTCGCCGACCATCGCCCGCTGCGCCAGAGTGTCGAGGATGTCGGTGTCGTAGCGGTGTCCGTTAGCGGCAGTCACCCCACGAGGATAGTCGGCCTATGCAAACGCCCCCCGGTCTGACAGCAGGCCGTACGCTGTTTCTGTGACTCCGCCTGATGGTAGGCCGGATGGCTACGCGCTGCCCGAACTGCACAACACCGTCGTCGTTGCGGCGTTTGAGGGCTGGAACGACGCCGGCGACGCGGCCAGCGATGCGCTCGAGCACCTCGATGCCATTTGGGAAGCCGATCCGATCGTTGAGATCGACGACGAGGCCTACTACGACTATCAGGTGAATCGCCCGGTCATCCGCCAAGTCGACGGCGTTACCCGGGAGCTGGTGTGGCCGGCGATGCGGATCACCCACTGCCGCCCCCCGGGCAGCGACCGCGACGTCGTGTTGATGCACGGGGTGGAGCCCAACATGCGCTGGCGCACCTTCTGCGCCGAGCTGGTGGCCATTGCCGACAAGCTCAACGTCGACACTGTCGTGATCCTTGGGGCCCTGCTGGCCGACACCCCGCACACCCGGCCGGTGCCGGTATCGGGGGCGGCCTACTCCCCCGAGTCCGCGAAACGCTTCGGCCTCGAGGAAACCCGCTACGAGGGCCCGACCGGGATCGCCGGGGTGTTCCAGGACGCATGTGTGGCCGCCGGGATCCCCGCGGTGACCTTCTGGGCGGCAGTGCCGCATTACGTGTCGAACCCGCCGAACCCCAAGGCGACGGTGGCGCTGCTGCGTCGCGTCGAGGACGTGCTCGACATCGAGGTCCCACTGGCCGACCTCCCGGCCCAGGCCGAGGAGTGGGAGCAGGCGATCACCGAGATGGCCGCCGAGGACGAGGACCTGGCCGAATACGTGGTGTCGCTGGAGCAGCGCGGCGACGCCGAGGTCGACATGAACGAAGCCCTGGGCAAGATCGACGGCGACGCGCTCGCCGCCGAGTTCGAACGCTATCTGCGCCGCCGCCGTCCCGGGTTCGGGCGCTGAATCTACTCGACGCTGGACCCCAAGGATTCGTTGTAGGCGCTGGTGGAGCGACCGAGCGCGGCGACTTCGGCGTCCAGTTGAGGCAGCAGCTCCGCGGCGGTCTTGCGGATGGGAAGTTCGCCGACCGGGGTGGAGAGCACCGGCTTGAGCCAGCGGAACGCGGCCACCCAGCGCGGGCGGTAGATGCGGCTCTTACGGCCCTCGATGCCCTTGACGAACGCGTCGGCGCACTTGTCGACGGTCGTGGTCTTGTTCAATGGCCAAGGGAACCTCGCGAGCATTTCGCCGAACGCGGGCAGGTCAGCCTCGGAGTCGCGAACCAAGGCGGTGTTGATCCAGGACATGTGGGCCGACCCGACGCTGACTCCCAGATGGCCGACTTCCAATCGCAACGCGTTGGCGAGGATCTCGACGCCGGCCTTCGAGGCGTTGTACGGCGCGAGGCCCGGAGCCGCGGTGTAGGCGGCCAGCGATGAAACGATCAGCACGTAGCCGCGGCCGTCGATCACAGCCGGCAACGCGGCCCGCACGGTATTGAAGACGCCGAGCACGTTGATGTCCAGCACCCGCTTGAACGCCTCCGGATCCACCTGCAGCACCGACCCGTAGCTGATGACGCCGGCATTGGCCACGACGACGTCGATGCCGCCGAAGCGTTCGACGGCCTGGGCGGCCGCGGCCTGCATGGCGGCCAGGTCGCGCACGTCGGCGACCGCGGTGAGCACCTGATCCTGGCCGAGTTCCGCGGCCAGCGCGGAGAGCTCGGCTTTGTCAAGATCGGTCAGCACCAGCTTGGCGCCCTTGTCGCGCAGCCGACGGGCCACCTCGGCCCCGATTCCCCGGGCACCACCGGTGATGAAGACAACTTTGCCCTGGATCTTGCCCTGGAAAGAAACCATGGCCGAAACGTACCGCGCCGCCGCGATCAGAGGTCCAAGAACTATGGCCAGTACTCGTTCATCGGTTGGGCGAATCGATCGTTGTTGGTGAGCCGGGGCAGTCCGAGGGCGTCTTCGATGGTGCGCAGCAGGCTGTAGTGGTTGTTGTAGTTGTAGGCGACGAACTGGCCTTGGCGCATCCCGGAATTCGGTGAGGGAATCACGATCATGGGGACGTGATTCCCCTCATTGCCGTTACCGAGATAGAGGTTGTCGTAGTCCTCGTCCCACGTGATGAAGATCGCGGAGCGCTGCGTTCGGAATGCGGGCGAGTTCAAGATCGTCGGTAGCGTGGCCGCGAGGAACTCGTCACCGGCGCGGAGGTTGTATTGGTGCAGGGCGAGCTGACCGACGACGAAGCGGAGGTCGTTGCACCCCTCCTGGTTGTGGCATTCGTCGGCCGCGAACCACACGTAGTTCGGGGTCGTGGCGGTCGAGGCCAGATCCGTGGCCATTTGCGTCAGCGGCAGCACGTGCGCCTGACAGCGGGCGGTATTGGAAACGATGTCGTGGAACGCGAGAAATGGCAGCTCGTCGGGGCTGTAGTGCCCCTGGCTCGCGGTGAAACACGGTGCGGGCATGGACTGCTCGTAGGCCGCCCACGTCTTGCCCGCCTTCTCGATGTTGTCAGCCAGATTGGGCACGTCGAAGCAGTTGATGGGGCAGTTCCAGCCCACGTCGAAGTTTGACCCGCCCAGGATCGGGTAGTAGTTCGGGTCGCTGGGGTGAGTCAGGGCAAAGTAGTTCGCTCCATATCCATATCGGCTGATCAGGGTGTTGATGTATGGCGCGTTGCGGGGTCTGCCGACAACGTCTTTCACGCCGTGGTTCTCCAAATAGAGCATGAACACGTGATCGAGGGGGCCGACCTTTGACGCCGGTGGTGCAGGAGGCGGTGGGGCGGGCAGCGCCGCGCCCACGGTGAACGACAAGTTGTCGGCGTAGGCGTTGTTGTAATGGCTCGGCGCCGGGTTGCAATCCTTGAGGGTCAACACCACGACCGCGCTCCGGGTGCCCGCGGGAATCAACCCAGTGTTTGAGCGATGGAGAAGCGCGGTCCTGAACACGCGCTCGACCACACCGACCGGCCCGATCCTGGCACCGCCGAGGGACGACTGGTTCGCCGCCAGGAATTGGACGGTAACCGACGCTTCGGACGGGTCGTCCAGGAAGCCTCCGAGCCATCCGCTCAGCGTGTAGGGCACGGTGCCGGTGTCGATCTGGGCCGCCGCACCGCTGAGGTCGACGGTTTGGCCCAGTTGGGAAGTCGCCACATTTCCACCGCCGAAGAACTGGGCGCCGCCGTCGGGGGGACCGTCGCCGGGTCGCGGAAATTGGAGGAACTTTGGAAAAGGCGGCGCCGAAGTGGACAACGGCGACGGCCAACGGCCAATGGTGCCGTATTTGACCACCGTGGGTGTGCCGTTCACCGACCAGCCGGGGATCGACACGGAGCTGTATCCCGTCAATGACGGGTCGCCGAACTCGGCGCCCGGGTTGACCAGCAAATTCGGGCCCTCAATGGGGTTGGCGGCCGATGCGGGCACCGTGTTCATCGAAACGACCAGCAAGCCGGCCACGCCGAACGCGGCGGCCACGCGGCGAAAACGACTGAGCATCAGGCAAACACCTCGGTGGTTGACGCGCTGCGTACGCGTTGCTCCGTCGATGGTGGCCCATGACACGCCGTCCACCCAGTTTGTTGCGCAGATTGACATTCAGGCGTTGCCGTTTGGTGACTTTGCTGAGCCAATACTTAGCAAACGCCTTGAGGGACAAGCCTTCCCCGACCGGCCGCCTACAGCTCCACCCCGAGCAACGCATCGATGGCGGTTGCCACCAACGTCGGCGCCTCGGAGTCGTGGCCGCCGTACTCCAGCGCGTCCATGGTCCAACCATCAAGTGCTGCAATGGCTTTCGGGGTATCAAGGTCGTCGGCCAGATACTGGCGCACTCGGGTGATGACATCGGTGGCATCCGGGCCGGCGGGCAGCGCCGTCGCGGCGCGCCAGCGTCGCAGCCGGGCGGTCGCCTCGTCGAGCACTTGCCGGCTCCAAAACCGGTCCGCGCGGTAGTGGCCCGCCAGCAGGCCCAGCCGGATGGCCGCCGGCTCAACGCCTTGCGCGCGCAACGCCGACACCAGGACCAGGTTGCCGCGGCTCTTGGACATCTTGTGTCCGTCCCAGCCGATCATCCCGGCGTGCACGTAATGCCGGGCGAATCGCCGCTCGCCGCGGACACATTCGGCGTGCGCGGCGGTGAATTCGTGATGCGGAAAGATCAGGTCGCTGCCCCCGCCCTGAATGTCGAGGCCGCTGCCGATGCGGCTGAGCGCGATCGCCGCGCACTCGACGTGCCAGCCCGGCCGGCCGTCACCGAACGGCGACGGCCAAGTGGGCTCCCCGGGCCGCGCGGCCCGCCACAGCAGGGCGTCGAGCTCGTCGCTCTTGCCGGGTCGGCGCGGGTCGCCGCCGCGCTCGGCAAAAAGCCGCAGCATGGTGTCGCGGTCATAACCGGACTCGTAGCCGAACTGCGGCGTGGCGTCCGCGCGGTAGTAGACGTCCGGGTATTCGCCGTCGAGGACATACGCGGCCCCCGACGCCAGCATTTTCTCGACGAGTTCGACCACTTCGGGAATCGCCTCGGTCGCCCCGACGTACTCGCGCGGTGGCAGTATCCGCAGCGCCGCCATGTCCTCCCGGAAAAGCTCGACCTCGCCGTCGCCCAGCTCCCGCCAGTCGACGCCGTCGCGCTCGGCGCGCTCCAGCAAGGGATCGTCGATGTCGGTGACGTTCTGCACGTAGTGCACGTCGTGACCGAGGTCCAGCCACTGCCGATGCACGAGGTCGAATGCCAGATAGGTGGCCGCGTGACCCAGGTGAGTCGCGTCGTAGGGGGTGATCCCGCAGACATACATGGTGGCCTTCGACCCGGGCGCCACCGGGCGCACCTGCCGGTCGGAGGTGTCGAACAGGCGCAGCTCCGGACCACGTCCGGGCACCACCGGAACCTGTGCGGAAGACCACGCCTGCATGTCGTCGACTCTAAACGCGCCGGGAATCAGCGAAATTCCTGGTGGATGGCGCCGAGCAGAATCGGCGCCAGCTCGGCGCGACACATGACGAAGTCGGGCAGG
>Ga0306917_10000401_pt1 | contig 17808 bp, 14 predicted proteins | sample tim00Cox00000000_FD_203313 | JGI IMG/M metagenome (GOLD analysis project Ga0306917, IMG submission 203313) | Lab enrichment of tropical soil microbial communities from Luquillo Experimental Forest, Puerto Rico - timezero.00C.oxic.00.000.000 (v2)... | ecosystem: Environmental > Terrestrial >... | reverse complement strand
ATGTGCTGATGGCCGCCGCCGTAATAGAGGTCGTCATGTTCCATGAACATGGTTGCCGGCAGCACGATATCGGCCATCTGCGCGGTCTCGGTCATGAACTGCTCGTGCACGACGACGAACAGGTCTTCTCGCGCAAAACCCGCACGCACCAGGTTTTGTTCGGGCGCCACCGTCACCGGATTGGTGTTCTGGATCAGCATCGCCTTGACGGGACCGCGCCCTTGCAACGCTTCGGCATCGCCGGTGAGGATGCGACCGATCTTGCACTGGTCGAGCCAGCGTGTGTTGTGATCGATCGCGTCATGACCCTCGATGATCGCTTCGTTGAAACGCCAGATCGAGGCGTTGTTGAAGAAGGCGCCGCCCCCTTCGTACTGCCAGGCGCCGGTCACGGTCGGGATGCACACCGCGGCATGCATTTGCGCCGCGCCGTTTCGGCTGCGGGAGAAACCATAACCGAGCCGGAAGAAAGTGCGCTTGGTCTCGCCGACCGCGCGCGCAAAGGCTTCGATCTCCGCAACCGGCACGCCGCAAATCGCCGAAGCCCATTCGGGCGTGCGCATCTGCAAATGCGCCTCAAGTTCGGCGGGACAATCCGCGTACTTTGCCATGTAGTCGCGATCGGCATAGCCGTCGCGGAACAGCACATGCATGACGCCGCAGGCGAACGCGCCGTCGGTGCCGGGCCGCAGAATGATCTTGATATCGGCCTGCTTCATCGTGTCGTTGTTGTAGACGTCGATGGCTGCGATCCGCGCGCCACGCTCCCTCTTTGCGCGCCTCGCGTGCGTCATCACATTGACCTGGGTATTGACCGGATTGGTACCCCAGATCACCACGAGATCGGAGACACCCATCTCGCGCGGATCAACGCCGGCGATCTTGCCGGTGCCGATGGCGAAGCCGATGCGCGCGATGTTGGCGCAGATGGTCGAATAGTAACGCGAATATTTCTTCACATGCGCCAGCCGGTTGATGCCGTCGCGCATCACAAGACCCATGGTGCCGGCGTAGTAATAGGGCCAGACCGACTCGCCGCCGAACTCCCGTTCGGCGGCATTGAAGCGATTGGCGATCTCGTCCAGCGCTTCGTCCCACGAAATTCGCGCAAATTGGCCCGAGCCCTTCGGGCCCGTGCGGCGCATCGGATACATCAACCGCTCCGGGTGATGGATGCGCTCCGCGTAGCGGGCGACCTTGCCGCAGACGACACCGGCCGTATAAGTTTGAAGTTTCGAACCGCGCACCCGGCCGATCGAACGGCCGCCGATCACCTCGATGTCGAGCGCGCAGGCCGACGGGCAGTCGTGCGGACAGGTGGAATGGCGGATATCGACCTTGGCGTGCTGGTTCATGCCGCTATCGATAACATCAAAAACAACCTCAGCCGAGCGCATTTATCCGGCATCGAACGCGCACTCCGCGAGCAAGCTATGCGTCGGCGGAGGCCCTAGGCGCCGAGATACGCCCCGCCATTGGCGTGGATTGCCTGGCCCGTGATGTAGCGCGCGCCGGGTCCGCACACGAAGCGCACGGCAGCGGCGACATCCTCCGGCTTGCCGCGCTCGCCGGTAATCGTTTGGTGGCTCAGGTGATGGGCCGGTTCCGGCTTGTCCTTCGGCCGGGGAGTGCCGATCAACCCGGGAACCACGCAATTGACGGTGATGCCGTCGGCCGCAAGATCGTTCGCCAGCGCCCGGGTCAGCCCGACGATGCCGGCCTTGGCCGTCACCACGTGGGCACGGTTCTTCGCGCCGGTGTGTGCGCTCAAGCCGCCGATGTTGACGATCCTCCCTGCCCCGCTTTTGCGCAACGCCGGCAGGCAGGCCTTGGTGCAGTGAAAAGTGCCGTCGAGCGTGACGTCGAGAATGGCCCGCCACTCGGCGTAATCCATCTCGGCAAACGGCTTCTCGCGCCGCAGAGCGGCATTGTTGATGAGGATGTCGATCCGGCCAAAGCCGTTCACGGCGGCATCGGCCATCGCCTGCACTGCCTTGGCATCGGCGACGTCACCGATATGGATCAGCGCCTTGCCCCCCATGGCAACAATCTCGTGCGCGACCGCGTCAGCCTCGGCGCGATTGGCGCGCGCGTTGACGATGATGGAGGCGCCGGCATCGGCCAGTGCGAGGGCGATCGCCCGTCCGATGTTTCGGCCGGCGCCGGTAACGATCGCGACCTTGCCGCTCAGTTCCTTCGTCATGAACACCTACCCGCGCAGCAATGAGAGATCGATGCGACCATCGTAAAGGGTCGCCATCAGCTCCAGGCCAGCATCACTTTGCGCGCCTGTCCAGCCGCCATGAACGGCATTGAGAACAAACTTGTCGACGACGTCCTGGCGTGTCATCGGCTCGTGCGCGCCGCCGCGCAAGTGAGGCTGCCGCTCCTCGATCACGCGTCCGTCCTTCATGGTCGCGCGAATATGGCCCGTGTAGCTCCGCGGATAGGGATTTTGCGGGTCGATCGTGTATGTCACCTTGGCCGCGAGCGCCAGCACACGCGGATCGCGTATCGCGCTTTCACTGAAGGCGCCAAGGCCAACGCTGCCGTGCACAAAGCCGGTCGCCAGAAGATATGGGACCGCGAACTTCGCGGCATAACCGTTGGGTGGACGCTGCTTGTCGGCGAGCGGCTCCCACAGACGATGCACCGTCCCCTCTGCAACCTCGCAAACAATGTCGGAGACGTCATCCGGCTTGACGCCTTGAGCCGCCAGCCGTCGCGCGCAATCGATATAGGGCTGCGCCACGGTCCCGCAGGGATAGGGTTTGAAAGCCAGCGTGTCGGTCACCCAGCGTTTGCCGAAATCGCCGGTCAACGCGGCGTAGTCGCCTTGCGTCGTATGCGCAAAGCCATGAAACAGCCCGTGCGTGCCCTCAAATACCGTGCGCGGGCCGACAAATCCCGACCGCGCCAGAAGCGCCGCGCGCAAGCCCGACTGCGCCACCCAGCCCGCATGCAGCCGCTTGGTCCAGGCGCCTTCGGCCAGATATTCGATGATGCCGCCGGCCATGCTGCCGGCAATGCCGAGCGCGTCAACGATCTCTCCGGCCTGCAGTCCAAGTGCGGCGCCGACCCCCGCTGCCGCTCCCATGGCACCGAAGATTGCGGTTGGATGGAAGCCCGCCCTGTGGACGGCCTTGGGCACCACAAGGCTCAAGCGGCACAAAACCTCGGTACCGATCGCTATTCCGATCAACGCCATGCGGCCATCGGGATTGTGGCGCTCGCACGCGGCCAGCACCGCCGGCACGACCACCGCGCCGGCATGCACGGGACCGCCTTCAAAGGTGTCGTCGAAATCTTCACCGTGGGCGGCCGTGCCATTGACGAAAGCCGCGCCCGCGGCGGTCAACAGGCGACGATGGCCGATCGCGGTGCAGACACCATCGTCATCGCAGCCGCCAAGCGCGCTCGTGATATAGCCCTCGTTGCGCGCGGTAATGCAGAGCCCAACCACATCGATCAGGAGGTCCTGACATTTGCGCCGTGTGGTGTCAGGCAGCATGCCCGGCTTCACCGCGGCGATTTCCTCAGCCAGCGCTTCGGCGACGGACGTGGTCGGCAGACCGGCTTTCATGATCCGCAGACGTCAGACATGGAAAATCTTGGAATAGCGCGCCTTGATCGCCTCGCTCTCCTTCTCGACGGCGGCGGCATCGTCGCGCATGGTCTTGATCTCCGTCAGCGGCTTGCGACCTGCCTTCTCCTTCGTATCCGGATGCACCGAGCGCAGGCCGCCGACATCGATGATGAGTTGCTGCGCCTCGCGCCCGAGACAGAACGACTGAAACAGCTTGGCGGCATTCGGATTTGGCGACGACTTGAAGATGCCGTTCGGACCGATGATCAGCGGCGAGCCTTCGGTGGCATAGACCGGCTCGACCGGGCGGCCGGCCTCCTTCAGTTGGAAGATGTTGTACTCGTTGCCGTCTGCCATGACGGCACGCTCGCCAAGATCGAGCTTTTTTGGCGGATCCGCAGACGACTGCACCTGCATGATGTTTTGCTTGGCAAGCTTCTCGAAATAGCTCCAGCCGAGATCGCGCTGCATCTGATAGGTCGCGGTCATGATGGTGCCGCTGTAGCCGGGATGCGCTTTGACGATCTTGCCCTTCCATTTCGGGTCGAGCAGATCGGCGAAACTTTTGGGTGCGTCTTCCGGTTTCACGAGATTGGTGTTGTAGGCGATGATCGAGAGCCAGACCCGAAAGCTCGCGAACTGGCCATCGACGTCGCGGTGTTCTGCGGGATAGCGCGCCACGTCCTCAGGCACATAGGGAGCCAGGATGCCGTCGCGTTTCCAGACGATGAAATGCGCGGCATCGGAGGAGTTGACCACATCGACCGCGTGAATATTGGACGCATATTCCTGGCCGATACGCTGAAAAACGCGCTCGGCGCCGCTCCGCTCCACCCGGACCGCAATGCCGGGATACTTTGCCTCGAATGCCTTTGCGACCTTTTCGGCAACCGGAAGGTCTGTCGAGGTGTAGTAGTTGACCTGCCCCTCCTTCTTGGCCGCATCGATCAAGGCCTGCGTAACCGGCTCGGGCGGTGGCGCGGCCGCGAGCACACGGGTCGAGAGCGCCGACCCCGCAAGCAAAGCAGCGGTACCCTTGAGCATCTCGCGACGCGAGACCCGGCGATGTTTCATGGCGTTTCCGTCTGTTTGGCGATGTCAGGACACCGCAAGCTATCTTTTATTCCTACGCCGTAAACCTAGTCTATCGTCGACAGTCGGTTTGCGTTGCAGCTAAATTGCCGGGCAAAGAACGGTGTGGGAGACGACGATGGCCGGCCCAAGGTTTGCGCTGACGCTTGCGACGGCGCTGGTTGCGACGACCCTTGCCGGCGCGGCCGCACGGGCCGAAGATTATCCGGTCCGCCCGATCAGAGTAGTCGTGCCGTTCGGCCCTGGCGGCCCTGCCGACGTTGCGGCTCGCCTGATCGGCAATGTCCTGCAGGAAAGCCTCGGGCAGCCCTTTGTAATCGAAAATCGCACGGGCGCCGGTGGCGTCATCGGCACGCAGGAGGCGGCAAAATCTCTTCCCGACGGCTACACGCTACTCATGATGTCGAACACCCAGACCGCAAACGAATCGCTGGTGCCGCTGGCGCAACGCAAATATGAATTGATGCGCGATCTCGTCCCGATCGCGCCGGTCAATTATTCCGACCTGGTGATCGTCGTGCATCCCGATGTCGCCGCCAAAACGCTGCAGGATTTCATCGCGCTGGCGAAGTCGCAGCCGGGAAAGCTGAACTATGCGTCCTCGGGCCAGGGCACGCCCTATCACATGGCGGGCGAGCTGTTCAAAACGATGGCCGGGGTCGACATTGTGCACGTCCCCTACCGCAACAGCGGCGAAGCCCGCTCGGGCGTGATCGGGGGACAGGTGCAGATGATGATCGACGCGGTGCCGGCGATGGCGCCCAACATTGCCGAGAAGCAGGTACGCGCACTCGCCACCACCGGGACGGCACGTTCGAGCGTGCTGCCGGATGTGCCGACCGTGACCGAAGCCGGCGTCCCCGGCTACGAGGCGACGATCTGGCTCGGCCTGATGGCGCCCGCAGGAACGCCGAAGCCGATCATCGACAAGCTCAACGCCGCGGTGAGCGCCTTCGTCAAACGGCCCGAAATCCTCAAGCTGTGGCGGGAACAGGGCGCGCTCCCGATGTCGATGAGCCCGGAAGAATTCGACAAATTCCTGCGCAACGATATTGCGAAATGGGCTGAAGTCGTCAAAAAATTCGACAAGTCCTGATTAACATCCTCCGCAGCCCCAAATGCCTGTCATTCGATTTCGCCTCAATGGCGTCGCAACCGAGGTCGACGCCGATCCCAATCGATCGCTGCTCGATATTCTGCGCAGCCGGCTCGGGCTGACGGGAACGCATTTCGGTTGCGGCTCGGGCGAATGCGGCGCCTGCCACGTCATCGTCGGCGAGCATGCAGTCTCCTCCTGCGACACGCCGCTCTGGTCGGTCGCGGACAAGGACATCACCACGGTCGAAGGGCTGGGAAGCGCCGAACGCCCGCACCCGTTGCAGCGCGCCTTCATCGCCGAACAAGCCCTGCAATGCGGCTATTGCGTGCCGGGCATCCTGATGAGCGCCGCGGCTCTGCTGAAGCGCAATGCAAGGCCGACGGAAGACGATGTGCGCGCCGCGCTCGATCGCAATCTCTGCCGCTGCGGCTCGCATAATCGCATGGTGCGTGCGGTGCTGCGCGCCGCTGAAGATATGGCGTCCTCATGAGCAACGCTACGCCCCAATTGCCGGTCAGCCTGGCTGCGAACCCAAAGCTTTCGTCCTGGGTGAAATTCGCGCCCGATGGAGAAGTCGCGATCTCGCCAGGCAAGGTGGAAATCGGCCAAGGCATCGTCACGGCGCTGGCCCAGATCGCCGCCGACGAACTCGATGTCGATATTGGACGCATCCGCATGGTGCGCGCCTCGACGGCGTCGAGCCCGAACGAGGGCGTCACTTCGGGCAGCCTGTCAATTCAGCAATCGGGCCGTGCAATCCGGCAGGCTTGCGCGGAGGTCCGGCGGATTTTTCTTGGCATCGCGTCAGATCGGTTAGGTGTCGATCCCACGGCCCTCACCATCGAAGACGGCACCATCTCCGGCCCCGGCAATATCAGTACGAGCTATTGGGAGCTGGCGGAGGAAGTTTCGCTCGATCGCGACGCAACCCCCGGAGCAGAACCCAAGCCGGTCGCGCAGCGTGCGCTCGCCGGCCGCTCCGTTGAGCGGCTCGACATTCCTGACAAGGTCCTCGGAAAACCGCGCTTCATCCATGACACGGCGCTGTCGAGCATGCTGCACGGCCGCGTGCTGCGGCCCGAGCGTTCGCGCGCGAAGCTCGATGGTTTGACCGAGGATGTCGCGCGCGCCGTTCCAGGTTTTGTCGCTGTGATCCGCGACGGCAGCTTTGCCGGCGTGGTTTGCGAGACCGAAGCGGCTGCGGAGGCCGCAATCGCCGCACTGCGCAAGAGCGCGACCTGGCTCGCCGGCGAAGCATTACCCGACGAAAACAATCTGGCGGCATTTTTGAAAGCGCAGCCCGTGGAGTCGACGGTCGTCGGCACCAGAACATCGCCGAACCCCCGCCGGAAGGCGCGCACGATCCGCAGCCAATTCACCCGCCCCTACATCGCACACGCCTCTATCGCGCCATCCTGCGCGATCGCACAATGGAACGGCGACCGCGTCCATGTCTGGACCCACAGTCAGGGTGTCTATCTCCTGCGCACCGATCTTGCGCTCGTCCTGAAGATTCCGGTCGACCACATCACCGTCGAACATCTCGAGGGCGCCGGCTGCTACGGCCACAATGCCGCCGACGATGTCGCGCTCGACGCAGCGCTGCTTGCCAAAGCCGCCGGCGGCAAGCCGGTGCGCGTGCAATGGTCGCGTGCCGACGAGATGACGCACGGGCCGTTCGGCGCGGCGATGGCGATCGAGATCGAAGCCGATCTCGACGCGGACAACGAAATCGTCGCATGGCGGCACACGATCTGGAGCAACGGTCACGCGGCACGTCCAGGGCGCGCGTCGCAACCGGCGCTGCTCGCCGGATTCGAACTGGAACATCCGTTCCCGCGCACGATTTCGTCCAATCCGCCCCAGGCGAATGGCGGTGGGGCCGATCGCAACTCCATCCCGCTCTACGATTTTCCGTCCTGGACAATCGAAAGCCACCGCCTGCTCACCATGCCGGTTCGCACCTCCGCACTGCGGACACTGGGCGCGCAAGGCAATGTGTTCGCAATCGAATCCTTCCTCGACGAAATCGCGGCCGAGCGCGGCGAGGATCCGCTGATATTCCGGTTGCGACATCTGTCGGATGAGCGTGCACGAGACGTGATCCGCTCGGTGGCGAAGCGTGCGAACTGGAAGCCAGCGGCCAAGGCCGGCACAGGTTACGGTGTCGGCTTTGCGCGCTACAAGAACACCGGCGCCTATTGCGCCGCGATTGCCGAGATAGAGGGCGACGAGGACATTCGCGTCAGAAAGCTGACGCTTGCAGTTGATGTCGGCGAAGCGATCAATCCGGACGGCGTGATCAACCAGATCGAAGGCGGTGCCATCCAGGCGACGAGCTGGGTACTCAAGGAGCGCGTGCGATTTGATTCCGAGCGCATCACCAGCAATAGCTGGACCGACTATCCGATCCTGCGTTTTTCCGAGGTGCCGCGGGTCGACGTCGAACTGATCCAGCGATCCGAGACCGATCCGGTCGGCGCGGGCGAAGCGGCGCACGCCCCGGTCACCGCCGCGATTGCGAACGCGGTGTTCGATTGTCTTGGCGTGCGCGTGCGCGATCTGCCGATCACGCGCGACAGCCTGCTTGCGGCGATGGAACGCGGTTGATGAACTTGGACATCCTCAGCGGCGGCGCCGCACAAGGGCTGGTCGCAAGCCTTGCGGCCGCCTTCAAGGCAAAGACCGGTTTCGATATTGCGGGCGAATATGGCGCAGTCGGCAGCATGGCGGACAAGCTCCGCGACGGCGCTCCCGCCGACATGATCATCCTGACGTCGGCGCTTGTTGCAGAATTGGCCGAGGAGAAGCTGGTCGTTTCCTCCTCGATATCCGATGTTGGTTTGGTTGAAACTGCGCTGGCGGTGCGCAGCGGCGATCCAAAGGTATCGGCCACAACTGTCGACGATCTGCGAAAAGCGTTTCTTGCGGCCGACGCGATCTTCGTGCCCGACACCAAAGCCTCGACGGCCGGAATTCACGTGGCCAAGGTGCTCGACCGGCTCGGCATCGCCGATGAGGTCGCCGCTCGCCTGAAAATCCATCCGAACGGGGCGACCGCCATGCGGGAGCTCGCAGCGTCCCGCGAAAGGCGCCCGATCGGCTGTACGCAGTCGACCGAGATCATTTCCACGAAAGGCGTTGAATTATCGGGGTCGCTGCCCAAGGCTTGCGCGCTTGCGACGATGTACACCGCCGCCGTAGCGGCAAAGGCCGGGCATGCCGCGCAGGCAAAAGCGCTGATCGAGCTGCTCTCGAGCGCCGAAACGAGCGAAGCGCGCCGCCGCGCCGGTTTTCTTTAGCCGCTCAGCTCGAAAGCCCTGCCAGGCTGGTCGGCGATCGCAAGTGGAGAGTTTCACGGCGCGGATGGATGCCCTCCTTGCTCCAATTCAACAGTTCATATACTAATATATTAGTTCGGGAGAGCGAGCATGCGCGCGCGGGTGACAAAAAAAGCCGAGGCCGCATCGTCCTCGTTGTCAACAGCGATCCGCCGCAACGGCCGGCCGCGCGCGGCGACGGCGTCATCACGGATTTACGCCGATCTGCGTGTCGAGCTCGTCGCACTGCGGCGGCATCCGGGCGAGGCGATTTCGGAAGGCGAGATCGCGCTGTCCTATGGCGTAAGCCGGACTCCGGTCCGCGAGGCGATCCTGAAATTGTCGGACGAGGGTCTGGTCGAGATTTTCCCGCAATCGGGCATCATCGTGTCCCGCATCCCGCTTGCGGCGCTGCCGGAAGCCATCATCATTCGCAAGGCATTGGAGGAAACCACGACAAGGCTCGCAGCCGAACTCGCCACGCCGAGCCAGGTGCTCGCGCTGCAGTCGGTCCTGCAACGGCAGCGCGAAGCCGACGCGGCGCGGGATCGCGAGGCCTTCCACCAGGCCGACGAATTGTTTCACGCAACCATCGCCGAGATCGCGAGATATCCTGGAATCTGGAAGCTGATCCTGCAGGTGAAGGTCAATGTCGACCGCTTCCGCCGCCTCACCCTGCCGCAGGCAGGCCGCATGGCGCAGGTGATAGACGAACATGAGCTGATCCTGTCGGCAATCGAAGCGCACGATGCGCCGCGCGCCGCGCTCGCGATGGGCAAGCATCTCGAACGGCTGCTGCGTGACATTGCTGCCATCCAGAACGTCAATCCGGAGTTCTTCGACGAACAACGTTAGCAACGACGAGAACGCGGACGAGAAGCGATAAAGCGAGGGAGGAATTTGACATGAGACGCCGTGATTTCCTCAAGATCGGCGCGGCGATGGGCGCCGCTGCTGCGAGTTTGCCACCGCTGTCCTGCGCATCTGCACAGTCCAAAGCCACCTTCAAGGCCGCCGACGTGCAGCCGGCCGGCTACCCAACGGTGGCGGCAACCGAAAGCCTCGGCAAAAAACTCGAGGCTGCAACCGGCGGGCGCCTGTCGGTCCAGATGTATCCGTCGGCGCAACTTGGCGGCGAGAAGGAGACCATCGAGCAGACCCAGATCGGCGCAATCCAGCTCCTGCGCGTCAGCGCCGGCGCGCTGGGCCCGATCGTCGACGACGTCAACGTCGTCAACATGCCGTTCCTGTTCAAGAACACGGCGCATGCCGAAAAGATGATGGACGGCCCGATCGGCCAGGACCTGCTCGACAGGATCTCCGCCAACGCCAATGCCGGCCTCATCGCATTGTGCTGGATGAACTCCGGCGCGCGCAGCATCTACAACACCAAAAGGGCGGTCAAATCGATCGAGGATCTCAAGGGATTGAAGATCCGCGTGATCGGCAACCCGATCTTCATCGACATGATGAATGCGCTCGGCGGCAACGGCGTTGCGATGGGTTACGATCAGGTTTTCAGCGCGTTGCAGACCGGCGTGATCGACGGCGCCGAGAACAATCCGCCGAGCTACGTCTTCAGCAACCACTACACCGCGGCGAAACACTACTCATTGACCGAACACCTCGTCATTCCGGAGGTGCTGGCGTTCTCCAAGAAGTCGTGGACTACCCTCTCGCCGGACGACCAGAACCTGATCAGGAAGTTTGCGCGCGAAGCGCAAATGGAAGAACGCGAGCTCTGGAAACAATACGAACAGCAGGCGATGGAAAAGGCAAAGGCCGCCGGTTGCGAGATCATAGAGATCCCCGACAAGACGCAGTTCCAGAACGCGGTGAAGCCCGTTTGGGACAAATATGGCCCGAAATACCAGGACATGATCCAGCGCATCCAGGGCATCGCTTAAGCGACGCACGCACGTTCAGGTCGGAGCGTCCCGGAAATGGCCGCATTGTTTCGCCGAACCATGGACTATCTCTACCTCGTCTGCGTCGTGGTCGGCTGCGTCGCCCTGGTCTTGATCTCCGCGATCATCCCTTACGCGGTCTTCACGCGCTACGTGCTCAACAGCGCCGCGTCATGGCCCGAGCCGATGGCGATCCTGCTGACGATCGTGCTGACCTTCATTGGTGCCGCGGCCGGATACCGGCTGAACCTGCACATGAACGTCTCCTACTTCGCCGATCACCTTCCCTCGCAATGGCGGAGGCTGCTCGATCTCGTGGTCCAGCTTTTGATGGCGCTGATAGCGGTCTTCATGATCGTCTGGGGCGAGAGACTCGTCGAGGTGACCTGGCACAACACCATCGCCGACTTCCCGTTCCTTTCGGTCGGCGTCACCTATCTGCCGATCCCGGTCGGCGGCGTTTGCCTGCTGCTCTTCATCGTCGAACGGATCTTTCTCGGCATTCCACCCGATCCGATCACCCATCATCCGGAAGCTGCGCCGTTCGATTGAACGGGCAAGAGGCAAATCATGGATATCTTCGTCCTCCTCGCAACGATGGTGATCTGCTTCGTGATCGGCATGCCGATCGCCTATTCGCTGGCACTCGCCGCGATCGCAGGCGCGCTATCGATCGGAATCCCGCTCGAAGCGTTGATGCTGAAGATCTCGGATGGTGTCAGCAAGGTGGCGATGCTGACGATTCCGTTCTTCGTGCTGGCGGGTGCGATCATGGCCGAAGGCGGAATGGCGCGGCGCCTGGTCGCTTTTGCCGACGTCCTCGTCGGCTTTACCAGGGTGCGCGGCGGTCTTTCCATCGTCAACGTGCTCGCGACCACGTTCCTCAGCGGCATCTCCGGCTCTGCCGTAGCCGACACATCGGCGATCGGCTCGGTGATGATCCCGCAAATGGAGAAAACCGGCTTCCCGCGGGTATTCGCGACCAACCTGACCATCACCTCTTCGGTTCAGGCACTTCTGGTGCCGCCGAGCCACAATGCTGTGCTGTACTCGCTTGCGACCGGCGGGACCATCTCGATCAGCGCGCTGTTCATGGCCGGCGTCTTCCCGGGTCTCCTGCTGGGCTTCTCCCTGATCGTTCTCTGCCTCGTGATCGCCTATCGCGACGGCCACCCGCAGGGCCAGACGGTCGCCGCCAAGGACGCCATCAGGATCACGATCGACGCCGCCTGGGGACTGGTGACGCTCGTCATCATTCTCGGCGGGATTTTGGGCGGCATCTTCACCGCCATCGAAGCCGGCGCGGTCGCCTGCCTCTGGGCGTTCTTCGTCACCATGTTCATCTACCGCGACTATCGCTGGCGCGATCTGCCCGTGCTCCTGCATCGAACCCTCCGGACGGTTGCGATGGTGATGACGCTGATCGCCTGCGCGTCGGCCGTCGGCTACATCATGGCGCTCACGCAGATGCCTGCCAAGATGACGGCGTTCTTCCTGTCGATCTCGAGCAACAAATACGTAATCCTGTTCCTGATCAACATCCTCCTGCTGTTGCTCGGCACGCTCGTCGACATGGCGCCTTCGATCCTGATCGCGACGCCGATCCTTCTGCCGGTGATGCAGAATTTCGGCGTCAACCCCGTGCACTTCGGCATGATCATGCTGCTCAATCTCGGCATCGGGCTTTGCCATCCGCCAGTCGGAGCGATCCTGTTCGTCGGCTGCGCGGTCGGCAAAGTGACTATCGAAGAGGTCATGCGAAAGATCTGGCCGTTTTACGCGGTCATGTTCGCAGTGCTGATGTTCGTGACCTATATCCCCGAGATATCGCTCTGGCTGCCGAGGCAGGTGCTGCGCTAAGCTGAAGCGCGACCCTCCCTCAAAAGGCGCTTTTCATGAAGATCGTCGACCTCAGCCGCGAACTCTATCACCGCACTCCGACCTATCCGGGACATCCCCCTGTGATCCACGGCGTCTGGAAGAGCCATGAGGACGCATACGCCGATTCCGGCAACGTGTACGGGCTTGCGTCGATGTTCATCTCGATGCCCGACCATGCCGGCACGCACATCGACGCGCCCCGGCATTTCGGACAGCGCGGCATCCCGATCAATGAGTATCCGCTCGAGAAATGCATCGTTCCGGGCGTCTGCCTTGATCTCCGCCATATTCCCCCTCGCGCGGAGATCACGCCATCCGACCTCGAGGCCGCCGTGGCAAAGGCCGGCGTCGGTGTGCCCAAGGGCGGCACGGTCCTGCTCTGCACCGGCCATCACGAACGCACCTTCCCACGCAAGGAATATGCGACCGACAATTCCGGCGTGAACGTTGCTGCGACCGAATGGCTTGCGAAACGAGGCATCGTGCACTTCGGCATCGATTCGATGCGGCCGGGGCCAATGAGCGACGTCAACCTGATGGTGCACAAGGCCTGCCTCGACCTCGACATCACCCACATCGAGAGCCTGTGCAATCTGGAAGCGCTGTTGGGCCAGGGCCAGTTCACATTCATCGGGCTACCGATGAAAATGCGCGAGGGCACGGCTTCGCCGATCCGCGCGGTGGCCGTGTTCGGGCTGTGAGGGAATTGTCCAACGTGGGAGCGACAATGATCGACAAGCAGCGGTCACTCCAATCGCGCCGGGATGTTCTGCGAAGCGCCGCCGCGTTCGTCGGTGCATCCGCGGTCTCGGCCATTGCAAACGATCGCGCAGATGCCGCCACCTATCCCGACCGTCCCATCAAGATCGTCGTTCCCTTTGCGCCGGCCGGGCCGACCGACATCATGGCCCGGATCGTCGCCACCCATCTGGGCGCAGCGCTGTCGGGCTCCATGGTTGTCGAGAACCGGCCCGGCGCAGGCGGCAATATCGGAATCGGTCTCGTGGCGCACGCCGAACCGGACGGCTACACGCTTTTGATCACGTCGAGCGCTTACGTCGTCAATCCCGGTCTCTACGCCAAGATTCCCTACGACCCGTATAAGGATTTTGCGCCAATCGCCGAACTCGGCACGTCACCCAACGTAATTCTGGTCGACCCCAAACTTGGCGTGAAGACGATTGCCGAACTGATCGCGCGGGCCAAGGCAAACCCCAGCGAACTGAATTATGCGAGCCCCGGGATCGGCACGACGCCACATTTGTCCGGTGAGCTGTTCAAGTTGGTCTGCGGGGTCAACCTCACGCACGTTCCGTTTTCCGGCGCGGGTCCGACGATCCAGGCGCTTTTGAGCGGTACCACGCAGGTCGCCTTCGCAGCACTTCCACCGGCGCATCCACACATCGAAACCGGCGCACTGACGGCACTTGCGGTCACCGGTACGCAACGCTGGTTCGACCTGCCCGACGTGCCGACCATGGTCGAGCTCGGCTACAAGGATTTCATCTCCGATACATTTCAGGGCTTTCTTGCGCCGGCGAACACGCCCACAGCCATCATCGAGTTGTTGTCCGCCAAGGTGATTCAGGTACTGAGGACGCCGAAAATATCGGAGCAACTGCGCGGCGACGGCTTCGAGGTCATTGCCGGCGGGCCGGACGGCATGAAAAAGCGCATAAGCGACGAAGTGCCCAAGTGGCGCGAGATCATCGTCAAGGCGGGCATCAAACCGGTTTGATTGTGCGCCGCGAGCAACGGCCGGACGTCTTGCCGTGAACCCGCGGCATGTCATACGCTCCGTCCATAACAACAAAAGCTTTGGGAGGAAGTTGTGATGACCACACGCCGTGATTTCCTGAAAACCGGCGTCGGTGCCGCGGCCGGCATCGTCTTCTGCGGCTGCGGCCTTCTGCACCGCGCCAATGCCCAGCAACAGGCGGTACGGCAAACGCTGCCCGTGGCGATCGGCGGCAAGCAGATCAAAACGATCGACGTGCATTCCCACTGCTTCTTCCCCGCTGCCGGCGCGCTGCTAGGCGGCGATCCGCTGGCGCCGCTTCCCAACAACAACGGCGCAAGTGAGGCCGTCATCGCCATCGACAAGCGCCTTGCCGCCATGGATTCGCAGGCGATCGATTTGGAGGTACTGTCGATCAATCCGTTCTGGTACAATCGCGAGCGGGACCTCGCCGGGCAGATCGTGAAGGTCAATAATGAGAAGCTCGCCGAGCTCTGCGCCTCAAAGCCGGATCGGTTCGCGGCCTTCGCCTCTCTCACGCTGCAAGCGCCCGATCTCGCCGTGCAGGAGCTGGAAACAGCGGTGAAGAAGCAGGGGCTCAAGGGTGCCGCAATAGGCGCCACCATGAACGGCGAGGAATTTTCTAACCCAAAATTCCATCCCGTCTGGGCGAAGGCGGAAGAATTGGGTGTGCCCCTGTTCATTCATCCGCAAGGGCTGCCTGAGCTCAAGAAACGTCTCGCCGGCAATGGCTTCCTCGCCAACACGGTCGGCTATCCGACAGAGACGAGCATCGTGCTGTCGCACCTCATCTTCGAGGGCACGTTCGATCGATTCCCCGGGCTAAAGGTGATCGCCGCGCATGGTGGCGGCTACCTGCCCTCCTACCCGGATCGTGCAGATCACTCCTGCCTGGTCAGTCCGGCAAATTGCAATCCCGAGATCAAGCTGAAGAAGCAGCCGAGCGAATATCTCAAACAGATCTATTTCGATTCGCTCGTCTTTACGCCCGAGGCGATCCGGCATCTGGTCGCGCAGGTCGGCGCATCTCAACTTGTGATCGGGAGCGATTATCCCTATCCCTGGCAGTTGCAGCCCGTCGACCACATTTTTGCGTCGACGTCGCTGAGCGATGACGAAAAGGCCGACATCCTCGGGCGCACCGCGGCGAAACTGTTCAACGTGCAGGCCTGACAACAACCAACAAGGAGCAGGCGCAATGGCGCGAAAGCTGATCGACATCTCCGTGCCATTGCAGAATGACGTACCGGCCGATCCGCCGGGCAACCATCCGACCATCCAGTACATCGATCACCAGCAAAGCCTGGCGCGCATGCTGCCATTCTTTCCTGGCCTGAAGGCGGAGGACCTGCCTGACGGCCAGGGCTGGGCGGTGGAACAGGTCAATCTCTCGACTCACAATGGTACGCATCTCGACGCGCCGTGGCACTTTCACCCCACCATGAACCGCGGCGAGCGTTCGTGGACGATCGACGAGGTGCCGCTGGAATGGTGTTTTCAGCCGGGCGTGAAACTCGACTTCCGTCATTTGCCCGACGGTTATGTCGCAACCGCTGGGGACGTCGAGAACGAGCTCAAGAGGATCGGTCACACGCTGTCCCCGCTCGAGATCGTCGTCGTCAACACCTCGGCAGGCGCCAAATTCGGCCGGCCGGATTACGTCAATTCCGGCTGTGGCATGGGATACGAGGCGACGATGTATCTGCTCGAGCGCGGCGTGCGACTGACCGGCATCGACGGCTGGAGCTGGGACGCACCTTTCGTCTATACGGCGAAACGATATGCCGAAACCCGTGATGCGAGCATCATCTGGGAAGGCCACAAGGCCGGTCGTCACATCGGCTATTGCCACATCGAGAAGTTGCACAATCTCGAGCACCTGCCTTCGACCGGGTTCATGGTGTCCTGTTTTCCGGTGAAGATCGAGCGGGCATCTGCCGGCTGGACCCGGGCGGTGGCGATCATCGACGCGTGACATTCCGCGTCGCAAAGCGGTTCCTACTTTAGTTTTGGTCCGGCCGGGCAATGGCGAGGCTGTTTTGCTTGCTGAGGCCGCTCGTGCCGCTACAATAGTTTTCAAGGCAGCGAAAAGAACTCAATAAGAAGGAGACAAACAACATGAGAACAACGTCCCGATTGCCTGGTTCCTGGTCACTGCAAACGCTACTCGGCGCGACCGCCCTCGGGCTGCTTGCGACGTCGACGTCCGCGTTTGCCGCGGACCCCATCAGGATCGGCGTCATCGCGGAAGCACAGGCGATCGCCGGCGCCTCGATTCCGCAAGCCGCGCAAATGGCCGCCGACGAGATCAACCAAAAGGGTGGCGTCGACGGACGCAAGATCGAAATCGTCACCTACGACAACCACTCCTCTTCCGCCGACTCCGTTCGCGCTTTCCAGCGCGCCGTCAACGAGGATAAGGTCAACATCGTCATCTCAAGCTACATCAGCGAAGTGGTTCTAGCGCTTGAGCCCTGGGCTTCGCGCCTGAAGACACCCTTCATTACGCCCGGCGCGGCCTCCAACGAGATCAGCAAGAGCGTCCATGCCGACTACGAGAAGAACAAATACACTTTCCACGGCTATCTGACTTCGGCAGCCCTTGCGCAGTCGGTCTGCGACGCTGCCAAGGAACTCCTCGTGGATCAAAAGCATATGTCGAGTGCGGTGATCATGAGCGAGGATGCCGCATGGACCAAGCCGCTCGACGTCGGCTACGAGGAGTGCTTGCCCAAGATCGGGCTCAAAGTGCTCGACCATATTCGCTTCTCGCCCGACACGACCGACTTCACGCCGATCTTCAACAAGATCGAGGCCGCGAAGCCCGACGTGATGATCACGGGCATTTCGCATGTTGGCGTGCAACCGACGGTGCAATGGAAGAACCAGCAGGTTCCCATTCCGATGTTCGGCATCAGCTCGCAGGCCACCAACTCTACTTTCGGCAAGGACACCAATGATGCGGCAAACGGCGTCATCTACCAGGGTGTCTCCGGTACGGGCGTCGCCGTAACGCCGAAGTCGTTGCCCTTCGCCGAAGGATTCAACAAGAAGTACGGCAACTATCCGTCATATGCCGGCTACACCTCCTACGACGAGGTCTACTACATCGCTGACGCTGTGAAGCGCGCCGGCTCGACGGATGCGGACAAGCTGATCGATGC
>Ga0306917_10000399_pt1 | contig 17845 bp, 30 predicted proteins | sample tim00Cox00000000_FD_203313 | JGI IMG/M metagenome (GOLD analysis project Ga0306917, IMG submission 203313) | Lab enrichment of tropical soil microbial communities from Luquillo Experimental Forest, Puerto Rico - timezero.00C.oxic.00.000.000 (v2)... | ecosystem: Environmental > Terrestrial >... | reverse complement strand
TAACGAATGCGCCAGGACTCGGCGAGACAGGAAGGAACGCGATGCTTGGCACAGGGCTCGGGGCCGCCGGCGGCGCGGCGAGTGGCATTGTCGGCGAAGAAGGTCTTCGCGCTGCTCGCAGCCGTAACGTGGGTGGATCCGCCGGCGTCCTCGATGAAGCGGCGCGGGAGAAAATGCGCACCTCGGCCGGCGTCGGCCTGGACGTTGCGACCAAAGACGCCATGCTCAAAGCGCAGCAGCGCGCCGGCGCATTGAAGCAACTCGAGGGATTGTACGGCACCGATGTTGGTGCGCAGCTGAAGGCGCAAAGTCTGGTGCCGGAAGATATCGACGCGTGGAGTAAAGCCAATCAGACCGGCTGGGTGCAAAACACCGCGATGATGATTGACGCGCTGAAGCCTAAATTCGGGCCCGTCGGAGCAGGCGGCTAATCATGGCCTATGACGATGATCTTGTTCCGTATCCGGAAATTCCGCCACGGCGCGGCGAAGATCCGTTGTGGTATCGAGGCCCGCGGCGCGTGTGGATCCAGCCAGGGGCGACTCCTCCCACGGGCGAACGGCCGCGCACCGACGTTGGTCCGTATCGCGATGAATACCATTTTCAGCAAGGCCCGCCGCCGGCTGAACAATCCGAGATGCCCACAACGCCGGCGGCGCCGCGTGGAGTGCCGCCGCCGCGCGCGGAGAGCACCGTACTGCCGAGAATTCCCGGCGAGGAACAGCAGCTGCGCGAACGCGAGGCGTTTCTTTACGGCAAGCTGAACAAGCCGCCGGCAACAACGACACTCGGCCGCGTTGGTCGAACGCTTGGCACCATCGGCCAGGACGTTGCCACCGGGATCGCGCCGGAAGTGATGGGCACGATTCCCGGCACAACTTTGAATCGCCGGCTCGAGCTCGCCGACGTGCGTCGGCAGCTCGGCGAATATGCGACACGCGACATCGCGCAGCAACGCGTCGACATCGAACGCCAGGCCGCCGGCCTGCCTACGCGCGTGCCAGGCGAGGAGTACACGAAGTTCGATTCGCGCACGAACGAACCGATTGCGGCTACCTACGAATACAAAGGCAGAGGCCATGCGCTCGTCCCGATCGGAGTATCGCCGCCGAACAGCTGGGAAGAAGCCGTCCAGGCCGGTTATGCCGAACCAGGCGGAATGCCGGTGACGCCGGCGGCGCCGAGAGCTGCAGCTCAACCCGGCACGCTGCCGACGATTCCGCCGGAAATCACGCCGGGAATTCCACGGCAGGTTACCGAAGCGCCGCCAACGGGGGCGATGCCGCCAGTCCCGCAGCCGGCAGCAGCACAAGTGCCGGCTGCGGCACGTTTCGGCAAAGTGCCAGCGGCGCAGCTGCCGCTCAAGAAAGAAGAGATCGATCAGCAAAACGCGGCGAACCAAGAATACTGGAGGAGGCTCGAGCCGATAAAACCTTTCCCGCAAACGCTGACGCTCGGCCCGAACTCCACGCCGAATGATGCCGCGCGCATTGATGCAGTGCTGAAGAACATGGAAAGCGCCGGCGGCTTGCAGGAATCGCGGCGATTCAATCAGGAGCTCGCGCGCGATCGCGAGCAGAGACAGAAAGAATCCGAACAGCTGCGCCAGCAGGCGGCCGACGAAAAGATGGTGCATGCGGTCGACAATAACAACCGCGTCCACTTCACGAGCCAGGGCGACTACAACACGCACGCGGGCGATTTCCATCCGCATCCGTTCACGCTTCCGCCTGGCGAGTACGACAAAGCGGTGCAATCTGCTACGCGCGTGAACGAAATGCAGGCGCGCATGAACGATGCGGCGATGACTGCGCGCGCGTTCAACTGGAGGGATTCCGGCCAGGTCTCGATCGTGACACAGCTCATGAACCAGCTGAACGAGCCAAGCTGGGTCGGGCGCACGCTCGGGATCGATCCGCTCGGATGGTTGCAGCAGAACTTTCTGACCAGGCCGGGAGCGGAAGGCGCGACGCCGGAAACGCGCAACTACGTCATCAGCCTGCTTTCGTTGCGCGAAGCCATGCTCGCGCTGCCGAAGGAAATCACCGAAGGCAGCCGCATGACCGAACAGGGTGTCGGCGCGCTTTACGCCACGCTGCCGCAGGGCTGGACGCCAAATTATGCCTGGGCCATCGGGCAGCTGCGCGCTACACAAGCGATTCTCGATCGTGACCGCGGAACGAAAGTGCCGATCATCGACGGTATGCGCGAGGAAAGAAAATCTCCACTGCTTTACCGCTTCGCCGCGACCGATCCGAAAACCAAGGAACAGATCTATTCCGATGATCAGGCGCAATGGTTTGACGAGAACGGCGATCCGTATCGAAAGCGGTGACGTATGCCTCCACAAGACGATCAGAAGAAGGGACCGCCGGCAGGTTTCGTTCTCGACCAAGATCGCGACTATCCGGAAGCTGCGCCGGCCGGCACAGCTCGCGCGGTTCCAGCGCAGCCGGCAACAAGCGGATGGGACACGGCGAAGCGCGCACTTCGTTTTGTTGCCGATCCGGCAATGAGAGCGGCGTACTCCTGGGCGGCAAAAGATTTGCCGCCGCCGCGATTGCCTGCGGAAGAAAGGCCTGCGGAAGAAAGGCCTCGAGAAGCGCCAGCTGCGGCACCGACAAAACCTGCAAAACCTGCCGCGGCGCCGCGAGGTGACCAGGGCGCGCTCGAGAAAACGTTTGATATTGCCGCGCAGCAATCCGGTCACATGCTTTCCGAAGCGCAGAAGGAAGCACTGCGCACCGCGTACGGAATCGCGACCATGCACTTGCCGCGATCGCGTGCGGAATTTCAGGCGGAATACGTCGAGCCTTTCAGGCGTGCTGCTCGTGAGACGCCGCCAGGCGCCGGCATGGGCGAACGCATGGCGCGCGGCGCGGCCGCCGGGTTGATTCCGTCGGTTGGCGAGGCGGCCGGCCGCGGAGATATCTCTGGCGCCGTTGGTCGTGCCGTCGGCCAGCTGGGCGCGTTTGGCGCACTTGGCGAGCTTGGAAGAGGAGCTCCGGAAGGGCCGGCGCCGGCGCCGGCTCCCGCACCGGCAACGTTGCCGCGGACGCGTGGAGGCCTGCCGCCTGTTCCACGTGTAACGACCGCAGACATGGCCGGGATCCTCGAGCGAGAGATGAACCGGCCGGCGCCATCTGCCACCGAGCAACTCGAGGCCGGCGCGCAGGGGATCTTCCGGAAGCCTTACGGCCAGTTAACACCTGAGCAGCAACGCGTTGTAGCGCGAGGACTTGGCGGCCCGCCAGGTGGTGTCGAGCGGCGCACCACAGTCGGCGAGGCGCCAACAGCCGAACGCCGTGCCGGGGCGATGCCGCTGCCGACAAATGCGCCGCCGGCCGGGGCGCCAGCATTCACAATCGAAGAACGCGGCGGGATTCGCTGGGCAAAGTCGCCTGGCGTCAACGATGTCTCGATTCCTCCGAGGCTTACCGATCCCGCCCAGGTTGCCGCGTACGTTGCCGAGAAACAGGCTTTGCAGCGTCAAGGCGTGCCGTCTCTTGGCGGGGCAGGGGGAACCCTTACCCCTACGACGAAAGCCGCGCCTGCGGCGCCGGCTGCAGCCCCAGGGGTGCCTGGCACGCTGCCGCGGATTCCGGCGCCGACCGCTTTGCCAGCTGGCGCGCCGGCAGTCCCCCCGGCGACGCTCGATGAGATTCTCAGGCAAGCCACGGGCCAAGCTGAACCGCGCAAGCCGGAACCAGGGAAACCACTACGGGGACAACCGGGCGTGACTGAACGAGCGCCACCTGAAGAAGATCCGCTGAAGCGCGAATTCCCCGATCCGGCTACCCGTAGACTCGCGCGCGCGAACGGCGCCGAGCTCCTGCGCACGGGCGCCGCGCTAGAGGTTCTCCAGGCAGTTCACGATCTGAAAAACTGGGAGATCCGGCAGGCTGCGATCAATGCCGGGATCGATGTCGGAACGAAGCACGTTGGCAGCCGCATGGCGCTCGGAGCGGAGCAGGTTGCGCGCCAGGATCTGATCGATCAGATGATCCGCCAGGGCGTCCCGCCGGAAGAAATTCCGCGACTTGCCAAAACCGAACCCGTCGGCTACCAGAAGCTGATGAGGATCCCGAAGTCGAGACTCGGCCCGATCGGCAGCACCGAAGAAACGTTACACCACGAACTGGGGCACGTGATCATTGGCGGGCTCGATGGATTCGAGCAATACGGAATCGCCAGCCACCATCACCCGGCCAACGCCGGGAGAATGGGAACGCTTGCTTCAGCGCAGTTCCGTATCGGGCAGTTCCGCGACATTCGTGGCAATTTCGATCCGGACCTGCTCGGCTCGCGCATTGATCGCTTACTCGATCTTTTTGCTGCGGGCGCAGCGGCGGGCGAGGTAGTTGACGGTATACCGCGCAACGAAAATCCCGGCTTATACGGCGACAAGCGAATGGCCGGAGAGCTATTCGACGCGCTCGAGCTTCCCGCGAAGCAGCACGAGGAATACTGGAACGCCGCGGTTGATCGCGCGAAAGAAAGGCTTTTGAAACCCGGCGTCGCCGATCTAATCAGGCAAGAAGCCGGTAGACGCGAGGAAAACCTTCCGGTAGAGTTCCATTTCAGCAAAAACAGGGTCGCGCATATCATTGATCGCGCGCGGAGTTTAAGTGGTGAACCAGAACAACTCAATCTTGGTTTCGCGGCAGAAGGTCCAGCAGCTGGCGGTCGAAGCGGCCAAGAAGTTGTCACCGGAACAGAAGAGCGCGGCGCGGCGGCAACTCGAGGCGGCGCTTTTCCGGAAAAGCTGAAACCCTATTCCATCCCGAAAAACACTTACACGATAGAAATTTACGGTGGTCCAAACACGCCGCGCGAGATCACTGTCCAGGCCGTCACCCGCAGGAAAGCTTTCGAGATTGCGCAGAAACAGAATCCTGGTTCGATGGAATTCCGAATGAAAAGCGAGACGCCGCCTGAGGTTCAGTCGGTTTTCGCTCGGCGGGAACTTCCGAATGTTCCGCCGGAACTCGAAAAGTATCTTGAGCCGGATGAGATCGAATTTCTGCGCGGCCGGCCAATACTGCAACGCAATATGGTGAACAATTATCGCGGGCTCAAACCGAGTCTTGCGGAAGCCGCGACGGTAGCCAGAGCCGGCCATGGCCTGGGCGGATGGTGGCAGCGTTTCATTGATACATTCGCTGCGCTCGGCGAGCCAACCGAAGGCCTCCGCGATCTGGATATCAACCACATTGAGAATTTGAAAGCTTTTCACGGTGCGCTCAGCGGCAACAAAGCGGTTGAGCAAGCAAACCGTATTGCCTGGGGTGCCTACCGTGATTGGCTTGAAGCTGGCCGGCCAACCGATCTGACTTCGATCAATCGCATTGTGCGCGATAACCGCGGAGCCAGCGGCCGCGGCGGCCTGGATACGCAGAAGCTTTTCAAGCTGGTGAACAGTCCGCAACTGAAGGAAGGAGCTCCGTTCACCGGCGAAGCTTTCATGCGCAGTCCCGTTGCCGGCGTTTCTCCTGGCGCAAAAAAAATTCCTTCGATGGTGGCGACCACCGCGGGAAGGGGGAATCTGAAGCGCGTGGTATTCGACACGCACATGAAGGATTTGTACGGGATCAACGAGCTGACTGACGCGCAATATCTCGCGGCCTCGATTCACATTCGGCAAACAGGCGAAGCGCTCGGTTACGCCGCCGGCGAGGCTCAAGAGCAAATGTGGGGCACAGTCCTCGGGTTGAAGGAATTGATGGGCAAAGGCCTTTCACCGCGGCAGGCAGCACAAAGTTTCACGAAGCAAGCCATCGCGGCAGTCAGCAAGGATTATGCGCGGGTGATCGAGGAATCAATCGAAAGCGATCCTGAGATGCGCGAGATCATGGATGATTTAAAGAAATTCGGATTTGATCCTGGCGGGCCGGTGGCAAGCGAGCAGCTGCGGCAAATCGTGGAAGCTGGCGCCAAGCGTATGGCTGAGCGCCAGCGTCCGATTAGCCGCGGTTTTTTGGAGAAGGCCGCGCGACGGATTTCTCGGAGCCGCGGCCCTTGAGTTGATCGCGCAAGTTCCGCAAAACAACTTTGATCATGTGCGGATCGGGCTTGGTGAACGGCAGTTTCTGTTCGGCCATGGCGTCTCCTTTCTCTAGTAATTTACCATAAATTTGCGCGGAACATTTTCGAGTGCTAGATTTTCCGGTGCGTCTTGTTCTCCTTTCTGACGACGCATCGACGAAACGAACGGACATACCGGGAGCAGGGCTTCGGACTCCTTGCTCCCGTTTTTTCGGTAGGAGGGCAAAATGCAAATCGGGGATCCGGTCAAACTCACAGGCAGGGTGAAAGACATGGTCACGGTGAATCAGACGACTTCTGTGCTGGTGCAGAGCGATGATTTGCCGGCAGCGCCAGGGCGGGAATTCTGGTTTCCGGAGGATCAGCTGCAGGACAATCCGCCTCTGCAAACGCTGAAGTCGGCGGCGGTCGAGCAGCTGACGCAGCAGTAAAGATCTTCCATCGTCGTCCAAAAACACTAAGGCCGCGGATATCTGGCGACATCCGCGGCCTTTTTGTGTCTTCGTTCAGAACTTGTCGAGTCCGAAGTGTTTTCTCACCTCCTCGTTTTCCTGGCAGTCGCGGCAGAGGTAGAGTTCTTGCCATTCGTTGTAGGTCGGCGCCACGTCCGGATATGGCGTCACGTATTTGCTGCCGACGAGGCCGGCGTCGGGCGCGCCGCAGTTATCGCAGCAGTTCATCGATCCTCCTCGATCGCTTCGTCGACGTCGGCCTGGGTGTGGCCGGTGGGGAACCCGAAAACCAGTTGTTCGCGGAACACCTTCATGGGAAGAACCGTTTCGCGCGGTTTGGTTCAGGTCTCATTGCTTCCTCCACTCGTTTGCCGATAATAAGTGTTTGAAGCATCATCGGTGAGTGTGATGCTCGGTGGTTCCAGTGAGACAACCAGCGTCTTAGCTGGATACGGATGCGATGTATACCACTGACCGATGATCTTGCCATTGTCGTCCTTGATTGTGATTTCTATAGTCATTCGCTTCCTCCATCCTCGATCGCTTCGTCGACGTCGGCCTGGGTGTAGCCGGTGAGGATCTCTGGCCGGTACTGGCCGAGCTTTTCTTCGCGGCATTCGTCGCAAACATAGCAAAGGAAGATTCCCTGGGCGTCGTACTCCGCTTCAGGGAATTCTCCGCTTCCGCAGGGGCATTCACGAAGGCTCATTCGCCTTCTCCGGTCTTGTCGGCTTCGAATTCATCGAAGGTTTGTTTGGCGATGCGCACCGGCGGGTTGATGCTCGGCTCGGCGCGCCACTCGTAAAAAGCTTCTACGAATTCGCTGAGAATTTCCGATCCACGCGTTGTGCCGGCGGTGACGTCGGCGCATTCGTCGATGTACAAATCGCCATCGGCGTAATCGTCGTCGCCGCCGTAGCTCAAGCGGATGAACTTGCTGATCCGTTCGCCCAGATGGTACTCATCCTGGTAGGCGAGCCGTTCTCTACTTGAGATGAAATGCGCAAAGAGCCAGGCCGAGAGCTCGTCGCCAAAAATCGGCTGGTAGCAAGACATGCGCACGCTTGCGTAGACGATCCACTCTTCCTGGTCTTCAAACTTCGCGATGCGGTTCCCCATTATTTCCCTCCTTGTTCTCCTTTCAGACTGAGGTACTTCGCCCTGGCCTCCAGAGAGGCGAGGGCACTGCATCTCAGTACGGCAGATAGCTGAGCCCGTCGATCGAGACGAAGGCCTCTTCCATGGTCTCCGCGTCCCATTCGCCGGCGGTTTTCATGTCATAGAGGCGATCGTCGACGCGGTCGCGAAGCTTGCCGCCGAGGTCTTCCAGGGCTTCTTCTTTGGTGGCGCCCCAGCCGTGGCGATCGGCATTTTCTTCATCGCCTTCATAGACCGCGCGATAGTCGAACTGCCGAAGTGGAATCGGCGGGAACTCCGCATAAACGGTAACGCCGCGATAAAACGAGAGTGGCGCCGTCCAATCGCGTTCATAGCTGATGCGAAATGCCACAGGGCCGGCGTGATCTTCGAACTCGACATAAAATCCTGCGTAGTCAATCGAAGTCACGAGTGCCTTGCGGTCGCTGAAAGGACCGCGGTCAAACTTCAAACGATCTCCGATGTTGATGCTCATTTTCCGATCGCCTCCTTCACTTCCTTGATGTGTTTGCAGAAGCCGCTGACGTTCAGGCCGATCAGCGGAAGCCACCGGCCGAAGAAGTCGCCGCACTGGCAGTAGTAGCCGCTGTGGCCTTCGCGCTTGACCTCAACGACCATGTAGGTTTTATCGGGATCCGATTCGCTCGGCACGTAGAACGTTCGAACGCCGGCGAATGGATTTTTCTTGGCAAGTTTGACGCTCATGCGGGCTCCTCGGCTTTCCGGAGCTCGGCAGAGTTCCACGATTCAAAGTCGACATCGCCGCAAACGCAGGGCCAGTAGCCGCAGCGTTCGCAGTCGATCTCGGCTCGATCGCGGGTGAGCTCGCGTTCGATTACTTCCTGGTGCATCGTTTCTCCTTTCAGACTTGGTGTCGGACCACCGCAGATAGAATACCAGCAAATATGGTAAACGCAAGCTAATTCATTCAAAACAAAGGGCGAACGGAAGGCGAAGGATATGGTAGGATATCTTCCGGAGGTGCTATGAGTAAAAAGGCCCCGTACAAAAGGCCTCGGCAGATCGCGCTGTACGTCGACAACCGGCTGCTTGCCAATATTGCAAGCGAAGGTGTGGAGCGCCGGCGCAAGCTCGGGCCGACGTGCATCGAGATCCTCGAGGAATACTTCAAGAGGAAACGTGAGCCCATTCAAGCGACTCGGTGATCAACTCTGGGAGCGGCTGCCGTATATCGCCGCGGTGCTGCTCCTTCTATTCCTGGCGATGTGAAAGGGAGAACGAATGTCCGAACAAGTGCTCGAACTCAGTCAGCCGCCGGCGGATCTGCTCGCGCTCAGCAAGGCCGAGATCGATCTGCAGATTGCCACGGCCAAAACTTATCCGCGCAGCCTGAAAGATTTCCAGGCCGGCGCGCTCGAGATGGTCTGCTACTCGCAAGAGACCGCGGAGAAGATGTACTACAAGCTTCCGCGGAAAACGAAAGAGGGCAAAATCAAAATCATTGAAGGCCCCTCGGTGCGGTTCGCCGAGATCATCGGGCAGAACTGGCGCAACTGCAGGATCGCGGCGCGCGTTGTTGGCGCCGACGACCGGCACGTAGTCAGCCAGGGCGTGTTTCACGACCTTGAAACCAACGTCGCAGTCTCTTTCGAGATCAAGCGGCGCATTACCGGGAAAGATGGCCGGCGCTACAACGACGACATGATCACGATGACCGGCGCCGCCGCGGCCGGCATCGCTTTCCGCAACGCGGTGCTCAAGGGCGTGCCGAAGATGTTTTGGAATTCGCTCTACGAGAAAGCGCTCGAGGTAGCCAAGCCAAACGACACCGAAATCGCGTCTAGGCGCAAAGCCGCGCTCGAGACCTTTGCCGATGTGGGAGTTCCCGAAGCCGCGGTGCTCGAGGTGCTCGGCGTGAAAAGTGTTGCGAAGATCGGCGCCGATGAGCTCGTCACATTGCGCGGGATCTGGAATGCGATCAAGGAAGGATCTACCACGCCGGCCGAGGCTTTCGAGCTCGGGCCGAAACCGCTGAAGCCGACAACCGAAGCGCCTGATCTTACCGGCGTGTTGCAGGAATCGATCGAAGACGTGGCCGCGCGCAAGAAGCGCGTAGCGGCGAAAAATAAGCCCGTCGAAAAAGGTCCGCAGCCGGTGCAGGCGGCAATCCCGCCGGCGCCGAAGATCAACGATCCGCTGATCGACGACAAGCAGCAATCGAAGCTTCTGAATGCCGCGTTTCAGTCCGGATGGAAGCGCGTGCCGGAAGACGTCAACGCCATGCTTACGAAGCAATTCAAAGTAAAATCCTTTCGCGAGCTGCGCAATTCGCAATTCGGGGAAGCCTTGACCATCATCGAGAGCGGCACCGAACGGAGGCCGAAGTAAATGCAGCATCTCGGCAACGGATTCACATTCAACGCCGAACGCCACGAGTACCGCCTCGGCCATCAGGTTGTCCCGGCGACAACCGGCGTGCTTAGTGGAAGCGGTCTTGTGCCCTACAGGTTCGTCGAGTACGACATCCTCGAGCGCAAGGGTGAACTAGGCAAGGCCGCGCATCTCGCCTGCCACTTGCACAACCTCGCGAAGCTTGGCGATCTCGACGATCGCGTAAAGCCGTATCTTGCCGCATGGATCTACTTCAAACAGCACGCGAAATCTTTCCACCTAATCTCGTCTGAGTACCAGACGGTGGCGTTTGTGAACGGCATGCCGTACGGCATGCAATGCGATTGGAACGCTTCAGTCGACCGCGACGACACGGTCGGAGAATTGAAGATCGGCAAGGTGTATCCGCATCACGGCATTCAGCTCGCGGCTTATGCCGCGGGGCTGCCGCATCCGAAATACGAACAGCCACTCGCGCGTTTCATGGCGCGGAAAAGAATTGTCGTTGAGCTCGGCGAAGACGGCAAACCGAAGGTCCACAAGTTTGAAGATAAGTCCGACTACGAAGCTTTCGCTTCGTCGCTGTATATGGCCAGCTGGAAACGGCGCCACGGCGCCGTATATCGTCTTGAACAAGGAGAACTGATTTGAAAAAAAAGAAAACTGCGATTGTGGAATGGAAAATCCCCACGATGCCGGACCAGAAAGCGATCACGAAACAGACCGCGCCGCTCCTCGGCAGGGCCAACCTTTTGGACATCAAAAGCGAAGACCACTTCGTTACCGCCGGCGTGCTGATTCAGGATCTCGACAAAGCGATCATGACGGTCGAGCAACCATTCGATCCGTTTGTCGCCGGGCTGCATCACTTGCACAAAATGGCCATCAAGCTCCGCGATGGCTTTGTCGATCCGTTGTACGCGGCGAAGGACCGGCTGCTCATCCTGCGCAAGGAGTACCGCGACGGCCAGGAAGAGATCAAGCGCAAAGCCGACGCTGCCGCGGCGAAGGCCTTGCAGAAAGCCCAGCAGAAGGAGCTCGAGCTGCAGGCGCGAGCCGCCGATCGCCAGGGTGACAAGGAAGTGGCCGCGGTGCTGCGCGAGCAGAAAGAAGCGTTGCCGCTGCCGTTCATGTCCACGGCGCCGGCCGTGCCGAAGCAGGACGGCTTCGTGATCAGAGAGCGCTGGATTGTGGTGATCGACGATGCTGCGCTTGTGCCGCGTGAATACTGCTCGCCGGATTTGTCGCTGATCCGGCCGGTCATCGAGCGCCTCGGCGACAAAGCGGCAATCCCCGGCGTGCGTGCCGAGCTCGAGAAGAAAGAGCATTCGCGGGGCGTAGCGTGACCGATACAGAGAAGCTCGAGACCATTGTGCAAATGGTTTCGACCATGGCTCCGGAATTCAAGGCCGAGGTGCTCAAACATCTCGGCCTTGGTAACACAGGGAAATATCCTGACGGCAAACTGGATCCTTCCGATGAAGGCGAACTGAGACTCATGATCAGCCACAGCGAAGACGGCCAGATTATCCGGCTCGATTTCGGAAAGCCGACGGCATGGATCGGATTGCCGAAAGAGCACGCCGTGCAGCTTGCCGTGCTGCTGCTGCAGCATGCCGGCGCGAAGCTTGAGGCCTTTCCGCGGCAGGAGTCGTTAGGTGATGCCTGAAGACGAAATCGTTCCGGATCCGAAGCCTGGCGTGATCTATCCGCTCTGCGGGAAGTGTGGCGCGGATCCTTTGCACATCAAGCGGCTGCGCTACGATTTCCCTGATGGCGTGCTCGTCGAAACGCTGTTCTGTTCGGCTTGCCGCGCAATCATCGGAGCTCAAATCGTCGGGATCGAGCGGCCGAAGAAGCCTTAACTCTTTCGACACAAACGAAATCCACACATTCACAGGTTTTCCACAGCCGCGTGATCTTGCGCTAACAAACGCATTGTGAAAGAGTTGCGGTGGCCGCAACTCGTTTAAGCGCGCCATTTGGCCTGCGCCGACGGGCGCAGGCAAGGACAGGGCGGCGACCAATGCGCCGCCCTTCCGCCCTACATTGGAGGGATTCAAAGTGATTTTTTACCCCTGGTATCCCGCGGATTATCTGGCCGACACATTACACCTGAGTACGCTCGAGGATTGTTTCTATCGGCGCATGCTGGACTGGTGCTACATGCACGAACGCGGCCTGCCGATTCGCCGGAAACAGACCTATAGCTTAATGCGTGCGCGTACCACTGCGGAGAAAAAAGCCGTCGATAAAATCTTAGATCTGTACTTTCACAAGGATCCGAGTAACGGGGGAGAAATGATCTCGTTTCGGGTGAGAAAGGAGATCGTTCGCTACCTGATTCTGCGAGAAAAGAGATCATGTGCCGGCAAACAAAGGCACTTACAGTCAGCACATGCTGAACATGTGCTCAGCAATCAGAATCAGATTAAGAATAAGAAGGAAGAGTCTCCTAACGGTACGTTTTCTCAAGATCAGATGTTAGGTATTCCTCTCTCTCTCTTTGCGGAGTACAAGCGTTTGAGAGAGAGCTTGAACCGCCCCGTTTTGCCTGGTGCCGAAACGCACATCTTCGCCGAACTCCTCGAACTCAAAAGTGCCGGCGAGGATCCCGTCGAAGTCCTCACACGAGCTGTCCGAACTTCCAGTTGGAAACTTAGTCCGAAGTCGAAAGGAGGCAATTCAGAAAATGAAAAACAAAGACGTACGAAAGAGGCGATCGAGCAAGCCATACAGGGCTCTGGTCGGAAGGTGGCTCACTAAACTCGCAGCCCACTTCCGCGTCGAGCTCACGGTGGAACAAAGCAACATCTTCCTCGATCGGTTACCATCCTATACTGATTATCAAATCAGTACTGCATTCGATCGCTGCCTGGCCAGCTGTCTTTTCTTTCCACACCTGAAAGAAGTTCTCGACAACATTCCGGAAGACGCCGCTCTCCGCGGCCCGGTGCGAACCTGCAAGAATTGCGAGCCCGATGGTTGGCGCATTGTTTCGACTTCGCCGCCATATCGCGCCGCCATCCGTTGCAATCACGCTCCGGATAATCCGCCGCCGGCGCCCGCTGATGAACTCGCCGCTGTTTACCTCACGCCGCCTGAATGGGTAAAGCCTGGCGCACTCCGCAAGCCATTGACACCACCGCGTTATCCACACTTGATCGGCAAAGGGATTCTCTTCGAATGGTCCGACAAATCGAAAGGAGAAATCCATTGAAGCAGATCCACCAGCTGGAAATTTTCAACACCGAAATCGCCGAAGAACGCGACAAACTCGACGAGCTCATCGATGACATGGGCGAAGCCTTTGAACTTATCTCAATCCACACCGCCGCTTGCCGCACTGACCAGGTCGGTATCCTCGCGCACTTCGTCACCGTTGTCTATAAAGAGCTCCTGCCATGAGCGATCGCGAACGAATCATCATCAACATCGACGACGACTACCGCCGCAGAGTCACCGGCATCTGCCAGAAAGTCATCGATGTGCTCTTGCACAACTGCGATGGACCTGTCGAAGCTTTTTTCATCCTGCACTGCTGCACCGAAGCGATCAGCAAGGAATTCAATATCGAAAGCGCAGAGACACTCGAGTATCCAACTACGCTCAAACAGTGACGCTCAAAAACAGAGCCATGGAGGAAACAATGAAAGTCGAATTCTCGAACCGAGGCGACGACGTCTTCGCAGCTGGCACGCTTACGCTCGAGTTCTGCAAACAATTATTGCGTGAGCGCTATTACACCGACTTCACAAATCCCTGCTGCTTCTGCGGCGTCATGCCGGTCGAAGACGATGTCTGGCGCATCGATCTGATCGGCGGCGTGATTCGCGAAGGACATTCGCGATGCTTCGATGGATTGCAGGCACACTATGGCTAAGAAACGTGCGCCACTCATTCGCTCGAGGCGCACGATCGACGTCACGCCGAAGCAGTTGATTAAGATGCTGCAACGCAACCGCGGCCGCGAACCTTGCAAGCACGCAAAACTCGATCCGCACACTTGCCCGTATCTCGTGGATGTGCTCAATGACAAACGAACGAAATGCCGATGCTGCGAACGATGCCGAGAATTCTGCGCCGCCGAATCCGTACGCTAACTGGCCTGAAGCCGGCTCAACGACCGAACAGTTCATGAGCGATGGCGACTGGGCCGCGCTCACCGCCGAATGGCTGCACCTGCGCCACAACTACTACAACGGAGAGTTCAACACATGAAGAGCTATTTCTTTTGGTTTCTGGTGTGCAGCGCCTGTTTCTACCTCGGCTGGATCTGCGGCGCATCGGTGACTGCGCGGCAAATCGCCGATGCCATCATAACCGGCCGGCTGTCGCTTGAGCAGCGCGTGGATTCGGTTGCAACGCAGATCGAAAGCGGAGTATATAGGCCTGGTCCGTAAGGCTTCCCCAGCCCGAAATCAGGAAAAAGGAGAACAACATGGAAGACGAACGCAGGAAGTTTCTGCAAGGTCTGATTGCAGCGGCAGGAGGTGCGGCATTCCTGCCGGAACTTGTCGAAGCGGCGCAGTCGGCAACCACTGTCGAGAAACCACTCTCGGCGCGGTTGCTGAAGCGCGAGACCAATCGCGACGAACCATTCAGCGATGCGCACATGCAAATGGAAGTCACCGGCGCGAACGGCGCGAGGCAGATCATCACGTCGCATGCCACGCAGTATGCGGACACCAACGGAAATCGGCGCGTGTGGGCGACCATGCAAACCGAGACGTTTGAAAACGCTGCCGCGACGAAGCCGATCATGTCCGATGTGATCACGTCGCACAGCGTCATCAAGAAGATCGACTCAGCAACCGTCGAAATCACCGACACCACAGCGATGAACGGCAAGCTTTACACGCACACTGTGCGAGCTGCGATTCCCTCAGTGCGACCAAGCGCAGAGGGCTTGAGTGACGAAGATCTCGTCGAGAAGTTTTTCCTCTCGAAAGTGCGTGGAGGTGTGAAATGAAAATCCGTCCACGCATTTTTGCGTATCGCCTGGCACCGGATCCTGAATGCGTCCAGATGTGCAAGCTCTACTGTCTTCTGATGGTGGAAGATCCGCTCGTGTTTGTTCTGTGCATTGCAGGCTGCTACGCACTCTGCTGATGAAAGCAATTTTCAGGCGCGATGAAACCAGGCCGCGGCGCTTCACAAAGCCGCGGCCTGCCACTTGCTACAAGTGCTCGATGCCAGGCCTGTATCCCTGCGAATTCCCCGGCTGCGCGCTCGCGATGTGCCTGAAGCACATCAATCGCAAGGCCGGCGGCAAACTGTGCGACAAGCACAAGAACGCAACGCTGGTGCAGCATGAAGCCAAACCGCAAACGCGATTCCGAGACGCAGGCGAAGCTGTTCCGCACGTCGGATCCGCAGACGAAGGGCCGGCCTGATTATCCTGTGCGGATTGGTTATGTCGATCAGGTGCGCGTGAAGCGTTACTGCGTCGTGTGCAAGCGCGAGACGATGTGGGCCGCAAGTTATGGCCGGCCGCTGTACTGCTTCGCGCATCGCACGCCGGATCCGCGGCTCGTATGCCTCACTGAGCTCGAGCAGGCCTGGGCTCAGGACATGGCGACGAATCTGCGGCGGCGCGGCGTCACGAACAAATGGGTGGAAGGCAATGAGGACGACGCACAGCTGATCGGTACGCTGACCGAAGTCGCGTTCGCAAAGCTGTGCAATCTTGCGGTGCCGCATGATTACCTCGAGCGCATTGGCAAAGCGGATTTCGGCACGCAACTCGGCGTCCGCGGGACGCGCCGGCTTGTTGGTCCGCGACTACGCGTGAAGCCGGCAGACGATTCGAATTCAGTCTATGTGCTCGGCGTGATCTTCCCTCGCGACGCCGCGAATCCTGACGGTGCGATCCGCTTCCACGCCTGGGCCTGGGGCAAAGACGTGAAGCGACATTGCAAGCTTGAGGATCCTGGCGATCGCGGCGTGCCGGCACACTTTGCGACGATGTCTTCAAGCTTCATGCATTTCGATCTCGATGAGATTCCGCGGTCGATCTGGGACAATTGCGAACGCGGCTACAAGCCCTGGTGGGGCGAACGATGAAAATGATTGTGCCGCTGCGTTCGGTCCTCCATGTGCGCTGGGACCAGATGAGCGCGCTTGAGCAATTGATTGATGCGCGCAAGATTCCATGCGACTGGTACATGTTCGGCAACACCATGCTTAGGCGGCCGAAGAAGCATTCAGACTGGAAGCATTGTCAGCTGACGAAAAGGCAGAAGCTCGAGATCTGGATTGCCTATCTCGAGCGCATGCCACTGAAAGAGATTTGCAAGAGATGGAACGTCAACGAAGCCACGGTCTACCGAATCAAATACGCGCGTGTGAATCGGTACCAGCTTTATCTCGGTTACGACGAGCATTTGCGCATCCGATTGTGGCGCGAAGCCTCCGAAGAACTTCTGGCGCCTTGACAGATCCGCCGGCAACGATTTACTTTCAATGACCATCAGGTGATCAGGCGCCACCCTACGGGGAATTTCCGGATGCGTTAATCCGGAATGCTCGAGGGCCCTTGGTGTCTCTGCACGTCCCTCTCTACAACGCATACGGTTTTCGCGTCGGCAACATCGCGATCGATGAAGCTCTGAGGCTTCACGGCCGCGATCTCGTGATTCGTGCGCGAGGCACCGGCCGGCGCCGGCATTTCACTTCCGCAAAGCTGTTTGCGCGCACCTCGCAACTCTGGATGCCGCGCATGTCCGATCGCTACCTGGTTCTTCAACTGATCACCGAATAGGAGAAAAATCATGGCACCACCGTTTGTCGTAGTTCCTCAAAATCCCATCACCGCGAATACGTTCATCGGCAACACGCCGGGGCCAGGCTTTGCGGTCGGTCCCACGGGCATGACCGGCTTGCAGGTCAGCGATGTCACGCTCACGAGCGCGCAGCTGCTCGCGCTGTTTACGGGCGCGATTACGCTGATCCCAGCGCCTGGCGTTGGCTGGTTTCTGAACATCGACAAGATCGTGATGCGTTTGCTGGCCGGATCCGCAGCGTACACAGATGCAGGCGGCGCGGTTTCATTTGCCATCGGTTCGCTTACTGTTGCGCTGGCATCGAATGCGATCTTCCTCGTGACTACGGCACCGAACCGCCGCATTCAGGTTGTCGACTGGGCGGCAGCCGCGGCAGGTACCGGCGTCACTGGTACGGCCGGCAATCCACCGACAGAAGACAACGCAGCATTCACGATCGCCAAGGCCACAGGCAATCTGGCTGCGGGCAATGGCACGATGCACATCACGACGTATTACACCACCGAAGCGAGCCTCTAATGCCGCCTTACATGACGCAGCCGCCGCAGGTGCAGCCGCGCCGTGGTATCACGGCAGGCCTGCCGGCGTACAGCTGGGGAAGTTTTCCGCTCGGGGTGTCGCCGACGAAGATGTACATCACCGCGCTTGCAGTGACCGCGAACGTGGTGACTGCGAGCGTGAAGATGATCGAGGGCAACGTGCCGGCGGTCGGCGCGCTCGCGACAGTTACCGGAACAGTTGTTGCAGGCGCGCCCGCGAATGTAACAAACGTTGCAGTCACCGCCGTCACGCTAAATACGCTCGGCGTCGGTTCGATCACTTATCCGGCAACCACTCCGAATATCGGCGTGACACCGGACGGCGGCCAGGTGATCTTCAATCCAACCGATGTGGGCGAGACGACTGCAGTCGCGAAAGGCCTGCAGTTCTCAATCGATCCTGCCGGCGGCTACGGCTTCACTATGGCGTGGCTCTCGACCGCGGCCACGCTTGCGCTGCAACTCGAGGGCGCGATCGATGACGTGGACGCGCAATACGCCATCATCGGCACTT
>Ga0306917_10000393_pt1 | contig 17980 bp, 8 predicted proteins | sample tim00Cox00000000_FD_203313 | JGI IMG/M metagenome (GOLD analysis project Ga0306917, IMG submission 203313) | Lab enrichment of tropical soil microbial communities from Luquillo Experimental Forest, Puerto Rico - timezero.00C.oxic.00.000.000 (v2)... | ecosystem: Environmental > Terrestrial > Soil... | reverse complement strand
CAAATTCCAGGAAGTTCTGCCCGCCACAGGCAGCGGCCTCGCTTCCGTCGTCTGTGCGCGTGGCGCAGCCTTCGGCGACCTCTTCAACGATGGCCACATCGACGTGGTTCTGAACAACCTCGACTCTCCTCCCACGCTTCTCCGCAACATCGCCCACAACTCCAACCACTGGCTCACCCTCAACCTCGTAGGAGGCGGGAACTTTAGCTCGCGCGCCAGGAGCGTAAACAATGGAGGGGCTTCAGCCCCTGAAGCCGGACCAAAGTCTGCCCGCGACGCGATCGGTGCCAAAGTCTTCCTCACCGCGGGCGGCGTCCGCCAGCGCGCCGACGTCTTCAGCGGTGCCAGCTACGCCTCGACTTCCGACCGGCGCCTCCACTTTGGCCTCGGCTCCGCCTCCAAAATCGACAAACTCGAAGTCTTCTGGCCAAACGGCCTCCGCCAGGAAATCTCGCTCCCCTGCATCGACTGCGTCGTCCAAGTAGCCGAAGGTAAAGGCGCTGTAAGCGCGCTGGCTCCCTGAATTCCTCCCTGGACACCGGGCTTGTAACTTCGCCGAGCGGTTACTGCAATGAGGGAACAGTACCCCGCATCTTCTCTCGTTTCAGCAAATTACGCGGGAAGATGAAGATGACACCCCGGTGCATTGACTGCTCTTGACCTCTTGTCCAACACTCCCGGCATAGTTTGGGGATACCGCGCGGAGTGTCCGTCTCATTTTCCGGTGCGAGATTCTTGTCGTTTGGACTTGGATTCGATCCGCGGTGATCGATCCTTGACCTTATTGAGGAGGCGAGTGATGAAGATTTTCTCCAAATACGACAATCCGATTTCCCGTCTGGCTTCTCGCTGTTCTCTATGGTTATTCATTGCAATTGCGCTCTTCGTAGCCGTCCTACCAGCCTACCTCTCTGCTCAGGGCCTGAGCGGCATTAGTGGAACGGTCGCGGACCCTTCCGGCGCAGTCGTCCCTGGTGCGAAAGTGACCGTGACCAACACTGCGACCAACATATCTACCACGGCCGTCACTACTTCTGCCGGGACCTACACCGTCACGGATTTGATTCCCGGGACATACAAAGTCAGGGTCGAAGCGCCGGGCTTTTCTGCTGGCGTTCTTAGCGAAGTTCACGTGGACGTCAGCAGATACACCGGTGCGGACGTGACCTTAAAGACGGGTGTGGCCACCGAAACTGTCGAGGTAGTCGCGCAGCAGATTGCCCTGGAGACCACGCAGCCCCAGCTCGGCACCATTGTGGAGAACAAACTTGTAAACGAAGTGCCCATTTTGATTGGCGGCGGACCCGGCAATATCGGAGCTCGCGACCGCCAAATTGATGACTATCTGTTCATCGCTCCAGGCGTTCAAGGTGGCGAGTTTAGCCATCGCATCAACGGCGGAGTCGACTTTGAAAACGAGGTTATGTTTAATGGTGTTGTCGCCAATCAATCGGAGACCCAGGGCCTGCAATCCAATATCAATCCGCCTTTTGAAATGGTCAGCGAAATTCAGGTCCTGACGTCCAATTTCTCCGCCCAATACGGTTTGGCCCAGGGCGTAGCCTCTTATCAGTTTGCTTCTGGCACCAACACCCTCCATGGCGACGCCTTTGAGATTGTGCGAAACACTGTCTTCAACGCTGCGGGTGCTGCTCCTCCTCCTGGCCCCAACCCAAATGTGAAAGGCCCCACACCTGTAATCAATCAAAACAATTATGGCTTTTCGTTGGGCGGCCCTGTTTGGATTCCTAAGCTCTACAACGGAAAAAACAAAACTTTCTTTCACTTTAGCGCCGACTGGTTTCGCCAAAACCTCAAGGACTCCTCGGGAGCTTTTACTATCCCCACGCCGGCCGAAGTGGGCGGCGATTTCAGTGGCTATGTCGATGGCAGCGGCAATCAGATTCCCATTTTTGTTCCCCAGGGCTTTGTCGCGCCTTCCGGCTGCGCCGCTCCCGCGCCTGGCCAGCGATGGCCCGGCAACAAGATTCCTACTTCCTGTTTCAGCACTGTTTCTGCAAGCCTATTGACGCTTATTCCTGCACCGGATAATTCCGGATTGACGAATAACAAGTTTCCATCCGAGGGAGTGCTCCCCATTCGGCAGACCAACTGGGGCTTCTCGATTGACCACAACCTGACGGAGAAGCAAAAACTCCACGGCAGCTTCTGGCGTGATAAATACGACTTGGTTTCGTGCTGCAATGGCGGTATCCATGTAAACAATCCGCTCTCTGGTTTGGAGGAGGAACCTCGCCTTGGCACGGGACTCTTCCTCACCTATTCGAATGCTATTTCCAACAGCTTGGTCATGACGGCCGGTTTTGGCTGGATGGGCGAGATCAACAACGAATTGAATTCTTTTCTCGGATTTAACTTCCCTGCGGTGGCCGGTTCCATCTCTCTTCCTGCTATTCACTTCAACTCTCCTTTTGGTGGCCAGCCGAACCAGTGGGGACTAAACAGCAACGGCGAAACCTATTCCAAAAACCGTAAGCTTGGGCTTAGTTTCGACAACAACTGGTTATGGAACCATGGTCGTCACACGTTCAATGTCGGGTGGGAAATTCGCCGCTCCTATCAGGATGACCAGGAATGCCAGCAGTGCGGCGGCAGCTTTACTTTTAACTCTCGCACCACTGCTGATCCCAACAACATTGGCACCACCGGGAGCGCTTTCGCCAGCTACCTGCTTGGTTACGCCGATGCCACCCAGCGCCAATTTGCCATCGAGAACCGGCTTCGCAATCTCTACTTTGGCCCCTATATCCAGGACGACCTAAAAGTATCGTCTAGGCTGACAGTCAATCTAGGGCTTCGCTGGGACATCATGCGGCCGTTCACCGAAAACAACAATAACGTCCTTTTCTTCGATCCAACCATTCCCAATTCCGGCGCTGTCAACCCCGCGGGCAATCCCTTGCTCGGGGCAGCCAACAAACTGGGAAGCTGTTCAGTCTGTGCCGGGTACAATCGGGCTAACACGCATTGGAAGGACTTCAGTCCGCGCCTCGGATTTGCTTATAAATTGAATCCCAAAACTGTGGTCCTGAGCGGTTTCGCAATTAACTTCCTGGATGGCGGCTCGTACGAGTACGGAGACAACAAGATCGCCGTTAATTATGGCAGTTTGCTCGGCGGGATTTTCAACGTGAACTCGCTTGGCTCCAACGTCCCGGGCTATGGTATCTGGGATAACCGACCGATTCCACAGCCAGCTGCCACCCAGTTCACGGATCGCAGTTTCCTGAATTCCACCGGCGTCTTGCGTCAATTTGGCCGAGATCCGGGCAAGATTCCTTACACCGAGTCGTGGAATGCAGGCATCCAGCATGAATTGCCCTATAACATGTTTCTTTCGGTGGCCTACATCGGGAACCGCGCACTGCATTTGCCCTCCTTGTTGAACCCCGTCAATCAAACCAACCCCAAGTTCTTGACCCAATTCTGCGCAACTGGGAATGCCAATGACCCGGCCTGCCTGATGTCGCCCAATTCCCCGAATTTTGCTTGGACTTCCGGAGCATCGCAAACTGCCCTGCAATCCGCGGGATTCTCTCAGGCAAGCGTGACTTGCGGGCCCAACACCAATAACCCCGGGGCAGCGGGCACATTCTTCACTCCCTATGTGAACTTCCTTTGTGACTATGGCTCGGGAGCTGGCCTGCCTCAGGCTTTGCTCCCGTACCCGATGTACAACCCCAGCGAATCATGCGGAGGAATCTGCAATAACTTCGATACCAATGGCACTGCTTTCTACAACGCCTTGCAGCTTCAGACGCAGAAACGCTTCTCCAGCGGCTTGAGCTTCTTGGTCTCATATACCCTATCCAAGACCATGTCCAATACCGACACAGGCTTCTCCACTTTTAACTTCGGCTCGGAGAACAAGTTCAATCAAAAGTCCGAATGGTCCATCGCCAGCAATGACCAGACACACCTTCTGGCGATCAGTGGCACTTATGAATTGCCGATCGGTCCTGGCAAGAAATATCTGACGAACGGCGGCCAGCTGGCGAAAAACATCGTGGGAGGCTGGCAGCTTACAGGCGTTTTCCAATACGCGTCCGGCTTTCCTCTTCAGATTCTCGCTAACAATAACGATCCTTTCCTGAATGGCTTCAATCGTGCCAACTTCGATCCTAGCGTCGCTCTCAACGTGGACTATAACAACTACTACAAGGGCCTCCCTGTCTTCACTCCCTCGGCATTTTCTGATCCGGGATTCCAACAAGGCAATGCTCCCAGGCAGATCGCAGCCTTGCGCAATCCGTTTAACGCCAATGAAAACCTGGGAGTAGCCAAACATTTCTATTTTGGAGAAAGAGTCAATGCGGAGTTCAGAATGGAGTTCTTCAACGTCCTAAATAGAATGCAGGTCTGTGGCCCCGATACAAGCGTGAACGACGGTGCAGCAAGATTCGCACGTGTCAGCTCCGACGGAACCCTTACGGGCAACGTCAGCGGCGTCGTTGCATGCCAAGGCAATACGCCTCGACAAGGACAGGCTCTGCTCAAAATCACCTTCTGACGCCTGCTGGAGGGCACCCTACTCCAGCCGTTTCGTCCGCCGAAGGCGGTGGCTCGTTTCAAGGAGGGAACGGAGGCGTCGGACGCGCGGCGTGAGCATAGAGCAGATGGCCGAGGACCTAGCCCGCTATTTACGGGCTGGATCGGCAATCTGGAAGCAGTGGAAGCGCGGGAAGAGACGGTTTGCGGAACTGCTGAAACGAGGAGTGGGCACACAGCTCGCCGCTCAAACGGTCGGGCGCCCACGGCCCTTGGCGGTTGGCAAACATTCCCCCGCCCTAGCTAGCGGTCGCGCTGCCCAATCCTTACCTTGCGGAGCTCAGACTTCCACCCTTCCCAGGATGCCGATCGCTCGACTCACCGAACTGTCGTATACGGACCCGTACGTACGGTGGTTTGACAGGGACAGCGGGCAACCGCCCACCTATGTCCGATCTCTAGAGCTTTTTGCGCCCGCGTCCAACCTATGCTTCTCATCCAGCGTTCAATTCCCATCGTCCAACCACTATTTTTCCCGATCGCCGAGTTATCTCGTGCTATCCTCTTCCGTGTTTATCGCGTTCCATCGGTGCTCGTGCGACCCCCGTTCTACCAGATCCGGAAGCTCGCCCCTCGCCAGTCTTTCACAGCTCCGCTCTTCCTTCTTCCACAAAGAACCTTTTGCGTTCCAACCTTCTATCCCTCCAACTTTCCTCTCCGCTAACTCTTTTAGAATCGACACTCGCACAAAAACGGGGGAAGGGGGGCTGGCCACTACTGTCATCCTCTCAATTGTCCTGCTGCTGTGCGGGCTACTTCCAACACGCTCCCCAGCGCGAACTCGCTTGCCGACTCAATCCTCGGATCAATCCGAAAGGCCCCTGGCCGACGCCAAATCCCTTTTCGAGCAAGGCAAATTCACAGAAGCCGACCGAGCCGTCCGCGAATACCTGAACAGCCATCCCAACTCCGCCGAAGGCCACTTCCTCCTCGGACATACTCTCTTTCGCGAAATGCAGGCGCAAGCAGCGATGGAGACTCAATTCCCGTCCCAGACTCACGGGCCCATGGCCAGCGCGAGAACCATGAGTGCAGCTTCTTCTGAGGCGTCTGTCCCAAAAGGCACACGGGAAATGGCGAAAGCCTCGCTCGCCGAATTTAACGCGGGCGCAAAATTCCACGATCCCTCCGCTGCCGACCTGAAGATCGTTGCCCTTGACTATGTTCTTCTTGCCGATTATCTCGACGCCGACAAATGGTTGACGAAGATGCTCGAGTGGGCTCCCAGCGATTCCGAAGGCTGGTATTACCTCGGCCGCACGAAGTACAACGAAAATCGCTTCGCCGAGGCCCTCGACGCTTTCCAGCGGTGCTTGAAGCTCGATCCTCAAAACGTAAAGGCGGAGGACAATCTCGGTTTGGCTCTTGCCGGCCTTGGTCGCAATGAAGAAGCCACCGCGGCATACCAGCAAGCCATTTCCTGGCAAGCGCAATCTCTCACGAAAAATCCTGGTCCTTATATCGACTTCGGTAGTCTTCTCATTGACGAGAACCATCCGAAGGATGCGGTTACATTCCTTCTTCGAGCGATTGAAATCGCGCCGAGCGAGTCGCGCGCGCATGAACTTCTTGGGAAGGCCTACACGCGCGTGGAAGATTTTCCCAGGGCACAAACGGAACTAGAAAAAGCCATTGAACTTTCTCCGCACGCTCCCAATCTCCATTGCATGCTGGCTCCTGTTTATCGCAAGCAGGGGCTCGTGGAAAATGCCAAAACCGAGTACGAACGTTGCGCCGCTCTCACTGGCACTCACTCCAGCCCGGAGCCCCGATGAACTACGGTTCTTTGCTTTTTTCCTGCAACAGCGCCTTGGCGCGTTCCGCGGTTTTGGCTCTCGCGCTCTCTTCCAATGTGCTGAACTCTTTCATTTCCGCTTGTGCCTCCTGTGTCCGCCCCAGCGCGCGGTACGCTTGCGCCAGCAGGAAATGCGTTGAGGACTCTCCTGGATCTGCCTTCACCGCGGCCTCCAAATCCTTCACGGCTTCGCCTGGCCGTTCCAGCTTGATCAGTGCGCGAGCTCGGTCCACACGAGCCCCCAGCAAATTCGGGCAGACCTCCAAGGCTTTCTGGACCTCTGCCAGTGCTTGGGTCGAGTCTCCATGCTGCTCGAGAATGATGTTACCGATTTTCCACTGCGCCATACAATTCGAGGGATCGTTGGCGAGCTCCGCGCGGAACTGCTCTGTTGCTGCATCCCACATATTCAACGACCAATACGCGTTTCCCAGGTGGTAGCGCGTGCCCGCCTGCTGCGGCCCCACCTTCACCGCCTTCTTGTACTCGAGCAGCGCGCCGTCGTAATTCTTCATGCTCTCCATCACTTCTCCGGAAATCTCGTGAGACCAAACGGAATCGGGATCCAGAGCATTAAGCTTCGCAAGCGCATCCTCCGACAATTTCATGTGCACTTTGCCGAGCAAATACCAGACTTCCTGGTTTTCCGGCTGGCGCTGCGATAGTTGGCGCAGGTGATCCGCCGCGCGCTCGAATTCGTCCAGTTTGATCAAGTCGTTGGCGAGAAGGAGCTCGGCGTTGTCATCTTTAGGATTGGCGCGCAGCGCGGACTCCAGATTGCGCCGAGCCCCAGCGTAGTCACCTAGTTCGTAGAGGGCAATACCGAGCAGCGCCGAAGTGGAGGACATTCTTGGATCGATCTTTAGCCCTTTCTCCAGGACGGCAGCGGCTTTCTTGTATTCGCGCTGCCTGATGTAGAGCGACCCGAGATTGTTGTAGGCAGGAGCGAGGTGTGGCGCGACTTGCAGCAGCGATTCATAACTCGCTGCGGCGGTGGCGAAATCGCCGCGTGCTTCGGCGGTTTTTGCCTCGCCGTAGAGCTTTTGCACACGCACATCGCTGGCCTTGGCTTCCGACTGAGCTTTCAGAATAGGAGAAAAGCAAACTGACACAAGCAAGAGAAAAGTGGCTGAAAGGCAGAGCCGCGAAAAGCGACCCTTTCCAGTGATTTGGGGTAGCACAATACGCGCAATTTTACACCGGCTTACGAGCAACGCAAAAGCACCGCTACGCACGCGGGCTTTGCAGATCTGTTGCCGGCTACGCCTGGTTTTTGCAAGCGCTTCCAAGCTGCGGCGAATTTGCACGCTCGTTCGGTGAAGGCCGTATTGCTTAGGACCTCGCCGCGTGCTACGCTCGCAAAACTGCAGGGGTGAAGGGTCATGCGAGCGGGGGAGAGTGCCTTTCGAACCAGGGGGTTTGGAGTCTTTGAAGTAGACCTGCGCGCCGCCGAATTGCGTAAACATGGTGTTCGCATCAAACTGCAAGAGCAACCCTTCCAGATTCTCTCCCTCCTTTTGGAACATCCCGGGGAAGTGGTCACCCGCGAAGAGCTACGGGAAAAGCTTTGGCCGGCTCATACGTTTGTGGATTTCGATCGCAGCCTGAATAAAGCCATGACCAAACTACGGGCGGCGCTGGGGGATTCCGCCGACAGCCCGCGCTACGTCGAGACGATTCCGCGCCACGGCTACCGCTTCCTAGCGCCGGTGTGCAAGCCGAAGTCGGACCCGGCGCGCGAACATGCGGCGGGACGTCACCCCACTGAGGAACTTTCCGCGGGTCACGAAGAGCCTAGCGCACATACGTCATGGAGAAAGCTGCGTTGGTATGGCTTGATAACAGCTATAGGAATAGCCGCTGCCGCAGTCTATGTCGCTGGCCGGGTATTGCAGCCCGTGGAGCTGAGCAGCCCGTCGAACACAGTCAGTCCTCGTCGCTCCGTGGCCGTGCTGGGCTTCACGAGCCTTTCTGGGGACCCGCGCAAAGCGTGGCTGTCCACCGCCTTTTCCGACTGGCTCACGACGGAGCTGACTGCAGGCGAGCAAGTGCGCGCGATTCCAGCGGAAAGCATCGCACGGATGAAGATGGAACTGTCTTTGCCGGAGGTTGACAGCCTTGGCCCCGAGAGCCTGATTCGAATCCGGAAGAATCTGGGAACGGACTACGTGATTGCCGGCTCCTACGCAACTTTAGGGGGAAAGCCCGATGGCCAGATTCGGCTGGATCTGCGTTTGCAGGATACGCAAACCGGAGAGACGATCGGCGTGGCTTCTGAAACGGGAACCGAAGCGCATCTGCTCGACATGGTTTCGCGAGTCGGCCAGCACCTCCGCGAAAAGCTGGGAGTTCGAGCTGTGACCCGCGAAGAGGCCGCGGAAGTGGCGATCGCCCTACCAGCCAAAGGCGAAACCGCCAGATTGTATTCTGAAGGACTGGCCAAACTGCGCGCCTTTGACGCCCTTCGCGCCCGGGACCTTCTACAGAAAGCCATCGAAGCCGAGCCCAATTACGCGCTTTCTCATGCGGTGCTTGCAACGGCGTGGAGCCAGTTAGGGTACGACGAGAATGCAGAGGCAGAGGCGAAGAAGGCCTTTGACTCGTCCGCTAATTTGCCCCGCGCGGAGCGACTCTTGGTTGAGGCCCGTTATCATGAGACTTCACGGGACTGGCAGAAAGCGGCGGGCATTTATCGGGCCCTTTTCGAATTTTTCCCCGACAACCTCGAATATGGGCTGGCGCTCGCGAGCGCCGAGTACAAAGCCAATGAATGGAAAGACGCGCTGAGTACCGTTGCCGCACTGCGAAAGCTGCCTGCTCCTCTGTGTGATGATCCGCGCATCGACTTTGTGGAGGACGACGCTTCGCGCTCGCTCGGCGACACGAGGAGATCGGAAGCGGTCCTGGCGCGTGCCGCGGAGAAAGCGCAGTCGGCGGGCGCCTCTCTATTGCTGGCGAAGGCGCGTTTGGATCGAGCCTGGCTCGATGAAAACCTTGGCAGGTTTGCGGAGGTTGAGGTACTTGTTCACGATGCCAAGGAACTCTATGCCTCCGCTAATGATCGCGCTGGCGTCGCGGAGGCTACAACCGTTGGTGCTATCGCCTTGAAGAACAAGGGCGATTACTTGGGCGCCAAAAAGAGCTATGAAGAAGTTCTTGCGCTTTATCGCCAGGTGGGCAACCGGAGGGGACAAGCCGCGGAAAATGACAACATTGGCGACATTCTCGTTTACCTCGGGGATCTCGAAGGCGCCCTGCGTGGCTACGAGGCAGCCTTCTCCATCTATCAGGAAGTGGGCGATCAGAATGGAGAGGCGCTGGCGAAGAATGGTCTCGGAGATGTTTATCTCGCTCTCGGGAATCACCAGAAGGCGAAGGAAATTTATCAAAGCTCGGTCGAAATCTGCCGGCGCATTGGCAATTCAGGCCGAGAGGCAGACGCCCTATCCGGCCTGGGACGCATTCAGAGGCTCGAGGGGGATCCTGAACAAGCATTGAAGGACCTAACAGAAGCGCGGAAGAAGTTTGAAGAGATTGGGGACAAGACCGAAGTCAGCCGCATGGATTTGTACCTTGCCGAGCTCTTCCTCGACAGAGGCCAAAATGACCGTGCCGCCGCGTTTGCACGGCGCGCCACCGAGGTGTACGAAGCGAATAGGACGCCGGGCGGAGAGGCCGCAGCGAGTCTCTTATTGGCGCGAACGCTGCTTGCGTACGGCCGGATTGCAGAAGCCCGGGAAAAAGTGGACCAGGCAACGAAGGTCGCTTCCGAAACGCACAATCGGAAACTGGCATTGTCTGCTGCTGTGGCAGGCGCGCGTGTTCGGGCGAGCTCAAGGGACGACAGGGATGTGCGCGATGCGCTGGCGACTCTGAAGAATCTCCTCAGGGCGTCCAGGGCGCCTACCTTCGCAGAGGAACTCTATGAAGCCCGGCTGGCTCTTGGGGAGATCGAAATAAAGTCCGCCGACAGAGCAGTTGGGCAGTCCTATCTCGAGGCGCTTCAAAAGGATGCCTCCGGCCAGGGCTTCCAACTCATCGCGCGAAAGGCCAGTGCAGTCCTGGGACAGGCGCGGAACCAAGCCGCTTTGCCCGTGCAAAACTAGCGAAGCGGTTCCGCTGCGCCCAATGGCCAGGTATCCACGGGAAGGGATTTGCTTGGTGGTTACGGTTCGCAAAGATCCGCCCGGCAATGAGCGCAAGACAGGAATATCCCTAAGTGCCCTGGAATCTTAGCCTTAATTGAGGGTACGGGGAGAACATCCTGGTACCTTGACTTATCCGCAGGGTCCGAACAGACTTCGGGCGCGCTGCTGGTTGTTCCGGTATACGCGAATTTTGCAGCACCTCGAGAGATATCATTCATGAAAAAAAGACGGCTATTGGTGCGGTGTTTTACTCTGGTTGCGATTGTTTTGTGCTCGGCGCCTCGGTTGCTTCGCGCCCAAACCGATTCGGCAAATAAGAAGACCAAACTGGCGATCGTGGGGCTCGACCACGATCACGTATGGGGACTGCTCAAGGATTTAACCGAGGAGCCCTACGCGGAACTGGTGGCCATCGCCGACAACCACTCCGAGCTAGTAGACCGAGCCAGGGCCAAACTGCCCGCCACCGTGAAGTTCTATTCCGGTTACGTGCAGATGCTCGACGAAGTAAAACCGGACGGCGTCATTGTAACCACGGAAAACGATCGGCACCTGGAGATTCTGCGCGAGTGCGCGAAACGGCATATTCATTACTCCACGGAAAAACCCATGGCCACTACTGCCGCTGACGCACGCGAGATGGAACGGCTGGCAAACCAGGCGGGCATCAAGGTGATGGTGAACTACTGGAACGCCTGGGTCGTGCCGACGCACGAACTCTACCATCGCGTGAAAGACAATCAGGTTGGATCGATTCAGAAAATTATCGTGCGATACGGCCATCAAGGTCCGAAAGAGATCGGTGTGTCGAAGTATTTTGGCGACTGGCTCTACGACCCGGTGAAAAACGGTGGCGGGGCAATTATGGATTTCGGCTGCTATGGCGCGGAATGGGCAGTATGGCTCAAGGGCCGCCCGGCGCGTGTTTCGGCCGTCACGCAGAAACTAAAAGTAGAACAGCACAATCCAGTGGATGACGATGCCACCATCGTTCTGGACTATCCCGATGGCACGGCCATTATCGAGGCTTCCTGGGATTGGCCGTACAACATGGGGCAAGTGGAGGTGTTCGGACCAAAAGGGAGCTTGCTTGCTACGCGAAACGATTTGTTCTTCCGCTCACCCACTGACAATGTCGCCAAGGTAGGACTCGAGGGTGAGCGCGTTGCGCTCGACCCGACGCCCCGCTTGACGAGCAATCCTATCTCTTACTTCGTGGACCGCATTCGAAACAACAAGCCCATCGAGGACCCGCTTTCCATGAAACTGAATGTCCAGGTGATGGAAATTCTGGATGCTGCCCGCGAGTCCGTTCGAACCGGGAAGCAGCAAGAGCTGCACTGAGGCGCCCGGCCCAAACACTTATCGAGTGCTTCCCGCGTCGGTTCCCCCGAGGGGCAGCCGCGTCATTGCGAGCGACGCGAATCAAACGGTCGGCGAATGCCGAGTGCGTTTCCAGGCAATTTGAGGCAAAGGGGCAGTGTGGGCCGGGATGCTTCTCAGTGACTTTGTCGGTTGGAGAGGTAACGTCGCGGGCGCCGTTTTAAATCCTAGCTCGCCGCGTCTTTCGGCTCGTGGGATTGCGGCAGGCAATACAAACAGGCCGCGCGTCGGCTTTCCCCAGCACTTGCTTTGCATCAGGCCGAATTTGCACTGCTTAGGAGCGGAAGCCGCCTGCCGAACTCTTTTCGAGTCGCGATGAAACCGGTCCGGTGGATTGGCGAGCCACCAGCTCCGGCTCGATGGCGATCTCCGGCACGAATTGGCCCCGCCCTTCGATCAGGTCGACCACCGTTTGCGCCGCAATCTGGCCCATCCGCACGAGCGGCTGCCTAACTGTAGTGAGTGGGGGATTGGAGAATGCCGCTCCTGGAGTGTCGTCAAATCCTACGACCGAGATATCTTGCGGCACACGCAACCCGGCTTCGTGGAAAGCCCACAGCGACCCAATCGCGGAAATGTCGTTGTAGGCAAAAAGTGCGCTGAACGGCTGCTTCCTCGCCAGCAGTTGTTTGGCGAACGGATACCCGATCGCGGGTGTCGAGTCCGTCCCTTCCAACTGGACCGTCAATTCGGAGCGAACCGAGATATTGAGTTCCTTCGCGACTTCGCAGATGGCGTTCCATCGGTCAGAGGAGTCCGAACTGAAGGTCTGACCCTTGATGAAAGCAATGTTTTCATGGCCAAGGTCTTTCAGATGCTCCAGGGCCAAATGAGCCGCGCGCTTGTGATCCAGCACGATATTGGTCACGCCCCCTACTCGCTGATGTCCCGCGACAGCTACGGTTGGCAACGCCAGTTTTTCTGTCAGCGACGTGTCGGTGGTGATGAAGCCTTCCACGCCTCGCGTGAGCAGCATCTGCGCATAAGTCTGAAGCAGTTTCGGATCGTGTCGGTGAATGACGGTCAGAAAGAAGTAGTTGTTCTTTCGGAGATATTCTTCAATTCCGCTGATGACCATCGCTCCGTAGGCGTCGCCAATCTCCTCGGCGATCACGCCGATCGTATAAGTTCTCCTCAGGCGAAGCGTTCGGGCGAAGAAGTTGGGGCGGTAGTTCAGTGCCTGCGCCGCTTCGATGATGCGGTTCTTGGTATGTTCGGGAATGGAGCGCGCTGCAGGGGAGTTGTTTAACGCAGCGGAGACCGTGCCGGGAGTAAGGCCTAGGTGTTCCGCAATGGTCTTCAGGGTTACTCTTGGCTCAGAGCGCAGGGTCTGCTTCTTCCTGGGCGGCTGCGTCATCTACAAGCCCTCCGGCACCTACAAAAACTAGTATAACTGCGTTTCCTGCCACGCCGTGGCCTCAGGTGGCTAAACCTGAATTATTAATACGTGTCATTTGCGAGGTTGCTATCGAACGCTGGGCCGGGTTCATCCCTGACCAGAGGATAGGCCCTGGCGCCTTGCATTGAAGCCACAGGATTCCGGCGGTAACCAAGGTTTTAGGCTTTAGTACCGACCATCCACACCATAAACCCAAAACTAGACCTTCTCTCTGCGGGGCGCTGCGGGCGCGCTCGGCTCCGCCATCGAACATCAGGACGCCAGGGCGTGCCTCACCGGCGCCTAGTTCCAACGATTCCCGTGCCGCCGGCCGTAGATTCGACCGACTAACCCATATTCGTCACCCAGAGGTCCTAGAGAGGGTCAAGCCCTTTGAAATCAGCAATGGCCGAGTTTTCACTGCATTTTGCATCCCTGACGCACTTCGGCTTAGCAAAGCTCAAGGCCGCATCCCGCGAGCGCAAGCGTCCTCAACCGTTCGAGCGTCCATGATATTCTCTTAGCGGGAACCCTCTTGATCGCACCGCTTTCGAAGCGTCTCACAAAGTCTTTTTTGCTTTTCGGCCTCTGCGGCAAGTTGGCGTTGGCCCAGGGCGGCCATCCCACTCCTTCGCCTCCACCGCCCGGGGCCAAGTCCACCGAATGCGCCAACCGCGCCATTCCTCAACTCGAAGACATCACCGCGAAGACCGGCATCAGCTTCAAGCACACATCCGACCCCGCCAAAAAATATATCGTCGAATCCATGAGTGGCGGCGTGATCGTTTTCGATTACGATCGCGACGGTTGGCCGGACATTTATTTCACCAACGCGCCCAGCGTCGACATGGCTCTCAAAGGTCAGAAAGCTTCCGGCGCGCTCTATCACAACAATCACGATGGCACATTCACAGATGTCACCGAAAAATCCGGCTTGCATTCGCCCTGCTTCGCCATGGGCGGAGCCGTGGGCGACTACGACAATGACGGCTGGCCTGACCTCTACCTCACGTGCTTCGGCGGCAACGTTCTCTACCACAACAACGGCGACGGGACCTTTACCGATGTCACCGCCAAAGCGGGCGTCGCCGACGGCCGCTGGTCCACGGGCGCTGCTTTTGGCGATTACGACGGCGACGGTTTCCTCGATTTGATGGTTACCAATTACGTGGACTTCCACCTCGACGATCTCCCGGGTTTCGGGAAAGCTCCCAACTGCAAATACCGCGGCATCGACGTGCAGTGCGGCCCGCGCGGCTTGAGGGGCGCGGGCGACGCGCTTTTCCACAACAACGGCAACGGCACGTTCACCGACGTTTCGAAAGCCGCCGGTGTCAGCGACCCCCACGGCTACTATGGCCTCGGCATCGTCTGGGCCGACTTCAACAACACCGGCCGCCCCGACATTTACATCGCCAATGATTCCACGCCGAAATTTCTTTACAAAAACCTAGGGAATGGAAAATTTCAGGATATCGGCCTTGAATCCGGCACGGCCGTCAGCGAAGACGGTTCCGAGCAAGCCTCCATGGGCATCGCCATCGGTGATTATCTGCATACTGGCAGGCCTTCGCTGTACGTCACGAACTTCTCCGATGAGAATGACTCGCTGTACCGCAACGATGGCAATTGGAATTTCACGGACGTTTCCTATGCCTCCGGTGTGGCGCTGCCCTCTTTGCCGTTTGTCAAGTGGGGCACGGCGTTCGTCGATTTGGACAACGACGGCTGGGTCGATCTCATCACCGTAACCGGCCACGTCTACCCGCAGGTCGACAGCCTTCCCTCGGGAGCTACCTATCGTGAGCCAAAGCTCTTGCGCATGAATCAGAAAAACGGCAACTTCTGTGTCGCCACCGACCAGGCCGGGCCCGCTCTTCTGGAGAAGCGCGTTTCGCGCGGTCTGGCCGTCGCCGATCTTTTTAACGACGGCAACATGGACATCGTCGTTGGCGACATCGACGGCGCTCCTATGATCCTAAAAAACCATGGCGTTGCCGGCCGGCATTGGGTCAGTTTCGAATTGGCCGGTATGAAGAGCAACCGCCTCGCTATCGGCGCGCGTATCAAGGTGATTGCCGGCGGCATGACACAGACGGACGAAATTCACAGCGGCGGCAGCTACCTCTCGCAAAACGATTTGCGTCTGCATTTCGGACTGGGTGTCTCGACCAGGATCGACCGCGTGGAAATTTTCTGGCCATCGGGCAAAACCGATACGCTCACGAACCTCGCCGCCGACCAGTTTTATTCCGTCTTGGAGGGTTCCGGCATCGTTCCCGCCGTGCGCATTCGCCCCGCTTCTGCTGCTACGGGCAAGCCCACGCCGCCTCCTGCGTGCCCTCTGAGCAAGCACATACCCGAAGGTTGTTTGCCCTTCTTACCCATCCTGCATGTTCGTTGAAAACTACTCCTGCGCCCGAGGCCAGTTCCTTTGACGAAACCTCCCTTAGACTTTCCCCATTGCAACGAATGTTTCAGACGGTATTCTAAGGCTCTCAATCACGATCAGGTTGAATTGGCATGAAAAAACTGCGCTTTATCGTCTCGCTGACGACCGACGACAACGACTATCAGATTGAACAGGCGCAGTGCGCCGAAGATGCCGCTCGAAAGCTCGGCGTGGAGCTCCAGGTGATCTACGCCGACAACGATGCCATCACACAGAGCACCCAGCTTCTCAAAGCCATTCAAGCCGAAGCGTCGCATCGCCCCGACGCCATTGTCTTTGAGCCCGTTGGTGGTACCGCCCTGCCGCAGGTGGCCCGCGCCGCTGCTTCCGCGGGCATTGGTTGGGCCATTCTCAATCGCGATGCCAATTATGCGCCTGAACTCCGGAAATCTTCGCCCGCGCCGGTTTTTGTACTCACTTCCGACCATCTCGAGATCGGCCGCATTCAAGGCCGCCAGATTGCGGCGCTCGTGCCTCACGGTGGCGCGGTTCTGTGCATCCAGGGACCTGGGGAGAACTCTGCAGCGAAGGATCGCACCGCGGGGATGCAAGAAACCAAACCTGCCAACGTTCATCCGACTCTCCTGCGGGCGCAATGGACCGAGGAAAGCTCGCAAAAGGCAGTCCGCTCTTGGTTGAAGCTGACCACTTCGCGCAAAGCCGCCATCGACCTCATCGCTGCCCAGGATGACTCCATGGCCATCGGCGCGCGCAAAGCCTTCGAGGAACTGCCCGACGAAACCGAGAAAGAGCGCTGGCTCAGCTTGCCGTTCCTCGGGTGCGACGGCCTGCCCAAGACCGGCCAGGCTTGGGTCAAAAGCGGGCTGCTTGCGGCTACGATTTTTGTCCCGCCCAACGCCGGCCAGGCCATCGAAATGTTCGTCGAGGCCTTCCAGCGCGGCAAGCAGCCCCCGGAACGCGCCCTTACCGTTCCTGTCTCTGTCCCGCCGCTCAACGAACTCAAACGCCGCTGACCGCTCGCGTTTTCCGAAGGCAGCCTTGCGCCTCTCCTTAAGGAAGAAAGCTTCTAGAAAATCGATTTTCGATGCTTGTTTGCGCTCCATAACGTCGTATAATGCCCCAGGAACAGTGGTGTCGAATTGCCGTGCGTTTGCCGAGGTGAAGCGCATGAGGTCTCTGCCCAAAGACTTGCTGCCCCAGGACTCCTCGGCCATAAGTTCCTCGATCGATCGCAGGCAGTTCCTCGCGGCCTCCGGAGGCCTGCTGGCTGCGAGCGTTCCGGGCAGCTCCCTTATGGCCGGTCGAAGCAAATCCATAGCCTCCTCGGCCTCCGCGCCTAAGCCCTCCGGCAACCTCCGCAAGATTCCCATCGGCGTCTTCGATCCCGTTTACGAATCCCTCTCTCTCGACGCCATGCTCGACAAGGTCACCGGCCTTGGGCTTGAAGCCATGGAGATCGGGACCGGCGGCTATCCCCATAACATTCATTGTCCCCTCGACGACCTCATCCGCGACCGCGCCCAGGCCAAGGCCTGGCTCAAAAAATTCGAGGACCGCGGTATTCGCGTGGCCACGCTGAGTTGTCACGGCAACCCGATCCATCCCGATGCCAGCATCGCCAAAAAAGATATCGACACGTTCCGCAAAACCGTTCTTCTCGCCGAGATGCTTGAGGTTAAAGTGATTGTGGGTTTCTCCGGTTGTCCGGGCGGCACACCGCAAGATACTCAGCCAAACTGGATCACCTATCGCTGGCCTCCCGAATACGCCAGCATGCAGGACTGGCAGTGGAAAGAAAAGGTCGTCCCTTACTGGAAAGAAGCCGCGAAGTACGCTCGCGAGCACGGTGTCAGGCGCTTGGCTCTCGAGATGCACCCCAACTTCGTTGTCTATAATCCGCGCACGCTCGTCAAGCTCCGCGAGGCCGTCGGCGAAGAGATCGGCGCCAACAACGACCTCAGCCATCTGTTCTGGCAGGGCTGCGACCCCGTGGAAGTGATTCATTTTCTCGGAAGGCAAGGTGCCATCTACCATGCCCACATGAAAGACACGGTTTTCTTTCCGGAAAACCTCAATAAATACGGCGTCCTCAATTTCGCTTTCACAACCAGCGATCTCGATTCGGCTTCGGAAACCTTCCGCGCCGTTGGCTACGGCCACAGCGCCAACCTCTGGAAATCCATCATCAAGGCCTATATGGAAGTCGGCTACGACGGCATTCTCAGCATTGAAAATGAGGATCCGATTCTTTCTGGCGAGGTTGGCGTCGAGCGTGCCGCCTACGTCTTGAGAAA
>Ga0306917_10000392_pt1 | contig 17987 bp, 25 predicted proteins | sample tim00Cox00000000_FD_203313 | JGI IMG/M metagenome (GOLD analysis project Ga0306917, IMG submission 203313) | Lab enrichment of tropical soil microbial communities from Luquillo Experimental Forest, Puerto Rico - timezero.00C.oxic.00.000.000 (v2)... | ecosystem: Environmental > Terrestrial >... | reverse complement strand
GTTTTTTGCTTCGAGTAGAAATCGGACATCACGCGATCTCCTCACCGGGACCGCGCGACGCACGAAATCGAGCGGACCCCGGTTTTCCGGGTTTCTGCTCAGAGGCCGGCGGAAACAGCTCGTTCGAGCCGATCGCCAGGGCGTGCGCTACTTAGGCAGAGGCGATGATAAGACCCTGGGGGACCGCGCCGTCAAGTATGAAGATCGGCCGCTCGCCTCGACTGCCTGGAGTTCCTGGGCCGCCAGCACCAACCGTATCGCGGCCATTAGCGGGTTCGGATCGGTCATACCCGAATTTTAGGTCGGGTCGGATTTTTGAAAATTTTTTTCGAGACTGAGCCTCTCCGGGATGGCCCCGGCTCTGGCGAGGCCGGGGGTGTTTTCCGGTCATGCCCAGGGGGGGCCAGTAGCCTGACCTTTTCGCCAGGCGGGTCCTTTCCCCGAGGAGCCACCAGGGCACCCGCGACGTGCCCATGAAGCCGCGGCTGGGGCCGCCGGCGAGCCGCTTGCCGGCGCGGCAGCTGCCACGGGGACGAGGACCTCGCCCAATAGCCGAATTCCCCATTGGCGGGAGACCACGAAAAACTCCGCCGAAAGGCGGGGTTCTCTGCGTGGTCGAGGCCTCGGCGATCAGCCGACCATTACCTTGACGGTTAGCCGCTCGTTTAGCGCGCTCTGAGCCCTTGCAATACCACCGATAAGGTATTATAAGATGGACTAACCGACGTTAGGACATCGGATCATGGCAACAGGCAAGTTCATTTCCTACCTGCGGGTGTCAACCAGCAAGCAAGGCCAAAGCGGGCTCGGCCTTGAAGCGCAGCGCCAAGCGGTCACCGATTATCTCAACGGCGGCTGCTGGGACCTGCTGCAGGAATATGTCGAGATCGAGATCGGCAAGCGCGCCGATCGCCCGGTGCTGATCGAGGCGCTGCACCATTGCAAGGTCACCGGCGCCACCCTGGTCATCGCCAAGCTCGACCGGCTCTCGCGCGATCTCGAATTCATCGCCCGGCTGCAGAAATCCTCGATCAAATTCGTCTGCGCCGACATGCCCGAGGCGAACGAGCTGACGATCCACCTGTTTGCCGCCATCGCCCAGCACGAGCGCCAGGCGATCTCAAAGCGCACCACAGAGGCGCTGGCGGCCGCCAAAGCGCGCGGCGCCTGGGTGTCGAGGTCCAACCGCACCGTCAGCCGGCTCGGCAACCCCAATGGTGCGGCGGCCCTGCGCCGCGCCGGCAAAGGCAACGCCGCCTCGATCGCCGCCCACCAGGCCAACGCCGACGAGCACGCCGCCAACATCAGGCCGATCATCGAGAACATCCGCGCCGCTGGCATCGTCTCGTTTCGCGGCATCGCCTCCGAGCTCAATCGCCGCGGCATCCTGACCGCGCATGGCGGCAGCTGGTATCCGACCACCGTCAAGAACCTGCTTTCCCGCCAATAGCAAGCCGATCCGGCGCACCACCCCGACCATCCCAGCCCCGCGGACTATTCCCCCGGGGTTTTTTGCTTTTAGGTCTGTCAATTCGCTCAGGGGAGCAAACAATATTCGGCGATTTGTCAATCTATCTCAGCGGGATAGGAGGCTCTGACCAGCTCGACGACACGCTCGGAAAACGCCTCACGCAAACGCTTCGAGCGCCACGAGAGGAGCTCGCGATAGACCGGCTTACCATCGCTGCCGAGGCGCACGGTCTTGCCGTCGCGTTCCACCTCGGGCTTCCCCGGCAAAGCCGGCCACGGGCCCTTGGCACCCTGCAACACCCGGATCTCGGCGATCTTCAGCCCAATCGGCAGCTCGATCTCGGCAAACCCGTATAGCTTGCCTTGACGTAGCCGGCGCCAGCCGACCAGGCGCATCACCGTCGTGTTCGTCATCACCTTGTCCCCGCTTTGCAGACCCCTCGTCCTTATTCGGAAGATCTTCCGAATAAGAATAGTTCCCCGGCCTGGGATCGACCTGGGCCGGCCAACAAGGGTCGTCCCCGGCTACTTTGCCTTCCACCCTTCGAACGCCCGCATAAGTTGCGCAATTCCCCTATACCGAGCGGCCGACAAATTACTCCCTTTCCATTCGCTAGGCGTTCAGCTGTACGTCCATCTCCCCCTCGCCAACGTAAGCATTCCGCTAGCAAACAACCTCCAAACGAGTATCGAAGTTATATTAAACTACCTGACATAATTCGGTCGAGGGAGGCAGGCCTCATAAATGGCCATTGGTCGAACCCCAGGCTCGGTCCAAGCCCCATTTCCACCGTCGAACCAACACTTTAGGCTATCGCCAGAGTAGTAACCGCGCGCGCGAGTCAACACGAATCCGTTTCCTAGGGGGTTTTTACCCGAAAAACCTGCATCGAATTCGGTCGGGTGTAGCGCACACCCGCAGAAATCGTGGGCACTCGAAACAATGTCGGTTTTGCCCAATAACCTGACACGTAGGGGTTGCTGAAAAAGTCAGGATCAGCACGCAACGCGGCTGTCGCTCCGCGCCCTACCCGGTTAGATTATCAAGCCGATATCACCGGCTCCAGCCGGTAGCGCGGCCGCACGGCATCCGCTCGATCAACCAGCAACTTGACGCCGGCGGCGATCGTGTCCTCGTTGCGCACAAGCCAGCGCCCGAGACGCCGCCGATCGATCTTGCCGGCCTTGGGCCCTTGACCCTCGGCGACCTCCATCAGCGCCTCTTGGAGCTCGGCCCCACTCTCGCGCCCCGCCTCCTCCATCAGATCGCGAATTCGCCACCCCTTCGGGTCCATTGGCAGCAACGGATGACAGTCCCGCCAGGCCGCGAACACCACCGCACGCTGCGAGCTGACCGGATCGTCCCCGCGCAACGCGCTCTGAGTCTCGACGCAATCGGGCAGCCCGAGATGCACCAAGGCCGAACGCACCCGGTCGCTCCACTCGCCATAAGAGGCGAGCCGCGGCCGCAGGTTTGGCTGCCCGGTACAATGGTAATAGCGCGCGATCGTCAGGCAGGCAGCAATGTACTCACCGCGATGCTCTAAGATTTCGAGACGCGGATCATTGTCGAATTGCCGTTCTTCCGGCCGCTCGACATTGGCATCAAGACCAATCAGCAATACTCGCCGGACCATGTCATCGGCCGCCGTCAAATTATTACCGGTGGCAAAGACGACAAAGGTATTGCGGACGTGGCGAACATCGCTGGTGCCGAGCGGCCGCAGCTCCACCAACGGCCGCTCGGTGAGCTGGCACAGCAGGTCCCCGCTCAACAGCTGCCGGACATTGTCGAGCGCGATGATCTGCGGCCCGAACAGCACCGCGCCGACCAGCCGCTTCTCGGTCTCGGCTTGGTCCGGCGCCATCGCGATTACCGCCGCGCGCTCGCCGATCGCCGCGGCGGCAACGCAGTCGACCAAATAGGACTTCCCGGTTCCCGCCGTCGGCGCGGTCACTCCGAACATCGGCACGACGTCGACCGCCGCCCGAACGACGGCGCTCATCATCCCGGCCACCGCTGCAGCACGGTCGCGCGGATCGACAAACGGAAACCCGGCATAAGCGCGCAACAGCAGCGCCAGCGCGGTCTCGGCCTCGCAGCGCGTCGGCTGCTCGGCGATGTGCGGCAGCTTTAGATCGCCAAAATCGGCAAACAACCCCGTCGCCGCGTCGTACCCGGGCCGATTCAGCAGGCTCATGTCGGGCCGCAAGGTCGGTGTCCGCACCACGCCGGCCAAAGGCGGAAACCTCCAGCGCTCGGTCATGCCGAGGATCATCTCGACCACCGGCGACGGCGGGTCGACCGAGTAGAGCACCTTTTGCGGATTGTAGCGAAACCAGCGCGCGGCCAGGCCGAGGGCGCGCCCAAGTGCCGCAAACGGCACCGGGCGGATCGCCGGGGTGCGGACGGTTTGTCCGTCGACAGCCTTGCTCGGCACCGGCACGATCCGCACCAGTTCGCCGCCTCGATTGTAAAACGGGGCTGCCTCGCGATCCCGGTAAAGCGCCCGCAACCCCGCGCTCGCGGCGCGCGGCCGTTGGTCCGCCGACGACGATGATCCGCGGCAATTCGGGCCCCGGCCCCGGCGGCGGCTCGCCCGGCGGCGGCGGACTCGGTGGCGACCCACCACCACCTTCGCCCTTCCCTTCACCCGGAGGACGCGGTCCCGGCGGCTCACCGTCTCCTTCACCCCCGCCGGGCTCCAGCTCCTCGCTCTCCAGCTCGTCAAGCAGCGAAGCCCGATGATAACCCGCCTCGACGAGCCAGACCTCGGCCGTGACCAACATACGCTCGACATCCGGCGCGGTGATTTTTCCGGCAGCTCGGTCAGCCCGACCTCTTCAGGCCGCTTGTCGTGCAGCCAGCGATAAGGAGCCTCGGTTTGCGGATCGAGCTCGACCGTGACGACACCGCGTCCGATCAGCCGCAATTCCGCCCGCTTCCCCTCGGGCGAGCACCAGGGACCAGTCTCGATCGCGCCGATCGGCGCCGCAACGCGATAGAGAAACCCGAACCGCTCGCCCGCCGCACGCACCAGAGGGGTGGTCGGGATCTGCAGGTTGAGTCCCGTCGGGCCCTCGACCTCGATCATCACCATTCCGCCCTGGCCGCCGAGCAGCGCCGTGTAGGGCGAGTTGGCATCGACCGGCCGCACCGTCGCCGCCGGCGGGTCTTGCAGCGCTTCCCGCAGCCAGGCCGCCCCCGCCGGATGGCCGTGACGGTCAACCGGTACCGGCCGATAACCGTGCTCGGCATAGGCCTTGCGCCGCAACAAAACCGCTTCGCTGGAAAATTCGAGCATTTGCAGGCTCCCCCAAAATTGGGAGCCCGCTCGCCGCTCAGATCCTCAAACGAGCTCCCTTCCGGTCACGATGGTCGCGAGCGGAAAGCCAGAGCTCAGAGGCCGACAGCTAGCCGAAGACGGCGCCGTCCAGACGTGCGCTTAGCGCGGGATGATCTTCGCCGGCGGCCTTCGGGTCAAGCCAATGGCAGATGCGGTTGGAAGTAAGAGGGCGGCCTGAGGTCGGCGTAGAAATTCTTCTTCTTCCCCCCTGAGGGTCGGCGTAGAAATTCTACGTTCTGCCGGGCTGAGATCGGCGCGGAAAACGCCGGTCAATCGGAAACCAGCTGATCGCGGCGGCGTTCGCAAATCCGTTTCCGCGACGACCGCCCGGCGGGATCTATTCCCTACTTCCCTACGGTAGCGCCGACCCTACAATCGCGTAGGGAGGGGGTCACCCCTACAGGGTTTGTTCACTATCGGTTCAAACGGGTGACACGCCGCGCGCGCCGTTCGACCCTACGCTTTCGCCGCCCTCGGATGTCGGTTTGCTTGGGCACAATGACGATCGGCCGCGTTCCCTCGGCAGCGGCGCATATAAACGTCGTCCCGTCCTCCTCGCGGGTGTGCGCGACGATCTGGCGCGCATCGTCCGGCTCGATCACCAGGGTGTCGTAATCACGCCAAGTAACTTTCGCAGGCTTGCCATTGATTTTGCAATCGACGGTGTCGCCGATCTCGAAGGGTGGGGAGAGCGTAATAACGAACGTCACGGCGACATTCTCTCCGATTGACTGTGTGAGCCGCGCCGGGCCAGGTCATTGACATCCTTGACCTGGCGGTCGCGCGGCCGCAGCAGCGTGACCTTGCGGCCCTGCTGCTGGAACCCCGCGACGATCTGCGCCACCAGCTTCGCGGCTTTCGAGCCAGGCGCATCATTTTGCGCAATCACCGTGACGTGGGTAATTTGCGCCGGCAACACCAACCCCCGCATGTTGCCCAAGGAAACCGCACAGGCGACGCGCCATTCCGGCCGCGCTACTGCAATCGACAGACAATCCTCGATCCCCTCGCCGATTACCAATAACGAATTTGGCAACGGGTCGTGCCATGGCCGGCCATCGCCGCCGCGGGTCAACGGAATGCAATTCCCGAGAACCGGCCCGAGACTGCGCTTGGCGCCGCCGGCAGGACCGCGATGGTCGGCGATCGGCGCCTTGTCGACCCGCCCGTCAACCGCGACAGATACGTTCGATGTACCGCGACGAGTTTGCCCTCGATCGAGCTGACCGCCGCGACCATCGCCGGGTAATAACGCTCGGCCAGAGTGCTCCACAATCGCGGGTGAACGCGCAGCGTGACCGGGACCTCCGGCAATTTATCGAGCGCGATGCCGCGGCTCTCGGTCAGATAGCGCCAGGCCATATCGCCCGGCTGCAGCGGCTTGCCCGCGCGCCAGATCCGCTTGACCACCTGGCTCACATCCGGCCGCTCTGCCGGCGGCGGTCGCCGCCTCGCCGGCGGCGGCTCACGCCGCGGTGCGTGCAGCCGGTCTTGCAGCCAACGCAACCCGGCAAGATGGTCGCCATAGCGCCGGGCCGCCATGTCGACCAGATCTTAGCTCTCGCCGCTGGCAAAATCGTGACCGCGCCCACGTCTGCGGCCGACGAGCTCGACGCAGAACGACTGCCCGTCCTCGCCGTCGATCGAGCCGGCCCGCCATAAGCGACGCCCCTCAGGGTGCCCTTGCGGAAACAACTCAGGGACGATCTCATCCGCACGCTCGGCCGCCCGCGCGGCAGTGCAGGTGTAGCACCAGGCGAACCCCGACTCGCCCTCAGGCGGTCGCGGGGTCAACCGCCCACAATCGCCGCAGAGGACCGAGTCAGTCGTTGCGGTCATTACAAAGCATCTTCACGTAGCCGAACGGGCTGAAAAGGAAGTTTCCCGCCCGTTGCAGCTTCATGGGCGTTCCCGGCATTGGGCGCCGATCCCGGCCTCTTCCACACGTTCGCCGACAAGACGGCCCTGCACGATCACCGCAACCTGGGCGACACCATGCTCGGCAATCGGCCGCAATCGCCCGGCGCAACGTCTTGCTGTTGAGACGAGCCTTGACCACCCGGCCGCCGGCCTCGATCGTAACCGGGGTCTGGGCACTGCCGGCTGGCACCACCCACTCCGCCAGCACCGACGGGTCGACAACCACCGTCACCTTCAGCGCCTTGCCGATTAGACGCAGCCCGCCCCGGCGTCGAGTTTCACCTGCGCCTGAGAGCGGGCCGGCCCGGCCTGCAATCGCGCCGTTGCCGCTACCATCGCGCCGACGCCTCTAGGGTAGCCTTTTGCCGGTTTCGTCGCGTCAAACTCGATTGTCATCAGCGTTCCCTTTCCTGCTCTTCAACCTACGATATCCACAAGCGGACTCGAGTCCGGACTCGGTCCGGACTCGGTCCGGTCGGAGTCCGGACTCGGCATTCACCACCCCCGTAGGGGGTGATGCCGGAGTCCGGGGAGTCCGTTTTTTGGTCCATCCGGAATAGTTGTGAAAAACATCTCAAAAAACTCTCCGATTCCCGTAATAGTTGTTGGAAACGGCTCGAAAAATCCTCCAAACCCACGGCTTCTGCACCCCGATTTTGCCGCTGAGCTGTAACTTTTGGGATAGTGATCGAAATTTCCTGTCGATTGAGGCCTCATCAGCCTCACCGATATAGCTTTGCCGGAAAAACGCGCGCCACATATCGAGCTTCACGCAGCAGGTATCGGGCGGGATCTTGGAAAAACCGTGCGGCGTCTCACCAGCTTTGGCGAGCGCCTCGTCCAGCGCCCAAAGGGCGAGATCTTCAAGCGTTTTCTTCACGCGGCCGCGGCCGGTCCGATCGCCGCCGCCGCTTTGCGAGTTCCACTGATCGTTGGCCAGGGTAATCACCGCCTCCTCGAAGTCGGCGCGATTGTCCGGCGTCCGCTCGCGCGCTTTGGGGAAACTGAGCGTGAAGGCGATGTCGGCGTCGCCGAGCTCGACGGGCTTCAGTTTGATGACCGTGTCAAGCTGCCATTCGCGGGTTTTGGTCCCATAGGATTTCTCCTCGTCGTGCCCGGTGTGGTGAATCCAGAACTGACCGATATTGCGCTGCGTCAGATCACGCACCCAGGGCAGGACGCCACTCCATCCATCCTCTTCTTTCATGTCGCCCAGAAGCAAGCTTTGAATATTGTCGAAGAACACGAAAACGACGCCGCCTAATAATTCGATGACTTTGTCAATGTATAGTTGCCCGGTCTCGGTGTTGAGCGGCGCCAAATCGGGAAAATCGATGCGGTTCACAATAAACAAATTCGTCGGCGCATTCCCGCGCCGGCGGACAGCTTCGACCAACCGCTGCTTCATCAGGCGGGCTGACATTTCTCCGTCGATGTAAAGCACACGAGCTTTCCGGCGCCCGCGCCAATGCAGGAACTCACAGCCATCTGCGATCTCCACGGCCATCGCTATCGCAAAATTGGTCTTGCCAATACCAGTTGGCGCATACAGCATCACACGACTGGTGGTCGAGATCAGCTCGCCGAGCAGGAAATCCGCAGGCGGGACATCTCGCTCTAGCCAATGTGCGAGGGTCAGAACTTTCGGATCAAACCAGCCAGGTGGCGGCAGTTCCATTTCTTCTAGACCGAGGTCGTAGCCCCCCCAGCGGCAGGATTATTCTTGCCGTTCCCTGATGACGTGCTAGAATCCGCCTCCGTCATCGACTTGCCCCCGCGGGTACTGTTGATCGACAGTCTCCTCGCCGGCCAGCGAGGTTCTAGACAGCACGGGCGCCAGTAATGACGCCCGTGTTTGTTTATGGCGATCTACATCATTCCTTGTCCTCCCGGATGATAGGGTAAGCGGCGCGCCAGCATTGACAGCGCCTCCTTGACGACCCCTTCCTGACCCAGCGCAAAGGGGGTCCTTCTGCTGGCACCACACCATTGCGTTGAGGACATCGTCATCGTTTGAGCGGCCGCAAGGACCCGCCGCCTATGTGATCGGCGCGCGGCGGAAACGGCGTCCTGACCCTCAAGCCAAAGGTCACCTGCAAAGCGGATCGCCGCACCGGTGGTCGGCTCGTTGAATGTGTAGCCGCACATTTGTGTGGTCTTGTCAGAACTCTTGATCGACAAGCCCGGCGGCCCCAGCATGGGCGGCCCCAGCATTTGAGGGCCCGTCTCCTGAAGAGCCGCCCCTCTGCTGCCTAAGTCTCATCAATACTTTGAGACGCGCGAGATAGACCGCCATATTTCTCGCGCTATTCGTTGGAATCGTCGCGTCGTCATATAGGTAGATGTTGTCGAGATCTTTCGAGCCGGCCCACGAAAGCCGCGCCGCAATCCGCGGCGCCAACCCCACGAGGGTCACTGAGTATTTTTCATAGTCGACCCACTCGGTGGTAGAGGACCCGAGCGGCTTGTAGAGCCGGTTGAGAATGACGTGGCAGCCGTTCGGTTGGCGCTGCAGGCAGTAGGGAAAGTAGACCTTGCGGACGTCGTGCATGGAATTCGTTCACTCCTTATCGTGACTCCAGCCCTGGCGAAATCGGCCGTCATCTTTTCAAGGCTATATCGCCTCTGCGCCCTTCTCCTCGTCGGTCGACAACAACGCAAAGCTAAGCCGGGTCATCACGATGGTTTCCCGGCTCATAGGACAGCGCCCAGGCTGCCCGGCGCCACCAACCCGGCGATGGCTTCGGCCATTGCTTGCCGTGCTGAAGGCCACCGCGGCCAGGGACTACCCCAGGCGGTAGCACCCCACGGCGCGCGAGTTTCGCGAAGCCGGCGCCCAAGCCGGCAAGCGCTATCGGGTGAGACGAGCCATGATCGTCGCCGGCCAGCGCCATGCCGATCAGCTCCATGTCGTCAGGGCTAAGATCGAGAACCAGCCTGAGCAGGGGTGGGGCGGAAGTGGAACACCGCCCGCACCCGCTCGACGACGATCGGGTCACCGCGGCGCCGGCAGAACCGCTCCCACATGTCGCCGCGCAAGCGCGCCCGATAGGTACGGAGGGCACGGCGCCAGCGTTCATGCTCATCGACGCCGCCGACGCAGAACGCGAGCTGCTCCATGAACAACCCGAGCCGATTGGCGAGATCGCCCTTGGTAAACCGGCGGCTCACCGAGCCTCCGTGGCGAGACTCGCTTGTTGCCGCCGCGCAATGTGTAGATTGTCCCGGCGCCGCTCGCGAAAGGCGATAATCTCGGCACGCGTCCAGCGCCGCACCCCGAGCGCCTGGTATTGGATCGGTCGGGGAAATTCGGGATCGTATTGCGGGCTCGATCGATCGAGCCTCCGCTGCAGCCACATGTGGCTGACATTACCGAGCAGCCGGCGGACCTCCTGCGCGCCGATCAGCTCGTCATCGGGTTGCGGCGGCCGCATGATGCTCATCGTCTTCGCACCTATGAAACTAGTAGTGCACCCACGTTAAGCCACCCCGAGCCGCCCGCGCAAGACGAAAAGTTTTCCAGCACACTATAGATGGCCACTGGCCATATCCCGGAACGCGTGGTTGGTTAACAGCCAAGTAAACACATGCACCGTTCCAAGAGATATCCACGCAGTCGGCACAGAATAGTCTTTCGCGAGGCAGGGACTGCCTTCGGATAGACCTCGCCTTGAGCCTCGATTTCCCTAGCCGGGATGTATATCTGACTACTCAATCGGCAGCCCGAAGAACTCGCCTCAGCGCCGAATTCGGAGCGCGGGGCAACATGGCCACTCCGGCGCTGTTACCCCACAATGACCCTACAGCAAACAAACCCCAATCGGAGCCGCGGAATACCTGGGGTCACTGCGGACCCGGCATGTTCTGTCGTGGAATGTGATCCATCACGGTACGCTGGGCGACCTCGGCCGCCGGCTCGGCGAGATCTGGCGCGTTTTGCGGCCTGCCGCGCTGCTGCAGGTGACGGTGCTATCGACCCGCGATGCGAATTATGGCATTGGCCGCGCGATCGCTCCCGACACTTTCGTCATCGACCAGGTCGAGCGAAAGGGCCACCCGCATTGCTATTGTGATGCCGCCACGCTCGTCGGTTTGCTTGCCGGCTTTGATCTGCTCACCCTCAGCCAGCAACTGCAGGAGCGGCGACCCGGCTCGCACCACTGGCACATCATCGCCGAACGTCGCGGCTGAAAGCGGTTTAGAGGAAAGTCCACCGTCCGGCGGCTGGTGACGCAGCGGGACGCGTGCCAGAATTGCCGCTGATAGCTGTGGAAATTGCCGATGAGCGGTCACACCTGCAACATGTCCGGAAACTCCGGAGTGGCCTCGGCAAAACCGACGCCTGTTGATTTTTCGACCGCGAAAGCAAAACCGGGCGAGAGCGTCCGAGTCAGTACCATGCGGCGTCAGTTTGCTATGCTTAAGGACACTTTCGCGCGTTCGCTGGTACACGACGCTTTGATGAACCTTGTCCTGAGCCCAGGTCCCAATCGATTCCGAGACTACGCCTTCGTCTTCAGATAAAGAGGCGTGCACGATGATCTCTCTGTGGGAAGGAGTACGCGCATGATCGTGCGGATATATACGGGCGACGACGGCCACACCCATTTCGAAGATCTCCCTCTGCCGGCCGAGGGGAGCCAAAACGTTGCGCTTCAGGCGGGTACCAACCTCGTGTTCCGCTGTTTCCCTGCGGACTATTGGAGCGATTGGCACACGGCACCCCGGCGACAATACATTTTTAGTCTCGCGGGGCAGATGGAAATCGGGATCGGCGATGGCACCACGCGCCGTTTTGGACCGGGTGATGTGGTCCTTGCCGACGACCTCATAGGCCAGGGCCACACGACGCGCTCGTTGGGGGTTCCGCGGATCAGTGCCACTGTGCCGGTGGGCGCCTAACGCGACGCCAGGACGGTTCGGTCACACACGAGGAGACTGCGTATGCCAGAGCGTCAACGTATGACGACCCGACTGAAGACCCTGTTTCAACAGCCTGAATTATTTGTCTTAGCGGGCGGGATCAATCCCATTGGCGCGAAGATGGCCGAAGCGCTGGGCTATGACGCCTTCTACATGTCCGGGGGCAATACCTCGGCGCACCAACTGGGCTGGCCCGACTCCGGGACCAGTATGCGCGACATGGTCGACAACGCCCGGAAAATTGTCCTGACCGTGCAGATCCCGGTCTTCGCGGATGCCGATACAGGCTACGGTGATGCCATCAGTACGCATTACACCGTGCGGGAATACATTCAGGCGGGCATCGCCGGCGCCCACATTGAAGACCAGACGTTTCCGCCGAAATCCGGCCCCCGCCGCCGCTGCATCTCGATTCAGGAGATGGTCGGAAAGCTCCGGGCGGCGATGGATGCCAAACAGGCTCTCGACCCGGACTTCGTGATCATGGCCCGGTGCGATCTTGGCGGTGTGCCGGGCGCCAGCTTTGCGGAGATTATTGAACGCTGCCAGGCTTACAAAGCCGAAGCGCAGGTCGATGTCATCTGCCCCAATGGCTTGCGCACCTGGGAAGAAATTCAAGAGGCGATCCGCCTCATTCCCGGACCCGTCGTCCCCCTCATTCCCGCCCATCTGTCGCCGTATCCCTCCTTACAGGCGCAGCAGGATGCCGGGGCCGCCGCGGCCTGGTTTCCCGCGCTGACCACGATGGCAGGCTTGCAGGCTAACTGGGATTTCTTGAGCGATTTTCAGCAGCGCGGCACATTGGCCCTGGATGCGCTCCGTGCCCAGGCGGCTCAGAGTCCCTGGGGCGTCGCCACTAATGGCCGCATCCTGGACGAACCGCGTCTGCGCTCCATGGAGGAGATGTATCTTCCAGACTAAGGCTGGAGACGCTGTCCCGGGCTCTCGGCTGATCTTGGCCCGTAAGCCGGCATCCGACAGGTTGCCTGCTCGCTGCCTAACCAAAACCCCGGCTGGTGAACATGTGTAAGCCGGCAGTTCCAGCCGCCTCCATCAGCGCAGCGCGGCGGTGTGGGCTATCATGCGCAGCCGTCATATGAACAATGCCTCGGTATCGTTCATACGGCGGAAGAGGCGGTAAGGCGAGTCTGGCAGCCGCAGGAAACTCTCCATGAAGCTCACCGACATAAAAGATATTTTTAGCATGGTCGAGAGCATCGCTACAGCTGCGGGTGCTGCCGCCGCACTATATTGGTTTCTGTTTACCAGAAGTTCCAAACGCCTGAATTGAGTTTGATGCTGATCTTAAATTTTACGATGTGGGGGGGCGGTAGATCATTACATTGACGAATTACTTGTCATTATAAGTATTAACGTGGTTATCCCCGTTACGCAGGTACGGCATAGCGTTTCAGTTTCCGCCATATTGCGGGATCGGTAGCCCGCCGGCGCGCCCACTGGTCGGCGAGGGCGGTAAAGATCGCCTCGTCGAACTCAAATACGTCCTCCTGCGGGAAACCAACCGGCTCAGTCTCGCCGGCCTCGACAGCAGCGGTTATCTCGGGATTAGCGAGATAAAAGACACGATCGCTGATCCCCATCAACATTCTGCGCAGCGGTTTACCGCCGGACGCCATCACCAACACACCTTCTTGCATCTAGCCAAAAACCTCGCCGTTTCAGCTAGATTCCTCGACATTTGGACGCCGGCAACCACCTATTTAGAATATCCCGCGTCGGTCGGTGATCGCGCATATTGACGAATATGCGATGCGGTATATTCTCGCCGAGACTGTCGAAGATGGGTTCCAGATGGCTGCACAGCCTATAGCGGGTCGGGGGAATACCCCACCCTACGTTCCTTATCCAAGCTTCAAGACGCTGATTGGGGAGTTGCGTGAGCACGGCGTGCCATCGCGGATCGACCGTTCGGTGTTGCGGCGGTTCTCTGGAATCATCGGCAGTCAACTCCTGACCACGTTGCGCTTTCTCGGCCTGATCGACGATCAGAACCATCCTACGGAGCGCTTGGTCGAACTTGTAGCGGCATCGAACACTTCCGAATGGGGCGCGAAGGTAGTCGCGGTGTTGCAGGCGGAATATGCGCCGCTGTTTGGTCTTGATCTTGGAAACGCAACGGCTTTGCATTTCAACGAGACATTCCGCAAGGCGTTCCCCGGTTCGGCTGACTCCGTAACTCAGAAGTCGATTGCGTTCTTCCTCGGGGCCGCCAAGGACAGCGGAATCGTCATCCGCGATCGCGTCCTTGTCGGAAGAAAGACGCGAGCGGCGAATGGGAGCAATCCCAAGCGTCGTAGGACACCGAAGTCGGATGATGGCGCGAAGGCTAACGGCGCCAGCGCCGGCACAGCGGGACAACGAAAGGGAGGGGAGAGCGATGAAGCGCTGCCGCTCAGCCTAAACCTTGATCCATTGCTGCTCCAGCTACTGCGGCGCATTCCGTCTCAAGGGAAAGAATGGCCGAAGGAACAGCGTCTCCGCTGGTTCAAGACATTCGCGGTCAACGTGTCGGAGGTTTACGACAATGCGGCAACGCCGATTGATTTCAAAATCGAACTGGCCGACGCCTTAAAGATCTCGGACCACGGAGAGTAACAACTTCCGTGGCCCGATTAACGGCGGTTGGCGACCGCTACCTCTAAACCGGCGGGCGGGCCGGAGAAAAGCAGGTGATCAATGCGGAACGACCGCATGTTAAAGCCGTAGCGGCTAGCCGCGCCGCGACGACTAGCCTTCGCTGCGGTGTGGTCCCGCCGTTCCTATAGCACTAGCCCCTCGAATTGTCCATCAGAACGGGCATTGTCCCGAAGTGAGGCAGTTGTGAAAGGACGGAGAACGACTCCCGAAAAGCCGCCAAGCAAGCGCGAATTGAGCATTGCGGGTAAGGAGCTTAGCCGCAACTCAGCAAGCAAGGCGAATAAGACGCTAGCCGGCCGTGTGCTATCGGAAGGGGCCGCGACCAAGCGCAAAAGGTAACGCTATTTCTCCGATGCCGGCGGCGCCATGTTCAGGGTTATATGCCTGTTCAATGCGTCGCCGGCCAAGGTCGGTATCCAAGGCGGATCGCAACTTCTCAGCCGCCATGCCTACCATCCCCATAACGATCGTCTTCCCAGCTGCGCCTCGCCCGCGCTTACCTGCCCGCCCGCCGACATAAGCCTCATCGAGCTCGACATGGCCGATAAGCAACCCCCGAATATCAGCTTGCTCCATCAGTTTGCGAACTTGATGGCCGATCCGCCATGCCGTCTTGTACGTGACGCCGAGTTCGCGCTGTAGTTCTTTGCCCGAAAAACGCCGTGCCGCGTCGTCACGAAAAGATAGATCGCATAGAACCACATTTGCACCGGCGTGCGCGTGTCCTGAAAGATCGTGCCGGCGCACGGATAAACATAATGCCCATAATGAGCGCAGGAATAAGCGGGACGATCTGCGAGACGGCGGAACGTCAAAAGGTTTAGGCATCTATCGCGCGGATGCCGTAGCCCATAGCGAAGCTCCATCAGGTGCTCTAGGCACGCGTCATCTGTCGCGAAGCACTCAAAAAACTCGCGAACCGAAAATGGCCGAACTCGGCTGGGGTTGTCATTACCGCCATGGCGTCGGCTGGCATTTCCGCACTTCCTCCCGACAAAAAATATAAGTTATTAGAATACGTGCATCAGGGGATAATCACGATAATAAAGGACAACGGGAACATCTATTTTACAATCTTTGGTGTGAAGTACGACAAAGTCGAGGAGTTGAGAAGAAGCAAGAGGTTGAGAAGTCAAACCGTCGAAATCTGGATAAAAACAGAAGCGCAATTTCACCGTTCTGTCGGTGATCGAACTCTTTTGAAACAACACAAGTTGGCGAAACATAACGTCCTCTATGTTGCACTACTGGTTGTCCCTGGAGGACGGTACCCCTCGGCAGATTCTGTGGCGACAGGTTTTTCAAGAATAAGATCGGCCGTAATCGAACCCAACTGCCGAGCTAGCCAGCAACTCATCCTGTTTGCCGCGAGGTAGTCAGGCAGGCGCGGGCGGGGGCATCGAGAATGGCATCGCTGTCGATGCCATAGGCGCGGTAGAGATCGGTGATGTCGCCCGGACTGGCCAAAGCGGTCGACGCCGAGCGGGACGATCGTATTGCTCGCGACTGCGCCGAGCCACGACAATGTGGCCGGGTGGAAGTCGCTGACGGTGACGAGCGCCGCACCCGGCCGCAGCCGCGCCAACAGTCGTTCGGCGACACTGGTCTCGCCGCCAACGCGTGCCGCCTGCCGTCGCGGTGCACGCGGTCGGGCGAGGTGATCGCCAGGAGCCCGGCTCCCGGGATGTCCTCGGTCACCGCCTGATAGGCGGCCAGCGCCTCGGGAGCGACGGCACCGCAATAGGCGATTGCAAGCTGGGCTCTTGCCGCCGGCTCGCGCAACCGACAAGCCCGGCGACGATCGCCTCGACGAGGTCCGGGTCGATCGACGCGGCTGGTCGACCTGCCTTGTCGATAGCCGAAAATAGACCGATTCTCCGGTTTCGCGCTGGATCTCCTCGAAGGCCCAGCGCAACAGGACCGCCCGCTCGTCGGCGTAGGCCGGCTCGAAGCTGGTGAGCCCGGGCTGGGCGAGGCCGGTGAGCGGCTCGCCGACCGATTGGTGGGTGCTGCCTTCGGGCGCCTGGGTGATGCCGGAAACGGTCGCCACCAGAATAAACCGCGCATCCTGATAGCAGGCGCGCATCCAGCCCGCGCTCGTAGAGTGTCCCGATCGGCAGCAGCAGTGCCGAACGGCGGCCCGGCTAAACCGAGAGCCGCGAGCTGCAGGAACAAATTGCTCTCGGCGATGCCGAGCTCGATCTGCTGGCCCAGCGGCGACATCGCCCAGCGCTGCGCCGAGACGACGTGTTCTCGCGAAAGATGTCGGCGGGTTCGGCGCGGTCGAAGATGCCGCGGCGGTTGACTCAGGGCCCGAGGTTGGTCGAGACCGTAACGTCCGGCGAGGTCGTCACGATGCGCTCAGCCAGTGCGGTATCGCTCGCGGCGATGTCGCCCAAGATTCTGCCAAAGGCTTCCTGGTCGACAGCCGGGCGCCTCGGGGGACCGGCAGGGTCGACGGCACGCTACCGCAGGGGATTCGTGCCGGCGCCGGTGGGAGCCGCGAGCGGCACGCCGTCGAGGAATTCGCCGAGCCGTTGCGCTGGTATGCCGAGGCCGGCAAACGGCTCCCACTCGGCGCCGTCGGGCACCGCCATGCCGCGCCGGAACGAGGCGATCTGGTCGAGATTTTATCAGCCCCGCGTTGTTGTCCTTGTGCCCGGCAAGGGCAGCCCGTAACCCTTGATCGTATAGGCGATAAAGCAGGTCGCCCGGTCGTTCTCAACCGCCTGGAACGCGGCCAGGACCGAAGCCATTTCGTGGCCGGCGAGATTGGTCATCAGCCGCTGCAACGCGGCGTCGTCATGGTCGTCGAAGATCGCGCGGATCACGGGATGGCGGTTGAGATCGCGCCGGAGGGTGCTCGCGCCAGCCCTCGCCGTGCTTGTAGACCAATGCCGAATAGAGCGAGTACGCGCAGGCGTCGATCCACTCGCCTGTCGGGACCGGCAAAGGCTGTCTCCAGGGAGCCGCCCGTATATCACCTGCCGTCCGACCTCCTGATCCCGGCGCCGGATTGGGCCTGAAAAAATCCCGCTGGATTTGGCCTTCGCCAGCCTAAAGGAGCTCGCCGCCGGTGCCGCGATCGTGCTGCGGAAACCGACCGGACCCTGACCCATCCGTTTTGGCCGCTCAAAACCGGATCCTGCGTCGTATTGAGAATCGCACAGATCTGTGCGATACTTCCATATGACAGGTCACGAATTCGAGAGGAGAATCCGGAGGCTCGGTCGCAGTCGGGGTGTCACTGTCTCCTTTGATCGTGGCTCTGGTAAGGGCAGCCACGGACGGCTGTATTACGGTAACCGGTTCACAACGTTAAAGGACCGCAGGAAGGAGATCGGCCCAAGCCTTCTGACAGCGATGCTTCATCAACTCGGGTTGACGAGAAGAGATCTGGAGGAGTGAGTATGGCCGTAGGCTATGAGTATGCGCTCGAGCGGCAGGAGAACGGATGGTGGCTCGTGCGTTTTCCGAGAATCCCGGAAGCCCTGACCGAAGGCGAAACCGAGGAGGAGGCCCGCACCAGCGCGATTGATTGCATCATCACGGCGCTCGAAGGGTACATGAAGGCAGGCAAGCCGATTCCGAGACCGTCTGCACCAGGTCCCGGCCGGGACCGAGCCGTGCTTCCGTCTTTGGTGACCGCGAAATTGGCGGTTTACGAGA
>Ga0306917_10000387_pt1 | contig 18127 bp, 19 predicted proteins | sample tim00Cox00000000_FD_203313 | JGI IMG/M metagenome (GOLD analysis project Ga0306917, IMG submission 203313) | Lab enrichment of tropical soil microbial communities from Luquillo Experimental Forest, Puerto Rico - timezero.00C.oxic.00.000.000 (v2)... | ecosystem: Environmental > Terrestrial >... | reverse complement strand
GCGAGAACCAGCGCTGGCGGCTCTACGCGCGTATGCTGATCGACGAAAACCGCTGGCGCGCGCAGCGCTACGGGTTGGACCAGGGGCTCGTCGATTTCGGCAAAGGCGCGATCGTCCCCTATGCCGACCTGCTCGAAGAGATCATAGCCCTGGTCGAGCCGGATGCGCGGCACTTCGGCTGTGTGGAAGAGGTTGGGCACGCACGCGAGATCCTCGCCCGCGGCTCCAGCGCCGATCGCCAGCTCGCTGTCTATGACCGTGCAGTTGCTGGTGGCGCAAGCCGCCCCGAGGCGCTCACTGCCGTCGTCGACTGGCTGATCGCGGAAACGGTACGGGGAGTGTAGACGTGTAGATGCTGGCAATCTTATAATTGCCGTATTTACATGCCACAATTCCGCATCGTCGCGGGTCCGCGGGCGGGCTCACCGTCGAACGCGGAACGCGCGCCGTGGCCGGGATCGCGGGCACGGTGCCGAGCTGGCATCACAACCATCAGTAGATTTTGCTGCTGATTCGCTGCAGATTGCAGCAAACGGTAATAATCTGCTCTATCATTGATTGTTAAACGGTATTTTTCTTCCTGTCGTATGGAACAGCTTGATGATATCAGACCTCCGGATCTCGCCCCTGACCACCGAGACGCGCCGCCGCCACGTCATGGATCTGCGATGAAGATCTTTCCTATTGCGGCAATAGGCAACGCGACCTCCAGGAAAGCATGGCTTTGCGCGCTGCTGCTGGCGGTCGTGATCGTGCTGTCGGCCGTGTCACCGGCTGTTGCCGGCGACGGCAGCGAAGAGACGGTGCGGGTCGGCTGGCTGTCGCAGGCGACGAAGCGGAGCCTGCCGCTTTCCTATCTCGAACAGCCGCCCGAGGATGAAGGCATCCAGGGTGCGCGGCTCAGCATCGCCGACGACAACACTACCGGCCATTTCACTGGCCAATCCTTCGCGCTCACAGAGTCGATCGTACCGGAGGAGGACAATCTCGCTGCAGGCCTCCGCCAACTCGCAGCAATAGGGGTTCGTCTCATCGTGACCGACCTCGGTGCGCCGCAATTGCTGTCGGTCGCCGGCATGCCCGAAGCTCAAGGGGTCACATTCTTCAACACCGGCTCCGCAGACGACCGCCTGCGCGGCGAGGACTGCCGCGCCGACATCCTCCATCTGTTGCCGAGCCGGGCAATGCTCGCCGACGCGCTCGTCCAATATCTGGTGGCCAAGCGGTGGCAGGATCTGTTGCTGGTCGTCGGCCATGGCGAGGGAGACCGCGAGTTCGCCGCCGATATCCGCCACGCTGCGCAAAAGTTTCAGGCGCGTATCGTCCAGGAGAAACCATGGACCTTCGTTCCCGGCGCGCGCCGCACCGACACTGGCCATTTCGCGATCCAGGCCGAGGTCGCGCGTTTTTCGCAGGGCATCAGGTACGATGTTCTGGTCGTCGCCGATGAGGAGGACGAGTTCGGCGACGATCTCTCCTACCGCACATTCGATCCGCGTCCGGTCGCCGGGACCCAAGGCCTCGTCCCCAGCGCCTGGACCCGCCCGCACGAGCAATGGGGCGCGACCCAGCTCCAGGAGCGCTTTCTGCACCAATCCAAACGCTGGATGACCGACCGGGATTACGCCGCCTGGATGGCGGTGCGCGCAATCGGCGAAGCGGCGACGCGGTCGAAATCGGTCGATCCGGGCGCTATCGTCTCGTTCATGCGCGGCGACCGTTTCGAGCTCGCCGCCTACAAAGGCGCTCGCCTCAGCTTCCGGTCGTGGGACGGCCAGCTCCGCCAGCCGATCCTGCTCGCCGATGCACGTTCTCTCGTCTCGGTATCGCCGCAACCCGGGTTCCTGCACCAGTTCTCCGAGCTCGATACGCTCGGGATCGACAAACCCGAGACGAAATGCCGAATGGGCTGATCGTTAGCGCGCTCGCGGCCGCCGCCATCGCGTCCCTCTCCTTGAGTGAATTGGCGGCGGCCGAGACGATCTATGTGTCAAACGAGAAGGACAACACGATCACGCTCGTCGACGGCAAAACTCTAGAAGCGACCAAGACCATTCCGGTGGGCCAACGCCCGCGCGGTATTCTCCTTTCGAAGGACGAGAAGTCGCTCTACATCTGCGCCAGCGACAGCGACCACATCGAGGTGCTCGACCTCGCCAGCGACCAGGTCGCGCGCACGCTGCCGAGCGGCGCAGATCCGGAGTTCTTTGCGCTCGATCCCGCCGGGAAGCTACTCTACGTCGCCAATGAGGACGACAATCTGGTGACCGTCGTCGACATCGACCGCGGCGAGGTAGTCACCGAGATCCCGGTCGGCGTCGAGCCGGAAGGGATGGGCATCAGTCCGGACGGGAAATACCTCGTCAACACCTCGGAAACGACCAACATGGCGCATGTCATCGACACTGCGAAGCGCCAGGTCGTCGCCAATATCCTGGTAGACAGCCGCCCTCGGCGCGCCGTCTGGACCGCCGACGGCGCGCAGTTCTGGGTCTCGGCCGAAATCGGCGGCACGGTCAGCGTCGTTGACGCGGCAAAGCACGAGATCGTCAAGCGCATCACCTTCGCCGCGCCCGGAGTGCCGACCGAAGCGATCCAGCCGGTCGGCATCGCGATCACTCCCGACCGCAAGCTCGCTTTCGTCGCCCTCGGGCCAGCCAACCGTGTTGCCGTCGTCGACGCGCAAAGCTATGAGGTCCAAAAATACCTGCTGGTCGGGCAGCGCGTATGGAGCTTGGCCTTCAACCCGGACCGGAGCCGGGTCTACACGACAAATGGCGTCAGCAACGACATTTCGGTGATCGACGTCGCATCCCTCAAGGTGGTTAAATCGGTCCCGGTCGGTCAGTCGCCTTGGGGTGTCGTGTCCCGCCCGTGAGGCTTTTCGTGAGCACAGCAGCAGCCTTTTCTGTCGAGGATCTTGGGCATCGCTTCGGACAGCGGCGGGCACTGAAGGACGTCTCGTTCTCGATCGCACCCGGCGACTTTACCGTGCTCCTCGGGCTGAACGGCGCCGGAAAGACGACACTATTTTCACTCGCCACGCGGCTCTACGCTCAGTCCGAGGGAACGATCCGCATCTTCGGCATGGACATCCGCGAACGTCCCCTGGATTGCCTGCGGCTTATCGGGGTCGTCTTCCAGCAGCCGACCCTCGACCTGGACCTCTCTGTCGAGCAGAACCTCTTTTACCATTGTGCTCTGCATGGACTGGCGCATCGCGATGCCGCCAGACGCATCGCCACCGAGATCGAGCGCGTGGGGCTGGTCGACCAGCGCCGGGACAAAGCGCGCCGGCTGAGTGGCGGCCAGCGGCGTCGGGTCGAGATCGCGCGCGCTTTGTTGCACGGGCCGCGCCTGCTGCTGCTCGACGAGCCGACGGTCGGGCTCGATATCTCGAGCCGGCAGTTTCTGCTCGACCATGTTCACCGGCTCTGCCGAGAGGACGGTATCGCCGCGCTGTGGGCCACCCATCTGATCGACGAGGTCGGCGAGGGCGCGCGGGTGGTGGTCTTGCATCGAGGCGAAGTGCGCGCGGTGGGCGCTGCCGCGCAGCTCCTCGGCGAGATGCGGGCGCCGTCGATGCGCGCGGCGTTCGAAACCCTGGTACAGGAGCGCGCCGCGGCATGAAACCGATCCATTACCTGCGCTGTCTGGCCGGCATCTCGATCCGCGAGTGGCTGCGTTTTCTGAACCAGCGCGGCCGCTTCTTTTCCGCACTCGTGCGACCCTTGGTCTGGCTGGCGATCTTTGCGACCGGGTTTCATTTCGTGCTCGGCGTGTCGATCATCCCGCCTTACGAGACCTACATCCCGTATGGAGTCTACATCGCACCGGGCCTGATCGCGATGATCCTCATGTTCAACGGTATGTTGAGCTCGCTATCGATGGTCTACGACCGCGAGATGGGCAGCATGCGCGTTCTAATGGTTAGCCCGTTGCCGCGCTGGTTCCTGCTCACTGCGAAATTGCTCGCCGGAGTCATCATCTCGGTATTGCAGGCCTATGCGTTTCTGGCAATCGCACTGATCTGGGAGATCGAACCCCCGTGGTACGGCTATATTACGGTCCTACCGGCTCTCGTTCTGGCGGGGCTGATGCTCGGCGCGCTCGGATTGCTGCTGTCCTCGGCGATCCGGCAGCTCGAAAATTTTGCGAGCGTGATGAATTTTGTAATATTTCCGATGTTCTTTGCCTCCTCGGCGCTCTACCCTTTGTGGCATGTCAAAGAGGCGAGCCTCTTCCTCTATTATATTTGTGAGATCAACCCGTTCACGCACGCCGTCGAGCTGATCCGCTTTGCGCTCTATGGTCGGCTCGAACCCACCTCGGCCGTGGTGCTCGTCGCCGCGACCGCGATCTTCCTGACTTTGGCGGTCTACGGCTACGACCCGGCAAAGGGTTTGATGGCACGCCGCATCGCCGAGTAACAGGTTGTCTCGTAAATCTTGCTTTGTGTTGGGCGCGCTGGCTGCCGCGTGCGTCGCTGTCCAAGTCCAGTCGGCCCCACCGCGGACCGAAAACCCGGATTGGCCCTGCCAGCAGCGGTTAGTGCCCAAGCTCGCGGCCGCCGCATATTGGAATGGGCCGGCGCTGGAGGGCATCGACGACTGGCGCGCCGATCCTAGTGTCGCCGATCTGGTACGGCGTCTCGCGCCGCGGAAGGTCTCGACGCAACAAGGTCTTTCCGAGATTGCCGCCTTTGCGCAGAGTTTGCCAGAAGATCGGCCGCGTCGCCTCGCCCTCGCGTTCCAAGGTCTCCTTGAGGAGACCGACCGCGAACGTGCCGCACTCATCGCGCAGTTGAAGCAAATCGGTCGGCGGCAGCGTGAACTCGCCGGGCTCGCCGACCGGCTCGTGGCAGAGTTAAACCAGATTCCTCCCGATGCCGCGGGCGATAGCGCCGCCAAGCGTATCGATCTCCAGCAGCGTCATGATTTCACCGTGCGCAACTTCGAAGAAATCCAGCGCACGATCCGCTATGCCTGCGAGATACCCGTCGAGCTCGATGCCCGCCTGGGCGCGTGGGCGCGGGCATTGCAGCAGGCCGCCGCCGAGTAAATGCTCAATGTCTCTGCGGCAGGCTCATCCCTTTCGCCGCGTTGAGGCCGTAAACATTTGCCAAGACCGCGCTGCCGAGATCGGCTTCGGTTAAATCGGCACCGGTCAAATTGGCGCCGGTCAGGTCGGCCCCCGACAGATCGGCGCCCGTCAAACTGGCGCCGCTCAAATTGGCGCCGGTGAGGTTGGCGAAGCGCATCAGCGCGCGACCGAGATCGGCGTTGGTGAAATTCGCGCCCGACAAGTCGGCCCCCGAGAGATCGCTGCGCATCAATCCCATGGACTGGTTCTTCATATCGGCGCCCATCTTCGCGTCGGTGAAATTGGCGCCCTTCAGATCGAAACGGTTGAGACGCGCGATGATGCGCGCCCCCGTGAAATTGGCGCCCCTGAATATCGGCGCTTCGGCGGGAGAGACATCCAGGCTGGACGAAACGACCAGGCCAAAGAGGCTTGCGTTCGACAGATCGGCCCCCGTGAAATTCGCTCGCATGATCCACGCGAGATCGAGCTTTGCTCCGGACAGATTGGTGCCGGAAAGATCGGCGCCGTCTAATTTCGCGCCGTAGAGGTTGGTACCGGAGAGGTTGGCCCGTTTGAAATCGAGATTGCTCAAATCGAGGTTTTCGAGAGACTTTCCCGAGAGATCGGCAGGCTTCTCCGGCGCAGTTGATGCCAATATGGCGCCGACCTGCTCTGCAGTGAGATCGGCGGCCCGGCAAGGCGGGGTCGCCAGCCCCATCAATAGCAACGCGAAGCCAAGGGCGCTTTTCGTCCCGGTCACGGCGTGGGTTCCGCTTTCTGCATCGGCAATTGTGCCGCTTCCCACCCGTCGATGCCGTCGCGATACCAGTAGACCTGCGTGTAACCCCAGCTCACAGCCCGTTTCGCCGCGTTCCAGCTCATCCAGCAATCGGCGAGGCAATAAAACACCACTGGAGTATCGCGCCGGCCTTTGGTCGCCATTTCGAGGTGGTCCCGAAAATAGCTTTCGAGTTCGCCGCTGAGTGCGCCGCGGCCGATATCGGGGAGCCACTGGCTGCCAGAAATGTCGCGATGCGGCACTGGCATCCAAATCGCCGAGACCGGCAGGTTCGCCGGCCGCTTCGGTGCGGGAAGCACGTCGATCCAAACAGCCGCACCGCTACTCCACAATCGGCGGGCGGCATCGGTATCGAGCGCGAACCCGCCTGCAACGGTCTTTGGTGTCGGCGCCCGATAATCGTCCATCCGGTAGCTTTCCGGCTCCGGTGGCTGGGCGTTAGCGGTTATGTTGCCGAGCAGCACGAAGCCGAGGACGAGGCGCTGCAAGACCGGCACCGGTGATGCTCCGCTCACGGAGCGCTGAGCTCCCCCTGTTCGTTGAGCAGCGGCACCCCGTAATCGCGCAGGATGGCGGTTATGTCGCCCTGCCGCTTGACGATTGCAGCATTGACCTGACGGCGCCATTCGGGCTCGTTCGCCCGCACCCCCATCGCAATGTGATATTCCATACGGGCAGCGCCGGGCTCATCCTTCAGCGGCACCAAAGTGAGCGGCAAGTCATCGTGCTTGCGGTAGTAGCCGGCTATCGGCCCCCATAGAAAACCAACGTCAACTGTCCCGTCGACGACATCCTGGATCATCTGATGCGTCGGGGATTCGGCGCGCGTATCGACGGTGAGCGCGTAGGGCTTGGTGTGGGACATTAACTCGTGGCGCGCGAGAAGATCTGCCGGTGGGGTGCCGGCGACAACCCCGAGGCGCAAACTCGCCAACCGGGGATCCTGCGGACCGTCGAAAGAGAAGCCCTTGTCCGACCGATAGAACACGACATAAGTGGTAAAATAATAGGGATTTGTGGTTTGCATGATTTCGTCGCCGGCCACCGTGCCCATGACGAGATCGCAAAGGTGGGCGCGCAAGGTGTTGCGGACGAACCCGACTACCTGAGGGAACCACGCGTAATCGACCTTGAGGCCGATTTCGCCACCCATCAGCTCCGCAATTTTGTTCTCGAACCCCTGTTTTTTGTCGTCGGAAAACGGCAGGTTGTTCGGATCCGCGCATACCTTGAGCTCGCTGCGATCGACGATGTCGTTGGTCTGTGCGGTGACCGGTCCGGCTGCGAGAAAAAGCAGGCCTGCCACCTGGAACGAGCGCGCGGCGGCGTTCATCTAATCACCGATCCGCGGTGGGCGACCGCGGTCTAGCACGCCATCGGCCCGCGCCTTCAAATAAGCCCAGATGTCGTCGAGATAGCTGACGACGTCTTCGACCTCGCCGAAGGGCGGCATCACGTTCCCGCTGGCGACGTTGACGTTGGTGCGGCCGTTGATGACGATCTCGTTGAATTCGTCCTGGCTCAGGTGCTTGGTCGAATCGACGAGCGATGGCGCGTAGGAGCTGCCGGCTCCGTCCGGCCCGTGGCAGCGGAGACAGGATTCGGTATAGCGTCGCCAGCCGTTGAAGGTCTTCCTGTCGACCTTGCCGTCGGTGATGGTGTACGGCTTTTCGGTCGGTTGATTGCTTTCCGCTGCGAAGACGAGGCCCGTCCCAAGGGCTAGCGCAGCAACGTTGAGTGCTACCGGCCTCAACACTCTCACCCGGGGTGCTCCCAAAGGAAGGCCGGCATCGAGGGCGAATGCCGGCCCGGTCTCTTCGTTAGTCTAACCGGCAGTCACTCGGGGAGGCCGAAGACAGTCAAGACGCCGCCGAGCTGGGTGTAGTTGGCCAAGGCCTTATACGCCCCGACCGCGCCGAGCCCATCGGTGTCCTTGGTTAGACCCGCCGCCATGCCGATGCCGGCCCAGCCGCCGACACCCGACAGCACGGCCACGTATTGCTTGCCGCCATGCGAGTAGGTGTTGACGTTGCCGATGATGCCGGACGGGGTCTTGAACCGGTAGAGCTCCTTGCCGGTCTGAATGTCGACCGCCTTCAAGTAGCCCTCGAGAGTGCCGTAGAAGACAACATCACCAGCGGTCGCCAAGGCGCCCGACCACACCGAGAACGGCTCCGGAATAGACCACACGATCTTGCCGGTTCCCGCATCCCAAGCGATGAAATTGCCGAGGTTGTTTTCCCCCGGCGGTGGGAACATCGACAAGGTGGCGCCGACATATGGCTGACCGGCCGTGTACGAAACCTTAAAGGGTTCGTAATCCATGCAGACGTGGTTCGTCGGCACGTAGAATAGCCCAGTCTTCGGCGAGAAGGCGGCCGGCTGTTGGTCTTTCGAGCCGAGCGCCGCCGGACAAATGGCCTTGTAATTCTTGTCCTCGCCCGCCGAGCCCGGGGCAAACTCGGCGACGACCTGCGGCCGGCCGGTCTGCAGATCGACCTTGCTCGCCCAATTCACCTTTGGATCGTACTTCTCCGCGACAAGCAGCGCCCCGGTCTCGCGGTTGAGGGTATAGCCGAAGCCGTTGCGGTCGAAATGGACGAGCGCCTTGGTCGGTTGGCCCTTCACGCTGATGTCGGCCAGGATCATTTCGTTGATGCCGTCGTAGTCCCACTGGTCGTGCGGCGTCATCTGATAGACCCACTTGGCGATGCCGGTGTCAGGGTTGCGGGCGAAGATGGTCATCGACCACTTGTTGTCGCCGGGCCGTTGCACCGGATTCCACGTGCTGGGATTGCCCGAACCGTAATAGAACAAGTTCAGTTGCGGGTCGTAGGAATACCAGCCCCAGGTCGCGCCGCCGCCGATCTTCCACTGGTCGCCCTGCCAGCTCTTCAGGGAGGAATCCTTGCCGACGGGCTTACCCAGTTCGGTGGTGTTGGCGTCGAACAGGATCTGGTCGTCGGGTCCCTCCGAATAGGCCCGCCACACCCTCGTTCCATCCTTGAGGTTGTAGGCTGTGACATGCGCCTGAACGCCGAACTCGCCACCGCTGATGCCGACAATCACCTTGTCCTTGACGACCATTGGGGCGCTAGTTCCTGTCTCGCCCTTCTTCGGATCACCGTTCTTGACGCTCCACACGACGCTCCCGGTCTTTGCGTCGAGCGCCACTAAGGTCGCATCAGCTTGGTACAGGAAGATCTTGCCATCGCCATAAGCGACGCCGCGATTGACCGTGTCACAACACATTACCGGGATCACCGTCGGATCCTGCTTTGGCTCGTATTTCCACAAGATTTGCGCGTTCTTGTTGAGGTCGAGCGCGAAGACGTTGTTGGGGAAGGGTGTATGCACGTACATGACGTCCCCAACAACGAGAGGTCCGCCCTCATGGCCTCGCAACACCCCCGTCGAGAAGGTCCAGAGCGGCCGAAGGTTCTTGGCATTGTCCTTGTTGATCTGGCTGAGCTCGCTATACCGCGTGTTCGCGTAGTCGCGAGGCGGCATGACCCATTGATTGGGGTCTTTCGACAATGTGATCAGCTGGTCGTTGGCGCTGGCACCGCTTGCGAGGAGCGCGAGCGCCGGTCCTGCGAGCCAAAAGCGTGACGGGTTCATCGCCTTCATCCCTCCCCAGTTTGGTTGCTCGAATAGGTTAAGGCAGCGATGCTATTTCACTTCCACGTGGTGCACAAGCGCGCCGCCGAGGACACGCCGCCGAGGCCGGGGCTATGCGGGCTTTTGCTGCGGGATGTTGTGCTCGCAGCGCCAGCGCGACAGCACCCATTTCGGATGTTCGGCGAGCCATTCGGCGGCATAGTGCTGGCCGCGCACGAGGCACGCCTGCAGCGAGAGGTCCTCCATCGGACGCTGCTCGGTGCACGACTGAGGAGTGGCCTGTAGGCAAAAGACGAGGACGAGCGCGGTCATGGGCATTCCTTTCTGGGCACGGCAGCCGAACGAGTGTCGCCGGAGCGATGATGAGCGGCAGCTCGCGATCGGCTTCCTCGTGTTTGGCGTGCTGGCACTCGCCGTGTTACCGGCTTACGCCGATGGTAACGACTATCCGACCTCCACCCGGGCGGATTACGTGATCGGCTGCATGGCGGCAAACGGCAACACGCGGGAGGGGCTCCTTAAATGCTCCTGCGCGATCGACACGATCGCCTCGCTGATGCCCTACTCCCATTACGAGCAGGCGGAAACCGCGCTCAGCCTGCAGGCCGGCGGTGGTGTAGGGGGTCGGGTCGGGCTTTTCCGTGATCCGCCCGAGATCAAGGCGGTCATCGAAGAATTGCGCAAGGCGCAGGCCGAAGCGAACCTGCAGTGTCGGTGAGAGCCATCGCCGCCGTCACATCTGCGGCGTCGGCGGAACGGGCCAGCTTTGGCTGAAGTGCCGCTGGCTACTGTCGAGGATCTCCGCCGTGATCACTCCCGCGCTCGCTGGGCCGGTCGGCCGGACGCTGAAGTTGAAGGTCGGGTCCTCGCTGATCGAAACGTCCGATTCGAGCCGAAACACCGATTGTCCGTTATAGGTGACGTCGAGCCTTTGCACGAAATCGGCCGGGATGTAATTGCGGGTGACCTGATCCATCTGGAGCCCGGAATTGTTCGGATGGCTGATCAGCAACTTCACCTTGACCGGTGCGTCGGGCTTTGACCGCTCGGCGAAATTCAATTTCATCTTGCCGAGCCGTTCAAGGGCAAGGGCTTGGTCCTTGCTGGCGGGTGCCGAGCAGCCCCCGGCCGCCTTGATGAACCGCGCGGTCGCGTAGAGGCGCCCGTCCGCGGTCTCAGCAATGGCGTGAAGATAGGTGTAGTCATCGATCCGCACCCGTGTCGCGATCTCGCTCGGATCCGCCATGGGGCCGAGCAGGAAATGTGCCGCCAACGGTGAAGGATTGTTGTCAATGACGAGATAGAGGCCGCGGACTTCGGGAGCGAGCGTCTGCGCAACCCGGATCGCCACCGGCACGAGTGCGGCGTCCTCAGCGCGCATCGGGGCATCGATCACGACGCGGTCCCCGGCATCTTCCACTAACCGATCCCCAAAGATCGCATGTTTCAGATCGGCCCAGCGCGTTGCGCGCTCCGCCTCGCTTGGCTCGGCGCGTGCGGCGCCGCTGAGCAGGAGAATAGCCAGCAAAACGTATATGAACCGGGTCATTCCCACTCGAGCTCCTTGTAGGCGGCCGTCACGTTGCGCGGGTGATAGTCGTCGAAGAGCAGCCATCTCCCGCGTTCGGAGTTTGCGACATGGCGCCATGCGTCGGCAATGCCAATGCCCGCCTTGATCGCGGCGCGCGTCTCGCGCGCCACCGCTTCGAGATACCGCCGTTCCGGTTCTGCCGCCCTCGGCCACGGCACCGAGATGGGGCCATGACCGGGAACCGCGCGCTCAGCCGGGATGCCGCTCACCTCGTCCAACTCCTTGAGCCAGCCGACGAGGCTGCCGTCTATGGCCGGGATACGATCGACAAATAGTAGATCGGCGAGCCAGAAGGTCCGCGTGTTTTCGTCGAATATTGTCAGGTCGTTGTCGGTGTGAGCTGGGCCGTGCGCATGCAGGGTGAGATGCCGTTCCCCCAGATCGAGATCCAGCCGGTCGGAGACCAGGAGCGTCGGCGGCACGACTTCGCTGCCCGCTGCCTCGCCGCCGAGGGCGCTGCGCAACCGGCGCAAATAATAGTCGCCGCGCTGAGCCAGAGCGCCGGGCAACTTCGCATGGCCGACGAAATCCGAGTGATCACCGCAAAACGCGGCCGCGCCGAAAATGTGGTCCGGATGCACATGAGTGAGGACCACGTACCGGATCGGCCGATCGGTACGCGCGCGGATCGCCGCGCGCAGCACCGTTCCCTCGGCGAAGCTGCCGCCGGGATCGACGACCGCGACGGCATCGGCGCCGACAATGAAGCCGATATTGGCGATGCCGTCCTCGTTGGCTGCGGAAGCCTCGTCTTGCACACCGTTGTGAACGAATATACCGGCGGCGATTTCGGTCATCGGCAGCGGCAGGTTTTCGGCGTCGACGGAGACAGTCGGAAGGAGGAGTCCGACTGCGGCGAATACGGTGGAAATCTTCACGGGCTCATCTCCTCCTAGTCCGATTGCATGAGACGTGATAGCGTCAGCTAGCCACTCGCACGAGAGCCCAATAAACGGGCCAGCGAGAGTTCGGCGGCGGGCTCACGAGCCCGGGTCATTGAACAGGAGGCAAGGGAATGAAGCGAGAACTGCGCGCGCTCGCGGCAGCGGGTTCGCTCTCACTTGCGTTTTTCGCCGCCGACGGGGCGTTCGCGCAAAAAGCGGGTGGTATCCTCAAAATCGGTCACTTCGACAGCCCGGCGAGCATGTCGATGCTCGAGGAATCGACACAGGCCGTCAACCGGCCGATGTCGGGCGTGTTCAACAATCTCGTCATTTTCAATCAGGACGAAGCGCAGAACACCCCGGAGTCGATCGTGCCTGAACTAGCCACCGAGTGGCGCTGGAGCGAGGACGGCACCGAGTTGACGTTCCCGTTGCACCAAGGAGTGAAATGGCACGACGGCAAGCCGTTCACGGCCGCCGATGTCAAATGCACTCTCGACCTGTTGCAAGGCAAGGCCGCGGAAAAGCTCCGGATCAACCCGCGCAAACCATGGTTCGACAATGTGTCGGAGGTGTCAACCAACGGCGACTACGAGGTCACGTTTCATCTGAAACGGCCGCAGCCCTCTTTGCTGGCGATGCTGGCGACCGGGTGGACGCCGATCTATCCGTGTCACGTGTCGCCCGCACAGATGCGTCAGCATCCGGTCGGCACGGGGCCGTTCAAATTCGTCGAATTCAAAGCGAACCAGTCGATCACGGTAGTCCGCAATCCGGATTATTGGAAACCAGCGGCCTTACCTCGATGGCATCGAATACCGGATCATCAAAGATGTGTCGACCCGGCTGCTCTCCTTCATCGCGGGCAACGAGGACGTCTATTTCGGCGTCACAATGCCACAGTTGAAGGATGCAAAAAACCAGCGTCCGGAGGCGATCTGCGACATGCTCATTCCGAATGTCAGCCGCAACCTGCTCGTCAACCGCAACGTGCCGCCTTTCGATAGCGCCGAACTGCGTCGCGCGATGTCGCTGGCCCTCGACCGCCAGGCGTTTGTCGACATCATCGCCGACGGACAGGGAACGATCGGTGGCGTCATGCAGCCGCCGCCCGAGGGCATATGGGGTATGCCGCCTTACGCAATGCGCAACCTGCCAGGCTATGACCCGGACGTTGCGAGCAGCCGCGCGCAAGCGCGCAAGATGATGGAGAAACTGGGCTATGGCCCCGATAAGCGATTGGCGCTGACGGTGACCACACGCAACGTCCAGGCCTATCGCGATGCCGCAGTGGTTTTGATCGGGCAATTGAAGGAGATCTACATCGACGCGGAACTCGACCCAATCGATACCACCCAATGGTATCCGAAGCTGATGCGCAAGGATTACAAGGTCGCGGTCAATGTCACCGAGACGGCAGTCGACGATCCGGATGTGGCGTTCTATGAGAATTATGTATGCGGCGCCGCGCGCAACTATACCGGCTATTGCAATGCCGAAGTCGACAAGCTGGTGGACAAGCAGTCGGCGGAGCCTGACCCGCAGAAGCGAAAGAAGATTGTCTGGGAAATCGAGCGCAAGCTGATCGAGGACGACGCCCGTCCGATCCTCTTCTACACCCGAGCTGCGAACTGCCACCCCAGGCTCAAAGGCCTCGTGACCCAGGTCAACAGCATCTACAACGGCCAGCGCTTCGAAGACCTCTGGCTCGACAAGTAGGTGTGTCGTATCACCCTCGCGAGGTTGAAGAAAGGACAGGGGCATGGAACGAAGTTTGCGCGCGATCGCGGCGGCGGCCGGCGCGCTTGCCGGCATCCTCTGCGTGGCCGCGCCGGCCGCTGCCCAAAAATCCGGCGGCATCCTCAAAGTTTATTTCTTCGACAGCCCGGCCAGCATGTCGATCCACGAAGAGGCGACGATCGCTGCGCAAGGGCCGATGATGGGCGTCTTTAACAACCTCGTCATATACAAGCAGGACGTGCCGCAAAGCGGTATGGAGTCGATTGTGCCGGACCTCGCCGGCGACTGGTCATGGGACGAGGAGAAGACTCAGCTGACGTTTCAACTGCGCCAGGGAGTCAGGTGGCACGACGGCAAGCCCTTTACTGCAAAGGACGTGGTCTGCACTTGGGACCTGCTGACCGGCAAATCGGGCGACAAACTGCGCATCAATCCCCGCAAGGTCTGGTACAAGAACCTGGAGAAGGTCACCGCCGGCGGCGATTACGAGGTGACCTTCCAGCTGAAGCGCCCGCAGCCCGCGTTTATTGCGCTGCTCGCATCCGGGTTTTCGCCGGTTTATCCCTGCCATGTGCCGGCGCGCGAGATGCGCAGCCATCCGATCGGGACCGGCCCCTTCAAGTTTGTCGAGTTTAGACCGAACGAGGCGATCAAAGTCGCGCGCAATCCCGATTACTGGAAAAAGGACCGGCCTTACCTGGACGGCATCCAGTACACAATCATCAAGAACGTTTCGACCGGGGTTATGGCTTTTGCTGCCGGCAAATTTGATTTTACCTCGCCTTACTTTTTGCAGGTCCCGGTCCTGAAAGACCTAAAGAATCAGGCGCCCGACGCGATCTGTCAATTGATGCCGTCGAACGTTAATCGCAATGTGATGTTCAATCGGGAGGCGCCGCCGTTCGATAATCCAGAACTTCGGCGCGCCGCCGCTCTGAGCATCGACCGCAAAGCGTTTGTCGACATCCTCACTGAGGGCAAAGGCAATATCGGCGGGGCCATGTTGCCGCCGCCCGAGGGCGTGTGGGGCATGCCGCCCGAGATGCTCAAGACATTGCCAGGTTACGACCCGGATATGAAAACGAACCGTGCCGAGGCCCGCTCGATCATGGAGAAGCTTGGATATGGGCCTGACAAGCGGCTCGCGGTGACTGTCTCGGCGCGAAATATCCCGCCTTATCGCGATCCGGCGGTGATCCTGATCGATCAGCTGAAGGAGATCTATATCGACGGCCAGCTCGAGCCGGTCGACACGGCCCAATGGCTGCCGAAGATCATGCGCAAGGATTACACGGCGGCGCTGAACCTCACTGGCAACGGTTTGGACGAACCCGACCAGACCCTGTACGAGAATTTCACGTGCGGCGCGGAGGGCAACTACGACGGTTATTGCAATCCCGAGCTTGACAAGATGGTCGACCGGCAATCGATGGAGTTCGACCAGGCCAAGCGCAAAGCGCTGATATGGGCGATCGAACGAAAGCTGGCCGAGGATGCCGCCCGCCCGATCCTCTATCACAGCCGCTCCGGGACGTGCTGGCAGCCCTATGTCAAGGGGTACACCCCGATGGTCAACAGCATCTATAACGGTCTACGCTTCGAGGATGTGTGGCTCGACCGCTAGGGCGGGCTCGGGGACGGCTGAACACGCAGATGCGATCGACCGAAGCGCTTGAGGCGTGCTATCATCATCTCGCAACTCCTGCGGGCTAGTCGCCGCAGGCCAGGGAGGAGAGTCGTGGGTTCCTATCTGGTGCGGCGTTTCGGCCTGATGCTGCTGACCTTGTTCGGCATCTCGGTCATCATTTTTGTGATGTTGCGCATCGCCCCGGGCAACATCGCCGATATCCTGTTTGATGCCGCAGGCTTCGTCGACCCGGCCGAAAAGGCGCAGATCATGGCGGATCTCGGCCTCGACAAGCCGCTCCCCGTGCAATATGCCCATTGGATCGGCGGGTTGCTGCAGGGCGATCTCGGCTATTCCTATGTGTCGGACCGGCCGGCGATCCGCGAGATCCTGCCGCGCATCCCGATTACCGCCAGGATCGCCGCGCTGGCCGTGTGCTTTGCGGCGCTGATCGGAATCCCGCTCGGGGTGATCAGCGCCGTCAAGCAGGATACCCGCCTCGACTACATCTTACGGGTGATTTCGCTCTCCACGCTGTCAATGCCGAACTTCTGGCTCGGATTGCTGGTCCTGATGGGTTGCGTGGCCTATTTCGGCACGATCCCGATCTACAGCGATACGCCGCAAAGCTTCTGGCACGCACTGGCAATATACAGCGTGCCGGCCGCCGTTGTCGGGATCCGCAGCCAGGCGCTGATAATGCGGCTCACCCGCTCGTCGATGCTCGAAGTATTACGTCAGGATTATATCCGCACCGCGCGCTCTAAAGGTGCCCCCGAGAATGTCGTCAATTACCACCATGCCCTGAAGAACGCGGTATTGCCGGTTGTCACCGTGATCGGGCTCGAGGTCGCGATCCTATTGGGTGGCCTCGTCGTAACCGAGACCGTATTCAATATTCCCGGAGTAGCGCGCTTTCTTATCGAGGCCATCCGATGGCGCGATTATCCGGTCGTGCAGAACATAATCATGTATATCGCGATCATCGTCGTCGTCATTAACTTCACCGTCGATATGCTTTACGCAGCTTTGGACCCGAGGATCAAATACTCGGATTAGCCAGCAATTTCGGCCGGAGGAAACCGCTGTGAGCACGATCGAGTATCAGGCTGAATTGGCGAGGGCCGGCGCCCATGTCGCAGGCCGCTGGAGCGCTGTGCGTTTTCTCGCGCGCCGGTACCCGCTGGGCGCCGTTGGTGCGTTCATCATGGCGGTGTGCGTCTTCGCCGCGCTGTTTGCCCCCTACATCACGGTATACGACCCATTGTCGACCAACGCGGCGCTGTCGTTGGCGCGGCCCTCTGTACAGCACTGGCTCGGCTGCGACTTCATGGGCCGGGATGTGTACAGCCGCATCGTCTATGGCGCCCGGATCTCGCTGGCTGTTGGAATCGGCTCGCTGGGCCTGGGAGTTACTTGCGGCGTGCTGATCGGGCTGACGTCGGGATACCTCGGCGGCTGGATCGATCTGGTCGCCCAGCGCCTGATCGACATTCTGCAATCGCTCCCATTGCTCGTCATGGCATTGTTGATGACAGCCTCGCTCGGGCCCTCGCTCCGCAACACGATCATTGCGATCTCGATCGCGCTGATACCGTCGTCCGCCCGCGTCGTCCGCTCGACCACCTTGTCTCTGCGTGAGCAGCCTTTCGTAGAGTCGGCGAAGGCTATCGGCATGAGCGAGCTGCGCATCGCCTTCCGGCATGTGCTTCCCAACACTCTGGCGCCGTTGATCGTGCTGGCGACCGCCCAGCTCGGTGCGACGATCCTGATCGAGGCGACGCTGTCGTTTCTCGGGCTCGGCGTCCCCGAGCCGCATCCTTCGTGGGGTCGGATGCTTTCGGAATCGGCAGCCGAATATGTTCGCACCGCGCCGTGGCTGGTCATCTTCCCGGGCCTGGCGATTAGCCTCGTCGTATTTGGCACCAACCTGTTCGGCGATGCCTTGCGCGACTTGCTTGATCCGCGACAACGTAGCTGAGCGCAAACAGGTTGACACAAATGCAAAGTACCCAGGCCGCAACCGAGCGCTCGACAACGCCTGCCTACGCGGCGACCCAAGCCGCCGCCGAGCGCACCCGGGCGGTCCTCGAGATCAGCGGCCTGAGGACCTACCTTTTTACCCGCTCGGGGGTCGTCAAGGGCGTTGATGATGTCTCGTTTTCGGTGCGCCGCGGCGAGACCCTAGCCGTGGTCGGCGAATCCGGCTGTGGCAAGACAATGACCGCCTTGTCGATCATGCGGCTCGTCCCGTCTCCCCCAGGGAAAATCGTCGGCGGTGCGATCACGCTCGACGGCAAGGACCTGCTGAAGCTCAATGAAGCCGAAATGCGAGATATTCGCGGCAACGAGATTTCGATGATCTTTCAGGAGCCGATGACCTCGCTCAATCCGGTTCTGACCATAGGGCATCAGGTTGCCGAGGCCTTGCGGCTGCATCAGGATCTTTCCAAGAGCGTCGCGGCAGAAAAGGCGGTGGAAATGCTGCGGCTGGTCAAGATCCCTGAACCGGCACAGCGGACGCGGGAGTACCCGCATCAGCTGTCTGGCGGCATGAGGCAGCGGGCGATGATCGCAATGGCGCTCGCCTGTAACCCACGGGTGCTGATCGCCGACGAGCCGACGACCGCCCTTGATGTGACCATCCAGGCGCAGATCCTTGATTTGATGCTGGAACTGCAACAAAAGCTCGGTACCGCAATCATTCTAATCACCCACAATCTCGGCGTCGTCGCTGAGACCGCGCAACGCGTCGTCGTCATGTACGCGGGCAGGAAGGT